>Ga0224527_1000268_pt1 | contig 39997 bp, 37 predicted proteins | sample CBST0metaG_FD_179882 | JGI IMG/M metagenome (GOLD analysis project Ga0224527, IMG submission 179882) | Peat soil microbial communities from Stordalen Mire, Sweden - C.B.S.T0 | ecosystem: Environmental > Terrestrial > Soil > Wetlands > Peat | place: Sweden: Norrbotten County, Stordalen Mire... | reverse complement strand
GCCTTGAAGATTTCGCGGTTCTGCTCCATCCAGTTGGTGGTCATGTAGCCCGGACCGGCCGCCTGCTCGATGGCCTTGCCGATGGCTGGCGCGTGGTCCAGGTTGTCCACCTTGAAGCTGATCACCGAGAGCAGGTCCGGCTCGTCGAACAGGCGCTGCGAATCGGCGAGGCGCAGGAAGCCCATCTGCGCGTCGTATTGATAGAAGCCGGAGTGAAAGACGCCGGCCAGGCGAAAGTGCACATATTTCGGCAGAATGCCGTAGGGAGTCATCTCGCCCTGCGGGCTGATCACCATGACCGAATCGCCGACAGTGGCGCCGACCGAATCCGCCAGATCCTTGCCCAGAACGATCGGCGGCAACTCCGCATTCAGCGTGGACGCCGCTTCCGGCTGCGGCTCCAGTGCGCTGATCGAGCCGGGCGTAGCCGACGAAAGAAGATCGCTGACTGCCTGCTCATTGGCCGGAACAATGCCTTCGAGCAGTGCGCCGCCATCGCGTGCCCCGCGGGCTACCAGCACTTGTTCATACAGGCCCGGCGAGGCCGCGGTGACGTGCGGCAGTTTGCGCAGCCGTTCGAACAGCGGCCGCCAGTCGCGGATGCCGTCGCCTTTGATTTTCATCAGTTGCACGTGGGCACTCGAGCCGAGCAGACGGTCCTGCAAATCGCGCCTCATGCCGTTGGTGATGGCCAGGGCGATGATCAGCGCCGCCACGCCCGCGGCTACTCCGGCGATGGAGATGGTGGTGACCACGCCGACCACGGCCTGCCGCCGCTTGGCTTTCAAATATCGCGCCGCTACATAGAGCTCGAATCGCATTCTGTCTGCCTTGCTTCCTGTCTTGCTTGCTGAAAGGCCCGGGCCTGAAGGCCCCTTGAGATTCACGGCATTTCATGGTGCTGAAGCACCCTGCTCCCTCCGGGGCTTCGATTTACAAATGTGAAGCGAGAGCCTCGAACCTGTTCATCTGCGCCACGAACCTCTGAATTCGCATTTCCCAGGTGCCCAAAAGCGAGGCACCTGGGGCACCCGCCCTTGGTGCGACAGCAGGCGGCCAGAGACACTAGGGACCTGGGGCACCCGCCACTGTTGCGACAATACGCGAGGCACTAGGGCACCCACATTGGTGCGACAATAGGCGGCCAGAGGCGAGGTCCAGCATTCTATTGTCTACTTCTCTTCTGCGCCAATCACCGTCTTGGCCACGCCCACGTTCTCGTGCCGGTCGTAGACGCGGGCCGTAATCAGGTGTTCCTTTGCCTTGCTCGCGGCCCCATCCAGCGGAATGCGCACGTCATAGTGCTCGCGTTTGGAGTCCGACAGCCCGCCCACCGGCTCGACGTATTGCCACGGCCCGGCGTCGAGCGAATACTCGGCACGGGCAATCGGAGAGAACCCGTCCTCCGCGTCGAAGGTGACATGGAACTGCCTGGCACAGGGGGCACTCGGGCAATCAGCTTCTGCGGCAATCGCTTTCAGTGCGGAAACCACGGGCGGCGTGGTGTCGACCTCGAACCGATCGCCTTCCTTCGAGCCCGTCAGCGCGTCGGCTGGCGTGTGCGAGGGCGCATCGGAGACCACCACTTTCACCTGGTAGCCGCCATCGGGAATCAGCGCGGCGTCAAAGCTGTACGCCTTTTCGGTGATGTTGTCCTTGAGCTGTCGCCACACGGTCTCGCCATCTCCGCGCAGGTAGAGGGAATAGACCAGTTCGTCGCCATTGTCGTCGTGGGCCGCCCAGCGGACGGTGATGGCGGTCCGGTCCTTCATGGCTTGCAGCGGCTGGTTGGAACCGGCGTCGAAGGAGATTCCTACGTTCTGGCCGGACGTGGGGAAGGAAATGCTTACATTTTGCTGTTGGCCAGAGGGCTGATTCTGCGGGTTGACGCGCGCGCCGGGGGCCACCACCAGTTCGTCCACCACCGGAGCAGCGTTCACCGGCAGATAGTTCACGCCCACGCTGCCCAGTGCGCCCTTGGCGTGCAACACAGCCTTCCATTGCAGAAAGCGGCCGGCCGGCGAGGCAACCGTACCATTCAGCAACGGCTGCCAGTCGGACCAGCCTCGCACGGGCTGCTCCACGTTGCCGGTGCGCGTCAGGAGTTCGTATCCGACCGAGCCGGGCTCCACTTCCACGCGGCCAAAACGCGCCAGTGCGCCGGTGTCCAGCACGTCGCTTGCGTACTCGTGCTTATCAGCAGCGGGCGCGAGCCGGAAAAGTTTGCCGGTGTTGCCTGTCCCGACGAGGATTGCTTCCTGACCGCCAGCGCCCGTCGTCACAGCCAGGCTAAGGCCCTGCTGCGACTCCAAATGGGCAATGTCGGCGTAGCTGCCGTCATCGGCGATCTTGAGAATATGGCCGCGGTTGCCGGTGACAGCGATCAGCCCATCGGCGCGCTCCGCCAGTGCATAGACAATCTCATCCTTGCCCGACCAGAGCTTGCGCGGAGCCTGCGCCGTTCCCGCCTGGGCAGGAGCCAGGGCGTAGATTTCGGTTCCTTCCGGCACGGAGGCGCTGGCGTTGGCTGCCTGCAGCGATCCCGGCTGCAGGATCGTGATGGTCGCCATGCCAATCCCTTGCACGGGCAAGGGAGGAAGCGGGTTGCGGCTCTTGTCGCCCACGCAAGCGGCGTAGATAGTCCCATTGGCTGCCACGGCCACCGCCGTGATCTCGCGCCGCGGAGCTTCAAAGAGCACGTAGCCCTGGCCCTCGGGATTGATGCGGTAAACCAGCCCCGATCCGTCCGAACCGGCAATCAGGTTGCCTGTGCGCTCGGAAGCGTTCTTCGCGTTCGGCTTCAATTCCCAGGCCAGCGAGCGGATGTGCTGCTCGTCGCTCTTGAAGAACGTTTCCGGCTTGGCACCGGTCTTGGCCGGATCCACGCGATACACCGCGCCCGGCCCGCCGGCGGCAATGTAGAGCCGGCCGGCTGCGTCGAAGGTCAAATCCCAGATGTAGTGCGACTTGTTGTCGGATTTTACCGGACCCTTTTCAGCGCTCGTCTGTCCGCCGTTCGGGTTGGCGGAAAGTGGCGCGTCGTCCGTTTTGGCGGCGTCGAAAACAACCGTTGCGCTGGCCTCGTCCTGCTTGGACGTGGCGTCGGCTTTCAGCCGGTACACCTTGCCGCTGGGCATGGTGGCCGCATAGAGCGCGCCGTCCGGTCCCAGGCGCACCACCTGTACGCTCAGGTCTCTGGTTTCGAAGAGCGTAAACGGCTTGCCGTCCTGGCCGATGCGCAGCACCGTGGCTGGCGAGGCCGTGCCGACGTAGGCCGTTCCGCTCTTGTCGACGGCCACCGACCACACAAAGGTCGAAGGCGTAGTCAGCACCTCGCTCAAGGCCGGGCCCTGGCGCAAATGGCCGTCGCTTGAAAGCGCGACGCCCTGCGGCGTGCCTTTTTCGAACTCCTCCAGTCGCGACTGGGTCCACAAGTGCGTGCCCTGGGCGGGCGCCAGTTGGGGTGCGGCGACGGCCACCAGGGCCACGGCAAGCGCGGAGAAGCTGCATGCGCAACGGAAGCGGCGGGTCGTGCGGAAGGAGGCAAACATTCTGCAGTTGAGTCTACTAAAGTTGGCGAGGCGGCCGGCGGTCGACGCAGCTTTCAAGCGAACGCACCCTGTTCTGCGTCCACTGGATGCAGAGTGCAGATCAATCCAATCCCAGGTCGAACGAAAATGACGTCTCGCGTTGTCCGCGCCGTTTTTGCATTTGTCTTTCTTCTTTCGCTGCCCTTGTATGGGCAGGTTCACCACCCGCGTCACTCCCGCTACCCCAATTCGCCTTCCAACGATCCGCAGTTGCAGATTCCCACCGATCAGGCGCAGTCCTGCTTTGTGCCCGAGGGCAGCCTCAGCGCGTACGAGCAGTATCAGCAGTTCGACACCTATCCGCAGCCGGCCAGCAAAGGCTACCTGTGCATCACTATTCCGGCGAACAGAACCTTCGTCATCGACCATCTGTTTGCCGAAGCCGATTACGACCAGCCGTTGCCGTCCGCGGCCGAGTGGTACCTGGACACGGTGATTGGGGAGTACGAGTCGATGGTGGGCTTTGAGGCCAACCGGGTTGGCTCGGCTACGCCCAATCCGCATTACGTGCTTTCGCAGCCCGTGCATCTGGCGGTGACGGGCGGGACGAGGGTGACGCTGATCATGCACAACTATTACGTGAACTCCAGCAGTTCCATTACCGAGACGCCGGGAACCGCCAGCCTGCTGCTGGTTGGGCATTGGGAATAGAAAAACTGGGGAGTGCAGAGCCCTTTCATCGGCGCTCGTGCCGCAGGTTATCCAAAACGTCCCTCAGGGGCTGAAGCCCACGTTGATGGCGCTGGATTTTGTGTCAGGACTAAAGCCCTGACCTTCCGCCTCTCACACAGGTCCTCACGCGGGGTTCTAGCACAGGCGCTCGCACGCGCCCGCTCAATTCCCGCTTCGAAATTGGATGATGCGCCGCCGGTCGCGCTTCGACGGCCTTCGCTCGGGTAGCGGCGCATACTCCTGCATCGCCTTCCGCTCCGCGGCCGCCTTCAGCCGCGCTGCCTTGCTCTCCTCGGTCTCGCGATAGAGGCCCTGCGCCACCGCTGCCGGGCCGCGCATCTGGCTCAGGGCCAGGACGTCGACCTGAAACTCGCCGCCCTCGTTCTTCACTTCGAGCCGGTCGCCCACATGCACTTCCCGTGCCGGCTTGGCTTCCACGCCATTGGACCGGATGCGCCCCATGTCGCAGGACTTGGAGGCCAGCGCTCGCGTCTTGAAGAACCGCGCCGCCCACAGCCATTTATCGATGCGTACGGATTCCATGTGCCTATTTTCGTACAAACGGCCGGCTGGTTGCACGCCGCTCTGCTCGAGGCACAGTGCAAGTTCTACGATGCCTCTTTCCACGCCCGCTCAAGTACACTGGTTCATGGAGCAAACCATGCCAAACCTGTGGGTCAAGACGCGGACAACGCTGGAGATGATCAAGTGGGAGCACTCCGTTTTTGCGCTGCCGTTTGCCCTCACGGCTGTTCTGCTGGCCGCCAACGGACTGCCCGGCTGGCGCACATTGGCCTGGATCCTGGTCGCCATGGTGGCCGCGCGCTCCTCGGCCATGGCCTTCAATCGCTGGGCCGATGCCGAACTGGACGCAGCCAATCCCCGCACCCGCACCCGCGCCATTCCCGCCGGGCTGCTTTCGCGCCAGTTCGTTCTGGGCTTCACGGTTTTGACTGCGGCAGTTTTCGTTCTCGCCGCCGCTGAACTGAATCGCCTCACTCTTTATTTATCGCCGTTGGTGCTTGCGGTGCTCTGGGGCTATAGCTACATGAAGCGCCTCACGCGCTGGTCGCACCTGGTGCTGGGTCTTGCGCTGGGTCTTGCTCCGTCTGCCGCCTGGATTGCCGTGCGCGGCTCTCTGGACGTCCGCATTCTCGTCCTCACCGGCGCCGTCACGCTGTGGGCGGGCGGATTCGACGTGCTCTACGCCTGCCAGGACTTTGACCACGACCGCGCCGCTGGACTTCACAGTCTGCCGCAGGCCGTCGGCATTCCGGCTGCCTTCGTCGCTGCGCGGGCCATGCACCTGGCCATGCTCGGCCTGCTGGTCTGGTTCGGCCTGCTGTTTCATTTTCTTGTTTACGGTTGGCTCGGCGTCGCGGCCGTGGGCCTGCTGCTGGCCTATGAACATTCGCTGGTCTCGCCGCGCGATCTGCGCCGTCTCAATGCCGCCTTCTTCACCATGAACGGCGTCATTGCGATGGTCTTTTTCGCCTTTGTGGCCGCGGATCTTTGGTTTCGGAGCTGAAATCCATGTCGTCCCATGAGTCCCAGGAGAAATCCCCGGTTGAGCTGTGGTATGGTGCCAGAAAGCGCCCATCTCTAGACGAACCATCGGTTCTCGCCACCAATCGACCGACAGGAGAAAAAGGTCCCGGTATGAAGATCGCGATTCAGGGAGAACCCGGCTCATTCAGCCACGAAGCAGCGATGAGGCTGGTTGCCGATGCGGTAATCGTCCCCTGTTCGCTCTCCGCGGATGCTTTTGCGGCGGTTGCCGACGGAACCGTGGAAGCCGCAGTCATTCCCATAGAAAACAGCTTGGCCGGCTCCGTCTCGGAACACTTCGACCTGCTGTTGACCCACGATGTGAAGGTGGAGCGGGAGACCCTGCTGCGCATTCGCCACAATCTGATTGCCATCAGCGGCGTTGACGTAGGGGAGATTGATCGCGTCTTCTCGCATCCGGTGGCCCTGGCGCAGTGCAGGCGCTTCCTGGCTCAGCATCCGAGGATGGAAGCCTTCGCCTTCTATGACACGGCGGGCAGCGTCAAGCAACTGGTTAAACTGCGCGACCGTCATGCGGCGGCCATCGCCAGCGAAGCCGCCGCCCACTACTATGGCGCACAGATTTTAAGCGCCAACATCGAGGACAACCCGGAGAACTTTACCCGCTTCTTCCTGATTCGGCGCAGTGAAGAGGTCGTCCCCGATCCCCTGGCCAACAAAATCAGCCTGGCGTTTTCTTTAGAAAATCGTCCCGGATCGCTGGTGGCAGCGCTGACCGAACTGTCTGCAATTGGCACCAACCTCACCAAGATCGAGTCTCGGCCGGTGCACGGCAAGCCGTGGGAGTACATCTTCTATGTGGATTGCCAGGTGCAGTCTTCCGATGAGGGCTCCCGCGCACTCGCAGCGCTCGCGCCCCATTGCGCCATGATCAAGGAGTTGGGCCGCTATCGGGAAGCGCTTCGTTAGACCAGAACCGGCGATCGCAGTCGCCATTGCGCACGATTCAAGCAACAAAAATGGATGGGCCTCAGCCCATCCATTTTTGTTGGTACCGCAATCCGTGTCCGGATTAGAAGTGGTATGCCACGCCGATTGTCGGCATGTAGATGTTGTACCACTTGTTGGTGTCTAACTTGTATCCACCCGGATCGCCAAAAGTGGGCACCTTGGTGATAAATCCGCGATATTCTGCGCGAATGTCGAAGCTGGGGCTGATCTCATACGCAATGCCAGCTCCGTACAAGCCGCCGATTCCGGTCTGCTGCTTTGCGTCGTGAGTCGTCGTGTGACCATTTTGAATGGGCAGGAAGATCATGGCGCCCGGCCCGGCTTCAAGAAACGGATTAAATTTGCGGTACGTGAAGGTGCGCACGTAGGCCGCGGAAATCTCTTCGTTGCGGGTCAGAATGGAGGTCACGTTGGGGCTGTGTTGGTAGGTGATCGAGTTTTGATAAGTGATGCCGTAGTTGGCTTCGATGGCGCTCGATGGCGTAAGCATGAAACGGTAGCTGAGCAGTGCGCCGTAGGCCGGGGTGGAATGGACATAAACATCGGTTGACGAGCCAATAAATGGTTCGATAAGCCCGGTTCCGCTGAGGCTTACGTCCTGGCGGCTTTCCTGAGCGCGGCCTGCTGCCACGCATACGGCGAGCAGGAATGCAATGATGGCGATCTTCTTCATTCGGTCCTGAACCTCACGACTGCTCAACCGTCCGGCTGGCAACGAGCTTTGTCGATTCCGGTGCACCGGTTCGAGCCGGGCCCCACTCTCAGCATTGTAACTGGCCGGGGTGGGCTATGGCATAACCCTTGGCAGCGGAACGATCTGAGGCTATAGACGCAGGAGGAAGCAATCGGGCGTCTTGGCGCGGCTCAAACCGCACAAATACGTGCGATAGCGGCCATACCTCGACGCAGCACTCCTGCAGCCCCGCCCCCTTAGCCGGCCCGCTCCACCTGGTAGTGGAACGGCGGCCCTTGCTCCTGCGCCAGGCTCCTGACGGTGCGCAGAAACGCCTTGGCGGCGTAGGAGAGCGAGGCCTGGCGCCTGTAGACCAGCCGCAGCACCCGTTTCAACTCCAGTTCGTCCACCGTCACGCGCACCAGGTCCCCAGTCTCCAACTCCCGGGCCACGGTCAGGTGAGGCACCAGCGCCACTCCGTTGCCCATGGCCACAAACCGCTTGATGGCCTCGATGGTCGGCAGTTCGATGCCCATATTCAACGGAGTGCGGTACTTTTGAAACGCCTCGATCACCTTCAGACGTAGCGGGGAGGTGACGTTGTGGGCGATAAAATTCTCCTTGCCGAGGTCGTTGATGGAGACGCGTTCGGCCCCCGCCAGCGGGTGGCTGGGGCTCACGATGAACGCCAGACTGTCTGCGTAGACGGCAATGGAGCGGAATCGCGCCGGGTCGGGACGGAAGGAGATCATCCCCAGCTCGAACGTGCGCAGATTCAACTCCTCTGGAATGCGCGAGGCCAGCATGCGGTGCACAGCCACGCTGACATGGGGAAACTCCCGCCGGAACCGGTCCATGGCTTGCAGCAGGTACATGCAGGTGTATTCGTTTGCCGCCAGTTGCAGCCGGCCGCGCTCCAGGCTCTTCAACTCGTCCAGTGCGCTCGAGGCCTCGCGCCGCAACGCCAATAGCCGCAACGCGTAGTCGCGCAACAGTGTCCCGGCCGCGGTCAGCGACCCATCGCGCGCCGCGCGGTCAAACAGCGTCTCGCCCACCGACGCCTCCAGTTTGCGGATCACCTGGCTCACCGCAGGCTGAGTCCGGTGCAGCCGCACCGCCGCGCGCGAGAAGCTGCGCTCCTCGGCCACCGCCAAAAACGTTTCCAGTTGATTCAGTTCCATGAAAACCTCTTAAAAGCAGCTTTCAGCCTCTAGCTTCTAGCCCTTAGCTCGACTTGCGTGCCGCGAACCGTTGTCGGGATGACGCTGGTTTGTCGCGGCGGATGAATCCAGAAAGCGAATCGCACCAGTTCATCGCAGCTAGGAGCTAGAAGCTAGAGGCTAGAAGCTGTTTCTTGTCATAAGCAATTCTAATCGAAGACCCAAAAAGAATAACTTTGCGTTATAGGGCGGGAATGCGAGACACTGGCAACAATCGCAAAGGGATTCCCCTGGCAGGCAGGTACATGGATTCAAATCACGTAGTTTTCTTTGACACCACGCTGCGCGACGGCGAACAGTCTCCCGGCTGCAGCATGACCACGCAGGAAAAGCTCACCATGGCCCATGCCCTGGAGGACCTGGGCGTGGACATCATCGAGGCTGGCTTTGCCATGGCCTCGGAGGGCGACTTCGCGGCCATCGCCACCATTACGCAGGCCATTCGCAAGCCCCGTATCGCGTCGCTGGCCCGCGCCAAGACCGAAGACATTGAAATGGCTGCGCGTTCTATCCAGTTCGCCGACCGCGGCCGCATTCACGTTTTTCTCGCTTCGAGCGACCTGCATCTCGAATACAAGCTCAAGATCAGCCGCCAGGAGGCACTCGACCTGACCGGCGAATCGGTGCGCCTGGCCCGCTCACTGGCCGACGATGTCGAATTCTCTCCCGAAGACGCCACCCGCGCCGAACGCGACTATCTCGTTGAAATGGTGCGCGTGGCTGTCGAGGCCGGCGCCACCACCATCAACATGCCGGACACGGTCGGCTACTCCACGCCGGAAGAATACGGCCAGATGTTCGCCGAAGTGCGCCAGCGCATTCCAGCCATCGACGAGCAGGGAATCGTCCTCTCTTCGCATTGCCACGACGACCTGGGCCTCGCGGTTGCCAACTCGCTGGCCGCTGTCGCCAACGGCGCGCGGCAAATCGAGTGCACCATCAACGGCATCGGCGAACGCGCCGGCAACGCGGCTCTGGAAGAGATTGCCGCCGCTCTTTATGTCCGCGGAGATCACTACGGCGTCTCGAGCAGCATCAAGCTTGAGAATCTTTATCCCGCCAGCCAGGTCCTCGGTCAGATCATCACCTTCCGGCCCTCGCCCAACAAGGCTATCGTGGGCGACAACGCCTTTGCGCACGAGTCGGGCATTCATCAGCACGGCATGTTGGCCAACCCGCTCTGCTATGAAATCATGACCCCCGCTTTGGTGGGTGTTGCAAAAACGCACTTGGTTCTCGGCAAGCACTCCGGCCGCGCGGCGCTGCGCCACCGGCTGGAGCAACTCGGCTTCGCGCTCACACGCGAGGAATTGCAGCAGACCTACTACCGCTTTGTCGCTCTGGCCGACCGCAAGAAGAACATCTACGATCAGGACCTGATCGGCGTAATCCCCGACCAGATTCGCGAGAAGCGCCGCGAGCCGGTCTCGGAACTGGATTGAGGCAGACTTCGTGAGCATGAGGCCGTTGGAAATAAGCATGAGCAAAGCGGCTGTCGGCTTCGCTAAGAGAAAGATGCATCGAGCGATCAAGCAAAGTCTTTATGCAACTGCTGCCTTCGTACTCATCAGTACGACCGTAGCCCTCTTCACCGAAGGCTTCCCTCTGCATTCATACTGGAAGCCAATTGGACGTCCACTTATTTGTTTGTGGGACGTGATGCTTGTTGTTTTCGTAATTTTTGTGGGCAGGGCCTTTAATGCATGGATCTGCGTGCGCGAAATGGAGAGAATAGAAGAATGAAGCTGAAAATTCTAGTCACCGCCGGCGACGGCATCGGCCCCGAAGTTACGAACGAAGCAGTTGCAGTTCTCAAGGAAGTGGCGGCCCAGGGCGGCCATGAGTTCTCTTTCATGGAGCGCCGCATCGGTGGCGTGGCCATTGTACAGGACGGCACACCGCTGCCTGACGAGACTCTTGAAGCCGCGCTTGCATCCGACGCCGTTCTGCTCGGCGCAGTCGGTGGCAATGAGTTCAACTCGCTTCCGCCGAACAAGCGTCCCGAGGCCGGCCTGTTGCAGATTCGCTCCGCACTTGGCGGCTTCGCCAATCTGCGTCCTGCCTTCGCATTCAAGGAGCTTGCGGTCAATAGCCCCTTGCGTCCCGAGATCATCGACGGCGCCGACATTCTCTTCGTGCGCGAACTGCTCGGCGGCCTTTACTTCGGTCAGCCGCGCGAGTGGGACAAAACAGCAGGCGAAGCATGGAACACCATGCGCTACACCAAAAGCGAAGTGGCCCGCGTGGCCCGCGTCGCTTTCCAACTCGCCAGCAAGCGCCGCAACAAGCTCACCAGCGTGGACAAGGCCAACGTGCTCGAAGTTTCGCAGCTCTGGCGTGCCACGGTGAACGAAGTCGCTGCCGAATTTCCCGGCGTGACGCTCGAACACCAGTATGTGGACGCCATGTCCATGCACATCATGAATCGCCCGCGCGACTTCGACGTGGTGCTGACAGAGAATCTCTTTGGCGACATCCTCACCGACGAGTCCGGCGTCATCACTGGCTCGCTCGGCATGTTGCCCTCCGCCACCATCGGCGGCAAGGTGAACTTGTATGAGCCGGTCCACGGTTCCGCGCCGGATATCGCAGGCAAGGGCCTGGCCAATCCGCTGGGAGCGATTCTGACCGCAGCGCTGATTCTGCGCCACTCCGCCGGCCTCGAAGCGGAAGCCGCGGCCATCGAAACTGCGGTGCGCAAGGTATTGGAACAGGGTTTCCGCACACCCGACCTGGCGCGCGGCAATGCACAGGGCTTGCCGGTGCTTTCAACCAAGGACATGGGCGCCAAGGTGCGCGAAACCTTGAAGACGCTGCTCGTCCACGCATAACTGATCACTGACCACTGTTCACTGATCACTGCTTTTTAGGAGTTCCATGAGCACTGAACCGAAAACACTCTTCGAAAAGGTCTGGCAGCAGCACGTCGTCGTCGAGCCCGCGGGCGAACCGACCGTGCTCTACATCGATCTGCAATTGCTGCACGAGGTGACTTCGCCGCAAGCGTTTGAAGGCCTGCGACTGGCTGGCCGCAAGGTGCGCCGCCCGGACCGCAGCATTGCCACGGTGGATCACAATGTGCCCACCACCATTGAAGGCCGCCTGAACATCGTCGACCAGATCGCGGCCAAGCAGATCGCGACGCTGCGCCAGAACTGCGCGGACTTCGGCGTCGAGCTCTACGACGTGGACTCGCGCGATCAGGGCATTGTTCACGTCATCGGACCGGAACTGGGCATTACCAAGCCGGGCATGACGATCGTCTGCGGCGACTCGCACACGTCAACGCACGGAGCATTTGGGGCGCTTGCATTTGGCATCGGCACCAGCGAAGTGGAGCATGTGCTGGCCACGCAGACTCTTCCGCAGTCCAAGCCCCAGACCTTCCGCATTGCGGTTGAAGGCGAGCTTCCCGCGGGCGTCACGTCGAAGGACATTATTCTGGCCATCATCGGACAGATCGGCACCGACGGCGCAACGGGCTGCGTCATTGAATACGCGGGTTCGGCGATTCGCGCACTCTCGATGGAAGGCCGCATGACGGTCTGCAACATGAGCATCGAGGCAGGTGCGCGTGCGGGCCTCATCGCTCCCGACGAAACAACGTTCGCATACCTCAAGGGCCGCCGCTTCGCACCGCAAGGCGCGGCGTGGGATGAGGCAGTGCGCGAGTGGAACAAGCTGCCGACTGACCCCGGCGCAAAGTTCGATCGCGAACTGGTGATCGACGCCGCGAAGCTTGTACCGTATGTCAGTTGGGGCACCAGTCCCGGCATGGTCGCGCCCGTTACCTCCGCCGTGCCTGATCCCGCCGCTGCATCCACGGAGCAGGAACGCAAATCGCTCGAGCGCGCGCTCGAATACATGGACCTGAAGGCCGGCACGCAGCTTGAAGATGTGCAAATTGACCGCGTCTTTATTGGCTCCTGCACCAACGGACGTCTTGAAGACCTGCGCGCCGCGGCCCGCATCGCCGCTGGTTACAAGGTGTCTTCTCATGTGAGCGCGATGGTCGTTCCCGGATCGCAGGCCGTGAAAGCAGCGGCCGAGCTGGAAGGCCTGGACCGCATCTTCCGCGAGGCTGGATTCGATTGGCGCGAGCCCGGCTGCTCCATGTGCCTGGGCATGAATCCCGACATTCTTTCGCCCGGCGAGCGCTGCGCCTCGACCAGCAACCGCAACTTCGAAGGCCGCCAGGGACGCGGCGGACGCACGCATCTTGTTTCGCCTGAGATGGCTGCCGCGGCCGCCATTGCCGGGCACTTCGTCGACATTCGCAACTGGGCCGTTCATGAGCCCGTTCTCCAAGGGGGGAAAGCCTGATGGAACCCTTTAAGACACTCACGTCCCTGGCCGCGCCGCTCGACCGCACCAATGTCGACACCGACCAGATTATTCCCAAGCAGTTCCTCAAGCGCATTGAGCGCACCGGCTACGGCGACTTCCTGTTCTTCGACTGGAGCCGCAACGCGGCGGGCGATCCGAACCCCGAGTTCGAGTTGAACGACCCACGCTACAAGGGCGCGCAAATTCTGATTGCAGGAAAAAACTTTGCCTGTGGATCGAGCCGCGAACACGCAGCCTGGGCGCTGTCGGATTATGGCTTCCGCTCGGTGATCGCGCCCAGCTTTGCCGACATCTTCTTTTCGAACGCCGGCAAGAACGGCATCGTGCTGGTTCGCCTTACGGAGGAAGAAGTTGCCCAGCTTCTGCACAACGCGAAGACGATCCCGAACTATCGCCTCACCGTTTCGCTTGAAGAGCAGACGGTCACCGACGGTCTGGGATTCAAGGCGAGCTTCGAGGTCGATCCGTTCCGCAAGTTCTGTTTGACCGAGGGCCTCGACGACATTGGCCTGACTCTGCGCCACGCGGCAGCGCTGGACAAATTTGAGAAGAAGCACGACGAAGCGGGATGGCTGAAAGCGAAATAGCAGCTTCTAGCTGCTAGCTTCTAGCCTCCAGCTTTTCATGCAGCAGCGTGCCGCATAGGCAGATCGGACGTTGTTTCAAGACGGCAGGAAATTCAACCGCAGCAAAAACGAGCTAGTAGCTAGAGGCTAGAAGCTAGCGGCTAGCGAACGAAGAGAGCAAATGACCATCGAAGGCAAGCGCCAAAGCATTCCGTTGACCGAGGGCCCCGACCGGGCGGCCTCGCGTTCTTACCTGCGCGGCTCAGGGTTCAGCAAGGAAGACCTGCACAAGCCGATTATCGGCATTGCGAATACCTGGACCGAGATCGGCACCTGCAACATGCATCTGCGCGAAGTGGCCGAGGCCCTCAAGGAGGGTATTCGCGAGGCGGGCGGCACGCCGATGGAATTCAATACCATCACCATCTCCGACGGCATCACGATGGGCACCGAGGGCATGAAGGCTTCGCTGGTTTCGCGCGAAGTGATCGCCGACTCGATTGAACTCGTCGCCCGCGGCAATCTCTTTGACGGCCTGGTCGGCATTGGCGGTTGCGACAAGAACATGCCCGGCATCATCATGGCTCTCTGTCGTCTCGATATTCCCGGCATCATGCTCTACGGCGGCTCCATTGCGCCCGGCAAACTGGATGGCGTCGACATCTCCATTCAGAACGTCTTTGAAGGCATCGGCGCACACGCCGCCGGAGCCATCGACGACGCGCGCCTTGAGGCTCTTGAAGCCAATGCCTGTCCGGGCGCGGGCGCATGCGGCGGCCAGTTCACCGCCAACACGATGGCGATGTCCGGAGAAATTCTCGGCATCTCGCCCATCCAGCTTTCCGGCGTCCCCGCCACCGACAAGGACAAGTACGCCGCCACGCGCGAAGCCGGCCACATCCTGATGGATGCCGTCCGCGCCAATCGCCGCCCGTCGCAGATCATCACCCGCAAATCCCTTGAAAACACCATCGCCAGCGTAGCGGCCAGTGGCGGTTCCACCAACGCCGTGCTGCATCTGATCGCTATCGCCCGCGAAATGGGCATTCCTCTTTCCATCGACGATTTCGATGAAATCTCCAAGCGCACTCCGTTCATCTGCGACCTGATTCCCGCAGGCAAGTACATGGCTTCCGACTTTCAGGCCGCGGGTGGTTCGCGCCTGCTGGCCAAGCGCCTCATCGACGCCGGCCACGTCGACGGGTCCACGCTGACGATCAGCGGAAAAACGCTGGCCGAAGAAGCAGCGCTGGCTGTCGAAACTCCCGGCCAAGTCGTCATTCACACCTTCGAGAAGCCGCTCAAGCCCTTTGGGGGCCTGGTGATTCTGAAAGGGAACTTGGCTCCTGAAGGCTGCGTAATGAAGGTGGCCGCCGCAGGGCGCTACGAGCATCGCGGCCCGGCGCGCGTTTTTGAAACCGAAGGCGCGTGTTTTGAAGCCGTGCAGACCGGCAAGATCAAGCCGAACGATGTGTTGGTGATCCGCTATGAAGGTCCCAAGGGCGGGCCTGGTATGAGGGAGATGCTGCAAGTGACCGCGGCCGTCAGCGGCAATCCCGAACTTAGCCCCACCGTGGCTCTCTTGACCGATGGGCGCTTCTCCGGGGCGACACGCGGCTTCACTGCCGGCCACGTTGCTCCCGAAGCTTTCGTTGGCGGACCCATCGCTGCCGTTCACGAGGGCGAGATGATTCACTTCGACATCAAGAACCGCAAACTCACGCTCGAAGTCAGCGAAGAAGAAATCGCCGCGCGGCTGAAGAATTTCAAGGCACCCGCACTCCGCTGGCCCAAAGGCGTGTTCCGCAAATATGTCGATCGCGTAACCAGCGCCTCTGAGGGTGCAACAACGTAAAAACAGCTTCTAGCTGCTAGCTTCTAGCCTCTAGCTAAAAGCTACCTGCTGCTAACGAATGAGCAAAAGTGGCCGTGGTCGATATGGAAAGTTTCTTCGGCGGCCGTTCATCAAGCGACGGAAGCAAAAGGGACAGAACACACTTGTATTCGCGGAAGACAAGCTAGCAGCTAGAGGCTAGAAGCTAGTGGCTAGCAGTTAAAAAGGAGTCATCCATGGGAACCCAAGCAACCGCACAATCCGCCAACGCCCATCTCACCACGCCCACCCGCCTCACCGGCGCGGAGATCGTGTGGGCCACGCTGGTGGGCGAGGGCGTTACGGACGTCTTCGGCTACCCCGGCGGGGCCATTCTGCCGGTCTATGACGCGCTGCGCAAGTTTCCCATTCACCACACGCTGGTGCGCCACGAGCAGGGCGCTTCGCACATGGCCGACGGCTACGCGCGCGCCTCGGGCAAGGTGGGCGTGTGCATCGCCACCAGCGGCCCCGGCGCGACCAATCTGGTCACCGGGATTGCCACCGCCATGCTGGACTCCATTCCCATGGTGTGCATCACGGGCAATGTCTCCAGCAAGATTCTCGGCACCGACGCGTTTCAGGAAGTGGACATCACCGGCATCACGCTGCCCGTGACCAAGCATAACTTCCTCATCAGCCATACCGAGGACATTGCGCCGGCCATTCGCTACGCATTCCAGATCGCCAAGTCAGGCCGCCCCGGACCGGTGCTGGTCGACATCACCAAGGACGCGCAGCAGGCCACGGCGATCTTTGACTTTGCTGCCGCCAAGCCGCGCCCTCATCGCGCCCACCCCATGCTGCGCGTGGATGAGCACAGCCTGGAGCAGGCCGCCGAGCTGATTCGCCACGCCAAGCGCCCCGTCATTCTGGCCGGCCACGGTGTTTCGGAATCCGGCGCGATGGAGCAGATACGCACCCTCGCCGAGCGCGCGCAGATTCCCGTCGCCCTCACGCTGCTTGGTCTCGGCAATTTCCCGGCCTCGCATCCGCTGAACCTGGGCATGATGGGCATGCACGGCGAGTCGTGGGTCAATCACGCCATCCAGGAAGCGGACCTGCTCATCGCCTGCGGCATGCGGTTCGACGATCGCGTCACCGGCACCACCGCCACCTACGCCACCAAGGCCAAAAAGATTCACATCGAGGTCGATCCCGCCGAGATCAACAAGAACATCAAGGTCGATGTGGCCCTGGTCGGCGACCTGCGCGCGGTGCTTGAAGATTTGCTGCCGCGCATTCCCGGCCGCGATGGCTCCGCTTGGCTCAAGAAAATCGATGCCAGCAAAGGCGCCTCGGCGGTTCGCGACATCAAGAACCTGCCCGACCTCGGCCATCTCTACGCCGCACATGTAATTCACGACATCTGGCGCATGACCGGCGGCAACGCCATCGTGGTCACGGATGTGGGCCAGCACCAGATGTGGGAGGCGCAGTATTACCACCACGAACAGCCGCGCACCCTCATCACTTCCGGCGGCCTGGGCACCATGGGCTTCGCGTTGCCCGCGGCCATCGGCGCGAAGTTCGCCTGCCCGGACAAGGAAGTGTGGGTCATCGCCGGCGACGGCGGCTTCCAGATGACTTCGGCGGAGCTTTCGACCATTGCGCAGGAAGGCATCAAGATCAACATCGCCATCATCAACAACGGCTTCCTGGGCATGGTGCGCCAGTGGCAGGAATTTTTCTACGACAAGAACTACGAGTGCACGCCGCTGGTTTCGCCGGATTTCGTCAAACTGGCCGATGCGCACGGCATCGCCGGCCGCGCTGTCCGCACCCGCGCTGAAGTGGCCTCCGCCGTCGAAGAGGCGCGCTCGGCTCCCGGTGCATTTTTGCTGAACTTCATGGTCGAGAAGGAAGAGTCGGTTTATCCGATGATTCCCGCCGGCTCCGCGCTCCACGAAATGATTCGCCGTCCCGGCAGAGATCCTCTAGTCGAATCGCCGGATGATAAGTAAGACAGCTTCTAGCCGCTAGCTTCTAGCTCCTAGCTCGTTTTTGCCGCCGCTCACGTGGGGCATGCACCAACGAGCCGGGCGCATAAGCTAGAGGCTAGGAGCTAGAAGCTAGGAGCTAGCCTTTATGCTGCACACGTTCGTGTCGTACGTTGATGACAAGCCCGGCGTCCTGACCCGCGTTGCTTCACTCTTCAGGCGCCTCAACATCAATATCATGTCGCTCACGGTTGGTCGCAGTGAGCGGGAAGGATTCTCGCGCATGACCATCGTCTGTGACGCTTCGGCCGAGGCCGGGCACCGCATCCGCGCCAGCCTGTTTAAACTGGAGAATGTGGTCGATGTGGACGATATCGCGCAGGCAGCCAATGTTACGCGCGAACTGGCGCTCATCAAGGTGGCCGCCACGCCCAGCAATCGCTCGCAGATCTTCGACCTGGTCGAGGTGTTTCGCGCCCGCATCGTCGACCTCACTTCGGAGTCGCTCATGATCGAGATGACAGGCGTCGAAAGCAAGATCGAAGGCCTCATCGACGTACTGAGCGAAGACGAAGGCCGCATCCTCGAGATTTGCCGCAGCGGCAAGATGACCATGCGCCGCGGCCACCACACGAGCAGCGTGCTGCGCGCCATGGGCGCGGGAGAAATCGACCCGCCTGCGCTGCATACTGCCGAAACTTTTGAACAAGGCGCTGCCGTCGCGCCGGAATAAATCCGCTCGCACGGCCTCTGCCCGAACTGCAACGAACCAGCTTTCAACCACCGCAAGCAAAAAGGAAAAAGAGAAAATCATGGCTACGACTTATTACGATCACGACGCCGACCTCTCCCTCATCCAGGCAAAGAAAGTAGCCATCATCGGCTACGGCTCCCAGGGGCATGCGCATGCTCTCAACCTGAAAGACTCGGGGGTACAGGTGAAGGTCGGCCTCGCCGCCGGTTCCAAGTCCATCGCCAAGGCGCAGAAGGCCGGCCTCGAAGTCGGTACCGTTGCCGATGTGACCAAGTGGGCGGATGTGGTGATGGTTCTGGTTCCCGATCAGACCGCTGCCAAGCTGTACGCTGAAGAGATTGGACCGAACCTGGCCGCCGGCAAGCTGCTCTTGTTCGCGCACGGCTTCAACATCCACTACAAGACCATCGTGCCGGACAAGGGCATCGATGTGGGCATGGCGGCGCCCAAGGCTCCCGGCCACCGCGTCCGCGAAGTCTTCACGGAAGGCGGCGGCGTGCCCTGCCTCATCGCCGTCCACCAGGACGCCACCGGCAAGGCCCACGCGCTCACCCTCAGCTACCTCAAGGGCATCGGCGGCACGCGCGCCGGGGTGCTCGAAACCACGTTCAAGGAAGAAACCGAGACCGATCTTTTCGGCGAGCAGTCCGTGCTGTGCGGTGGCGTCAGCGCCCTCATCAAGGCGGGCTTTGAGACCCTGGTCGATGCCGGTTATCAGCCCGAGAGCGCTTACTTCGAGTGCCTGCACGAACTCAAGCTGATTGTCGATCTCATCTATCGCGGCGGCCTGGCCTACATGCGCTACTCCATCTCCGACACCGCCGAGTGGGGCGATTATGTCTCCGGCCCGCGCGTCATCAACGACGAGAGCCGCAAGGCCATGAAGCAGATTCTCACCGAAATCCAGAACGGCGAATTCGCCAAGCGTTTCCTTGCCGACCAGAACTCCGGCCGCAAGGAGTTTCAGGCCTTCCGCGACGCCGAAGCCAAGCACCCGGTGGAGATTGTCGGCAAAAAGCTCCGCGCCGCCATGCCGTTCCTCGATCCGGTCACCGTCGAAGAAGTTTCCAAGACCCGGTAACACTTCGCACATTCAAATGAATTGGCCCTGCAAGCACTCCTTGCAGGGCCAATTCATTTTCTCTTCAATCGCGCTGTACCGAGGGCATCTCGGTCCGCAGAGACATCATTAACCGGTATGCGCCCCGCCTCACTGCGGCGTGATAATCCCGCCCAGCGCGTGACGCCGGGGCAGCACAATGCCGCGATGATCCACTTCGGCGGCAGGTCCACCGGTCTGGTTGAGGGCAGGCAAGCTATCCCGCTCAATCAACTTCCCACCGCACGCTGGACACCAGTCCGCCAAGGTCTTCTTGTCGAGAACCGCCCGGCATTGGCTGCAAATTCGTTCCATACTTCAAGAGCTTAACGGATGGGGATGGCAAGAGTGCAAGTCTTGCTCCTACTGCGCCTCCTGGCGCGTCCGGTACAGCTCAATTTCGCTGCGCAGTTGAGGCGCGCGGTTCGTGTCCTTCGCTTTGGCGCGATCGTTTTCCGAGACCGCAACCGTTCCGTCTGCAATGCCTTCCAGATCCTTCAGGTTGCGCTGCCAGCGTGCGATCACTGTGGCCGGCACGGTTCCCAGCCCGGCCGGCGTGAAGGCACGTGGCGGAATCTGCGCCGTCAACCCCCGCGCAGCCAACTGCCGTCGCAGTTGCGGGAGGTGGCTGGCACCGAAAACGAAAACAATCCGCCGGGCGGGTCCTGCCGCAGCCAGACAGTTTTCCACGATGGCCCGGTTCCGTTCGTGCCAGGCCCCGTAGGCGATATCGGCGACCGTATTCTCTCCGATCTCCTCTTCGAATTTGCGGTCGGTCATGGCCAGAAACTCCGGCGAACCGCTCGTATAGTCGTAGAGCGAGGCGCCGGAGAATCGTCCAAAATAAGCCGTGGCTTTGCTCTCTTCGGCATCGAGCGCGGCCGATTTATTTCTGTCCTGGGACAGTTGCTGGCCTGCCCGGTCCTGCCAGGCAAAACTTATGCGCCAATCCGCAGGAATAAAGCGTACGCCCCAGCCCGGCGCCATCTCGGCCAGCATGGCGGCCTCAGGCGGGAAGTTGCCTTCCATCGGCCCGTTGTAAGCCTCCGGCGTGATTTCTCCGCACACAACGTCCGGGTGCACGGACTGGACCTGGACCTGCAGGTCGACGGGCGAGTAGTGGTAACGCTCTTCAAAGTGCATGTTGTGTGCACTGCCGATCAGGAAGACTTGCGGCGCGGCGGCAGCCGGCTCTGGCGCTGGATTCTGCGCCATCAACCGACAGATCGACACGAGAGCAATGAGAACCGGTCCACACCTTTTCATGGCGCAACCATAGCAATCTGTCAGTCGCGTTCGGTAGGACCGTCGTCACAAGTGCCATGCGAACAAACCGATCCAAAACGCCAGCCCCATCGCAGGTGGCCGCATGCGGCCGATACACTGGAGACATGCACCCTCCCGTGCGTTTAGTGGCCATTGACGTGGACGGCACCCTGTTGCCGACCTTTGCGAAGCAGATCAGCCTCCGCACTGCGCGGGCGCTCAAGGCCGCGCAGGAGGCCGGAATCACCGTGGCTATCGCCACCGGGCGCCGCACCGCCTATACCGCGCCCCTGCTCGAAGGATTGGGTCTGCGAGCGGATATGCCCCTTCTCACGTCTAATGGTGCAGTGATTCGTACACTTGGGGGCGACCCCATTGATCGCTGCCAACTCCCGTCGCGGGTGGCGCGCGGTTTGTGCGGCTTGCTGCGGGATTTCGGGGCTATGGTCTTTACGTTTGACCGGCCAGGACGGGGCGAACTGGTGCTTGAGGACCTGGAGCAGGCGCATGGACGCATTTCCCTCTGGGTCGAGGCCAACCGCAACGCCATTGAGGTGGTCAAGCCGCTGGAAGATGCACTTCGCGACGGAGAAGACCCGATCCAGGGCATGGTGACGGGAACGCTCGAAAATATGCGCAAGGCCGAAAACGCTCTCAAGGCCAGCCCGTTGGCCGGTTCCTGCGAGTGCATCAAGACCGAGTATCCGGGCCGCGGCCTGTCGATTCTTGACCTGTTGCCTCCCGGCGTCTCGAAAGGGTGGGCCCTTGAGCGGCTGGCTGCGCGCCTGGGTGTGGACCGCGAGGAGACCATGGCCATCGGCGACAACTGGAACGATGTGGATATGCTGGAATGGGCCGGGCAGGGCGTGATCATGGGCAACGCGGCGGGAGAACTACTCGCCATGGCCAGGGAGCGCGGCTGGAAGCAGGCCCCGGCCAACGACGACGATGGTGTGGCCGTGGTGCTTGAAGCCGCTGTTGCGGAAGTTGAAGCAGCCAAAACGTCTGCTAGAATCTGACCGAAGAACGAGGCCGGCAAGAAACGGCCGATAGGAAAGGGAATCGGGCAGGGGCAAAACAGGCTGCGGAGAGCTCATTCGGTCCGGCCCAAAGCGTCAGGGCACGACTTTAGTCGTGCCGAAATGCGAAGAAATGAATGCGGGCTTTAGCCCCTGAGGTATTTTCTTTTTGCACCCATCGTTCTCCATTCGCGCGTCCATTGCGGCCTTGGCGGCCCTTGCCTCGCTAGCCCCTGCCGCCCGTGCGGCCGAGCGCATCACATTGCGCAATGGATTCGAGATCCGCTGCGATCATCACGCCCCTGCGGAGGATCGCGTCCGCCTCTACCTGAGCGCCGGGGAAGACAGCTACATCGAGTTCCAGCCGGAACAGATCGCCACCGTCGAATCGGTCCCCGACCCACCGCCTGCACCTCGTTCCGCCGAACTGCCATCCCCCCCCGGCTCCAATCTCGTTCCCCAATCCGCCGCCGATCCCAAACTCTCTCCCGCCGACCTTCACGAGATGCTCACCAAGGCCGGCCAGGACCACAATCTGGACGTGGACCTGCTCGCCAGCCTGGTCAAGGCCGAGAGCGGCGGCAACGCCCGCGCCGTCAGCCGCACCGGCGCCCGCGGCCTGATGCAGTTGATGCCTGGCACCGCCAAAACTCTCGGTGTCGAGGACAGCTTCAAGCCCGACCAGAATGTGCGCGGCGGCACTATTTATCTGGATGAGCTACTCACTCGCTATCACGACAACATGGCCCTGGCCCTGGCCGCCTACAACGCCGGCCCTGCGGCGGTCGACCGGTACAACGGCATTCCGCCCTATCACGAGACGCGCGCCTATGTGGCCCGCGTGATTCACGAGTTCAACCGTCGCGTCGTGGCGCGCGAGGCGCAGGCCCGCCAGGCAAGGGCCTCCTCGGCCGTTCCGCAGGATGCGCCAACCCGCTAGAGTTTGCTCCGCATACCCAGATGAGAAACTAGACTAAGAGAGATACGCACAACGGCGGAACGGAGAACTCTTGAAGACCAAACAATGGATTCTGGGCTTGGTGGTGGTGGCTGCGCTGGTGGCGCTCGTCATTTGGGGACGCGACAGGATTCACTTTGACTTCGGCCTGTTCCGCTCGCAACTGGCGCTGGCCGATTGGCGCAAGATCGGCGCCGGCACGGGCTGCATCTACCTGGCCTACATCTTCCGCTCCGTCCGCTGGAGTTTGCTGCTGCGGCATCACAAGAAAGTGCCGCCTCTTTCGCTCTTGGGAACGCAGGTCATTGGCTTCACCGCCGTGGCGCTCATCGGCCGCGTTGCCGATCCGGTCCGTCCTTACCTGGTGGCCAGGAAAACCGGCCTGCCGGTCAGCAATCAGATTGCGGTCTACATCGTTGAACGCATGTTCGATCTGGGTTCGATGGCGCTACTCTTCTCCACCGTGCTGCTCACCGCGCATGAAGCGCTCCCGCACCCGGAGTTGCTGCTCAAGGTAGCCAAGGGTGGACTTCTGGCCACGGTTGCTCTGGCTGCCTTCACAGTTAGCGTGCGCCTGGCCGGGGGCGCCGTCGCAGCCTTCATGGAAAAGACCCTGGCGATGTTTTCCAGCGGTCTTTCTCACTCCGTGGGCCACAAGATCCGCACCTTTCGCTCCGGGCTCGATACCCTGCGCACTTTTTCCGACTTTGCCGCAGCCGCCGCGCTTTCGCTCGGGATGTGGGGCCTCATCACGCTGGCCTACCTGGAAACAACCCGCGCCTTCGTCGCCAGTCCGCAGTTGGCTTCGATGACCCTGGCCCGCTGCCTCGTCCTGATGGCATCCAGCATGGTGGCCAGCGGCTTCCAGTTGCCCATTCTCGGCTGGTTCACGCAGATCGGTCTGGTCGCTGCCGCCTTGTCCGCCTTCTTTGGAGTGGACGCGGAGCCGGCTACCGCCTGCGCCGCCACCCTCCTGCTGGTCACCTTCCTCAGCATCGTGCCGGTGGGCCTGATCTGGGCCCAGTTCGAGCACGTCAGCCTCCGCAAAGTCACCGTGGAGAGCGAACTCGCCGAAGAGGAAGTGGTCGTGGACGAGCCGGCCAGCTAAGAGGGCGGCGCCATAACGCTTGCCGTTCTTAACGGGTGACGTTACTATGTGGCAGTGATCAAGAGCTTCGCGGACGCCGATACGGAGCTGTTATGGGATACCGGCAAGAGCCGTCGCATTCCGGCAGACATTCGTTCTTCAGCGCTGAAGAAACTCTTCATCCTGCGCCGCGCAACTCAGTTGCTTGACCTGACAACTCCTCCGGGCAGTCGTCTCGAAGCATTTTCAGGTGACCGGAAGGGGCAGTACAGCATCCGAATCAACGACCAGTTCCGGATTTGCTTCGTATGGGCTGACGGGGACGCGTACGACGTTGAAATCGTCGATTATCACTAGGGGACTCGATGAAGAAGATTCCTTCCGCTTACTCCATTCATCCCGGTGACATCCTCAAGACCGAGTTCATGGATCCGCTGGGGCTCTCCAGCTATCGGCTGGCCAAGGAACTGCACGTCTCCGCGCCGCGAGTGAATGATCTGGTGCGGGGCAAGCGGTCGATTACCGCGGACACCGCCATGCGTCTTAGCACCTACTTCGGCAACTCTGCGCAATTCTGGCTGGGGTTGCAAATGGACCACGATCTCTGGGTCGCGGCCAAGAACAAATCCCTTGCCAAGGTCAAGCCAAGGGAGCAAGCGGCTTAGCCTCCTCTTCCGCCATGAGCGCAGGCTTCGTGAACCGGATTGTCTCCGGCCCCACCGCGCCGCCCGTCATAATCATGCTCATCGCCTGCTCCATGTTCAGGTCGGTCTCCGTCACCCTCTCGATGGGGACAATCTGCAAAAAGGCCGAGGTCGGATTGATGGCGTTGGGCAGCAGCACCGCCGCCAACAGCTCTCCGGTCGTCGCGTCGGTCATGGTGCGCGTAAGGAACCCAATGGCCTTTTGTCCTGGGATGGGAAAGTCCACCAGCACCACGCGCTGACTGCTTTCTTTCTTGACCATCATGCTGTCCAGCAACTGGCGCACGGACGTGTAAATCTTGGCGACGATGGGCAGCCGTTCCAGCACGGCCTCGAAGAGCCTGAAAGCCTGGCGCCCCACCACCAGCGACGTGACCCGGCCCACCACGTAGAGCACCGCCAACGTCAGCAGGATGGCCAGAATGTATTGCAGCCATGAATGGTCGAGCCACTCTTCGGGAAAGATCGCCGCAAGCAACTCCACCACCGGCAAGCCGGCCTTGGCCAGGGCGCCGGCCAGAAAGCTGAAAATCAGCCAGGTTACAAACAGCGGTCCGATGGTGATGATGCCGGCCAGGATGTTGCGTTGCAGGCTGCGCATCGTTCGAGCAAGTACCGGTCTCAAGCGTGTCTCCTGGGTTTGAGGATACGCGTCCCCCACGCGATCGCCGAAATCGGCCCACCTCCCGGGTTCATCGAAATACCCTTCGAGCCAGAAAATTCCTTATATAGTAGGGAGAAGGAATTTCATGAACGATCCAGAGGGTATTGGCTTGAAGGATTTAAGCCAACAGGCAAAGACCGCTACCGATTCGCAGCCCCGCGTCGTGGGCTCCCCGCTACCGGTGGGCTCGGGCGGCCGCTCGTCCATGACCGCCAACGCGGAGGACGGGGAGCATTTCCGGGCGGTCCCTCCGCCGGGCCGTGGGTTGGCCAATCCGTCGGACTCCTACTCTTCCTCTCAATCAGTCAACGGATTTCAGCGGGCCATCGGGGCCCTCCGGCTGGCGCTGCCGTTTGTGAAACGAATCCTGCCCCTGCTGGACGGCAACGTCGCTACCTCGCTGGCCAACTTTCTCACTCCCCAACCACCGCCCGCACCCCCCGTCGATCTGACGCGTGTTGAGGATGGCCTTGCGGAACTCCAGGCCGGACATCGCGACCTCCGCGACCAGATTGTTGAGCAGAACAGCTCGCTCAAGCGCGTTGAGGACCAGTTGGAGATGGTGCGCGAAGCCACCGACCGCAACACCCTGGAGCAGCAGGAGCTTCTTGAAGACCTCAAATCGGTCGGCAACAAGGTCAACGCGTTCGCCTTCTTCGCCCTGGCTCTTTTGGCCATCTCCATCTTGCTCAACGTCATCCTTTATCTGCACATCCGCCGCGTTCTTCCCTAGGGTTCCTCCCGTGCCCGGCCGACTCGGACTTCTGACGAGGTTCGGGATTACCTGCGTTTTAAGTTCCAAAATAGAAGATTCTGTCCAAAAAAGAGCCAGTTACCGTCCCGTCAACACGTATTTCACTCTCACGAATACGAACATGGGCAGTTCTGCTCACTTTCGCGAATGTCTTGACGCGAGGTGTTGCCAGTCGTATTTTCAGGGGGCTACTATTCGGCTTAGTTCAACCGGGTCTGATTGAAATGATCCGGCAAGTCGCCCGCTATGCAGTTGTTCCCAAGTTCACAGAGCTTTACCAACGAGCGGCGCTTACCGGCGCCCGCAGACGGAGTGTCTCGTCATGGCATGGTATGCCTACTGCATCGGTGAAAAGCAAGCATTTCCTGAATTGGCCCGTCATCGCAAACCTATTCCGATGGAATCTCTCGTCGGAGTCAGTGGAAACCAGGTTTTTCTTTACCCCGCCAGTGACCTCGCTGTAATCGTCAGCGAACACAATCCCTCCGAAGCCCTTAACCAGAAATCCGGCGTCGACCATGCACGAGTCATCGCCGATTGCTTCAAGCATTCCACCGTCCTGCCTTTCCGCTTTGGAACGGTTTTCAGCGACGACGAGAGCCTGCGCAAGTCCATCCGCTCCAATCAGCGCCAGTTCCTTACCAATATCGACAAGTTGCGTGGCAAGACCGAAATGCACCTCAGAATCGTGGTGGACGACTGCTGCGCCAAGGCGATCCTGAAGGCTTTGCCGGTCGAAGGAGTGGGCCGGGAATATCTCACCAGTTTGCGTGAAAGCGCCACCCGCCAGCGCGAGCGTCAGACCCGCGCCCGCGCCGTCAGCTTCCAGATGCACCGGCTCTTCATGCCTCTGGATGAAGAGGTGAGCTGCCGGCTTACCGAAAGCGGCAAGATGGTTCTCGATATCGCCCACCTGATCGACCGAAAGTATGTGGAGCGTTACCAGAACAAGTTCGCCACCACCAGCCTGATGATGCGGGAGTGCCAGATGCAGCTCTCCGGCCCTTGGCCGCCTTATCACTTTGTTCACAGTCTCACCCGCGGCGCGCATGTCCAGCCGCAGCAGCCCGCGGCTGTTCCCGCCGCAGCGGCCATGCCGATGCCCATGGTCGTGCCGGTGGCGAATGTGCCGGAACCCGTTCCGGCGCTCGCCTGAATCACCCAGTGTGTTTGATCAGGTTCGCGTCGAGCCCCGGCCTTGGCCGGGGCTCGATGCGTTCATGGCACTCGGTGGATGCCGGGCCAACCTCCCGCACGGATGCAAAAAAGGCCATCCCGCGGTGCGGAATGGCCTTGTCTGGTGGCTCTTGGGATGGGGCACTGCTCTGCTTCGCCTACTTGAAAGAGGCGATGGCGCTGGCTTCGTCATCGAAGATGTCGAAGACGGTATACAGCTTGGTCAACTGCAGCAGGTCATGGACCTTCTTGGTCAGGCTCAGCAGTTTGAGTCCGGCGCCCTGATTCTTGGCCGTGGTATAGGCGCTGACCAACTCGCCCAGACCCGAGCTATCGATGTAGTTTACGTCTCCCAGGTTGAGCAGGATGCTCTTCTGCCCTTTGCTGATCAGATCGCGAATGGCATCGCGCAGCTGCACGCTGCCCTCGCCTAGAGTGATTCGCCCACTAAGGTCCAGAACCGTTACTCCATCCACTTCACGGGAAGCAATTGTCAGTGCCACGGAAAGTCCTCCTTGTTGGTACTACGGTTATACCGCTCTTTCAGCTCTGGCAGGAGGGAATTCCTCCGCCCTGTCCGGCGCTTCGGCGCGGAAGATTGACCTCCCTCCGTCGCCAAAATTTATCCGAAAACACTCTATGCTTTTTCGCCGCTGGTCGCCAAGTGCTTTACCAGCGTCAATTCAGTGCCCGGATGCAATTGTCGAAAGTGTACCTCATCCATGAACGACCGGATCAGGAAGATGCCGCGCCCGGTGCCGCGCATCAGATTTTCCGGAGCCAGCGGGTCGGGGAGGGTGTCGGGGTCCAGCCCTTTGCCTTGGTCGGCAATGGTAAACACCAGCGCCTTGCCGGTGTTTTCAAAGCTGACAGCGATCTGCTTGGCGGGGTCATATTCATTGCCGTGCAGAACGGCATTGACGGCTGCTTCGCGTACCGCCATGGTCACGCGGAAACGCTCATCTTCGTCCATGCCAGCATCGGACGCCACTTTGTCCGCGGCCTTCTCCACTTCAGACACACTTTCCATGGTGGAACTCAGCCGAAAACTCAGCCGTCCTGCCTGGGGTTCGTTCACCGGCTTGGTCTCCGCCTTTCCCTGGAAGTGCTTGGGCCGTCATTGTCCTGCCGCGCTTCGGCATCCTTGCTCCAAAGTCTCATGGCTGAGCCTCATCGTGTCAAGCCGAGAGCTGGGCGAAGAGTATCAGGCAGGGAATTACGTAGCCCTTGATACGTCAAAAGAGAACGAAACCACCACAAAGCTGTCATCCTGAGCGGAGCGCAGCGGAGTCGAAGGACCTGCGGTTGTTTTTGCCTCTCTTCGGTTTTCAGGTTTTCACTGGGAAACCCTTCGAGACGCTATTCGAGGGCGATATCATGTGCACGCAGCCGCTCGCGCACCCTGGCCCCAACATCTGCCGCGAGCCGTCTGATCCCGGCCCGCCCTACGTACTCGGTGAATTGGCCGCATTCAACCTCGGCAATGCCCTTCAGTATCCTCTCTCGGATTCCTTCGACCTGCACGGGGGTGAGGCGGGATAGTAGATCGTCCACGGAGCATTCGGAGGTTTCGTCCACATCTATGTCGCCGTCTTTCATGCTTTTGTTCCTCGATAGTAGGATAGTGCCGACTGACCAGGTCTCCCGCTCTTCAGGGATCAAGCTACCAAAACAACTGCAGAATAGCGGTTACGCATCTTTGACGCTGTGATTTTATGCGCTGTACTTGAAAGACCGGCAGGTGTAGAACGCAAGGTATGAGAGCAACGACGCAAAGGTGGAAAGCCAGGAACAAGAATCACCTGCTACTCGCCTTAATGAAAGAACTCGCGGGCGACGCACATATCTCCTTCGAGGGCGACTTGCAGGGGACAGGGTTGCTTGATCTCCCGGGAGCATCAATCGAGGAATCCGAGGTCCTCAAAAGGAATACTTTTTGGCCGAAGCAAGGTTTCGTTGTCCTTCCCTTGGAAGCTGACGCGGTAGGTCCGATCATCGCGGCAATCGGCGGGACGATTCCTCATGCCGTGATTCACATCCAGATTGAGAGAGCCGGAAACTTGGAATTCGGTGCGTACGACAACTTTCATTCACAGAGCATGTTTTTTGGCGATGCTGTGACCCAGTCGTTTCTCGACTCCCTTGTTGCAGGAGGTCTTCTTATGCGACCCGTTGAATGAGAACGGCTACGGCATTTGCAGCCCCAAACCCGCCCCCAAGGCGATACACTCACCTCATGCAACCCCGCACCTCTCCGCGTGTCAGTCTGACCGCCTTCCTCGGCACCCCGGTGACCGATGCGCAAGGTCATCTGCGCGGGCGCTTGAAGGACATTGCGGTGGCCACCGGCGCGGATGCCGGCAAGGTCGCGGGACTGGTGCTCAAAACGCGCGCCGGCCTGTGCATCGTGCCTTCGCAGGACGTGATGGAGACGCCCGCCGGCACGCTCGAACTCCGTTCCGCAGGCGCCATGGTGCCGCTCGAGGATCAAGGCAATTACCTCTATCTGCGGCAGGACCTGATTGACCGTCAGATCATCGACATTCATGGCCGCAAGGTAGTCCGCGTCAACGACGTCGATTTGGAATGGATGGGCCAGGGAGCGGCGCACCTGTTGCGTGTTGCCGAGGTCGAGGTCGGCATGCGCGGAGCCTTTCGCCGCGTCTTCAAAGGCCTGTTACCCCGCGCGTCGCTTGAGAAGTTTTCGCGCAAGTTCACTGCCCGCGGCATTCCCTGGCAGTTCGTCGATGTCATCGAGGTCGATGCGGCACGCCGCGTCAAGCTGCGCATCGAGTACGAGCGTCTGGCCGAGATGCATCCCTCCGATCTGGCCGACATTCTCGAAGACCTGGCTCCCGCGGAACGCGAAGTCATCTTTACTTCGCTCGACGAAGAAGTGGCCGCCGAAACGCTCGAAGAAGTCGACCCCAAACTCCAGAAGGCCCTGCTCGAGAAACTCGACGAAGAGAAGATCGCCGACATCGTCGAAGAGATGGATCCCGGCGCCGCTGCCGACCTGCTGGCGGAGTTATCCGAGGAGCAGTCCGACGCCATTCTCGAAGAAATGGAACCCGAGGAGCGGCAGGAGGTCGAGGAACTGCTCGAGTTCGACGAAGACTCCGCTGCCGGGTGCATGACTACCGATTTCGTCGCCGTGGGTGCTGACGCCACTGTGGCCCAGGGGGTCGAGGCCCTTCGCGCGTTTGACGGCGATCCGGAGAGCGTGACCGAAATCTATCTGCTCGACGAGAAGCGCATGTTGCGCGGCGCCATTTCTCTGGCGCGCCTGGTGATGGCCCTGCCCGAGACGCGGCTAGCTGTGCTCGCCGAGCCTCGCGTCCTTTCGTGCCCGTCCGGCCTGCACCAAAATGACCTGGCGGAGCTCTTCGACAAGTACAACCTGCACGCGCTGGCCGTTGTCGACCCCCAGGGCCGCATGGTGGGCGAAGTTCAGGCCGACCATGTCATCAGCTTCCTGCGGGACAAGCTCTAGCCGCAATTGGCTTCGCTTGCCCGCGATCGAAAGGCCTCCGTGCCCATCCTTCCGCGCTTTTTGCGGAAGGGTGGGAAACAACAGCCCGTCCTCGCGCGTTTCACGGGGTCAACTCGACTCGCCGTGCCTGCCTGTTAACGGAGCAACCTCGCGCCACGCGAGCCAAAAATTCTCTTCACCTCGCACCTGCGCCTCTTTCGGGCAAGCGTAAAATCAGCAGCTATCCGCGACATATATCACAGACAATGGCTCCATCCGGCGCATGTTGAGCAGAATTGCTCAATTCTGTCCCCACATACCACGAATTCTCCAAGAAAGGGGAGGGGGACGATCCATATCTGTGAAAGAATCCAGATATGATGCAGTTTCCCAAGATCATTCAGGGCGGCATGGGGGTCGGGGTGTCCAACTGGCGCCTCGCCAATGCAGTCTCCAAGCTCGGCCAACTGGGCGTTGTTTCCGGCACCGCCCTCGATCAGCTTTTTGTCCGCCGTCTCGCCGATGGCGACAAGGGTGGAGACATGCGCCGCGGTCTGGATGCCTTCCCCTTTCCCGAGATGGCCAAGCGTGTTTGGCAGGAGTATTTCGTTCCTGGCGGCAAGGCCGCAGGAGCGCCTTACCCCACCACGCCCATGCACCAGCGCCGTGAGCTCCGCAAAGTGGTCGAGCTGTGCATCGTGAGCAATTTTGTTGAGGTGTTTCTGGCCCGGGAAGGCCACAAGAACGACGTGGGCGTCAACTTTCTTGAGAAGGTGCAGATGCCCCATCTGTCGTCCATCTACGGCGCCATGCTGGCCGGCGTGGGCTATGTCCTGATGGGCGCGGGCATTCCGCTTCACATTCCCGGCGTGCTGGACAACTTTGCCGCGCACCATCCGGCCGAGTACAAGCTGTCGGTGGCCGGCGCGGTGCAAGGGCAGGATACGGGCATGCACTTCGACCCTGCGGATTATGTGGAAGGCCCGCTTCCCGTTCTTGACCGGCCGCGGTTCTTGGCCATCGTTTCCTCCAACACTCTGGCCACCACCATGCTGCGCCGCGCCAGCGGACGCGTGGACGGGTTGGTCATCGAGAGCCCCACCGCGGGCGGCCACAATGCTCCGCCGCGCGGAAAGCTTCAACTGAACGCTGCCGGTGAGCCGATCTACGGTGAGCGCGACCAGGTGGACATCGCCGGTTTGCGCGCCCTGGGCGTTCCGTTCTGGCTTGCGGGCGGGTACGGAAACGCCGAAAGTGTGCGCGATGCGCTCGACCAGGGTGCGGCGGGCGTGCAGGTAGGCACCGCATTCGCGTTCACTGAGGAGTCCGGCCTGAGCTCCGATCTGAAGAGATCACTGCTGGGCAGAGCAGTCGCGGGCACTGGAGAAGTGTTCACCGATCCGCTGGCCTCGCCTACAGGATTCCCATTCAAGGTTGCCCTGATCCCGGGTTCGTACTCCGATCAGGCGGTCGCCGAGGCGCGGACCAGGGTTTGCGATCTCGGCTTCCTGCGCGAGGCGTATGCCGCCCCCGACGGCAAATTAGGTTATCGCTGCGCCGCTGAGCCGGTGGCAAACTACATCGCGAAGGGCGGCAAGGTTGAAGAGACTGTGGGCCGCAAATGCTTGTGCAACGCCCTGATGGCCAATGTGGGCTACGCGCAGATACGCAAAGGCGCTGTTGTCGAGCCCGCCCTGGTGACAATCGGCGACGATCTGAACACGGTGGCGCAGTTCCTTGCCCCCGGCCGCAGTTCCTATAGCGCCGCGGATGTGGTCGAGTCCCTGTTGAGCCTTACCCTCGAGGTCGAGCCACAACTGACCTCGGCGGGCGAGCAGGCGCAACGGACCATGACGTCCGTTCCGTTCCAACTGCTGGAGCCGCAGTACGTCTCCGCCTGAAAGGCGCACTCGTCAGGAACGCGGTTGATATGAGCAATGCAAAGGATGGATTTCTCCAACTGGAGAAATCCACCCTTTGCTGTTTGGCCTTCATCCGGCCCTGGATCGAAACGGTCGTACCGCGGGTCTCCAGGCCGGCTGTGCTGAGGGTCTCCCGGCCCTTAACCACATCGCCGGGCCCTGAAGTTCGCGCGGCTGCGTCTCTCTGGGAACCGCAGCTACACGTCCCGCTCCACAAAATTGTGACTGTCTGCGGCCGTCAGCGTCATTCCGTAAAGCGTCTTGAACTGATTGATCTCCTTGATCGTCTGCTCTGAAAACGGCGCTTTGCCTTCAAACGCATGAAGCACGATCCCCTCGATCAGATCGCCCAGCGTCAGGTCCTTCTGCTCGGCAATGGCTTTCAGCACCTTCAACATGCGCTTCTCCAGCCGGACCCCGGTCTGGACGCGTTCCACCTCAATTGGCTTGCGATTTTGCGATTCTTGCGACATAAAATCCTCCGTGACCAACTGGTACCAATGTACCACGGTAATTTGTGCCGCGCAACCGGTTGTCGAAAGGCTCGAATTCTATACGCAGGGCCTAAAGGCCACATTCCTTAGTCCCTGCTAGCGGCACGACTGAAGTCGTGCCCTGACACTCTTGCGCGAAGAGACGGGTTTCAGCAGCCTGCGTTTATCCTCGCACCTCCGGGAAAATCGTGACCCGCAATTGCGTCGAGCCGTAAGGAACCAGCGTTACCCTTTCCACCGTCGGGCTGACCTGTCTGACGCTCAAATCTGGCAGCGCCGGGGTGAAAATTTGCTTCGCGTCGTCCGGGTTGATTTGCAACTCCCATCCCTCAATCTTCCTGGCCGGCACGGTAATCGTACTGGGCGGATTGGTCCATGGATCCAGTTCTCGTCCCTCCGCCCCCGGCTTTCTCTGGAACTGAACTTCGCTTTCCAGCTTGGCCGGATCAAGGGCCAAGCCATAGTTCCATGCGCCGGCTGGAGTCGCCTCCCAACTGGGGAACTCGGCCGTGGTGTACTTCTCCTCGATGCGCGGGGTCCAGTTTTCCTTGATCGGCAGTGCATACACCAGCGGTCCGTACTCGATCCCAATTCCGTTCTGCGGCCAATGGGAAATTGCCAGCTTCATCGGCAGCGTCAGCGTCACCTGATCGCCCGGTTTGAAACTGCGCTGCAAAACGAGGAACCCTTTCCTGGTGCGCGTCCCCGTTGCTGCGACCCCATTCACCGTCACGCGCGGCGCATCGCACCAGGCGGGAATCCGCAGCGAGAGCGGGAATGCAACCGCTCGCTCCGTCGCGATCTTGAAGTGAATATGTTCCTCGAATGGATAGTTTGTGGTCTGCTCAATCTCCACCGGCTGTTTCTCCGCGCCCACCGTGGCCTTCACCTTCGATGGTCCGTAGAGCACTGCCGCCAATCCGCCGTCGTTGGTCTTCATCCACATGCGGATCGCGTAGTTCGGAAAGATGCGGTGCACGTTGCCGCCGCAGCACGCAGTGGCTTGTCCGGGATTCGGCTGGAAAGCCATCTTGCGCCCGCCGTGCTCCATCACGTTGTGGTCGGAGTTCAGCGTGGCCAGAAATTGATTGGGGCAGGAGAAATATTGCAGCGCCTTCCAGTCATTCTTGATGGCTCCCGGCGCAGCGTTGAAGCAGGCGCGTTCAATCCGGTCGGCCCAAGCCGAATCTCCCGTAGCCATCAACATATAGCCCCAGGACCAGGTGTGATCCGCAATGTCGCAGGTCTCATGCGAATCGAGCGACGTTCGCGTGCGGTACCACTCCGATGTGGAAGGGATGCCGTCGATCAGCATGTGGTGGTCGAAGATGCGCCGCTCCGCTGCCTGCGCAAATTGCAGATATTCCTCCTTGCCGGTCGCCAGATAAAGAATGGCCGGCAGTTTCATCGTTTCCGCGTAGGTGCAGCCGTGCGCATTGATCGGCGTGGCGGCAAAAACACGCAGCGCCGACAGGTCTCCGTGATCCGGGTCGGCGGCCACCTTCGCGTATTCCTTCCATGCACTCTCAGCCAGCGCCAGCAGCGCGGGATCGCCGGTGCGCTGATAACACCACACGATGGCTTCGATGTTGGTCACGTTTCTGACCGGCGTTCCATAGGAAGCGTTGTCGTTCAGGTAGTGCTTCCGGAGCGCCTCGGCAATATTCGTGCTCTCCGGCGCGCCCGGCAGCGGCTGCGCGTCACTGAGCGCCGCCAGACCGCGAAACAGCACATTCTGCGGCCAGCGATGAAAATCCCCCTTGGGGTCGGCAAATGCCTTGGGCCCCAGAAAACCTTCGGAGGATGCATGCGTCAAGGTGTAGTCGATCGACTCCCGCACCTGGGCCATCAGGCGCTCATCCTTCAGCACCACGGCCAGCCGCGTGGCTCCATCGATCCAATACGCCTTCTGCTCCCACGGCCACCATGCGGAGTAATCATCCGCCAGCCCTTTCTCCTCGCCCTTCCAATATGCCGACGTGAAGGGCCACGAAATCTGCGGCAACTGCGAGCCCAGCTCTGCCGCCTGCTTCTCCATATAGGTGCGCAGCCAGCCCTCTGGCTCGACGGCTCCCGGAGCCAGCGGATGCAGCAAGGCGTGATCCCCAACTGCGGGTTCCGCGCCCTCGGCCAACGCGCCAGCGCCCATCAGCATCGCGGAGCTCATCAACGCCAGTCGGATGAACTCGCGGCGGTTCAACTCACTTTGTTCGAAAATGCCCACGGATGTCATGGCGTCTTCCCTTTCAGATCTCGTTTTTTGGGGTTTGCTATGCGGAGGGGATTCTATCAAAGTCCGTGTCGTTGAAACCGTTCAAGCCTTACCGCTGCCTGGCCTCACATCGCGCATCTCGACGCCCTAACCCGATTGCGAAATTCCCGCGCCGTCTTGTCGCTCCGGCTCGCCTCATCCCGGTCCGGCCTGTTATGGTCAGGAAGGAAATTCCCAATGAACCCTCCTTAGGAACCCGCGAGCATGGTGAAGCGTTGGCGAATCCGGATACTCTTGTTCCTGGCCGTTCTCGGCCCCGGTTTCATTACAGCCAACGTTGATAACGACTCCGGCGGCATCCTCACCTATTCTCAGGCAGGCGCGCAATACGGCTACACCCTGCTGTGGACCATGCTTCCCATCACCATCGCCCTGATCGTGGTGCAGGAGATGTGCGCCCGCATGGGCGTGGTCACCGGCAAGGGCCTCAGCGACCTTATCCGCGAAGAATTCGGCCTGCGCCTCACGTTCGTATTGATGGTGCTGCTGGTGGTGGTCAACTACACCAACGTGGTCACCGAGTTCATCGGCATCGCCGGCTCCATGCACCTGTTCCATGTCTCCAAGTTCATCTCCGTGCCCTTCTGCGCGGCGCTGGTCTGGACCATGGTGGTCAAGGGCAGCTACAAGAGTACCGAAAAAATCTTCCTCATCGCCTCTGTGGTCTACATCGCCTACATTTTTGCCGGGGTGCTGTCGCAACCCAGTTGGCACGATGCGATTCTCGCCACCGTCAAGCTGCCGGCCCGCTCCGTCTGGGGCGACAAGGCCTATATGTACATGGCCATCGGCGTTGTCGGCACCACCATCGCGCCGTGGATGCAGTTCTATCTGCAATCGTCCATCGTGGAGAAGGGAATTCGCGTCAAGGATTACGCGGCTTCGCGGCTTGATGTCATCGTCGGCAGCTTCTTCACGGACCTTGTGGCCTGGTTCATCGTGGTAGCCTGCGCGGCAACGCTCTATGTACACGGCATGGGAGCTATTCAGGTAGCCTCCGACGCGGCCGAAGCCATGCGTCCCCTGGCCGGCGACTACGCCTTCCTGCTCTTCGCCTTCGGCCTATTCAATGCCTCGGTCTTCGCGGCATCCATCCTTCCGCTCTCGACGGCCTACACGGTCTGCGAGGGGCTGGGCGTGGAGTCCGGCGTCGACAAGCGTTTCAAGGAAGCCCCGTTCTTCTACTGGCTCTACACGCTGCTGATCGTGGGCGGCTCGCTTACCGTGCTGCTGCTGCCCGACGCGCAACTGATCAACGTCGCCATCCTGTCACAGGTTTTGAACGGCGTACTTCTGCCGGTGGTCATCATCCTTATGCTGCTCCTGATTAACCGCAGCGATCTGATGGGCGAGTTCAAGAATTCTCGCCTCTGGAACGTGATCGCGTGGTCTACCAGCCTCATCGTCATCGGCATGACGCTGGTCATGCTTTGGGGCTTGATGCCGGGGCATTAACCACCTGCGGCGTGCCCAGCCACCTGCGGTGGGGCCAGCGCGGCCTTCGGCCCGCAAAAGCAGCGCTCCAACACCGCAGCACCACGATACCGCGGCACCCGCGCGAGCGGAGCGTCGGAAACAAGGCAGCGCCGAAACAAGCGGCGCCAGCAACAGAGTAGCGCCGGTCACCAGACCGGCTGTCGTGCGGGCGTCCCTGCCCGCACCTCCTCGTTCTCGGCGTACAATTCTCCGCGATGCCCAAGCCAGATTCCTCTTCGCATCCCGCAGCCGTTGCGGAAGGCGTAGTACCACCCCGTTTCGGAGAAGTGCGGATACGGCAACGCGGCCGCCTTCCCCACTGGGAACAGGACTCAGGCCTCTACTTCATTACCTTTCATCTGGCCGACTCGCTTCCGCGGCGGGTACTCGAGAAGATAGCGGAACGGCACTGCATTCTGAATGCGGTCAAGCACGCTGGAGCCCGTCTGCTTCCGGCCCAGGAGCGAATGCTTGCGGAATACAGCCCTGCAAAGATCGAAGAGTATTTCGATCGCGGCGCTGGTGCGTGTTCTCTCGCTGATCCCCGGATAGCCGAACTCATCGCCGAAACACTGCGGTTCTGGGACGGAAAGCGCTATCGGCTCATCGCGTGGTGCGTCATGCCGAACCACGTGCATGTGGTCTGCCGCTTGCTGCCCGGACAGGAATTGCGCGTGGTGCTGCAGAGTTGGAAGTCCTATACGGCGAGAAGGTCAAACCGGATTCTCGCCCGCACTGGCGTATTCTGGCAGCGCGAATATTACGACCGGTTGATCCGGAATCAGGACGAATTCGAGCGCGCCGTCCGGTACGTGGTGAGCAATCCTGAACGGGCGGGGTTGAATGGGTGGAAATGGGTTGGATGCGCGGGCGAGGACGCCCGCACGACAGCCGGTCTGGAGACCGGCGCTACAAATCTTTCGAACGGGTAGGCAGGGAGATTTATAGCAGTTTCCCCGCCGCCAGATCCCGAATCAGCGTGCGGTCGGCGGCCAGAAAGTCGTAGCCCGGCAGGTCTTCGAGCTTTGTCCACCGGAATTGCTTGAAGATCCGGTTTTCCAGCTCTCCGGCGAACTCGTGAACGGCAAAGAACTGCAGGTCCACGGCGCCGCCATGGCGGTAGTTGTGGCGAATGTGGGTGATGCGGGGGCCGATGGTGGCGCGAATCCCGAGTTCCTCGTCCAATTCCCGGGCCAGCGCCTGCTCCGCGCTCTCGCCGGCTTCGATTTTGCCGCCGGGAAACTCCCACTGCAGCGCCATCGGCTGGTCCGGACGCCGTTGGCAGATCAGGACCTCGCCACCACGAACGATCAACGCCGCCGCCACAAACCGCAGGGCAGGACCGGCAGGATTTGCTTTGAGATTTGCTCGCGCGTCTTCCACGCTACTAGTGTAAACGCACCAAAAGGGATGCAGCGTTGCGGTGCGCATCCCTGCTTTGGTGCGGTGAAAGCGATTTCCGTCGCCCGGCGAAGGGGCTCACAGCCAAGGAAGAGAAACTATTCTCCCGCCACGGCCGCATGAACACCCTCGGCCTCGCGCGGCCGGAAGGAACCCCAGCCGTTCTTTTGGGCCGCCTCAAGCAGGGCCGGAGACGGATTCACCGGAAAGGCGCAGCGCGCCAATTCCAGCATCGCCAGGTCGTGGATGGAGTTGCCGAAAACAGCGTCCGGGCGAACCAGTCCCACACGTTTCAGGGCGTCCGCCTTGCCGGCGTCGGTGGGCACGTCCAAAACCTCGCTGGAGATCAAGCCCTGGTCGACGCGCACCTCGGCGGCGAGTATGCGGTCTTCCGTAATGCCAAACCCGCGCACACCCTCAGCCACCACCCACTTGTTGGTTGAACTCACGGCCCACAATTCCACGCCGGCTTGGCGCAGCGTGGCCACCAGCGCCGCCATCTCGGCGAAGACCCGCGCACTCACAAACTCGCGCACATAAATGGCGGCCGCCTCGCGCAGCTCCTGCTCGCGCAGTCCCGCGTAAATCTGCACCATCTCGCCGCAAATCTGCAGTTCGCTTACCTTCCCGGCCACATAGGCGCGGTAGCGCGTATCGATCCAGTCGCTGGTCGAGCGCGAAACCAAACCCTGCTCCAGAGACCACACCATGAATCCGTACCCGGAGTCGCCGCTCCAGAGCGTTCCATCACAATCGAAGACCGCAACCTTGGGATTGCTGTCGAGAACCGCCCGCTCGAACTCAGGAGCGGTCCATCTGGGAATTTCAATCTGCGCACGTGTCAAGCGTTCCTCATTCGTCTCGATAAACTTATCCAATTCTATTGTCATGCAAGCTGCAAGGTTTTGCACGCGGAGCTTTTTCGGGAGCGCCTGATTTGGCAACAATCGCCCCAAAAAACGGCGAAACGGGCGTCCCATATGGTGCAAGCCGCCACCAGTGATTGCCGCTACAGACAGGGAACTCGCGACTGGCTAAAGTTTCTGCCTGCAGGCGGTCCAGGACTGGACAGGTCGGATGGTTTGCGAGAATACCAGGTCTTCTTCTCGGCGGCGGAAGAGGCGTGCAGTGAACAAGACCTAAAGCATTCCGCTGCACCATCCAAGTCGATCTCCTGCCCCGGCTGCTCTCGACTGTCGAGGAGGGGTCTTCTTATGGAACGGCAATGTCTAAAATGCAAAGCGCAAATGGAGTCGCCGTGGAGCTTCTGCCCTCATTGCGGCGCGGCAAGCCCCGATGAAACTCGTAATCCTGCGGTCCACGCCGAACCAGAAAAAGCGCCCGTCGAAGGCGCGTTTGGAGGGCTGCTGTTCGGTGTGGTGGCAGCGCCGGTCCTGATCATTCCCGGAACCCTGATGTGCCTGACCGGATTGGGCGCGTTTCTTGGCGTTCCCATGATTATTGCGGGCGTCTTTGCGCCGCTCATGGGGCCGCTGATCGGCTTCGGCGCATTGAAAGGAAAATGCCCGTGGTGCGGAACAACGGTCAGCAGCATCGCCAACACGAAGGAATTCGGCTGCCGGGCCTGCAGCAAGCGCATTGCCATCAGCCATCGGGAGTTTGTGAAGGCTGCCTGACAGGTATCGGCCCCGGCTGCTGGATTGTTCACGGGCGCTTCCAGAGTGACGATTACGTCACGTCAATCTTGAGGCGACGGATCGGCCACAACAGCCTCCGTGTGGAAATGCCGCCAAATGCCTTCCGCGGTCTTCCGCGGCACTACCGCGGCCAGCGATTCGGCGGTCGCTTGCTGCACGTCGCGCAGGCTGCCGAAGTGCGTCAGAAGTCGCTGCCGCGTTTGTGCGCCCACGCCGGGAATGTTCAGTAGCTCGGAGTCACGGTCGCGCATGGCGCGGCGCTGGCGATGATAGCCGATCGCGAAGCGGTGGCTTTCGTCGCGGATGAGCTGAATCAGATGCAGCACCGGCGAACGGCGATCCAGCACCACGGGCTCGTCTTCGTTGCCGTAGACGTAGATGACTTCTTCCCGCTTGGCAATCGACGCCAGCGGCTGCGTG
>Ga0224527_1000266_pt1 | contig 40032 bp, 36 predicted proteins | sample CBST0metaG_FD_179882 | JGI IMG/M metagenome (GOLD analysis project Ga0224527, IMG submission 179882) | Peat soil microbial communities from Stordalen Mire, Sweden - C.B.S.T0 | ecosystem: Environmental > Terrestrial > Soil > Wetlands > Peat | place: Sweden: Norrbotten County, Stordalen Mire... | reverse complement strand
CGATAGTCTCGTCCGCCAACGCCGCTCGGGGCGGGTTGGGTGCGCATCGGGCCTACCACGCCGTGGGGCGGCTCGGTTGGCTGACGCCAATTCGACCCCACTTGGCGCGCTCTCCCGATAGTCTCGTTCGCTAACACCTGCTCGGTGTCGAGTCCGTGCCGCTAACACCGCTCGGGGCGGGTTCGGTGCGCATCGGGCCTATTCAGCCGTGAGGGGTGTGGTGTTGACTTTTTTCGGCATAAAAAAGAGCGATGTCGGCGACATCGCTCTTTTTCTGCTGCTTGCGCAGTCTTGATATGGCTGGGGTACCAGGATTCGAACCTGGGGTGGCGGAATCAGAATCCGCTGCCTTACCGCTTGGCGATACCCCAAAAATTTGGTGGCTACGACGGGAATCGAACCTGTGACCCCAGCATTATGAGTGCTGTGCTCTAACCAGCTGAGCTACGTAGCCAAATTATACTTATTTATTCGGTACTTACAATACTTTTTATCACATTCTTTGCAATAGCTTTTGCAAACTTTCCGCCAATAAAATTGGCTGGGATACCAGGATTCGAACCTGGGGGTGGCGGGATCAAAACCCGCTGCCTTACCGCTTGGCTATATCCCAAAGCTACTACAACAACAAAATTCTTGCCCGCTAATGACTTTTACCAAGCACTAAGCGAATGGCTGGGGTACCAGGACTCGAACCTGGGAATGGCGGGATCAAAACCCGCTGCCTTACCACTTGGCTATACCCCATCCGCGCGTAACCGAAATTTGGTGCGGGAGGCGAGACTTGAACTCGCACACCTTGCGGCGCCAGAACCTAAATCTGGTGCGTCTACCAATTTCGCCACTCCCGCAAAGTATGGTGGCTACGACGGGAATCGAACCTGTGACCCCAGCATTATGAGTGCTGTGCTCTAACCAGCTGAGCTACGTAGCCGTCCTTCCGCGTGACCATCATTCGGCGTTGCGGGGCGCATTATGCGTAGTTGCAGAATTTCAGTCAACACCTTTTTTTGGTAATACGCCTTTGCGCATACTGTTTGTCTGGCTTATGACCAACCTGATGATAAAAACCGCATAAAGGGAAGTTTCAGTGATTTTGGACATAGCAAAACCGGGCCATGGCGGCCCGGTTTATATGGTCACTGCGGATAATCAGTAAGCCGACTGATGCACGCCTACGGAGCGTCCTGACGGATCATCCATCTTTTTGAAGGATTCGTCCCATTCAATGGCTTTAGCCGATGAGCACGCCACTGACGGACCGCCGGGTACGCATTCCGCCGCGCTAGGCAAAGGAAACAGCTCTTCGAATATCTCGCGGTAGAAATAGGCCTCTTTCGACGTCGGCGTATTGTAAGGGAAACGGAAGTGAGCGTTGGACAACTGTTGATCGGTTATCTGTTTCGCCGCGACTTCTTTTAACGTATCAATCCAGCTATATCCCACGCCATCGGAAAATTGTTCTTTCTGGCGCCAGGCGATACTTTCCGGCAGATAGGAGGCGAAGCATTCGCGCAACACGTGTTTTTCAATCTTACCGTGGCCGCACATCTTGTCGCTTGGGTTGATGCGCATGGCGACGTCGAGAAAGTTTTTATCCAGGAAGGGGACGCGGGCTTCCACGCCCCAGGCGGACATGGCTTTATTGGCGCGGGCGCAATCATACATGTGCAATGCCTGTAACTTGCGCACCAACTCTTCATGGAATTCTTTGGCGTTCGGCGCTTTATGGAAATAGAGATAGCCGCCGAAAACTTCATCGGCGCCTTCGCCGGACAAGACCATTTTGATACCCATCGCCTTGATTTTGCGCGACATCAGATACATGGGCGTTGACGCGCGAATGGTGGTGACATCATAAGTTTCGATGTGATAGATGACATCGCGAATAGCGTCCAAGCCTTCCTGAACCGTGAAATGAATTTCATGATGCACGGTGCCCAGATGGGTGGCCACGGTTTTCGCGGCTTTCAGATCGGGCGAGCCTTCCAGGCCTACGGCGAAAGAGTGTAATTGCGGCCACCAGGCTTCGGAACGCGCTTCGTCTTCCACTCGCCGTGCGGCATATTTTTTGGTGATGGCGGAAATAATCGACGAATCCAGACCGCCCGACAACAGCACGCCATAGGGAACATCGGACATCAGGTGACTTTTCACCGATTCTTCCAGGGCATCGCGCAACGCCGCTTTGTCGGTCACATTGTCTTTGACATTATCATAAGAGAACCAGTCGCGATGATAGTATTCGCGGATCTCGCCATCCTGGCTCCACAGATAACTTCCCGGGGGGAATTCTTTCATGGTGCGGCAAATGGGCACCAGCGCCTTCATTTCCGAAGCGACAAACATCGTACCGTTTTCATCATATCCCATATAGAGCGGTATGATCCCCATATGGTCGCGGCCGATCAGGTAGGCGTCTTTTTCGGTATCATAAAGGATAAAGGCGAACATGCCGCGCAATTCATCAAGAAACGCCGGGCCTTTTTCCTGGTACAGCGCCAGGATGACTTCGCAATCGGAACCGGTTTGAAAAGCATAGCGATCGCCCAATTCCTGGCGCAGCGCCTGGTGGTTGTAGATTTCGCCGTTCACCGCCAGTACATGGGTGTGGGCGGCGTTGTACAACGGTTGCGCGCCGGTATTGACGTCGACGATAGACAACCGTTCATGGGCCAGAATCGCTTTGTCGCTGGCGAAAATCCCGGACCAGTCAGGGCCGCGATGGCGCATAAGGCGCGACATTTCCAATGCTGTTTTACGCAGTTCAGTCGGATCGGAATGAAGATCTAGTGCGCCAAAAATTGAACACATAATTTATCCCTTGCTGCTTTATAAATGGATTAATGACATATCGATACCCATGATTAAGCATCAAAACGCCCTATAAATTCAATATCAATCAATGAAAAAAGCGCTTGTGCTGAAGAATCAATAATTATTGAGGCGGATTTATGAGGATTCAATATTAAAAGGGGCCGATAGGCCTCTTTATTTGCGTAACCGCTAAAGTTGAAGTATCGCGCCGAGCAGTTATCGTCTTGTTTTTAACGGATATCGGCTGGCCGGGCAGCCATTGGTCAATTCGTTTCCAGCAACCGTTGCAGCAAAACGCCGTTCAGCATGGCCCGTTTGACCAACGCAAACGCGCCGATGGCCGAACCATGATTCAAGGTGGAAATCACGATGGGCAGATTTTGACGAAAACCATCTAACGCCTGATTATCAATGCAGCGTTGCACGGCCGGCAGCAGGACTTTATGCGCTTCGGTAATCTCACCGGCCAGCACCACTTTTTGCGGATTGAACAGGTTGATGGCTATCGCCACGACTTTACCCAAATGATGACCGACTTGCTCGATGACTTCGCAGGCCAAGGGATCGCCGCGGTTGGCGGCCTTGCAAATGGCGCCGATTTGGCAATTATTCAGCGTCAGTTTGCTGGGGTAGCCCTGATGCAGTAAATGGCGCACCCGTTGCTCAATGGCGCCATTGGCGGCGATGGTTTCCAGACAGCCGAAGTTGCCGCAATAGCAGCGCTCGCCCAACGGGTCGACTTGGATATGGCCGATTTCACCGACATTGCCATTGCTGCCGAGGAAAATCTGGCCATTCACCAGTATCCCGGCCCCGGTGCCCCGGTGCAAACGAACCAAAATGGAGTCATCACAGTCATGAGTTGCACCAAAGTAGTGCTCGGCCAGCGCCAGACTGCGAATATCGTGGCCGACAAAAGCAGTGAGATGGAATCTTTTTTGTAAATTTTCCACCAATGGCCATTGATTGACTGTGATGTGCGGCATGTAGCGCACGACGCCGGAATGAGGGTCCACCAAGCCGGGCAGGATCACGGATATGGCGATTAATTCCCTGATTTTGCGTTGATTGAGTTCGATGAAATGGGCGATAGAGGTAAATAACGCCTCTTCCAGCGTTTGCTGAGTGCTCTCCGGCAGCGGGAAGTATTCTTCGCTCAACGGTTTGCCGGTGAGATCATAGAGCGTGATGGTGGTGTCATGACGGCCAAGCCTGACGCCCAGCGCCTGGAACGCGCGCGTTTCGGAGACAATGGAAATCGCCCGCCGGCCGCCGGTGGAGGCTTGTTGATCCACTTCGCGAATCAACCCGCGTTCCAGGAGCTGGCGGGTGATTTTGGTAATACTGGCCGGAGCCAGCTGGCTTTGTTCCGCTATCTGAATTCGCGAGATAGGCCCTGACTGATCTATCAGGCGGTAGACCGCCGCGCTATTGAGTTGCTTTACAAGATCAATATTACCTATCGGGCCCTGTCCGCCTGGGGTCATCAGTAGATTACTCGCTCATCGACCCGTCATACTCCGAGTCGCGGGCGCGCTGGCCTGCCGCAACTCGAATTATTAAGGGTATTGCTAAACTTCGTCACCATTAACGATAGTTTTCATTATCCGGTATTCGCGGGTAAAGACAGTAACGTTGGCGACTTTACCCACCTGCAGGGTGCCCAAACGATCAGCCACGCCCAACGATCGCGCCGGGTATAACGTCGCCATCCGCAATGTTTCATCCAACGGAATGCCGACATACTCGACGCTATTGCGAACGGCGTCAATCATAGTTAACGCTGAACCGCTCAGGGTGCCGTTTTCATCCAGGCATAAGCCATCACGATAATATATTGTTTTACCGGCAAAAATAAACTGATTAATCTTGCCGTCGGCGCCGGCCGGCGCGGTGGCGTCGGTAATCAGCATGAGCCTGTCGCCTTTGATGCGTTTGGCATTGCGCACGTTGCCGAAATGGACATGCAAGCCATCGGCGATAATGCCGGTATAGATTTCCGGCGCGTCGAAGATAGCTCCGATAAGCCCCGGTTCACGGCCCACCAGTTGCGGCATGGCGTTGAACAGATGGGTGGCGCTGGTGATGCCGGCCGCAAAGCCCGCTTTCGCCTGTTCGTAAGTGGCGTTGGAGTGACCGGCCGAGACGACAATCCCTGCTTGCCGGAGCTGGCGGATCACCGCGGCATCCACCTGTTCAGGCGCCAGCGTAAGCTGGGCGATGACGTCGGCGTTAGCGCATAAAAAATCAATCATGGTCGCATCGGGCGAACGCATCAAAGCCTGGTCATGCGTGCCTTTTTTGATCGGATTGAGATAGGGCCCTTCCAAATGCAAGCCCAATGCCTGGTTTTTATGTTGCTGCAAATAGGCGCGCATTACTTCAACGGCCTGATGCATAAAGGCATCGGTGCTGGTAATCAAGGTCGGCAAGAAGCTGGTGCAGCCGGATTTCTGATTGGCGCGCTGCATAATTTCCAGTGTTTTCACCGATATGGCATCAAGGCTGTCGTTGAATTGCACGCCGCCGCAGCCGTTGAGTTGCACATCGATAAAACCCGGCGCCACGATAGCGCCCGCCACATCCCGGCGTTCAATCCCGGCTGGCAGCGACGCCACCGGACAGACTGCGTCGATCACCCCGTCGGCTATAACCAGCGCATAGTCGTCAAGCATTTGATAGCCGGTGTAAATCCGGCCATTAGTCAGTGCGTACATCATTCACTCCCGGTGAGTTTCAGACAGTTTTCAAGCTTTCCGCTTCCAGTTCGCGAAAATATTTTACTGTCTTGACCTTTAATTCCAACGTAGAAGGTTCATCGCAAACCATTATGGCCTTAGCATGAAGCTGCAAACAGCTAATAGTCCACATATGATTGACATTTCCTTCCACCGCCGCCTGTAAAGCCAGCGCTTTTTGGTGGCCAATCACCAGAATCATGACTTCTTCCGCGTCCAGCAGGGTACCGACCCCGACAGTCAAGGCGAAACGAGGAACCTGTTCAATATCATTGTCGAAGAAGCGCGAGTTGACCCGGCGGGTTTCGTGCGTCAAGGTTTTGATTCTGGTACGGGAAGCGAGAGACGATGCCGGCTCATTGAACGCGATATGACCGTCGTTGCCCACGCCGCCCACAAACAGGTTGATTTTGCCGTAAGATTTGATTTTGGCTTCATAACGCCGACATTCTTCGTCGATATCTGGCGCATTGCCATTGAGCAGATTAATATTTTCCAAGGGAATATCGATATGCTCGAACAAATTGCTATGCATGAAGGTATGATAACTTTCTGGATGCGAGGCGGGTAAGCCGACATACTCGTCCATGTTAAAGGTGACCACATGCTTGAAGCTGATCTGGCCCGCTTTATGCATTTCGATAAGATGTTTGTAGGTCTCGAGAGGGGTGCTTCCAGTAGGCAGCCCAAGGACAAAAGGACGTTCCACGGTGGGTTTAAACGCATTGATGCGCTCGACAATATAGCGAGCTGCCCATTTGCCGACTTCGTCGGCGGTTTGTAAAGGAATGAGTCTCATTATTGGCCTCTTAGAGAGAGTGGCATCTTTCCGGTACGGTAGAAGAGTTCGATTTTTGCACATTTCCCGCCAACGTTTAGCGGGGGAGAACTCTACTTACCACCGGGTTGAGTGTACTTTGATTTTTTGCTTAGCAAAATAAGTTTGACATATTTACTAGAATAAGTCACAAATTTCACCTCACCAAGGTGATTATAGTCACATATTTCCAGTAATTAATTTGCGTTGAGAATTAAACTTTCTACACTGCGTGTACGGGAATTTTGAACGCGAATGGGCATTGAAGCAGGCAGGGATTAAACAATCCATTTTGGGTTGAACGATAGGGTCAAAAGGGGAATCAAGGTGAATATACTTAGTTATCTACAAAAAATAGGCCGCGCGCTGATGGTGCCGGTGGCGACACTACCCGCCGCCGCCATACTGATGGGTGTCGGTTATTGGATAGACCCGGTGGGTTGGGGGGGCGATAGCGCATTGGCCGCCTTCTTCATCAAAGCCGGATCGGCAATCATTGAAAATATGTCATTACTGTTTGCCGTAGGCGTAGCATATGGCATGTCAAAGGATAAAGATGGCGCGGCGGCATTATCCGGCCTGGTTGGTTTTCTGGTTATCACCACGCTGTGCGCTCCGGCCGCAGTGGCGATGATTCAGAAAATCCCGGTCGCCAATGTGCCCGCGGCCTTCGGTAAAATCAACAATCAATTTGTCGGTATTCTGGTGGGTATCATTTCCGCCGAACTGTACAACCGCTTCAGCCAGGTCGAGTTGCCCAAGGCCTTGTCGTTCTTTAGCGGGCGACGGCTGGTACCCATACTGGTGTCGTTCGTCATGATTTTTGTGGCGTTCATTCTGATGTACGTCTGGCCATTGATATTCAACGCCTTGGTGGGTTTCGGCGTTTATATCCAGCACATGGGTTCGGTGGGCGCCGGCATCTACGCCTTCTTCAACCGTTTGCTGATCCCGGTCGGTTTGCATCACGCGCTGAATTCAGTATTCTGGTTCGACGTCGCTGGCATCAATGACATTCCTAAATTCCTTGGCGGTGCGCAGTCTCTTGCCAACGGTTCAGCCGTCATTGGGATTACCGGTCGTTATCAGGCGGGTTTCTTCCCGATTATGATGTTTGGCTTACCTGGCGCCGCATTGGCCATTTACCATTGCGCCCGTCCGGAAAACAAAGCGAAAGTGGCCGGGATTATGCTGGCCGGCGCTTTTGCCTCATTTTTTACCGGTATCACCGAACCGTTGGAATTTTCCTTCATGTTCGTCGCGCCGGTACTGTATTTCCTGCATGCGTTGCTAACCGGTTTGTCGGTATTTTTCGCTTCCTACATGCATTGGATCGCCGGCTTCGGTTTCAGCGCCGGGTTAGTGGATATGGTCTTGTCTTCCCGTAATCCATTGGCCGTGCATTGGTATATGCTGATACCGCAGGGACTGGTGTTCTTTGTTATTTATTATGTGGTTTTCCGTTTCACCATCACTCGCTTCAATTTACTAACCCCCGGACGTGAACTGGCTGTGGCCGGCGATGAATCCGATGGTTACGATGTCGACGTGCAGGAACCGGCCGCGACAGGCAAAGCCAGTAAAGCTGCTGAAACCGAAACCTTGGCTCGTCGTTTTGTCAGCGCGATTGGCGGTTCGGATAACCTGACCGGCATTGATGCGTGCATCACCCGTCTGCGTCTGAATGTCAAAGACTCGGCACTGGTGAATGAAGCGTTGGCGAAGAACCTCGGCGCTCAAGGGGTGATTCGTTTAAATAAAGAAAGTGTGCAGATTATCGTCGGCACCCGCGCTGAAATTATCGCTGACGCCATGCGTAAAGTGATTTCCGCCGGTCCGGTGGCTGCCGCCAAAGCGGTTGCTTCAGCCGCGCCCGCGACGGCGTCGGTTAAACCGATAACCTCAGCAGCAGCGTTGCGTCCGGTTGCAGTCAGCCTTGTATCGCCGCTGACCGGCGATATCGTGCCGCTGGAACAGGTGCCTGATGAAGGCTTCGCCAGTAAAGCGGTGGGCGAGGGCGTAGCCATTCGTCCTACCGGCAATATCGTGGTGTCGCCCGCTAACGGTACGGTGGTGAAAATGTTTGGCACCCATCACGCCTTCTGTCTGGAAACCGACACCGGCGCCGAAGTCGTGGTGCATATCGGTATCGATACCGTCAATCTGCAAGGGCAAGGCTTTACCTGCCTGGTGGATGAGGGCGCCAAAGTGACTCAGGGACAGCCGATACTGGAGCTGGATCTGGACTATCTCACCGCGCATGCCCGTTCGGTCATCAGCCCGGTGGTTATCACCAATATGGATGAGTTCGGCGCAATTTCCGCCACTGCCGGCGGCCATGTCGTCGCAGGCGAAACCAAATTGCTCGATATCACCGCGAAATAAGGTATTAATCTGTTCCGGCGCAAGCACGGGCTGCGCCGGAACAGCCTTTCATGGCGGTTTTTTCCGGTCGCGCTGCTCCTTCCAGGTTATTCCCCGTCCTTTCATCGCTTATGGTAATATCAATTACCCAGCGAAATGTCGTATATCCAACCAATCATGAGTTGCAATAAGGGCAGGCTTCGCTCCGGTCCGAGATTTTCTTTAACTAACGGTTGTGTCATTCCCTGGCTTGTTGGAACATAAGAGGAATAAATGTCGTGCTTTTGTATAGAGGAATTTCATTATGAGTGAGGCTGATGCCCGCCCGACAAATTTTATTCGCCAGATTATTGATGAAGATCTGGCCACGGGAAAGCATACATCGGTGCATACCCGTTTCCCGCCGGAACCCAATGGCTATTTGCATATCGGCCATGCGAAATCGATCTGCCTGAATTTCGGTATTGCCAAAGATTATCACGGTCAATGTAATCTGCGTTTTGACGATACCAATCCGGCGAAAGAAGATATCGAATATGTCGACTCTATCAAGCAGGATGTTAAGTGGCTGGGATTTGAGTGGAGTGGTGAAATTCATTATTCCTCCGATTATTTCGATCAACTTCATGCCTATGCCATCGAGCTGATAAATAAAGGCCTGGCTTATGTGGATGAACTTTCTCCCGACGCAATCCGCGAATACCGCGGCAATCTCACCACGCCGGGTAAAAACAGCCCGTTCCGCGATCGTCCGGTGGATGACAATCTGAAGTTGTTCGCCATCATGCGCAGCGGCGGATTTCCGGAAGGGTCGGCTTGCCTGCGGGCTAAAATCGATATGGCGTCGCCTTTTATGGTGATGCGCGACCCGGTGCTCTATCGAATCAAGTTTGCCGAACATCATCAAACCGGCACCAAGTGGTGCATTTATCCGATGTATGATTTCACCCACTGCATATCCGATGCGCTGGAAGGCATTACTCATTCGCTATGCACCCTGGAGTTTCAGGATAACCGGCGCCTATATGACTGGGTGCTGGATAATATCACCATAGCCTGTCATCCAAGGCAGTATGAATTCTCCCGTCTTAATCTCGAATACGCCATCATGTCCAAACGCAAGCTTAATCAGCTGGTGACGGAGAATGTCGTTGAGGGATGGGATGACCCGCGGATGCCGACTATTTCCGGGTTGCGTCGCCGTGGTTATACCGCCGCCTCCATCCGCGAGTTTTGTCGTCGCATCGGCGTGACCAAACAGGATAATAATGTGGAAATGGCTGCGCTTGAAGCCTGTATCCGCGAAGATTTGAATGAGTCCGCTCCACGGGCCATGGCCGTTATCGATCCGGTGAAAGTGGTTATCGAGAATCTGCCGGCAGGTTATGAGGAAGATGTAACCATGCCGAATCACCCTAATAATCCTGAGATGGGCAGTCGTCAGGTAGCGTTTAGCCGTGAAATTTATATCGATCGCGCGGATTTTCGCAAGGAAGCCAATAAACAATACAAGCGGCTGGTGCTCGGTAAAGAAGTCCGATTGCGTAACGCTTATGTTATCAAGGCCGACCGTATCGATAAAAATGCCGACGGCGAGATTACCACCCTCTATTGTTCCTATGATCCCGATACGCTAAGCAAGGACCCTGCTGATGGGCGCAAGATCAAAGGGGTGATCCATTGGGTCTCGGCCACGCGTAACGTCGCGGTGGAGTTCCGTTTGTACGATCGGTTGTTCAGTGATGCCAATCCGGGAGCGGCGGACGATTTCCTGGCCACCATCAACCCGCAATCGTTGGTGATTAAACAAGGGTTCGCGGAATCCAGCATGCTGGATGCCGAGCCTGAACATCCCTATCAGTTTGAACGCGAGGGCTATTTCTGCGCCGACAGCCGTTATTCCAGTCGGCAGCATCCGGTGTTCAACCGTACCGTGGGATTGCGTGATACCTGGACTAAAAGCGCCCTCTGACAGGCATGTTTAGTCCCATCCGAGCGGCGCCGATGGCGCCGTTAAACGATGATGAAGAAGCCTTGGCGAACGTCAGCGACGAAAAAGGCATAGGCTTGCGGATAAAAGCGCCGGTACGGGCGATCAACTGGTCATAAGGGAAATCGACCATATCCATAACCCCCCCTCCCAGCAGAATACAGTCGGGATCGAATAGATTGATGCCCGTTGCAATCGCTTTGGCGCCAAGCTCGATAAAATTCATCAATGGAATTTCTTCTCGCGCGTAGGTGAAAATCTGGCCCAGCGGGTAATCCCGCTGGGCAGCGCCGTACCAGCGCGCCAGTGCGATACCTGAGCATAACGTTTCCAGACAGCCTTGGTTACCGCAGCCACAGCGGGCCGCGGGATCGCCTAGGGGAATGTGGCCCAATTCTCCAGCGACGCCATGCGCTCCGACAAAAGGCGCGCCGTTAAGCCAGATCGCAAATCCAAAGCCAGTGCCGAGATAACAGCCGAGTACCAGTTTATCGATCATTTGCTGTTCGGTGACGTCATAATACAGTTGCATATTTACATCACGTTCAAAAGCCACTGGACACAAGAACTGTTCTTCCAACCGAGCGGCCAGATTGATAAATTCCGTGGCGTCGCACGGCAGGTTAGGTATCGATATGATGGTTTTTTTATCCCGTGCGATCGAAGCGGGAAAGCCTATCATCAGCGCGGCGACATCCCTATCCCACCCATCCAGATGTCCTTTGATAAAACGAGTCAATCCTTTGGCCAATCCCTCTGCTATTACCGGCTGGGTGCGATCTTTATCGGTTATCAATACCTGCCCGTCTTCAGTGATCAAACAAATTCTGATATGGGTGGCGCCCATATCGACGCCAACCACCAATTGTTGCTGTTTACGCATGGCCGCCAACCTCGTTTTCCGCCTGTTGGATATTGGCCTGCATAATTTGCCAGGCTTGCCGTATATCAGCGGCTTTATTAAATAAACCGGACGAACCTACGATAAATACATCAGCTCCCGCTTCGATCAGATATTTGAACGTGTGCTCATTACACGAACCATCAATTTCAATTTCGTAGTTAAGATTATTATTTTCACGAAAGCGTTTAAGTTGCCTGATCTTTTCCAGCATTTCTTCGATAAAAGGTTGGCCGGCAAAACCGGGATCAACCGTCATAACGGTAATTTTATCCGCCAAATGTATATAATATTTCATGACTTCAACAGCGCTTTCCGGGTTAAGAATAAACCCCACTCTCATTCCCAACGCCCTGATCTTTTCCACCATTCTGAACGCCTGGCCGTTCAGCGTCTCCGGATGAAGGGTAATCATCCCCGCGCCGGCGTTCGCCAGCGGCTCGATATAGTCTTCGGGGCGCGTCACCATCAAGTGGCAATCCAGCGGCTTGTTTGCCAGACGTTTCACCTGCTCGACGAAAAAAGGCGATAACGTCAGGTTCGGCACAAAATGTCCGTCCATAATATCGATATGCAGATAATCGGCATTCTGATCGATAAACTCGATTTGCTCTTTGAAATTTGTTAAGTCCATGCACATCAGGGAAGGGGAAATTTTCATATTGCGTACCTATTTACTGATCAGTCGATCTAAAGCCACGGCGGCAATAATTAACCCACCCATGACTACTAATTGATAATACGTCTGTACCTGGAGAATATTGAGACCGTTATTGATAGTGCCGATAATCAAGCCGCCAACCACCACCGATACGATGCGTCCTTTGCCGCCGAAAAAACTGGTCCCGCCGATAATGGCGCTGGCGATGGCATAGGTTTCAAAACCAATTCCGGCGAGGGGTTCCGCCGCGCCTAAGCGTGCGGTCGAAACAACGCCGGCCAGCCCTGCGCAAATGCCGGAAATGATAAATACGATGAGGATATGAAATTTGACATCAATCCCTGAAAAGAAGGCCGAGTTTTTATTGCCCCCCAGTGCGTAGATATTTCGGCCAAGTCGGGTATGGGACGTGATAAACCATAATATGACTGCGATGATAAGGGCAAAAATCACCGGGACGGGCACACCGAGCGGGCTGGCGGCAAAAAAGTTAACAAAACCGAAAGAGAAGCCGTAGACTGAGTTGGCATCCGAGATAACAAGGGTAATGCCGCGGAAAATCGCATTGGTGCCAAGCGTAATAATAAAGGGATGCAGTCCGGTCCAATTAACCAGACAACCGTTTATGGCGCCCAGCAATCCCCCGACCAGCACACCGCCTATCAATGCAGCCATTAAGGGGTCCAACCCCGCCAGCATCAGTTTTGCCGTCACCATTCCGGACAGGGCTAAGATAGCTCCTACCGATAGATCGATACCGGCGACCAAGATGGCGAAGAATTCACCCATGCCTATCAATACAGTGACGGAGCTCTGCACCAAAATCTGGGTAATATTGTTGGCTTTTAAAAAATATTCGCTGGATAGTGATCCGAAGATAGCAACGATAATAGCCAATATAAAAAAAGTGCCATATTGATCCCAAAATTTCTGGAAGTTGAACTTGGATTTATCCATTTTGATTTCTTTCAATTTTGCGGTAGCGCCCATTTCATAATGTCCTCTTCACTAATGTTTTCATTGTTCTCGAGAATATTGGCCAGCTTGCCTTCACAGAATATGGCGATACGATCGCAAACCGACATGATTTCCGATAATTCAGACGAAACCATTAATATAGTTTTGCCAGCCGCCGCCAGATTGCGCATGACTTTATAAATTTCCGCTTTGGCGCCGACATCAATTCCTCTCGTGGGCTCATCAAAAATAATGACCTCTGGCTCGCAGCATAACCATTTAGAGATTAAGACTTTTTGCTGATTACCCCCTGAAAGTTCAGTGATGTTTTGTTCCACTGAGCTGCATTTCAATGACAAAAGTTTTCGCTGCTGTTCTGCCAATGCGTGTTCTTGGTCTTGATTAAATAACCCCATAGCGCCTTTGAAACCGCCATCTTTAAGACTTTTACTTATGGCGATGTTCTGGGCGATGGAAAAATTATCAAAAAAACCATTTTCCCTGCGGCTTTCAGTGATATATCCCATCCCTTTTTTCAAAGCATCCAGCGGCGACGAAGGCGTAATATCCTCGTTATGCAACTTGACCCGGCCGGCGCTGATGGGCTCGACACCGAAGATACAATTCATGAATTCCGTTCTGCCCGAGCCCACCAGACCGGCGAATCCCATGATTTCGCCTCGCTTTACCGAGAAAGAAATATCCTTTACCCGGCGCTTGTCTTTACTGGTGATATTACACACTTCAAACACGGTTTCACTGCTTTCAACGCCAATGCTTTCCTTGATGGCCCGAAACCTGTTTTGTATTTCGCGACCCACCATCAAGCGGACGATATCGTCGTTTGATACGTCGGTTATCTGGCCCGTTGCCACGCTACTGCCATCTTTCATGACGGTATATCTATTGCAGATACGCCGAATTTCATTGAGTTTGTGGGAGATATACACGATGGCGGTACCATCTTCCCGCAATTGATTCATAATCAAAAAAAGGTAATCCACTTCGTTATAGGTTAACGATGAAGTGGGTTCATCCATAATAATAACCCGAGCATCCAACATGAGTGTTTTCGCAATTTCCAACATTTGTTTTTGACTAATTGAAAGGTTGCGAACTTTTTCATCAAGTCGGACTTTTAATCCCACCCGCAATAACATAATGGCGGCTTTGGTGCGCATTTCATGCCAATCAATTCTTTGGAAGCCCAATGTTTTTGTGACGGGCAATCGTCCTATAAATAGATTTTCTAACACTGTCAGCTCATCAATAACACTCAGCTCTTGGTAAATAATGCCAATACCCAGCTTTGCTGCAATCTTATGATCTAGCTTTGTATATTCAGTGCCATCGATAGTAATTTTACCCGCCGACGGTTCATAAATACCGGAGAGTATTTTCATCAATGTTGATTTTCCCGCACCATTCTCACCCAATAAGGCATGTATTTCATGAGTGTAGATTTCAAGATTAACTGATTTTAGTGCCTGGACAGGACCAAAGTTTTTTGCGATCCCTTCCATTTTTATATATGGCGAGGTCATATCACTCTCCGGTTTTTAAAATAACGGATTGTAAATATTGCTGGCGATAATAGTACGGTTATTTGGTGATTAAGATAGAATCCACTGTGACGATGCGTGGCTTGGCATCCAGGGCAATTAATTTACCGGATTTTACCGTTTCCACCAGAATCGCCAGGCCGTTAGCGCCTATTTCAGCCGGATTTTGGGCTACCGTCGCGGTCATCATGCCCTCGGCTACCATTTTACGCGCTTCCGGTACGCCATCCGTTCCGACGACCAGAATATGGCCGGTTTGACCGGCATTGGCCACCGCTTGCGCCGCGCCCATCGCCATGGTGTCGTTGGCGCAATAAAACGCTTTTAATTGCGGGTTGCGCTGTAAGACATTCGTCGCTACATCCAATGCCTTGATGCGATCCCAATCTGCTGGTTGGCTGGCCACCAGTTTAATATGGCTATCAGCTTTAAACTCTTGGGTTGCGCCGATTCGACGGGCCTCACCGGATTCATTACCGGCTTTTCCTTCTATAATGGCGACTTCACCGCCATTATTACCTAATTTATCATTGATAAATTTGGCTGCTGTTCCGCCGACGGTCACATTATTTGTCGTAATAAAGGCTTCAACGTTACCTTTGGCTTTTGCGAGATTATTCAAATCTATCTTTTCATCAAGGTTCACCAGATGGATGCCCTTTTGGTATGCCTTGGCCACCGGGATCACCAGATTGACGGATGACAAGGGAGCGAAAGCGATCCCTTTATAATTTTTATTGGTCAAATCTTCGAATAACTGCAATTGAGATTGGAAATCTCCTTCAGAAGGTGAGGCGAAGACATCAACGCTGACACCGAGTTCTTTCGCTTTTTGCTCAACGCCTTGTTTCATTTCAACCCAATATGGATTCGACAATGTTTTTAATACAACGGCGTAATCGGCTGCTGCCCGTGCCGCTACGGTGGATAACATTAATCCACAGGTGGCGGCACCGACCAATTTTATTAACTTATTCATTTTTTATCTCCAAGAGAGAATTATTTATAGTCACGCTTCAGGTACTGAGTAATTGCACTTGTTTTTTCCAAATTTCTATTTGATAAATCAATATCTTGTCTGGCCACCGAGACAAAAAAAGCGTCCAGCAACGTCAATTGCAGTATTCGGGCCGAGGCATTTCTGCCCAATAGCGGTGTTTCCGGCGCGGGTGAACAAATATTAAAATCGGCCAACTGGGCGATGGGCGAGTTGCTGCTGTGCGTTATGCAAATGATCTTTGCTCCATTATCTTTGGCAATAGACACCACCCGTTTGAGATCGGTGGTGCGGCCGGAATGCGAAACCACCAGCGCCACATCCCCGGGTTGCAACAAGGAAGCTGACATCATCATCAAATGGGCATCTTGGTAAGCGCTACAACGTAAACCGATTTTTAAAAATTTATGCTGAACGTCGGCGCAAATAGAATTCGAACCGCCAACGCCATATAATTCGCGCTGATTCGCGCTAAAAAAGCACCGAGCAGCTCCTTGAATCACTTGCGGATCGACAATGGCTTGTCCTTCGACGATGGTGCGCACGGTAAGATTGAAAACTTTATTAACCGCATCTTCCGGGCTGTCGTCCGGCGACAGTTCTGCGGTGATATCGTGATCGGCATGTTCAAAATATTCGACAATCGCGCTGCGCAGTTGCCTGAATCCGCTAAATCCAAGTATTTTTGAAACCTTGACCACCATGGCTTCAGACATGCCCAAACTCAAGGCCACTTCTTTGATACCGGAAACGTTGCTCAAATTGCCCGGAGTTAAAAACCACTCAACAATCCTGCTTTCGTTTTCAGTCATCCCTTCCTGCTTGATTCGCAGATACGGGGCAATACCGATGCCTCTTGGCATATCGCCATTGAGTTCCGATTCAGTCATCTTCATTTCTCTGGTTAACATTTTCCTTGGCACTATAACACCACGGCGAAGATAACAAATATGCAGCATACTTCACGTTTTATAAAAATTTATAAACTTAGTTGAATTGTAAATAACCAATCAGTTTGCATGAATCATCGGGTGGAATATCGAATATTAGTGATATTGATCATATAAAAACAATAAAAAACAACACAATACTAAAGTTAGGTATCAATGGTGACTTGTTACCGGCTGTCGGCTTGCCGGTAAAAATAACGGTTTTGGATTTTATCAGCATGAAGGAACAATAAAAATTTTAATGTAAAAAATACTTATATTTCATATTGATAATGAAATTTATGATTATGTTTACATTAAGACGGATTATTCTTTCTTCATAAAATATATAATTTTGTGAAGTTATCGCTATGCGCAGATGCGCGTTTCACCTTACACTTTGCGACTTGGACAGGCCCATGCCGGGCAGAAAGAGGAGTAAAAATTATGCGAATTGCCATTGGTTGCGATCATGTCGGTTTTATCCTGAAGGAGGATATCGTCAATCATCTCACCGCCGCTGGCGTGGACGTTGTTGACAAAGGCACCGATTCGACGGTTCGTACCGACTATCCCATTTATGGAAAGGCGGTGGCGGAGGCGGTGGTAAGCGGAGAGGCTGAATTAGGCATCGTGATTTGCGGCACAGGTGTGGGTATCTCCATTGCCGCCAATAAAATCGCCGGAATTCGAGCGGTCGTCTGCAGCGAGCCCTATTCGGCCAAACTCTCCCGACAGCATAATGATACCAATGTCTTGGCCTTTGGTTCACGGGTGGTGGGCAGTGAGTTGGCAAAAATGATTGTTGACACCTGGTTGGCGGCAAAATTCGAAGGCGGACGACATCAATTGCGTATCGATGCTATTCGCGCAATGGAAAAATAAAACGTGGCGACCGATATTGGGCGCCAGCGTAGAAGAACTTTTCGAACTTTTTCTGAAGCGGTGAATTTATGCTTCCGCTTCAGACCGTTGAGGAGCGATACCGTGCTGGAAAATATACTATTCCGCTGGAGTGCGAGTAAAAATTCCGCTTGTTCCATCAGAACAAAATAGGAATTTGAGCATTGTCTAATAACGATTCAAGCCAAGCAGCAGATACGCTGGTCATTCTTTAACGCTATGCAACGCAACGTCATCCACATCATGCACTGTTTCGTCTTCACGGCAACGGCCTTCTTCACAATGGCCGTAAAGATATAAACTATGGTTGGTCAGTTTGATGTTGTGTTTTTTGGCAATATCACGTTGGCGCGATTCAATAAATTCATCGCGAAATTCGATAACTTTGCCACAATCAAGACAAATGAGATGATCATGATGGTGTTGCTGCGTCAGTTCGAAAACGGATTTGCCGCCTTCGAAATTATGTCGGGTGACGATACCGGCATCGTCGAATTGATTCAGCACACGGTAAACGGTGGCTAAACCGATTTCTTCCCCCATATCGATCAATTTTTTATAGAGATCTTCCGCACTGACGTGATGGCATTCCGGATCCTGCAACACTTCCAGAATTTTGAGTCTGGGAAGCGTGACTTTCAGGCCAGCCTTCTTCAATGCAATATTATTGTCAGTCATGCGGGTCTAGTCCTGTTACTTTGATAATCTGATTGTAGGCTAACTCAGCCTATAACATTGGTCGGCCAGAAAAATGTAACGCCGTCTCATTATAGGGCTGCCCGTGCAAAATGAAAACCGCGTCCTGTTTATAATGATAGTCTGTTTAAGGAGAAGCAGAATTCATCAGAATCCGGCAAAGGGTTCAGCCACATCACTATAGTACCGCTTGACCGATAGCAGTTAAAAACTTGTGGCTATCAGTGCAAAAGGCATTTTGAGCCATAGGCGCCTCCGGCCGTCATACCGTTGGACGGCGCGGAGTTCACTGGAATCCCCCTGGCCGAATGATGCGTAAAACCCTACCGAAAGCGTGATGCCGGCCTGTCGTCATAGGCTTGGACGCCAGGCCGGACTATGTTTGGCCTGGCTATACGCCAAGCTTCAATTCAGCGCTGATCTGTTTAACCCAGGCATTGACGCGTTCATTGGTCAGCTCGGGTTGACGATCTTCGTCAATGGCCAAACCGATGAAATGTTTATCGTCGGCTTGCCCTTTTGATGCTTCGAAATGATAGCCGGCTGTAGGCCAGCGACCGACGATGGTTGCGCCGTGCGGTTCGATGATATCGCGCAGGGTACCCATGGCGTCACAAAAATACTCGGCGTAGTCTTCTTGGTCGCCGCAACCGAACAAGGCGACTTTTTTACCTGAAAAATCAATATCTTCCAATGTCGGGAAAAAGTCATCCCAGTCGCATTGCGCTTCACCGTAATACCAGGTGGGTATGCCCAGTAACAGAATATTGAACTGTTCAAGATCTTCTTTGCTGCTTTTGGCAATGTCATGCACTTCAGCAACATCGGCGCCAAGTTGCTTCTGAATCATTTTGGCAATATTTTCGGTATTGCCGGTGTCACTGCCAAAAAAAATGCCTACGATTGCCATGAATTTGAAAACCTCTTAAATATTAAGGATATGGTTCGCCATAGGGGCTTGGTGGCCTTGGGCAATAATAGCAGACCCGCACTGCCGGAGAAACGTGTTCCCGCGCAGTTTTAATGCAAATAGTCTCCCAAATGCGGCCTTGCCAGGAACCGCAAGGCGGCTTCAACTGACTTTATCGTCCTGGCTCAGGTGTCGCTCCAGTTCAGCCAGTAAAATCTGTTCGATCAGTTCGCTACGCGAAAGATCATGCTGAAAGGCCAGTTCATTCAATGCATCAACGGCCTGCGCATTGATTTTTAACTCTACCCGGCGCAAGCCGCGTACTTTGTCGCGGCGTAGCTGATTGCGCTTGTTGACGCGCAATTGCTCATCGCGAGAAAGCGGGTTGGTTTTCGGGCGCCCCGGTCGTTTTTCATCGATAAACAAATCCAGGGTAGTGCGGTCCGTTTGTTCTTTTGCCATAAGTCGCGAAGGGATGTGCATCGGAAAGCGGGAGGGTGAATTTTTGCCGGCTAGGCCTATTTCCCCACAGGCGTTATCCCGTAACCTGACCCTTTCCGCATTGTGATGTGCCGGTATACATAGGCCGTCATATTACCCCACCCCGAGGATATACCCAATAGATGTCGGGTAGAAACAACAATAATTAACACTTTGATTGGGCTCGCCAACAGGAAATAAAGCTTAGATATCCGTCAGAAAGCGATCTATCGCCCGGTTGACCGCGTCCGGCTTCTCCGCGTGCACCCAATGACCCGCGCCGGCGACCACATGGGCGCGCGCCCGTGGAAATTGCCGCCGGATGGCTTCGCCGTAGCTCTCGTCCAGGTAAGGCGAAAGGCCGCCGCGAATAAATAACGCCGGACCGTTCCAAGGCGGAACCTCACGCCAGCCGATCAGCGCCGGATAGCTTTCATGCAATGCGTCAAGATTGAAACGCCAGCCATTGGGTGAAAATGACTTCAGCAAAAATTGGATAGTGGGTTCGGAGTCTATCATTCCCCGCATGATTTGCGCCGCTTCGCTACGCTGAGTCACCCCCGCCGCCGTGACGCGTTCCAGCGCCTGAAATACCTGATCGTGATGACGGGTGGCATACGCCACCGGCGCAATGTCGATCACCACCAGCGCAGCGATACGATCCGGCATTTTTTCCGTCAGCGTCATGGCGACTTTACCGCCCATGGAATGGCCGACGATAATGCATTCATGCCAGGACAATTCATCGAGCAGGGCCATTACATCCCCGGCCATGGCGTTATAACCGGTCTCGGCGGAGTGCGGCGACAAGCCGTGGTTGCGCAAATCGATCTGCACTGTTTGATGGCGCTGCGCCAACGGGCGCGCCAAGACCCCCAGGTTATCCAGACTACCGAACAATCCGTGCAGCAATACCACCGGTAGCCCCTCGTCCGGTTGGCGAGCCGGTTGCAGGCGAAAATGTAATTTCATTCGTTCCTCATGGCAAGGATCAATTCAACAAGCGTATCATGAGAGTCTCAAAGCTGCGCCGCAAGATAAACTTCCCTTCGCCGACAACTTGAAAGATAAGGGTATAATTCTGTTCGCGGCGTTCGTTTAGCTTGTATAATCCCGATGTTTGATTTAAGAGATAAAACTCCCGGATAAAGATGAAAACAATCGAAGTCGACGAAGACCTTTACCGTTATATCGCCAGCCATACTCAACATATCGGCGAGAGTGCCTCGGATATTCTACGCCGGATGCTGAAATTCAATATGCAGGCCAATGGGCGCGCCCCGGCGGTGATTGCCGCGGAGCAGGTCCCGCCCAAAGCGGATACCTTCGCCCCGGTTCGCGACAAGATTCGTTCAATGCGTGAATTATTGCTCTCCGACAGCTATGCTGAACAACGTAAGGCGGTTGACCGTTTCATGTTGGTACTGGCTCAGCTCTATACTTTATCGCCAGCGGATTTCGCCGAGGCGGCGGATATCTTGCGAGGCCGTACCCGTACCTATTTCGCCGGCGATGAACAGACGTTATTGCAAAACGGCAACCACACCAAACCCAAGCAGGTGCCGGGAACGCCCTACTGGGTTATCACCAATACCAACACCGGTCGTAAACGGGGTATGGTAGAACATATTATGCTGGCAATGCAGTTCCCTGTGGAACTGACTGAAAAAGTTTGCGGCACCATTTGATAAATAGCAGCCAAGGGAGAAGCACCGATGGCTAATAGCCCCCGCGCCGGACAACCTGCCCGGCAAAGTGATTTAATTAACGTGGCGCAGTTAACCTCGCAATATTATGTATTGCGGCCGGAACCGGGAAACGCCGCCCATGCGGTGAAGTTTGGCACTTCAGGCCATCGCGGCAGCGCGGAACGTCATAGTTTCAACGAGGCCCATATTCTGGCCATCAGCCAGGCTATCGCTGAAGAACGCCGGAAGCAGGGCATTTCCGGCCCCTGTTACGTGGGTAAAGATACCCACGCCTTATCCGAACCCGCCTTTATTTCCGTGCTGGAAGTACTGAGCGCCAACGGCGTGGAAGTGATTGTCCAGCAGGATAATGGTTTTACCCCGACGCCGGCGGTTTCCAACGCCATTTTGACCCACAATCGTCGCGGCGGCCCTCAGGCGGACGGTATCGTCATCACTCCGTCGCATAATCCGCCGGAAGACGGCGGCATCAAATATAATCCGCCTAATGGCGGTCCGGCCGATACCAATGTAACCAGGGTGATTGAAGAGCGCGCCAATGCGCTGCTGGCGGATAATCTACGCGGCGTACAGCGCCAATCGCTGGATGCCGCCTGGAGCGGCGGCCATATTCATGAACAGGATTTGGTTCAGGCTTATGTGGAAGGTTTGGCACAGGTGGTGGATATGCCGGCCATTCAACGCGCCGGCCTGAAATTGGGCGTCGATCCGCTGGGCGGTTCGGGTATCGCCTATTGGCAGCGTATCGCCGAGTATTATCAGTTGGATCTCACGCTGGTTAATGAAGAAATCGACCAGACGTTCCGGTTCATGCATCTTGATCATGACGGCATCATTCGCATGGATTGTTCGTCCCGCTGGGCGATGTCCGGCCTGCTGGCGTTGCGCGACAAGTTTGATTTGGCGCTGGCCAACGATCCGGATTATGATCGCCACGGCATCGTCACCCCGGCCGGTTTGATGAATCCCAATCATTTTCTGGCGGTGGCGATTGATTATCTTTTCCAGCATCGTCCGCAATGGCGGTCCGATGTGGCGGTGGGCAAAACGCTGGTTTCCAGCGCCATGATTGACCGGGTGGTGGAATCGTTGGGCCGCAAGCTGGTGGAAGTGCCGGTGGGCTTTAAATGGTTTGTCGACGGATTGTATGACGGCACTCTGGGTTTCGGCGGCGAAGAAAGCGCCGGCGCCTCGTTCCTGCGTTTTGACGGTTTGCCGTGGTCGACCGATAAAGACGGCATTATCATGTGTTTGCTGGCGGCGGAAATCACCGCGGTCACCGGTAAAAATCCGCAACAGCATTATGATGAACTGGCCAAGCGCTTCGGCGCGCCAAGCTACAATCGTATCCAGGCGACGGCGACGCACGCCCAGAAAGCGATACTCGGCAAGTTATCGCCGGATCAGGTCCGCGCCAGCACATTGGCGGGCGACCCCATTACCGCGCGTTTAACCACGGCGCCGGGCAATGGCGCTTCTATTGGCGGCCTGAAGGTGATGACCAAGAACGGCTGGTTTGCCGCGCGGCCCTCAGGCACTGAAGAAGCCTATAAGATTTATTGCGAAAGCTTCCTTGGCCCTGAGCATCGCGAGCAAATCGAAAAAGAAGCGGTAAGTATTGTTAGCGAAGTGCTGGCCAGCGCGAAGTAAATCGCGTTACTGACTGCTTCACATTCAGGCGCTGGAGTTTCAGCGCCTGAATGTGACCAAAAAACAGCATTATTCACCGGTTACATCGTTACTTATCCGGCATAGCACCGGGCATAGTACCCGGCATAGCACCCGGCATAGCACCCGGCATAGCGCAACGCGTTGCGCTGGTCTGTTTCGCGCGCGCTCTCAAGCCATCTCCCAAAGTGTTTTCCCCCGTTTTGCTCTCTGTCGCCAGTGCGCAGCGTTTCATGACGCCCAGACTGATGCGGCTTAAGGATTTTTTCAATCGCGGTAATTTAGATATATCTTTTCTTGCATTCGGTGAATATTCGATCTAATTTAGATATATCTAAACACCAGGAGGCAAAATATGTTTTTCCATCGTTTTTATTATTCCCAGCGTGACAATGTAGGGAGCGAACGACATAGCCACCCTCATCGGCATGAGTCGATTGGGCATCAATCCGGTTGTGCGGCCAGTTTCGATAATCGTCGCGGCGGCGGCGATTTCTCGGGCCGCGGCCATGGCGAGGGCGGTTTCTTTGAGCGAGGACGGGGCGGCGGCGATTTTTCGGGTCGCGGCCGGGGCGAGGGCGGTTTCTTTGGACGAGGACGGGGCGAGGGGCATCATGGCGGACATTCGGGCCATCGGCACGGACCCGAGGGGCGGAGTGAAGGCGAATATCGGACGCAGCGGTTATTGGAACATGGCGAGCTGCGTCTGGTTTTGCTGGCGCTGGTGGCCCGTAAACCCAGCCATGGGTATGAGTTGATTAAAGCCATCGAGCAGGCGTCATTTGGCTTGTATGTCCCCAGCCCAGGGGTGATTTATCCCACCCTCAGCCTATTGGTCGATCAAGACTTTCTCGACGCCATCAGCCCAGAAGGGCAAAGCCGTAAAAACTACCAGATAACCGCTAGCGGTCAGGCTGAGCTGGCGAAAAATCAGTCATTGATCGATTCCATCTTCGCTCGCCTGGAACAGGTCGGCAAACGGCAAGAGGGCAGTATGGTCCCGGGTATCGCCGAGAGCATGCGTAGGCTGATAGGTTTGCTGCGCGGCAATATGATGCGCGCCGATTTGCGGCCGGAACAGGTCGAACGCATCAATGCCGCGTTGCTGGCCGCGGCGAACAGTATCGAAACGGAGTTGAACGCCCGGTCCGATGAGGAACCACGCTAGGGCCGGGTGTTCACTGGCGGAGTGAACCAAGGCGGCCATGGCTGGCGGCCGCCGCCTAACCCAACGCCACCATCAACGCGCCGGCGGTGATTAAGGCCACCCCGGCGCCCGCCAGCAGCGATATTCTCTCCCCGAAGAGAATCACTGCCATAATCACGGCGAATACCACGCTCAGTTTGTCGATGGGCGCCACCTGCGCCACATTGCCCGATTTTATCGCCATAAAATAAAACAGCCAGGACAGCGCGCCGGCTACGCCGCTTAGAACAATAAACATCAACGCCTTTTTGTCTGCCAGAATCTCATGAACCAGACTGAGTTTTCCCTCTACCACCACCACGCCCACCAAAAACAGCGCCATGACCACCGAACGAATCGCGGTGGCGGTATTGGCGTCCAGATGCTGCAGGCCTATTTTACCGAAAATGGCGACCAGCGAAGCAGTAAGCGCTGAAAGCAATGCATAAATGAGCCAAGTATTCATGATGATTCTCATTAAAAAATTAGTGAAAGCGCCAATTCAAGCTAAGTGGAATAGATTTTACGGCTGATTTTGTTGCGGGCTGTTTTTACGGCATGAAACGATACCCGATACCGGTTTCAGTGAGCAAATGACTCGGACGCGCCGGATCCGCTTCCAGTTTTTGTCGTAAATGACCCATGTAAATCCGTAGATAATGGCTATGCTCCACGGCGTTTGGCCCCCAGACTTCGCGTAACAACTGCCGTTGAGTGACGACCTTGCCTTGATAAGAGAGCAGGGTGGCCAGCAGACGGAATTCGATCGGGGTTAAATGAAGCAATTCACCGTCACGGGTTACCTGACGGTTGACTAAATCAACATTAATGGCGGCAAAACAGATTGTCGAAGGCTTTTCCTCCCCTCGCAACGGATGGCGTAAAGCGACCCGCACTCGCGCCAATAATTCGCCGATGCCGAAAGGTTTGGTCAGATAATCATCCGCTCCGGCATCCAGCGCGTCGATCTTGTCTTGCTCGTCGCTCCTGGCTGAGAGAATCATGACGGCAATGGAACTCCACTGGCGCAAGTCGCGAATAAAATCAACGCCGTTGCCATCGGGCAAGCCTAAATCGAGGATGATCAGATCAGGTTTGCGGGTTGCGGTTTCCGTCAGCCCGCGCGCCATGTTTTCCGCGTCGAAAACTCGGTAACCCTCGCGTTCAAGGGCCTGGCGGACAAAACGCCGGATGGCGTCCTCATCCTCAATAATCAATATATTAGCGGCCATGTTGCTCATAGTCCCTCCCTTTTATGCCATTTTTGTGGTGCGGCTCGCGACCGAACAACACACATAATGTTCTGTCATGCATTATCTGCTTAAATAACATCAGGGTGAATCTCAATCATAGCGCGCAGCTTGAGTGGAGAATAAGGTAAATAATGACATGAATTGCTTCTGGACCATAAAAGCTGAAAGAATGTACTGTCAAATAATGAAACCGCGGGACTTTAGTTAAAAGCTGGCTGCCTTTGAGGGCAAAATCGTCTACGCTTTGCTGAACAAGACATGACGAAGGATGCGATGCATGAACGATAAAATTCTTGTCGGGATCAGTGCTTGTCTTATGGGGGAACCTGTACGTTTCGATGGCGGCCATAAGCGGCTGTCATTCGCCATGGAGGATTTGGCGCCGTATGTCCGTTTTCAACCTATTTGCCCGGAAATGGCAATTGGTTTGCCGGCTCCGCGGCCTTCGATGCGGCTTAACAAGGATCCGGCGGGAGAGATAACCTTACGTATCGGCAAGCCGGGCGAAGAGACGGACTTGACGCCGGCGATGCGGCAATTTTCGCTTAACAAGTGTCAGCAGCTTGGTGATTTATGCGGTTACATTGTTTGCGCGAAATCTCCGACGTGCGGCATGGAGCGGGTGCGGGTCTACGATCATGCCGGGGCGCGGAAAAATGGCGTGGGTATATTCACCGAAACCTTGATGCGGCAACTACCCTGGTTGCCGGTGGAAGAGGACGGGCGGCTTCAAGACCCGTTATTGCGCGAAAATTTCGTCGGGCGGTTGTACACCCTTCATGAATTTAATCAGCTGTTGCGCCAGCCGTTAACCCGTGACGCCATGTTGGCCTTTCACCGTCGGTATAAATTGTTGCTGCTGGCTCATTCGCAATCGGAATACCGGCGTATCGGGCCTTTTGTCGCCGCCATGGATCAATGGGATTCGCTGGAGGCGTTTGCCCTGGAATACCGTCTTCGCATGATGAAGCTGTTGGCGCATAAAGCGACGCGGTCCAACCATACCAATGTACTGATGCATGTGCAGGGCTATTTCCACCGTTATCTGACATTGAAACAGCGCAAGGAACTGACGCTGCTGATCGACAGCTACCGGCAGGGCGTGCAGCCGCTGCTGGTGCCCATCACCCTGCTAAAGCATTACATGTCTGAATATCCGGATACCTGGCTGGCGCAGCAACGTTATTTCGAACCTTATCCCGAAGCGCTGCGATTACGCTACGGGCAGTGAAATCAAGGAAGAGTTCATGAAAAACCATATCGTCTGGCTGCGTAATGACTTACGCGTCCATGATAACCCGGCGTTATCCGCTGCTTGCGCCAATCCGTCCGATCGGGTCATGGCGTTGTTTATCGCCACGCCCGGACAGTGGCGCCAGCATGATATGTCGCCGCGCCAGGCGGCATTTATCCACGACAACCTGCATGATTTGCAAAGGTCGCTGGCGCAGCGCGGTATTTCTTTACACTACCAGCAATGCGAGAATTTCAGCGATCTGATTCCCTGGCTGGTGGATTTTTGCCGGCGGGAGCGGGCGGATACGCTGTTTTACAACTATCAATATGAATTCAATGAGCGCCAGCGCGATCGGGAAGTGGAACGCCGTCTCGACGGTCAGGTGATTTGCCAGGGATTTGACGACGGGATGCTTTTGCCGCCGGGCGCCGTTACCACCGGGGACCGGCAAATGTACAAAGTCTTTACGCCGTTTCGCCGCGCCTTTCTCCAGCGGTTAATCGAAGCCGATCCGCAATGTCTGCCGGCGCCGCCGCGCCGCGACATGATTGCCGCGCCTGCTGAGACTGAGCTGGCGCCATTCGACTATCCACGCCAGTCGCCGGGGCCGGACTATCCCGTTGGCGAGGAGGCCGCCCTGTCGCGCCTGCGAACCTTTTGCCATCAACAATTACAGGATTACGCCGGTGGACGCGATATCCCGGCTCTGGATTCGACCAGTAAGTTGTCCGCTTATCTGACGCTGGGGGTGTTATCGCCGCGCCAATGTTATCACCGTTTGCGAAAAGCCTGTCCGGCGGCGTTGGATCACCCCGACAGCGGCGCTTTTACTTGGTTGAACGAATTGATCTGGCGGGATTTTTACCGTCATTTACTGGTTTTTTTTCCCAGGTTGTCTCAGCATCGTCCCTTTATCCGCTGGACCCGTCATGTGGCTTGGCGGCAAGACCAAAACCTGCTCTGCGCGTGGCAGCAGGGCAAGACCGGCTTTCCCATCGTCGATGCCGCCATGCGCCAATTGAACCAGACCGGTTGGATGCATAATCGCTTGCGTATGATTTGCGCCAGTTTCCTGGTTAAGGATTTATTGATCGACTGGCGCGAGGGCGAGCGGTATTTTATGAATCAATTGATCGACGGCGACCTGGCGGCAAATAATGGCGGCTGGCAATGGGCCGCTTCAACCGGGACAGACGCCGCTCCCTATTTTCGTATCTTCAATCCCACCACGCAGGGACGCCGATTCGATGAAGAGGGGCATTTTATCCGGCGCTGGCTGCCCGAACTGGCGGCGGTGCCGGCCAAATATCTCCATGAGCCGCACCTTTGGCCGCAAGCGGATTATGCCGGGCTGGATTATCCTCAGCCGATCGTCGATCATGGTCAGGCGCGCCGAACCGCGCTGGCTGCCTATCAGGCGGCCAAAACACAAGAGTCGTCGGGATAGCCGGCATATAGGGATAACACCGCCATGCTGAATACTGAACTCGAACAGTTGGTTAACCAGTTCCTGAATATCGATGCTTTTCAGGACTATGCGCCTAACGGTTTGCAGGTTGAAGGACGCTCGCAAATCAGCCGGATTGTCACCGGCGTCACCGCGTCGCAGGCGCTGCTGGATGCCGCGGTCGCCCTTGATGCCGATGCGGTGCTCGTTCACCATGGTTATTTCTGGAAAAATGAATCTCCCGTCATCGATGGTATGAAACGACGCCGTTTAAGAACGCTGCTTAGCCGAGATATCAATCTGTTTGCGTGGCATTTACCGCTCGATGCACACCCGGTATTGGGCAATAATGCGCAATTGGCGCTATTGATGAATTTCCAGATGAAGGGCCTGTTGGGACCGCTGCTGCCTTGGGGCGAATTAGTTGTGGCGGCAGATCCGTCGGAGCTGCAACAGCAGCTTGAAGCGCGGTTGGAGCGAAAGGTATTGCATTGCGGCGATAATGCGCCGGCGCTCATCAAGCGTCTCGCCTGGTGCACCGGCGGCGGTCAGGGCTTTATCGAACAGGCGGCGCGCGCCGGCGTGGACGCCTTTATCACGGGCGAAGTCTCTGAACAAACCATACATATCGCACGCGAAATGGGGCTCCATTTTTACGCCGCAGGACACCACGCCACGGAACGCGGCGGGATTAAAGCGCTAGGGGAATGGCTGGCGCAACAATATCAGTTGGATGTGACCTTTATCGATATCGCCAACCCGGCATAACCGGGAAAAACATCACATCAATTTTGCCGCCGAGCCGAATAGCTGTTTTTCGGCCTTTTACCCGGCCAACACCAGACAGAACCGTCACCGGTTCCCAGGAGGAACGATTGCAACGGGCGCGATGTTATTTATTGGGTGAAAGCGCGGTAGTGCTTGAACTGGAACCGCCCATTACGCTGGACAGCCAAAGACGGATATGGGGGCTGGCCGCGCGATTGCAGCAGCATGAAGAAGTGCGGGAAGTTATCCCGGGCATGAATAATCTCACCGTGCTGCTGGTTAATCCCCAGCATGAGGCGCTGGATGCCATCGAGCGGTTACAGCGCTGGTGGGAAGAGAGCGAAGCCGTATTTCCAGAATCACGTATTATTTCCCTGCCGGTGGTTTATGGCAACAGCGATGGGCCGGATCTGGCATGGGTGGCCGAACAGGCCGGCATGACGGAGAAACAAGTGGTGGATTGCCATTCCGGCGCTACCTATGACGTCTATTTTCTCGGTTTCCAGCCGGGATTCCCTTATCTTGGCGGGTTGCCCGAGCGTCTTGCCGTACCGCGCCGCGCCGAACCCCGCCTTAAGGTACCCGCCGGGTCGGTGGGTATCGGCGGTCGCCAAACCGGCATATATCCGCTGGCGACGCCTGGCGGTTGGCAGATTATCGGCCGCACGCCGCTTACTATGTTCGACCCCGTCCTCACCCCTCCCACCTTGTTGCTTCCCGGCGATGTCGTGCGTTTCGTACCGCAAAAGGAGGGAATATGTTGAAAGTATTGCATGCCGGAATCATGACCGCCGTGCAGGATGGCGGCCGTACCGGCTACCGTAATCTTGGTATCGCTTCCGGGGGCGTGCTGGACAAACCCGCCATGAAACTTGCCAACTTGCTGGTGGGCAACAGCGAGGACACCGCGGTATTGGAAATCACCCTAGGGCAGTTCACCGCGCAAATCACCAAGCCAGGCTGGCTGGCGTTGACCGGCGCCGATTGCCATGCCCATCTGGATGATAAACCGTTGTGGACCGGCTGGCGCTTTCAGGTGCAGCCCGGTCAGGTGGTGAAGCTATCAACGCCAAAACATGGCATGCGCAGCTATCTGGCGATAAGCGGCGGCTTTGCCGTCCCGGAAGTGCTCGGTTCCCGTAGTACCGATCTCAACTCCGGCATCGGCGGTTATCAGGGGCGCCTGATTCAGGATGGCGATATGTTGCCGCTCGGGACATCGCAAAACCTGCCGAGCCGCCAAATCGGCATTCGGCAAATATTGTTCGGCAATCGCGTCCGTGCTTTGCCTGGTCCCGAATACCGTGAATTCAGCGCTGAGTCCCAAGACGCTTTCTGGCGTTCCGGTTGGCAACTAAGCCCGCAAAGCAACCGTATGGGTTATCGGTTGCAAGGCACCTTGCTCAAGCGCCATAACGAGCGTGAATTATATTCCCACGGGGTATTGCCTGGCGTAGTGCAGGTGCCGCATGGCGGGCAGCCGATTGTACTGATGGCGGACGCGCAAACAACCGGCGGTTATCCGCGTATTGCTTGTGTGATCGAAGCCGATATGTATCATTTGGCGCAAATTCGCTTGGGCGACTCGATTCATTTTGTGCAATGTACTCTGGAAGAGGCGCATAGCGCCTGGCTCAACCAGGCGAGTTATCTCCAGCATATCGCCTGGCAACTGGCGGCGCTGGAGCAACGGGTTCCGGCTTAGTGATGACGCGGCGCTGACCGGGTGAAGCGCACAAAGGCATTAGGGGAGCGAGATGGAAGGAAAAGTCATTGATTTAAACGCCGATTTAGGCGAAGGCGAAGCCAGCGACGAGGCGCTGCTGCAATGGGTCAGCTCCGCCAACATCGCTTGTGGTTTCCACGCCGGCGATGCGGTCAGTATGCGTCAGTCGATAAAATGGGCGCTGCGATATGGTGTGGCCATCGGCGCGCATCCGAGTTTCCCGGATCGGGACAATTTCGGCCGCAGCGCGATGCAATTGCCGCCGGAAACTGTTTATGCGCAAATCATATATCAGATAGGAGCCTTGGCGGCGCTGGCGGCCGCGGAGGGTGGCCGATTGGCGCATGTTAAACCACACGGTATGCTGTACAACCAGTCGGCACAGGACCCCCTGTTGGCCGATGCCATCGCCCGCGGCATTAAAGCGGTGGATCCCTCATTGCGGTTGCTGGGCCTGGCGGGCAGCGAACTGGTCAAGGCGGGCGAGCGTTATGGCCTGACGGTCAGGCAGGAGGTGTTCGCCGATCGCAATTACCGTCGGGACGGCACCCTGGTGCCGCGCAACGAAGCCGGCGCGCTCATTGATGACGAGCAGCAAGCGCTGACGCACGCCTTGTCCATGGTGCAACGCGGCCAGGTATTGACGCGCGAAGGCGACTGGATCAACGTCAGGGCCGATACCGTTTGCCTGCATGGCGATGGTGCCCATGCACTGGTTTTCGCCCGTCGCATCCATGATGTTTTTTCACAACACAATATAAAAATTTCAGCGGGTTGAGCGGCGAAATCAGTCATTCAGTGGTTCTTCATTTCCAGCCGGGCGGTATTTATCCTTGACCGACCCCGGCTATAGGTATTCCCTATCTCCCGTCGTAAGCATTTATTGTTACCCTAGCCGATACCAGGTCGTCGCTGACCGTCATTTCGATTAGTTATTTCGAGGTTAAAGCTCATGCAACAGGCGGTAAATCTGTGGCCGTTATTGGGTATTCTGGCCATTATCATCGGTTTCTTACTTCGTTTGAATGCAGTATTGGTGGTGATCATAGCCGGTATTATTACCGGCGTGGCGGCCCATATGCCGGCCGCCGATATTCTCGATAAACTGGGTTCCGGTTTTTTAGCCACGCGCAATTTGGCGTTTATTTTACTCATCCCGCTGGCGGTTATCGGCTTGCTGGAAAGGCATGGCCTGAAGGAACATGCGCAAAATTGGATTGCTAAAATCAAAAACGCCACCGCCGGCCGGTTGCTGATTATCTATTTGCTGGCACGGGAACTGACCGCCGCGATGGGACTGACCAGTCTGGGCGGCCATCCGCAAATGGTACGTCCTTTGTTGGCGCCGATGGCGGAAGGCGCCAGTGAAAAACGTTTTGGCGATTTGCCGCTGGAGGTGCGTTATCAACTGCGGGCCATGGCGGCGGCTACCGATAACGTCGGTTTATTCTTCGGTGAGGATATTTTCGTCGCGTTTGGCGCTATTCTGTTTATGCATAATTTTATGCTGGCATCGGCCGGCATCCAAACCGAGCCATTACGCATCGCCTTGTATGGCGTTCCCACCGCTGTCTGCGCTTTTCTCATTCACGCATATCGTCTCGGACGCATGGATAGACACTTGGCCAACATGCTGGACACGGCACAACCGGCTTCGCTCAAACCCACGGGAGCGAAGAAATAATGTTTCAGCAGGATTATCTGTACTGGCTGGCGGGTTTTTTGTTATTAATCGTCGCGGTCATGTCGCTACGCGACAAGGCCAATCCGCGCCGCTGGCTAACCGGTTCGTTCTGGGGACTGTACGGGCTGGTTTTTCTGACCGGCGATTGGACCACCGCACTCCTGTCGCGGGTTATCAGCCATGATCTGAATCCGCAGCGGACGCTGCATATCATTATCGGCGTGCTGGTTATTCTGATGGCGCTGATTGCCGGTTGTGGCGGCGTGCGTTTGGGCAGCTATCATCTGCCTGGTCTTGCGCAACGGGAGCGAAGCGCCGGTAGGCTGGGGAATCGCTTATTTGCGCCGGCGCTGGCGATTCCGATAGTGACGGTGATCGGCGTCTTGGTATTCGATAATCTGCCTGCCTTGCAACTGGGGTTGTTTGGCGCGGGTAATCACTCCACCTTGATAACGCTGTTTTCCATTACGCTGGGTTGTATTGTCGGTTTGCTGCTGGCCTTGAACATGACTCGCGATCGGCCGTTGCAATCCATTCAGGAGGCTCGCCGCTTGCTGGATTCCATTGGGTGGGCATTTATCCTACCGCAAATCCTCGCCACGCTGGGCTTGTTGTTCACCAGCGCCGGCGTCGGGGTGGCGATTTCTCATCTGACTGAGACTTATCTGGCGGTTAATGATCGTTTTATTGCCGTGGTGGTTTTTTGTGTCGGTATGGCGCTATTAACCATCGTCATGGGCAATGCTTTTGCTGCTTTTCCCATCATCGCCGCCGGCATTGGTATTCCTATCCTGGTGATACAACATGGCGGCAATCCGGCGGTTATGGCCGCCGTCGGCATGTTTTCCGGTTATTGCGGCTCGCTGATGACGCCGATGGCGGCGAACTTCAATCTGGTGCCGGCGGCGTTGCTGGAGTTGCCTGATCGTTATGCCGTCATCAAGGCTCAGATCCCCACCGGCCTGGCATTATTGGTGGCTAATATTTTGCTAATGTATTTTATGATGTAATCGACACTTGAAACTCGCAACGGAAAAGGCGGTTGTCATGAGTACTGTATTACTGACGGGTTTTGAACCCTTTGACGGTGAAACCATTAATCCTTCCTGGGAAGTGGTAAGACAGCTTCATGCACAACACATCAGCGGCGCGGACATTATCGCCTGTCAGTTGCCTTGTGTTTTTGGCCGGTCTATCGAAGTATTGAACGCGGCGATTGAAAGCTACCGGCCTGCAATGGTGTTGTCGGTGGGGCAGGCGGGCGGACGTCAGCGGATTTCCGTTGAGCGGGTAGCCATTAACGTGATTGATGCGCGTATTGCTGATAATAACGGGCAGCAACCCATAGACCAGGAGATTATCGCCGGAGGACCGGCGGCGTATTTCGCCACGCTGCCTATCAAGGGGATGGTCAACGCCATGCTCGATCAGGGTATTCCGGCCGAGATTTCCCAAACCGCCGGCACTTTTGTCTGTAACCATGTGATGTATGGTTTGCTGCATCGGTTGGCCCATGAAAATTATCCGGTCAAAGGGGGATTTATCCATGTTCCGTATTTGCCGCGACAAGCGGCAGCCATAGCCAATGTCGCCAGCATGTCGGAAGAAACCATGCTGGCGGGCTTGCGTATCGCCATCCAGGCGGCGCTGGAAATCCAGCAAGATCTCCGGATTAGCGGGGGGGCGATTAGCTAGATCAGCGGGTTACCGTTACCTTGGTCCATTTTATTGGAACGAACGTTTGCGATAGGGTAAACGTGGATAATAATATAATTCGTCAAGCGCCGGCGTCGCTGTTTGTAGGGCGGCGCTATCAGCCAAAACAGCTATGAATCGGCTTGAGTGCGTTAAACTAGACAGGGTGTACTGCTAATGGTCGCCGCCTTTATTGTATCGTGGTTATGACTATATTATTTAATGGGTTTACACCCTATTCTTGTAAAGAATAAAAACTAAGTTCGTTTGCTGTACCTTTTTTTCCATATTTGGAGTGTCGGCCTGCTAATATCAAGGATTTTGCAAATTTCTGGTGTTGCCGTGTTGTTTTCTATCAATTTATGCATTTGGTTTAACGTAGCCACGCTTACCTTTTTACCGTTATTCCGTTTAGTTGGCATCTCGCAGGGATTACTTATCAGTATTCCCGCGGAAACAGCATGCTTGAGCAGATTATTCAAAGCAGGTCTGAGTGCTTCAATCTTGGCAGGGGCTTTGTCACTAAAGTATAGGCTAATAACGTTGGAAGATATTTTGTCCAACTCGAATAACCCCAATTCCGCGCTTATGGATTTATAGCTATTTATACGTTGACTAATAGTTTGATCGCTAAGACTAGAAAAATGTAAGTGTGACAAAAATTGTAATAAATATTCGTCCAACACGTACTTTCCAGGTGTTAGATCGCTGAAATTATTGACGAGTTTCCACGTTATTGATTTAGCGAGATTTTCTTTTTTCTTAATCATATTCCTAAATTGGTCATCTATAACATTAAATCGACCTGATTCAGTAGAATCAGGCCTCATGCTGAAATAATAACTTTGGTTGACCTCAGTTGAGGGCCACCCATTATGATAATAGCGATCAAAGGGTACATTCGTTATCTGTTGAATAGAGCGAAACGCTGACTGCTGGTTAAATCGGCTTTCCACACCAGAACAGGCCGTAGATCCGCGACTATCATTGTTGGGTAATGTGAAGTCGTGTTTAGGCGAAGTACTATTTCTAAATTCATAGTTAACCATAATATTCATAACTCAATGTAATTATTAATTTAGTAAAGAAGCAAAACTATAGGTGTTTAATATAATATTTATTGATTGATTGTTCATTCATAGTGCACCATGATTCTATCAAAATAGATAACGGACGCAATGAAAATATCTGAAACAGCTTTGATTCTACTGAATATACAACGGGTGAAGTTTGAATCTGTGATTAAGCATAATACCCCCATTAAAAATTACTACTGGAAATATATTTTCAAACTTTATAAATTCATAAATAATTTGTATGAGAATGGTTGCATCAATTGATCAATTATTATAGCTATAGCTATAGCTATGGCGATGTGATGTTGCTCGGCATCAGGCGACAAGTAGGAACAGATTATTGACAATAAATAAAGCTGATCATAATATACTCATGTGTCCCCGCCTTATAAGTAACTTTTTATGATGGATAAAATAAATTCGTATACGATTATTAATAATAATGGCGGTTCTTTGAAGATCAATTTAAATAATATACCAAGCCAGTCATCTTCACCGTTAGTCGTAAGTTTGGCTGGCGCCTCGAATGTTCAAGTCGGATTAGCCATCGAACGCAATGACAGCGGTATGGCGAAAATACTTGATAAAAAAAACACTGATTTGAATGCTATGCCAGTTGATACTCATTTAGAAATGTCATATCGAATGGATCTAAAGACAGCCAAGAATTTTCTTAAAATGCTGCTGAGAGCTGGAAGGCAGGAACTTAAGTTGGAATATAATAAGGTTAAAAACACGATCAATTTTATCAAAGTTATGGATAAATTCAGTGATTTTGAAAAAATTAATAAAAATATTTTAAGTGGAAGTAATTTATATCGTACTGATGAAATATATCAATTAATCGAGCCTAAATTGATTGCTGAACAGACCAAGCAGGAAATTGACAATGCGATGCAATTAATAAGAAAGATGCCACGCAAGGCAGTAAGGTTGGAAATGTTCGAACTGTTGAGCGGCAGAATTTTTCATCAATTTTTTCAACCCCCGGGATTCGTAGGATCGTATCATGATGAAGAGTTAATAGTGAAATTTAAAGGATTGGCTGATAAATTTATTGGCATCCATCCCACGTTGCATCCACTTTGTGAGAATATTGCTGATTATTCTAAATTTGTTTTTATGCTGAAATCAGAACTTAAACATGAACAAAATCCTTCTGATACTGCGTTACGATATGGTATCGATCAGCGGCATTCGTTCAAACCTATTTTTAAAATCATAGCGTTCGATGTTGCATGTCAGTTGGCCAGAGAGGGTGAAAATTGTAATGAGATCGCAGAGCATTTCGGTATTACAACACTCAATGAACGTAGAGATTTAGAGCGAGGTTCCGTAAAATACTATAAGAAAATGCTTAATTCTAAAACAACTATTATTCAAGGTATCGGCGCAAAATTGAAGGTAGCCGTAGGAATAAATGTTCCAGTTTCATTCTCGGAATTTAATATTTTCAAAAACATGTATGATATGGAAAAGATAATTGAAAAGCTCGGTGTTATCACGCCTTCTGCTATTTCAAAACTAAAAAAATATAATCATTATTATCCATTATTTAAAATCCATTCTCAAAAATCGACAAGCTTGGTGCCTAATGCTACCAGCACCAAGGAATGTTAGTAAACATCGTTCAATTCATATTGAAATCAGTATGTTCTTTATTGTTATTTTTGATATATTTGTGGAAATTATCCTCTTTTTAATCAGTGCTTGCCTCCTGATTCCGTAGGATCATAAAAAATTCATTAGCGTAAAAAAAATTTGAAAGTAAAGAATCTGTTTATGGTCCAGTTATCTCTTGGGCATTAACCATTGTAAGTTTGTGATAAACACAGCAGAATAAAAAGCCTGACGAAATTGCATAGCGTTATTCAAAAAAACTGATGAATCCAATAAATCTTTAGGAATAGCTGTGGGCGCAAAAGTTAAATTGGCGGAATAACCCGGCAAAATTTCAGCCTGGTTGGTGGAATTCAAAAGCAATGCTTTTTTTTCCATATACTTTTTTAAAGTGTCATAAACATTATTAACTGAGAGTTTCACTTTTGACGTGTTTTTATTCATTTCTTCTTGAATCTTGTAAAGATCGTCTATATTTAACGAGTCATAATTCTTTCTCCAATTATAATACGTTCGATTGCTAATGTTGATTTCTTTGCACACCTGGTCTGGGTTCACGCCAATCGCATCACTTTTAAATACGGTGATTAACGCCTCAATTGTTAGCCTTGTTCGACTTTTTTTTGAAAACTTTATGGGATTATTCCTGATTTTATCGTCTTTCTCTGCTTGCGCGAAAAGATGAGTTATAGCGGGTTTGAGTAAGCGAGCCTCAGTGGGATCGTTTTTTTCAAGATAATTATCAATATCATTCTTAGATATTTCATTCAATTTAACCGAGCCAAAATCCTGTTTTAACATTGCAAGTGATCGTAAACGTTGTCTTTTGGTCTCTGGCGTATATTCGGAATTTTTAAGATTAGCATTATACTTAATTAAATATTCTTTAAACACAATATCTTCTGAGTTAGATATGCTTTTAATACGTTTGTGCATGAATTCTTTCTTGATTTTTAAACGCTGTATTTCTTGTTTGTTTTTTTGAAGAAAATTAATATTCATGCCTTCACGACGTTGGAAATGACTTTCCTCGTTAGAAGTCTGTTCGTAATTTGAACGAAGCACTGTCGTTTCATTTACTATTTTTTTGACTGAGTCGATAAAGGTATTATGTTTTTGACTCTGGTTGGCGGTACAATTTAAAGGCGATGTTTCGTAATGCCTATTTATTGACTGCAAAGAATTTATTTCGGTATCCATCTTTCACCATATGATTAGAGAACTATCAATTTACTATTCTTGTGAACTTATAAAGATAAATTGTATGCAAAAACCTACTCGTTTTATATGTTACATGATCAAATTAACGAATCATTAAATGAATGAAAAAAAATTGCTTACCGCGGGGTTGAAGATCATAATTTTTTATTTAATCGAGGGAACTCCCATGGCTTTACGGGTAATACCGGGATAGAAGTTCACATTCAGAAAAAGTTTCTTCTCGATAAAGTTCGGGTCGCGCAAGGCGGTATGTTCCTGCTTCATGGCCAATTTTGCCAGCATGTCAAAATAATCATACTGTCGGGCTTGTGTATCATCACCCGCCATGACGATTATCACTGGTAAGAAAGTTTATGGCGGCTTTTTGTAGGCGTAGATCCAAAGCAATCATGGCGGAACTCCAGCCTTCCGAAGCTATAATGCGAATAGGGCGACACCTACCGTGTATGATGTCCGTAGGCGTTTAAGTACAATATTGTCTACATTGATAATTAATGCATCCTTAAAAAGGATAACTTTTTTGATGCATCAAATCAGCTGATTTCAATTCCATATATTTTCTTAAAAAATAATAAAAGTTATTTTCGCTCGCAGTTATCCATTCAGTATCAATAGAATAGTTCTGCAATATATTTTTTATTCCATAAAGGTCTTTTCGTTCTAGAAAGCTGTATAATTTTTTAAATAATTAAATGTTTCAAGCGGTTGAGCGTTTTCAAAAAACTCATGTTCGGTGGAATAGACCGTATCCATCTTTTTAAACAAGGTAGTTAATGCAGTAATCGTTGGTTTTTTGGGAGACTTTGGTGTAACAATTATGGGGTTATGTCTGAGCTTTCCTGATGAAATGGCATGCTCAAAAATGTCTGTCAACATTTTTTTAAGATGAAAAGATTTCCATCGGTCTTGTTGAGAAAGATTTGTGTTAATGTTTTCGATGGATATTTCATTCAACTTCAATTTTCCTAATCTCTGGCTTATAGTGTTGAGTAAAGACTCATGCCGCATGGTGGTGGTTAACGTATATTTGTTCCAATTAAAGTTCAATAAATGTTCTTTGATAAAATCATTCAGCAGAATATCTTCTTGCTTTGAAACACTGTTCGATGGACTTATTTGGAATTCTTTGTTGGTATCATATTCCCAAATTCCTGGGTTATTCACCATGCGTGAATCCACTATCTTTGTTTTGGGTTTATATGGTCTGTACTTTGTGGACTTATCATTGGTATAACTTGGCAAAAATTCAGAATTATTTCCTGAGAAGCGACCTATAGATTGTTGTTGGCCGAGCTTGTACTTGCATTTTTGTGCAGAAGCAGTATCGAAGGGGAGCTTAGAGAGTTTTTTGTCTTCAAAAGCTTGAAAAAAAATCTTATTTATCATAGTACCGTAATTCTTTTTTCTCCAGCGGTCATTTCTGAAAAAATCATTTATGCTTTCGATTTTGATGGAATTTAGTTCCTGTGAGCCGAGTTCAGAACTTATCACCCTTGCTCTATATAAATATGACAATGCGGTTTTCGGCTTATAATTTTTGAAAGGTGATTTTTCTAGATATTCAATTATATATTCATTTAATGTGGGATTGAACGAACCTTTTGTAATATTACTCGCTTCGAGTGATTTATTTATTGTCTGGATAAATTCTGTTTGATTTTCAATATAATTATAATTCAAATCATCTATTTCAGTATTGGTGGGAATTGAAGGTGCAAGTTCAGACATCCGGCATTGCTGGCTGTTTGTAGTATTAACAAACGGTACATTACCTATCTGACTTACGGAGAGCCAACCTTGCGATGGGGTAAACCCGCTTGCCGTGCCATAATGGGCATCGATTGTCGAACTATAGATTTGTGCTGGAGAATGGCCGTATAATTGCTGAGCAGCTTCTAATTCTGAATTCATATTCCACTCTAAAATTATTAATCAATTGTTAGTACAAAATTGAGATGATTGAATATCCATATTTAAATAGACATGTTTTCCAACAGAACCATAGTACATGCAAAACCTA
>Ga0224527_1000263_pt1 | contig 40295 bp, 33 predicted proteins | sample CBST0metaG_FD_179882 | JGI IMG/M metagenome (GOLD analysis project Ga0224527, IMG submission 179882) | Peat soil microbial communities from Stordalen Mire, Sweden - C.B.S.T0 | ecosystem: Environmental > Terrestrial > Soil > Wetlands > Peat | place: Sweden: Norrbotten County, Stordalen Mire... | reverse complement strand
ACAGTCACTTCGGCTGTGACTGGCGAGGAAGGCGTCGTATTAGCCAGACAGCAACATTTCGTTCTGGTTATTCTAGATGTCATGCTTCCTGGCATCGATGGCTTCGAGGTTCTGAAGCGTCTTCGCCGCTCGTCCAATATTCCCGTTCTCATGCTCACAACGCGCGGAGCCGCAATGGATCGGGTTCAGGGACTCGAAAGCGGAGCCGACGATTATCTTGCCAAACCCTTCCAGCCTGAGGAGCTAGTAGCTCGAATCAAGAGCATTCTCCGCAGAGTACATCCAAAAGAGACACCAAGCCGCTACATAGTCGGCGATATCACAGTTGACGAGACGGAGCGGTCGGTAGCCCTGGACGGCCAGCGGCTCAATCTTACCGGCTCGGAGTTCCAACTCTTGACGCTGCTTCTCACTCACCTTGGCGACCCGTTGTCCCGGGAAGAACTCGTCCCACGGGTCTTTGGTCGGGATGCAACGAGTCTCGATCGCAGCATCGACAATCTTGTGAACAATCTTCGCAGGAAGCTTGGAATGCATCCAGATGGAGCGGATCGAATCAAGAGCGTGCGCAATATCGGCTACACCTATGTGAGCGCAACCGTCGGAGTAGATGCTCAGTGAAACTTTTCATCCGAATATTGACGGCATTGTGGATCATCATCCTCTTCGTCATTGCGACGGTGACGCTCGTGCCTTCTCTTTCGCTCCCGATTGACAATGCACGCCTGAGAGAGATCCCTCTCGTAAATCTCCAGATATGCGCACAGGATGCGGTGAATCGATACCTGAAGCTTGGAAGCCAGACCCTACATCAGGAGGTTCCGAACTGCCATCATGTGCGACTGGTGGCGCCTGGACCAAATCCGGTGCGCGATCTCACTGGAGAACCACTGACACATGAGGAGACTATGCTCGTGCTCTCGGCTTTTCAACGATCCGAGACGGCAATCAAAGCGCTCCCGGATGCCACGGTGGTCGCATCACGCGCCGAACCGACGGACGCAAATTCATACATCTTTCTCACGAGCGTCCCCGTGTCGCACCGTGCCTATGCTCTTTGGACTCTCGACCGAATAGTTCGGGCAGTGGTGATATCGGGTCTGTTCTCCCTGCTGATTACCGCATACGTCGCACGTCCCATCACGAGCCTGACAGGGGTAGCTGAGCAGTTCGGCGCGGGCGATCTAAAAGCCAGAGTGGTCTCGTCCACCATCAGGCGCAAAGACGAACTTGGGGATCTGGCCAGGGTCTTCAACCAAATGGCGGCGCGCATTGAGTCGCTCGTTGAACGGTATAAGAGTTTTCTGGCCCATGTTTCCCATGAACTGGGCTCTCCGCTGGCGCGGTTGAATATCGCGCTCGCACTTGCTAAGAGGAGAGCCGGGGGGCAGTTCCAGGCCGAGCACGACCGTATTGGGCATGAGGCAGAGCGACTCAGCAGTCTGGTACAAGAACTGCTCCTGCTAGCACGATTGGAAAGCGGCAACGAGTTGAGCCGAAATTCATCACGCTTCAATGCAACGAAGCTAGTCGAAGATGCCTGCGAAGATGCCCGTTTAGAGGCTGACCAAGAACATAAAGCCGTACAGATCTGCCGTGCGGAGCAATTCGATGTCGAAGGGCATCCCGACCTCTTGCGCCGGGCCCTGGATAATGTCCTTCGCAACGGTCTTAGGTTTTCACAACCTGATGGGTGCGTTGAGGTCTCGTGTTTTCGAAAAGACGCAGCAACAGCTGTGATTCAGATTCAGGATGACGGCCCCGGTATTCTGCCGGGGCAAGAAGAGCTGATATTCGAGCCATTCGTCACGTTGCCTGGCAATGGAGACAAACAACGGGGTTCTGGTTTGGGACTTGCCATATCGCGCCAAGCGATCTTTGCCAACGGAGGAAAGATCTATGCACAATGCCTGCCGGACAAAGGTCTGACGGTTACGATTGAACTCCCAACCGCATCCACAAAACCCCGGACCGCTAATGGAGTCGGGCGCACTCGCATTTGAGAGACCGATTGGCTATGAGAAATACCGCAGCGCCAGCAGCAGTTAGTCAAGGACTTTCACGCCGGTGTCAAGTCTTTCTCGGTGGCATCTATGGACAAGAATCAAAGGTCCTCGAAGGTGGTGGCATGATCAACACGCTGTGTGTGCTCTCTATCGGATCAGCGGAAGCAAGCAATCGCTTTCGTGACGCGCTGCTTACCCGATGGAGCGAAAGCAGAGGATTGCGTGGTCGTTCCACCGAAAGCCGAATACTTTGCGGCCATGGGCGCGATTCAGTTCGGCATCGCGAAGTCCGAGACCCCTGTACCGTTCACTCAAACACCTTTTATCCACAGTCGAACCGCGGGCCTGGGCTCGTATTCGGCTATTTCGCAATTAGTACCCGCGCGCATTCGTCAATTGCTCAGAGCGCCATGGGTGCATATCCCCGGCTTGCCGCCTTCCGTGAACATGAGAAGGAAAACTTGTCAGCATAGCTTTGTAGGTAAATTTTGTAGTTTACCTTCACATGTGCTACAGTCTCAACATATCAACAGGCTGCAGGCCAGATTTCGAGGCTGAGTATGACCTGGTAGCACACTCAGGAGTATTCCGGGGAGATGTTGTGAAATCACAGCAGGCGTTCTTGCTTTCCATTCCACTTTTGATATGCGGCTTCTCGGCCACTGGTTGTAACCGGCCGAAGGCTCCAACGGTTGCGCCCGGAACTGCGGTGCCGGTGGTGACCGTGGCTCCGGCCGTCGTTCAGGATGTACCAGTCTATCTTGACGAAATCGGCAAAAACGCACCCTACGAATCCGTGACCGTTATGCCTCAGGCGGGCGGCAAGATTGTTGAGCGGCACTTTCAGGACGGGGCGAACCTTAAAAAGGGACAGCTTCTTTTTGTGATCGATCCTCGTCCCTATGAAGCCCAGCGAGACGCAGCCCAGGCAAGTCTTGCTCAAGCTCAGGCAACGGCGGAACTGGCCAGGATTCAATTCTCCAGAGCAGAAGAAGTCATTGGGACACGGGCTATTGCTAAGCAAGACTACGACACGAAGAAAAGTACCGTCGCTATCGATGAAGCTGAGGTACTAGCTGCCAAGGCCGCTCTGGAGACAGCCAAACTCAACCTCGCTTATTGCTATATCTACTCCCCAATTGAGGGCCGCGCTGGCGCGCGACTGGTCGATGTGGGAAATATAGTTCAGGCGAATACCAGTGCTCTGCTTTCAATCCAGCGCCTTGAACCCATCTATGCCAACTTCACCGTGACCGAAAATGACCTGTCGAAAGTTCGCAAGGAAATGGCGGGAGGCAGGCTGAAAACTCTAATACGGATTCCATCCGACGCGCCGGACGCTTCCCGAGTTGGCAAACTTGAGTTTTTGGACAACACCGTGCAAAACGGAACTGGTACTGTCGCCCTCCGGGCCACCGTTGCCAATCAGGATCATCACTTCTGGCCAGGGCAGTTCGTTAGCGTCAGGCTGATTCTGGCGACCCAAAAGGGAGCCATCGTGATTCCGAACCAAGCCACGCAGATCAGCCAACAGGGAACATTCGTTTACGTGGTTAAACAGAACAAGACAGTTGAACTGCGTCCCGTCACGTTGGGCCAGCGGCAGGGTGAAGGCGTCGTCGTGCAGCGCGGACTCTCCGCAGGCGAAACCGTAGTTGTTACCGGCCAAATGACGTTACGTCCTGGTGGCAGCGTGCGCATCATTCAGGGCGATTCTTCCAGTGCGGTTGGTCCGGCAGCAGGACAAGTGAGTCAGAGCGCCAGCAGGCTGGAAGGCGGGCGCTCATGACGCTGTCCGAGCCATTCATTCGCCGTCCGGTAATGACGGTTGTATTAACCGTTGCCGTCATCTTGTTCGGCGTGTTCGCGTACCTGCGCTTGCCGGTTAATGATCTGCCGGCAGTGGACTATCCGGTCATCCAGGTCCAGGTAAGCTACCCAGGTGCTCCTCCGGAGACGATGGCGAACAATGTGGCTACCCCACTCGAACGCCAGTTCATGCAGATCCCTGGGTTGGAGCTGGTGACTTCCAGCAACGGGCAGGGGACCAGCAGTTTCTCTTTGCAATTTGCTCTATCCAAGAGCCTGGACGCGGCAGCTACCGATGTTCAGGCGGCCATCTCGCGGGCTCAGGGTCAACTTCCCGTCGATTTACCTAGTCCGCCTACCTTCACCAAGACTAACCCGAACGATCAGCCGATCATATATTTCGCGCTCACCAGCAACACGGCTACCGCCGGCCAACTCTATGACTATGCAAATACTCAGGTGGGTGAGCGTCTCAGCATTTTGCCGGGCGTCAGCCAGGTGTCGGTGTACGGCGCGCAATCGGCAGTGCGGATCAAGGCCGATCCCTCCGCGATGGCCGCTCGCAATCTCACCCTCGATGACCTGAACAGCGCCATCAAGAATGGCACCAGCTACACCGGCGCGGGCCAGATTGATGGACTCCATCGCAGCTTCCTGCTCCAGCCCCAAGGACAGTTGAACACCGCCGAACAGTATGAGCAGCTCATCGTCGGACAGAGGAACGGCGCGCCGATCTATCTGAAGGACGTTGCAGCCGCCAAGAACGGCGCACAGAACGAACGGCTCGATGTGCGGTACTGGGCTCGGGGGCAAAACGCGCCGTCCGCAGCCGCCATGGTGGCGGTGTTTCGCCGTGCCGGCGCGAACGCAGTAGATGTCGCCAAATCGGCACGCGCCCTGCTTCCCAGCATTCGGGCCGACCTTCCAGGTTCCGTTAACCTTGTCCCCATTTACGACCGTTCTCAGACGATCGTGAACAACGCGAAAGACGTACAGACGACACTGTACGTTGCTTTTGGATTGGTAACGCTGGTCATTTTCATCTTTCTGGGACGAGCCCGGGATACGCTGATCCCGGTAGTGGCCCTACCTCTGTCTCTGCTGATGACGTTTGTCGTTATGAGCATTCTTGGCTACAGCCTGGACAACCTTTCACTGATGGCGCTCACGCTGGCAATCGGTTTTTTGGTGGACGACGCCATCGTTTTTCTGGAAAACACGGTGCGTCTGATGGAGAAAGGCCAAAGTGCGCTTCAGGCGTCTCTGAATTCTGCCCGGGAAATCAGCTTCACTATTCTGGCCATGACCATTTCGCTGGCCGCGGTCTTTATCCCTTTGCTGTTCATGAGCGGCTTGGTGGGCCGAATCTTCCGTGAATTCTCCGTAACCATCATCGTTTCGATTCTCGCCAGCGGCATTGTTTCCCTCACTCTGACCCCGCTCATGTGTTCCCGTCTGCTGCAACAGCGCGGAGAGGGCACAAAGAAGACCTGGCTGGAACGCATCATCGGCGGGGTTGAAAAGCGGGTGCTGGACCTATATGGGCGTTCGCTCTGGTTTTTCCTGCGGCAACGTTGGGTCTCGGCCGTGATATGGCTGGTTTGCCTGTTGGGAACCGGGTATTTCTTCTTCAGCCTTCCAAAGTCGTTCCTGCCGGCAGGTGACAGTTCGTTCATTCGGGGCATCGCGGTGGGACAGGAAGGCTCTTCGCCCGACCAGATGCAGAGTTATCTACCCAAAATCGAAGAGGTTCTGCACGCCAATCCGGCTGTAAACACCACCTTCATGGTGACCGGCTTTAGCGGGATGCCCAGCAATCAAGCTACCGTGCTGGCGTTTCTGGAAGATCCTTCCAAGCGGAAACCGATCCGAGCCGTGGCGATGCAATCAATGCAAGAAATCGGCGGCCGCCTTCCAGGCGTCACAACCTTCCTGCAGCCTAATCCAGTACTGCAAATCAGCACCGGAGCCACGGCCAATACGCAGGGACAATTTGCTTATGCCCTTTCCGGAATCGATCCGAACCAGGTCTATAGCGTAGCGGACAAGTTAATGGCAAAGATGCACGAATATCCCGGTTTTCTATTCGTGAACTCCAACTTGTACAACCACACGCCAAACTTGCAGGTTGACATTTTGCGGGAGCAAGCGAAGCTCTACGGTGTCTCTGAAACCAGGATTCTTGCACTCCTTCATAATGCCTATTCGCAGAACTACAGCTACCTGATCAAGACACCGGCCGACCAGTACCAGGTCATTCTGGAAGTAGCAGACAGCCAGCGCTCCGAACCTCAGGACCTCGGGTTGCTCTATATCAAGAGTGACGATGGGCTGCGAATGGTCCCCTTGAATGCGGTGACGAGCTGGCATAGCGTCATCGGACCGCAATCGGTCAACCACATCAACCAATTCACCAGTGTCACATTATTCTTCAACCTGAAGCCTGGCTACACGATTGGACAAGCCACCGAGTTTGTCGAGTCCGCTGCCAAACAGATACTTCCACTGGGCGTTCAGGGCCGTTTGCAAGGGGAAGCTCTCACATTCCGCGATACCGCTTCCAATTTAATGATCCTCATGGGGGTGGCGATATTCGTCATGTACGTAATACTCGCGATTCTGTACGAGAGTTACGTACATCCGATCACGGTGCTTTCGTCGCTTCCGGTCGCATTGGTGGGCGGTTTGATGACGCTGTGGCTATTTCATGCGGAGATGTCGCTGTATGCGTACATCGGGATGTTCATGCTGATGGGAATCGTGAAAAAGAACGGGATCATGATCGTAGACTTTGCCCAGCAGAGGGTGGCGCAGGGAATTCCCGACGAGCAGGCGATTCACGACGCCAGCATGCAGCGTTTCCGTCCCATCATCATGACTACGATGGCGGCGTTGCTGGGAGCTGTTCCGATTGTTTTAGGTCTGGGTGCAGATGGGGCTTCTCGACGTCCGCTCGGCCTGGTCGTCGTCGGAGGTCTGATCGTCTCCCAGTTCATTACGCTCTACCTGACTCCGGCCATTTATCTATACCTCGAGGAGTTTCAGGAAAAGGTATTGAACCGCACTTCTTTCTTCCGGTCTGAACACTCGCAGTTGGGAGCTACAGCCGATGCAGCAGCGACTGGTAACGAGATCGGAGGCTGAACGAATGACTAATCCAAACAGTAGAAGCAGCCATCTTGCCTGCGGATTGTTGATTTTTGGCGTGATCGCAATCTTCCTTACCGGTTGCGCGGTTGGTCCAAATTACAAGAGGCCGCGCGTGGATGCTCCCCTTGTCTACCGTGGATCACCGGCCGATCAAACCACTCACACAGGCACGGCCGCGACCTCGCTCGGAGATGCGAATTGGTGGGATGTATTTCAGGATAAGGAGCTTCAAAAGCTGGAGAAGACGGCTCTCGAACAAAACTATGATGTGCGAGTTGCGGCTAAACGCGTTCTGGAGGCTCGTGCGCAACTGGGCGTTACTCGGGCTGACCAGATGCCTTCCTTGAGCGCAGGGGGTGCAGAATCGAACCAAAGGAATCCCGCCGTTGGCACGACTCCTAGTTATCAGGTTACGGAAGGCCAAACGACATTGGCGGTGGCGTGGATTCCCGACTTTTGGGGCCAGTATCGCCGGGCGACCGAGGCCGCCCGTGCCAATCTTCTAGCTAAGGATTGGGCTCGTCAAGCAGTGATTTCCACTGTCGTGGCGGACGTCGCCATCGGATATTTCCAACTTCGCGAACTTGACTTGGAATTGGAGATCGCCCGGAACACACTCGCTTCTCGAAAAGAGTCACTGGAACTGACGCGTACCCTTACCGACCATGGATTCGACACCATGCTCGATGTGCGGCAAGCCGAGGAACTGGTATACACGGCAGCAGCTCAGGTTCCCGATCTGGAGAGACAGATCGAGCAGCAGGAGAATTCTCTCAGCATCCTCCTGGGAAATAATCCCGGCCCGATTTCGCGAGGACTGAAGCTAACCGAACAGCCGCACCCACCCCAAGTACCCGCCGGGATTCCTTCAGCCTTATTGGAACGACGACCCGATATTAGAGAAGCGGAGGCATCCCTGATCGCAGCCAATGCCAAGATTGGCGTAGCAAAGGCCGCGTATTTCCCTCAGATATCGCTCACCGGCACTGCCGGTTATGAAAGTTCATCGCTGGGAAGCCTGTTCACCTCTCCTGCAGGCGTGTGGACCTTTGCCGGATCTCTTACGCAACCAATCTTCGAAGGCGGGAGACTGCGCAGCAATGTTCGTCTGTCGGAAGCCCAGAGAGACGAAATGTTGCTGACTTACCAGCAGACCATTCAAAGTGCTTTTCGAGATGTTTCCAATGGACTGGTAGCGTATCGAAAGTACCGGGAATCTCGCCTCCAGCAGGAACACCTGACGGATTCCGCTCACGAGGCACTTCAGCTTTCCCAGATACGCTTTAAATCCGGAACCAGCGACTACCTCGAAGTGCTGACCAACGATACCAATTACTTCAATGACCAACTCCTGCTGGTTCAGGCGCAATTCAACGAACTTCAGACCCTCGTGCAGCTCTATCAGGCGTTGGGAGGCGGCTGGCAGTCGCCACATTCACCCAATATTGCACCCTAGTCAGCGACTGCGGGAAGCATAACAATGAACTTCCACTGTACACGCCGTTCCGCCACCTGCTGCAAGAACGATTACGCAACGAGTGAGCACTTCTGCAAGCTGTTTACAGAAGACACCAACAGTCTGTACCTTCTCTCATTCTTGCTGACTGCCGATCACCAGAAGGCGGAGCAATGCTTTGTGGCCGGCCTTGATGACTGTGTAAAGGAGGCTTCCGTTTTTCGAGAGTGGGCACGTTCATGGGCCCAGCGCGTCATTGTCCGAAATGCAATTCGGATGTTGGCACCTCACCCCGGCTCTACGCGGCCCTCACCTGCCGCGATCCGCTCAGCAGGTGAGGGCAATCTGACAAGCACTGAATCACTTGATGCGCCGTTTGCGGGCGTCCTGTCGCTTGAAGATTTCGAACGCTTTGCGTACGTCTTGTCTGTTCTCGAAAAATACTCTGACCAGGATTGCGCCGCTCTCTTGGGAGTCTCGCCGCAGAATGTTCGTGAAGGACGAGCACGAGCACTTCAGCAAATCGCGGACTCTAGCCAAGGGACTGCTCTGTCATCGTTTGATGGCTCAAGCACGGGAACAAATTAGGAGAAGAGAATGAGTCCGATCTCCCATCTTGTCGTCAGTCACGGAATCGCCGTGCTGTTCGTTGCGGTCCTGGCTGAGCAAGCCGGATTGCCTGTTCCGAGTGCTCCGATACTGTTCGGGGTTGGCTCGTTCGTCAGGCTCGGACACATGAATCTAGCGATAACTGCTCCTGGCTAATGCGCCTCTGAATCGAGGACTTCAAGGAAAAGAAAAAAGCACTAAGAACCTTGTCGTCCTTAAGTCAAACAATGAACTCTCGTAGCTCCATCAATGTCGAGTTGATGGATGTACAAGGAGAATTACAAATGCCTTTTTCCTCGATCAATGCTCTCAAGCCCAATACCCCACGCACCACGCGGTCGTTTGTCCTTTCGATTGCATTCTTGCTGCTACCGACGATAGCACTACATGCCTCCTCCGGGGCTGGCTTTTCGCAATTGCCCACAGGAAGCAACCTACCTGTGCTTCCGCCTGCGGGCGATCAGACTCAGTCTGGCAACCCTGTATCCGGACCTGAGTCAGATCGGCGAACTGCCGTAGTGCTGCGGTTCGCTGTCGAGTCGCAACCCGTAAGGGACGCCGCGTCACTCTCCGCGCAGGCGTGTTCGGGAGCAACAGATGCTCCAGCATCGGCAGACGCTTCGGCGCGAACAGATGTTGCTGCTCCGCCGCGGACTGTGACTGTCGATCCTCAGATCTTGGACGCAATCACCGACGAGCTTCAAAAGAGACTCGCGAAGAAGATGTCTGTCATGGTGAATCCCAATCCCCATTCGATTCCGCCTGGGGCGTTGATTATCAGTGGCTGCATTACGCGGGCAACTAAGGGCAATGCCGCTGGACGACTGATCGGAATGAACGTGGGGGCAAGTCGTCTGGCCGTTCATGTCGTCATTCTTTCAAAAACAGCCCGCGGCACGAGTCTAGTAGACACCTTCGATATCAAGGTCAAAGGAGGAAACCTCTTACCGCCACTCGGGCCGGTTGCACTGGGAGTGCATGTTGCCATGGGCTTTCGTCAGACGCTCTCAGCAGATGCAAAGAAGCTGGCGGGGCAGATTCTTAAGAAATATGCCAAAGACATGAAAGCCCGCGAAGTGTGACGAGAAGCGGTTGAGCGAACAGAGCATGATCCCACTGAGGCGGGCACGAGCCGGCTTAGTGGTCTACTGAAAATCTATTGCAGAGAAACGCTCACCTTGAGCACCCGGCACTGCACACAAATCGGCCAGAAATGACGATGACGCTCAATGAAGGCATACTTTACTTCTGGCCCCTTGCAAAGTATGCCGTTGCTTTTCCCGGGATGTCGCGCTCTACCGTCACCCGCGCCAGCTTCGTGCGCAACCGGTTGATAGCTTATAAGCTAATCTTTACAGGTTACCTTCTTATATGTTAGAGTTGAAATGTGAGCAAGAGAAGAAATACCCCCGGAACATCGCGCGCGTCGGCTCTGGCACGGGAACTTCGTGTTGTGGTCAGCCAGCTGCGGCACCGGCTGCGTGAACAGTCGCATCCAGGCGACTATACATGGTCCCAGAAATCGGCGGTCATCCGTTTGGAACGCGATGGTCCTGCCACTGTAAGCGCTCTCGCGCGGGCTGAGGGTGTGAGACCGCAATCCATGGGCGCCACGGTTGCCACGCTTGAGGCTGCTGGCCTAGTGAAAGGCTCGCCCGATCCGGTTGATGGACGACAGACCATCATGTCCGTCACAGATGCCTGTCGGGAAATGATCAAGGCCAATCGGGAGGCGACGGAGGACTGGCTCTTTCGTGCCATCGATACCAAACTTTCGTCTGCGGAGCAGGAGGAACTCGCGGTCGCCCTTGAACTGCTCAAGCGCCTCGCCGATTCGTAGGCGGACCGTCCGTCCAACTATCAACCTGTCGATTCGGCCTGATGAGGAGAACTTCATGGCAATCACCACCCTTGACCCCAAAACCGCTCTCATCCTCATCGATCTGCAAAAGGGCATTGTGGCTTATCCAGCGGTCCATCCGATCGGCGAGGTTGTAGCGCACGCCGCAGCATTGGCCGATGCATTTCGCCGCCATGGTCTGCCGGTGGTGCTCGTCAACGCCACGGGTGTCGCGCCGGGACGGACGGAGCAGGCTCGCCCACGCGGAGAGTTTCCTGCCGGATGGTCCGATCTTGTCCCTGAGCTGAACCAGCAGCCCGAAGACCATACGGTGACGAAGCGAACGTGGGGAGCGTTTACGAACACGGACCTCGATGAACATCTGAAGAAGCTTAGTGTCACGCAAGTCGTGATCGCCGGCGTCGCCACCAGCATCGGCGTAGAGTCAACGGCACGACAGGCGCACGAACTCGGGTTCAATGTTACGCTCGCCGTCGACACCATTACTGATATGAATCCTGACGCCCACAGCAACAGCATCACTCGCATCTTCCCACGCCTGGGCGAAACCGGCACTACCTGGGAGATTGTTGCTCTCCTCGACAGCACCCGCGCGTAAATACGCCGACAGAACACTCGGGTTCGACAACAATTTAGACAAACGATGAAAAGGAGTGTTTAACGATGAACTGGCTACATCTTGTGTCCTACTTCTTTGGCGGCGCCTTCCTTGCAAACGCCGTTCCGCATTTTGTGAGCGGCGTGATGGGACGCCCCTTTCAAAGTCCTTTTGCAAAACCTTCCGGCGAAGGGCTTTCCTCGTCTACGGTGAACGTTCTATGGGGCTTCTTCAATGCCGTCGTCGGCTACCTTCTCGTGGTGCGCGTTGGCAACTTTGATCTGAGATCGATAAGTGACGTTCTTGCTCTTGCGTTTGGTGCACTCCTCATCAGCCTGTTCTCGGCGCGTCACTTCGGCCAGTTTCACGGCGGCAATTCTCCCCGAGATGTTCGAGAGGCGCGGTGACAGACATTTCGCCTAATCCGTCCAGCGAGAGCGATCGCCTCGATCCGGCTATTTGGAAGATTTCATCCGTTGCCGTGCTAGGCTCTTTTCTCGCTCAACTCGATGCGACGGTCGTGAATGTGTCTCTCTCGACTCTCGCCGTGGAGTTGCACAGCAGCCTTGCGGCAATTCAGTGGGTGACAAGCGGTTATCTTCTGGCGCTCACGCTGATGCTTCCGTTGAATGGCTGGCTGGTGGATCGGATCGGGGCCAAGGCCGTTTATTTGTGGTGTTTCTCGGTATTTACGCTTTCATCGGCCCTGTGCGCATTTTCCTGGTCGGCTGACTCGCTTATCGGGTTCCGTGTGCTGCAAGGGATGAGCGGAGGATTGCTGGCTCCGATGGCGCAGATGATGATGGCGCGCCATGCGGGAAAGCACATGGTGCGCGTGATGGGCTATGCCGCTGTGCCGATTCTGTTCGCGCCAATCCTCGGCCCGGTGATTGCGGGAGCGATTCTGCAATATGCTTCCTGGCGCTGGCTTTTTCTGATCAATCTTCCGGTCGGCGTACTGGCAATCCTGTTGGCCGTTCTCTTCCTGCCCAAAGATCATGATGAACTGAAGCCACGCGACCTCGATCTGGTTGGCCTGGCCCTGTTGTCGCCCGGTCTGGTGCTCTTCCTCTATGGGGCGGATCACCTGGGTGATCGTGCAGGTCTTGGGACTCTCATTGTCTCCGTTGTTCTGCTGGCAACATTTTTCTCGATCTCCGCAAAAAAGGGAGACAGCGCCCTGATCGACCTTCGCTTGTTCAAGGGCAAAGTCTTCTCGGCCTCCGTTGTCACGCAGTTCATGGCGAACGGGATCATGTTTGCCGGCCAGATGCTCATCCCGATCTATTTGATCCGTGCCTGTGGCCTATCACCCAGCGCGGCGGGCTGGCTGCTGGCTCCTCTTGGCTTGGGGATGTTGTGCTGCTTTCCGTTGTTGGGCACCTTGACGAAGCGCTTCGGCATTCGCAGAGTGTCGGCTGGTGGCGCACTTCTGGCGTTTGCCGGGACTCTGCCTTTTCTCTACCTGACAAGCCATGGACTGATTCTCGGTGTACTCGTGTTCGCTCTCTTTATCCGAGGCATGGGCTTGAGCGCAGTCGGTATGCCGTCGATAGCATCTGCATACGCTTCGGTTAAGCCGCAGGAACTGCCGATGGCGACAACGGCTCTCAATATCATTCAGCGCCTTGGTGGGCCGACTCTAACAACTCTGTGCGCGACGTTCCTGGGATGGAGATTGGCGCCAGCCCATATCCATGACGCGGCGCTTGGCCCGTTTACCGCGGCGTTTCTTCTCCTTTGCGTTTTACACGCCCTCCTGTTTGCGGCTGCGATGAGACTTCCTCTCTTACTTCCCAAGGCGGCTGAGCTGCAAGCTAGCGAGGTTGCTAATGTTTTGGAAAACATTTCGGAGTGACACAGACAGGCCTAACCAATTTCTTTATCCAAGTAGGATTTTCGGATGAAAGGAGACGTCTACAGGCATTGCTCTCGAAACAGCTTGCTTAGCGGGGAAGTTTCGCTCACGACGTTCACAATATCCGATTTGTCCCGTTATATTCTTCAGCGGCATGTTGGCTTTTGTTAGGATTTGCCTCGCTAGTTCAAGGTCCGCATTGAGCAGATGCCCACGGGGCGATCCCCCCGAAGCTTAGTCGGAGCGCAGGCGCAAAGTGTGTCGTTTCCGTGAGCCTAAGAACGCGGCCTATATGAGCGTATCGCAGATTTTCCCTCGGGGAGCTTCCCAGCGACCATGCGTCTCACAATGTCGAATGGTCAGGTACCCTCCGCGAAGGAAAGACTGAAGTCTGATTATTCCAGTGCAGCTTAGTGGGAGTATCGGAACGATTCGCCCAATTGTGGATGATGAGGAACTTGTTGGAGCGGGCTTATGTTGCGATTCTCTGCTTGGTCAAGACAGTTTGTGGTTACGCGAACGTACATCCGCTATGCGGTTCCAGGAGTTGCTGTGGGGATTGCCTGGGGGATGGTTTCCCTCTTTCTCCACTTCTGCGTTCGAGATCCGGCAGCCCTAATTTTCCTTGCGGCAATCGCGGTGAGCTTCTGGTTTGGACAAAGAGGCCCCGGGATTATGGCTTTCTTTTTGGCGACAGTTTGCTTGCTTGTTTACTTTCTGGCGCTGGAACAAAGCTGGCTGCAGGTGATACGGTACGACCTTCCCACTATATCTCTCTACATTGTCTTCTCTTGGTGGATTCAGTCTTTTGCTGGATCGCGTCATCGGCTTGAAGAGGTGCTGAGGCGCAACGGTGTGGAACTCGAGGCAGCTGTGAGGGCCAGGACTAGTGAGGTCTTCTCGATAAACAAGGAGTACAAAACCATTTTGGAGGCCGCTCCATTCGGAATTGCTCTGTTTAGCCAGGGTCGCATCGTACAACGCTGCAGTCCCGCCTACGAAAGAATGATGGGATACGGTCCCGGGGAGTTGCTGGGACAGTCTGCGCCTTTGCCTGAAGAGCAGCAAGATGCCTGGAAAGCGTTGGAGGATATGTTGCGAGCTGGCCAATCGATTATTGACTACCAAGTTCCCCGCCTGCGGCGAGATGGGTCTCGATTCTCCGCAACAATCTGGCTTACACCTCTGCATGATTGCGGAGGAGAGTATACCGGCATGGTCGGTTTTATTCTCGATAGCACTGAACGCAATGCCCGAGAGGCGGAGCGGCAGATGTTGGCTATGCTCGTCGAGCGAAGCCCTGATTTAGTGGCGGTTACAAATGGAAACGGGAAGCTGGCTTTTATCAATGGTGCTGGCAAACGCCTCATTGGTCTTGGCTTCGATGCTGATTTGAGTCAGTTCAACTTGATGGAGCAATTTCGACTGGATAGGCAGAATACTGGGGGCAAGCAAACAGACGCCCTCGCGAATGACGACGATCACTTCGACATTGAGACAACCTTCAACAACCCCCGCACAGGTAAGAATCTTCAGTTCCACTGCACATCGTTCATCATGCCAGATGCGACTCCGAGAGAGGAAAACCTCCGGGCTTACGTCGCTCAGGACATATCAGAACGCAAGGAGGCCGAAGCGAAGCTAAGGATCTCTCTTGAAGAAAATCGGAGACTTCTTGACGAAAATAGGGCGCTACAGGAGAAGCTGCAGCACGAGAACATCTCTTTGCAGGAACGTAACCGGGCGTTGCAGAGCGAGATCGCTGATATCCAACGCGCACGATTCGAGAAGATCATCGGGGAATCCCCCGCTATTCGTCGGACATTGAGCAAAGTCGAGCAGGTTGCGGGAACGGATGTCACTGTCCTCATTACGGGTGAAACCGGCACAGGGAAGGAGTTAATCGCCCAGGCAATCCATGAAAATTCCAAGCGGGCTGGGATGCCATTCCGTGCGATCAACTGCGCCGCTCTTCCCTCGACCCTCGTGGCGGCTGAGCTGTTTGGTCATGAGAAGGGGGCCTTTACAGGCGCCGACCGACTGAGGCTCGGGCAATTTGAGTTGGCTAGCGGGGGAACGCTCTTCCTTGATGAAATCGCTGAAATGCCAGTGGAGACGCAGGGAATGCTCCTGCGGGTCCTGGAGGAGCGCGGTTTCGAGAGACTCGGGGGATCAAAGCTCATCACATCGGATGTCAGGATCATTGCCGCGACCAACCGCGATCTTCAAGTTGCTATGCAGCGTGGAGAGTTTAGGCAAGACTTGTTCTTTCGTCTCAATGGATTTCGGATCGAGGTGCCTCCCCTGCGTGATAGGAAAGACGATATTCCGCTCCTGGTGCAGCACTTCGTGGATCTCTCATCCGCTCGTCATGGTAAGAGCATCCGGAACATTGCGAAACAGGCGATGGAGATGCTGCTTGCTTATGGGTGGCCGGGAAACGTCCGGGAGCTACGCAATGTGATCGATACCTCCGTGATCATCTCTCCTGGAGAAGACCTTGTGATCGAAGAGGAACTTCTGTTTAGAACTTTGACCGCCGGGACCTTCGCCGAAGGAACACTTGAGGCGAAGGTGGCGCAGTACGAGCGCGGGCTGATCGAGCGCGCTCTGACCGAAACTCATGGACGGGTTTCGGGGCCATCGGGCGCGGCGACTGTCCTCGGCATTCCGGCATCGACGCTCTCGGCGCGGATGAGAGTGCTAAAGATCGACGCGGCGAGATTCAAGATGCAGATGGAATGAAGTGGATTCTAAGGACGAGCGTTATGGAAAGTCTCTGCGACAATCGGAGGCCAACGATATGAGAAAGCTTCGGCCCCTTTCACGCACACAACCGCAAACCTGCAGCAAAAAAATGCTCATCGTGTGGGGATTTCCCAGCCTTGATTTGTGAGTTGGAGCCCAGCGAGTTCATCTGTCTTTGATATGCCTGCAACGGTCGCTCGAATGTCGTTAAATTGATTCTGAACATCGGCTCGTTGTGCCCATGGTGCGAGATTGGAAATCTTGTAGGTATAGGTGACTTCGCTCTGGGGGGCAGGACCGATCATGGCTGGCTCGGTCCACCTGATGATCGAGTCGACGGTCTTTGTTCCGTAACAGAAGCCTGCGCTCTGGCCGAGCGGCGCCTGGACCTGTTGTAGGTACTGCCGGCCAATGGCGGTTGGCTGATACCGTTTGACGCGGCGCTGGATGCTTGGGCCAAATATCTCAGGAACGGTGGCCACGGTTTCCGTCGATTGAACCAGTCCTGCCTGCTCCAGAACAGCCATCTTCGAACCGATGCCAAAGTTGGATTTGAGATCGGACTCGGAAACGTCCACCGGAAATGTCTGTCCGATCCAGGTGCAGACTTGTCCATGCTCCTGCAGGTACTGGTTGAGCGCTTTCCTGAAGTTGGCATTACTGGGCTTCTTTGCGCTATTGCAAGCGGTGAATAGCAGGATGCCAGTGAGTATTGCGAGGGATAATTTGCGCATAGTACGTCCTCCATTTACGAATTCACAGACCAAGACGACTCACATTGCTGAAGGTGCTCAATTTATTTCAATCTTGAGCGCCAGAAGGCGGGCAAACAGGTCGTCGACCAGATCTTTAAGGTCGCCGTATCTCTGGTCGCGCCGCATGAAGAGCACGGTCTCGATGCCCATGTATCGATCAGTTAGTGGGCGGAAAACGGTTCCGGCGTGGCTGATGTGCGAGGTTGAACGCGGTAACAAAGCGATGCCGAAGCCGTGAGCCGCAAACTCCAGCGCATGGGACTCGCTCTTCACTTCCTTGAAAAGCGGCTGAATGCCCAGACTGGCAATGTATTTCATCATGCGTCCGTAGAGGCGTGGCTGCAGGGAGCGCGGCATCCAGAAGACCATCTCGCGGTCGAGGTCCATAGCCGTGAGACCGGGCTTCTGCGCGAGGCGGTGGTTTCGTGGCAGACATACAGAGAAGCCTTCGCGCCCCACGCGCTGAACCCAGAGGTCTTCGTCGGAGATCGGGCCGACGCCTAATGCGGCATGTAGCTTCCCTCGTAGCACCCGTTCAACCAGTTCCAGCGTGTTAGCCGTTTCAAGAACGATCCCTGTTGGCGCATCTCCAGTTGTCCTCGCAGGACTCAGCCCGCTCAACAATGGAAGAAATGCGCTGTGCGTGTAGGGAGAATAGCCAATCCGGTATGGTCCATTCTCGATCTGCGCCTGAAAGCGTGCGAGATCCCACGCGCGTTCGGCATGGATGATGGCGATGGAAGACTCCTGTACGAATAGCCTCCCCGCAGTAGTGAGTTGGACGTTCCGTGTCGAGCGGTCGAAGAGCTTTACGCCGATGATCTTTTCCAGAGTCGATACCTTGCGGGTGAGCGACGGTGGCGAAACGCCCAGCTTCTTGGAAGCCCGAATGAAATTTCCTTCCTGGGCAATGACCACGATCAGAATGTTGATTTCCAGCGGATTCTTGGGATGCATAAACACCAGCCTTGTGGAATGAAACGCGTGATGCGCCGGCGGCAGTTCAGCGTCTCCTGAGTGTCGGAGATCGATCTTCGGGGATACCCACGCGATCGCTCGGTGGGCAACCAACGCCTCTAGAATCGAGATCGGGAACGTCACTCATCAACTGGAGTCCGAGTGTTGGTCGCGATTGATCTGTTCCGGCTTCAGATCTTTGGAGAACCGCACCCTGGTCAGCACGCGAGTCACAAGCCCCACGACTTCGATCTCGCCACGGTAGCGCCACCGCCGTTGAGGACTTTTCGTCAGTGCGGAGGTAACGAGCGTAAGCCATCGCTGCTCCGGGTCCAGCTCGCACCATCCGCAGTGGTAGCCATCGTGGGAACGAAGGAAATAGATCGGACGCTCCGAGACGGAGCGGTAGATCTTCGTGGCATCGATCATGCGGACTGAAGGGTCGATTTCGAGGATGGCGCCAGGCTGTACGAGTCCGAGCAGAGTCAGGTCGTTCGCCCCAAGGACGCCGTATAAACGCGCGGCACTCGAACGCCGCCGTGCCGGAGGCTGGACATCTTTCGGCGTCGGAGTTGACGGAAGCAGGGTGGTTTCGGGGAAGTACGCCAGCCAGCTCTCAGGAGGCAGCAGATAGGTGCCCGCAGGATCAGTGAGTCCCTTGAGGACGACGGCAGGCAGTTCTGGAAGATTGGCATGAAGCGTCTGGGATGCCTCCTCTGTTGAGATGTATTCGTCAGTCAGTTCTTCGTGGCTGACGCCGTACACCTCTTCCAGGGTTTCGAGCGTTCGATGGGAAATCGAGTGATCTTCCCTCTCAAGTCTTCCCAGCCAGCTGGCGGAGACTCTGCGGGACGCATCGCCATATTTTTTCGCGAGGACGGCCGTAAGGCTTTCCACCTGCCGGAGGGAAAGACAACGTTGGCTTCGGATGCTTCTGAGCTTGTGTCCTAGTTCGCTCATCGAGATCCCCTTGCGGGACCTCGGTTAGGGGAAGCTGAAGCGGTCTCCGCGTCCGAGATTGGAGACGATGCGGCTGCTGCGCCCTTGGGGAAGAGGCCCCGACTGCATCAATTGGGTGTTGATCGGCACCAACACGTTCATGATCTATTGCAACCGGCGCTCCACTTGCAACTTGCAGATAATAATGGTTATGCCTTGCTATGCATTCACCAGATCCTGCGATTTCGTCAAATTCGGTGAAATTCAGGGGGTGATGACGCCTTTGAAAGCTAGCGGCACCAATCGAGAGATAGGGATAAGACGAATCGACCTACTCTTGTCCAAGCAACGCTACGAAGGCGCGGAACCGTGACTCAATCTCTGTAGCCGAAGTCACGGGGTAGCCAAGTTCCTCTGCAAGCACCTCAAGCTCCGGCCTCCACTCCGCAGCGATCTGGACGGTCGGCGGAAACTCATGGGTGGCGCGGTCGGCGAACACCTGTAGAGCCGCCGCTCGGACTACGTTTACATCCAGCTTGCCGAGCAAGTCGATTAACAGAATGTCGAGGACATCACGAGCCCGGCCCGCCGCGTAAGGTCCAGTGCAGGCGTGCAGCTTTCGGGCGACCTGTTCGCTCAGATTAAGACACCGAACGGGAGATGGGACGCGCAACCCCATCGCATCCAGTCCCCGAATAGCCGGCACCACAAGTTCCACCGTGCTTTTACCGGATGGCCCAAGGTCGACCTCAATGGTCTGCCATGCACGGGTTCGGTATCGGATGGCGAGTTCCAGTCGGATCGCGTCCACCTTTTCCATGTTCAATGGCTTCCCCTTCAGCAGAAAGGTGAAGTCGTCGAATCCCAGTGCCACCGCATCCTGAAATGCCCGCAGACGTTTTGCGCGTTCGACCGGCACACCGATATCGATGTCCTTGGTGGCGCGTGCTCCCTCGGCAAACCTGAGTTCAAGGGCGACGCCGCCCTTCAGATCGTAGCCCTCCAGAATGCCTTCGTTCACCGCTCTTTCCAACACACCGCATAGAGCCAGAAAGGAGACCCATCGGCGAAGGCGATCCTGCGCCAAGCCCTGTTCTTTGGCGACTCGCGCCAGCGTCTTTTCCAGACGTTCAACTGGTCGAGGACTCATGTACTATCGCCTTATCTCCGTCTTTGGACTGGGGAAGATGTGCCGCTTTGCCGATGATCCTCCGAAGCTCCGCCGCCTGGGTACTGCTGAGCAGGCCATTGCGGAGAGCTTCCGTGACGGCCTGACGTGCGATCTCGGTTCGATGCGTCGTTGAGAGGACGTCCATAATGGAGCGGCTTACCGTCGTGACCGGAATCCCCTCGTGCTGCCCCACATCCTGCTTCGCAAGGTCAGCCCGATGGATCGTGATCCATTCGGGACGTTCGCGGCGGAGCCGTAAAGACTTGGGTACGGTGAGATGCACGCGCGAAGGATTCAGGTCTGAGATGCCGTAGATAAGCAGCGCCGTCTCATGGGAGAGAGCAATACGCTCGGGGCCATGATGATTTGCCTGCGCCCACAGAACAGCTTCGCGATACTGGGCGAACCGATCAGTCGGGTAATGGACTATGCGATAGACCCCTCGGCTCATTCGCTCCAGGCGGCCACGCTGTGCCAACCTAGCCAAGACGGAATCTTGAATCCCGAGTGCGCGCGCCTCTTTCGACGTGAGCAAACCGTTCTGCTCTTCGGCAAGTGCGTACAACTCGTCCATGCGGGTGCGCGGCATGTGATCGAGTATGCAACGCCGTGCCTTGGCGTGTCAATATAGTTCTACTATGGAATGATATTGACTGCAAGGAAGATCCTCCAAAATACTCTCGCGTCACCGAGCGGAGACTCGCTGCAAAACTGATGGGGAGACGGCAACAATTCGGCTTTTCAGCAATGTTCAGCGGGTGAGTCTGGAACTTCCGTCAATCCGTCGTCACCGTTTCTGGTTCTGTTGTTTTGGAAGCTTCTCCGCGTATGTCCAGAACTGACCGATAGACATACCAAAATAATCGCTCACAGCAGCCATTACATCGCAGGAAACATTAGCCAGGCCTCGCTCGATTCTTCCCAAATAAAACGTGCTGTAGCCGAGCGCCTCAGCCAATGTGGCCTGGGAGAGCCGTTTCGCGGTCCGCATCTCCGTCACAGCGCGGCCAAACACCTCATTGGGTGTCTTCGATTTCCGTTTGACATCTGCTCCGATAGGCTTGGTCACTAAGCCATCGTCGAAGAATAAAGCCGCCTGTAATAGCAACTATAGTTTTGCATTAAAAAGGGTTAGCACGAAATGGAGAGACTCAACCCAATATTGGCAGGCGACGTCTTGTCAACGCGAGGCTTCGGCAAGACCTTCGGCGAAAAGCCAGAATTTACTCAAAGGAAGCATGTCGAAATAGTCCACGATGGCATACATGAGATCGAAAGAAAGATTCTCTTTGCCCTGTTCGATGTTGCGGAGATGAAACTCTTCACAACCGACCCGCGGCGCGACAGTGGCCTGAGATTGTCCCCGCCTCACTCGTAGCTCGGTGATCGCCAATCCGAACACCTCCCTTGGCGTACCGGCTCTTCGCGTATTGTCCGCCCCAATGGACTTGGCCACACTTCGATCGTGGCCGTCATTTTCAATTTGAAACAGCAACTATAGTTTTGTATACTCACACACGACAACTATAGTTGCTGATACTCTGGCCCGAACTTCCGGCCGAAACAGCGCAGAAAAAGGCAAATTTGACTGCTATTCAGTACCCATGGCAGCCAATCAGTCCAAGACGCCACTTCGCTAAAGGAGCCGCATGACTTCCGAAGCAGCCGCCTACTTCCCGGACGCTCTGGCGAATACGCCGGAAGTTCGCGGGACTTCGACAAGTGCGGAAGCGATTGCGTCAGATCTTCCCGATACAGTCCGACCATATTCATCCGAGGCGGTTGCCAAATCCGCCATTCCAATCGCTGAGATCTCGGACGAATTGTTGCTGGAACAGGTAGGCAAAGGGGACAAAGAGGCGTTAAGCCAAATCTTCCGCCGGCATGCTCATATTGTGCGCAACGTTGCGCGCAGGATTCTCCGGCACGACGCGGAGGCCGACGACCTCGTGCAGGATGTGTTCATTTTCCTTTTCCGTAAAGCCACACTCTTCAAGGCAACCCACGGCTCGGCCCGGTCATGGATCGTGCAGGTCACATATCATCGGGCGTTCAACCGGCGCAGCTACCTGAAGACCAGGCATTTCTACACAAGCCAGGATCTAGAACAGGTGCTGCTGACGGCCGTTCAGCGTCAAGCTGAGGCGCACTTTGTTGAATGGTCCCTTGAAGGGGTGTGGGGGAAGGAAACGGCAGCAGGCCTGCGAAAAATCCTTTCGGCCGCCCAACTCGCAACGATTGAACTCCACTTCTTCGAGGGATATACATTGGAAGAGATCGCAGACCGGCTGGGACAGACGTTGGGTAATGTCCAACACCACTATTACCGCGGGCTGGAGAAGCTGCGGAGACCAGTCTTCGCCGGAAAATTGCGATCGAAGTGAGTGGAGCCGTGGACAAGGACACGAATCGTGAAGATCTCATCGTCGCCCAGGATCACACGGACGATTACTTCGCAGAACTCTGCGCCCTCGCCTCAACGGGAACCTTGAGCCCTGCAGAATGGCGCCAACTTGAAACGCACCTCTCCCACTGTTCGAGCTGTACAGCCCTGAAAGCCGAATATGAAAAGGTCGTTTCCACGACGCTGCCTGCTATGGCAGCGAACAAGACCAGCGCGGACGATGTCGATGCCCCAGGTGCCTGGTCTCTCGAAGAGGCGGAACGGGCGCTGTTCGAGCGGATCAACCGGGAGAATATCGAGCCTGGTAAGGCAGAAAAATCCCCCAAGTCCTGGTCTGGTTCTCGTTTGCCGTTGGCAGGCGCAGTCGCCGCGGCCCTGCTTCTCTCCTGTAGCTACGCAGCGTATCGGGTTGGAGAGGCCAAGGGTCTTGGTTCCCAAGCCGTTTTCAACCCCGAAGAGAGAGCCATCCCCGACGTGCGGGTTGAGCCTCCGAAGGTATCTCCACCGCTTCGCCCGCAAGGTGAGCAGGTTGATCCAAAGATGGCGGTTCGCCTTACCGAACTCCAACATCGTCTCGAGGCGAGCGCGACTGAGACAACGGTGCTTGAGGGGAAGCGTCAAGCTCTGTTGGATCAGCTATCGAAGCGCGATTCGGAGTTGAAGGAGGACGAAGGACAGCGAGCAGATCTTGAACAGCGCTTATCTCTGGCACGGTCTGACGCTCGGGCTCTGCAAACGAAGCTCGACACAGCCACCGCTCAGTCGTCCGCGAAGCCATCATCAGAAGCTTTGCAGCAACGCGTGAATGATCTCACAGCTGAGTTGGACGAACGGGATCGGCAAATCGCTAAAGACGAAACGCTGTTGGAACATGACCACGACATCCGGAATCTGATGGGCGCACGCGACCTCTATATTGGCGAAATCTACGATGTTGCAAAATCAGGGAAGACACAGAAGCCTTTTGGCAGAGTGTTCTACACGCAGGGCAAGTCTCTCGTCTTCTATGCCTACGATCTCGATCAGCAACCGGGCGTGAAGCTGGCCAGTACGTTCCAGGCCTGGGGGCGCAGAGGCGTCGATCAGCAGCATGCCGTCAGCCTCGGTATCTTCTACCAAGACGATCAGAACAAAAAAAGATGGATACTGAAGTCGAACGACAGCTCGACGCTCTCCAGGCTTGACGCGGTGTTCGTAACGGTTGAGCCGCACGGAGAGAGCACAAGACCCACAGGCAAACCGTTGCTGTTCACTTATCTGAAACTTCCTCCAAATCATCCGTAAGCACGCAAAATCACGCGATTGTCACAACTACGCTGGTAATAACTTCGAGTCTCTTCTGTAAACGGACTGACACGCCATTCCTTCAGTCCACTCAAGAGGAGTCCTCATGCGCTATAGCTGTACTCTCCGTTTGCTGTTGCTGACGATCTGCGTCACAACGACTGCGATTGCTCAATCCACAAGCGCCAGCATCAGCGGCCAGGTTGTCGACCCATCAGGAAGAATCATCCCTGATGCCGACATCCAGATATTGAACGAGGCCACAGGCGTTCAGTACGCGAACAGGACAAACAGCTCCGGCATCTATACCGTCTCCATTCTGCCTCCAGGCCAGTACCGCGTCCAGGTTTCCAAAATCGGATTCAAGACGATCATTAAGCCGGATATCACGCTCAACGTTCAAAGTGCAGTTGCGTTGAACTTCACATTGCCCGTCGGAGCCGCTTCGGAAAGTATCACCGTTGAAGCCGGCTCCTCTCTTATCAACACGACGGATGCTTCGGTGGGGACAGTGATTGATCGAAAGTTTGTGTCAAATATCCCTTTGAACGGTCGGAGCTTCCAGGATCTGATCTCTCTAACGCCTGGGGTCGTGACGCAGAGTCCACAGACCGCTAATCAGGCAAGTGGGTATAACGGCGATTTCAGTGTCAATGGGCAGCGGACCGAATCGAACTACTATACCGTTGATGGGGTCTCCGCGAACACGAACCCTGGCGATGGAAACGGCGTCTATTCGCCAGCCAGCAGCGGTTCTCTTGCGTCGACAACCGTGCTTGGCACTACGCAAAGCCTGGTCTCCGTTGATGCTCTACAAGAATTCAAAATCCAGAGTTCGTCATATTCGGCTGAATATGGTCGAACTCCTGGCGGTCAGTTCGCATTGCTTACGCGTTCTGGAGGGAGTTCATTCCATGGAAGCGTATTCGAGTATCTCCGCAATGACTTCTTTGATGCCAATGATTGGTTCAATGATCACTATGGTGAACCAATCACTGCGTTGCGGCAGAATGATTTCGGCGTCACACTTGGTGGCCCACTGAGATTGCTTAGGTCCCAGCGAGAATCCGACAAGAGCTTCTTTTTTGTATCGTATGAAGGGCTACGTCTGACGCTGCCGCAAGCAGCTTCTGTCCAGTACGTGCCCGATACCTTCATGCGCGCACAAGCCCCTCCTGATATCCAGCCGATGCTAAACGCATTTCCGATTCCCAACGGCGAGGACTACGGAAACTCCAATAATCCGAGTCTCGCTGAATTCATTCGGAGCTTCTCCAATCCCAGCCAAATCGACTCGACTAGCCTCCGCTTTGATCGTGTCTTTACACCGAAGTTCTCGATGTTTTTCCGCTATGGGGATGCTCCAAGTTCCACTGAGACGCGCGTTCTATCAGCGCTTACGTCGATAGCTGCGCACGGCCATACCTACACCTTTGGAATGACGAATCAGTTATCAAGCAGGGCAACGAATGAGCTAAGAATCGGTTATACGCTCAGCAGTGCATCGTCGATCAGTCACCTCGACCACTTCGGGGACGCAACACCGATCGATCTGAACGACGCAATGCTGGGCGCAACGTACCCAACTGCCGCAAGTGACTTTAACATCACACTGAACGGTATTGGTTCGACGCAACTAAATCTTAACTACGGACGGAACAAGGGGCATCAGTGGAATGTGACAGATCAGTTTTCACTACTGGTCGGGCGGCACCAGTTCAAGTTCGGTGTGGACTATTTGCATGTGGCAACACCAACCACCCAGCCGTCTCCTCAGGTAGAAAGCGAGTTCCTGAGCACGCCGTCAGTGTTGAACAACCAACCTGATCTCACGTTCCTCTTCAAAGAGGTAGACGCGACTCCGATCTCATACCAGATCGCCGCGTTCGCTCAGGACGAGTGGAGGGTATCGACGAGCCTCAGTCTCTCTCTTGGCCTCAGATGGGAAATAGAGCCGCCCCTCCACGGAGAAAATGGCAACGCCCCCTATACTCTCCTTGGAACGATCAGTGACCCATCTTCTCTGCTGCTTGCACCGAAGGGCACTCCGCTCTGGGGAACAACCTGGCATAATTTAGCGCCACGTTTGGGCGTGGCCTGGACTCCCAATCCGCGGCTCGGCTATGAAACGGTTGTCAGAACAGGCGGAGGGGTCTTCTTTGATACCGCAAATCGAGAGGCATCCCAAGGATTTGGTGGAATTGGGTTCTCGGCATACAACGCATTGTTTGGCGCACCATTGCCGGTCACACCGGCTCAATTGAACTTCTCCCCCTCGGTGGTAGCTGCGCCCTATACAGATAACGTCATATATGCATTTCCACCGCATCTGCAGCTTCCCTATACGCTTCAGTGGAATGTGAGCCTTGAACAATCTCTTGGCCGCGAACAGGCTCTCACGATCTCTTATGTGGGCGCCAATGGTCGGCGCCTAATCAACTACTCGCAGAATTCCCTTAGCACTCTGAATCCAAATTTCGGGGCCGTTCTCTTTTTCAATAGCGGAGTGACCTCCAATTACCAGGCACTGCAGACGCAATTTCAACGCTCTGTACGGCGTGGCATTCAAGCCATTGCCTCTTATACTTGGTCTCACTCAATCGATTTCGGGTCCAATGATTATGTGTTGCCGGTCACGAGGGGCAACTCGGACTTCGATGTGAGGAACAATTTTCAAGCGGGCCTTAGCTGGGAACTCCCCAAAGCAGCTGGCAATGGCGTCACTCGCGTGTTGCTACAGGACTGGGGATTGGACGCACGCTTCCTTGCGAGAACCGGTTTCCCCGTCACCCTCGGCGGCAACTACATCACTGATCCTGTCACCGGCAGTCAATACTACGGAAACGTCAACATCGTTCCAAACCAGCCGATTTACCTGCATGGCTCGCAGTATCCGGGGGGGCGCCGGATTAATCCGGCCGCGTTCACCTTACCAAAAGGGGGTGAAAGTGGTGATGCTACCAGAAACTTTGTTCGTGGATTTGGCGCAACACAAATCAACCTTGCAGCGCGCCGGGAATTCAGGTTGCATGATGGCCCTGTAATACAGCTTCGTGCCGAAACGTTCAACATCCTCAACCACCCCAATTTCGGGCTTATCCCGTCGAGTATTACAAATGCTCAATTCGGCGAAGCGACCCAGATGCTCAATCACAGCCTCGGCACCGTAAGTTCTCTTTACCAACAAGGGGGACCGCGGTCTATGCAATTTGCTCTCCGCTTTCGCTTTTAGGGATCAGCATTGATCGTTCACGCGCCCCTGCTTCCGTAGACCAATTTTCCACGGGGCAGGAACACTAATCTGCTGAATGTATTTAGGCCATGGGAGGGAGCAGTTGCAGAAAGGCTACGTCGTCCTTGTATGTGCAGTATTGTTGAGTTTGTTCAGCAAACACGCCTGTGGGCAGGACCGCCCGTTCGAAGTTCACGATTCGGTTGGAATGACGATATTCAACGACCCATCACAGTTCACGCCAGCGCCAAAGGTAAAGCAATCTCCGGATGGCAAATACGTGCTGCTTGTTACCTCTAGAGGATTGATCGAAAGCGATCAGATTCAATCCACTCTATGGCTATATGACGTCGTCAAGGTGAGATCATTTCTGCGGGAAGATAAGCCGCTGCATAGCGTTGTGCCAAGAAGACTCATTACCATCGCAGCTGAGCCCGCTTCTCATGGTCTGGATAGCTATGGCTCAATAATTACAGATGCTCGATGGTCCAAGAGGTCAGACTTGATCTATTTCAGAGCGCAGAATGAGCTTGGAAACCATCAGATTTACATGATGGATATCAAGGGTAAGAAACCTGAGGTCTTGACTCCGGCCGATTGTGATGTCCAGAGTTTTGACGTGGCGGACAATGACACTCTGATCTATCGATTCTCACGCCTCCAGCATGGTGGCGACGATGCGCGTCCCGGTGAGCGGATTAACCACGATGCATGGGAAGTCACCGGCATTACTTTGGACAATATCCTCTTTCCCCAGATTCGGCGGGATGAGACACGTCCGCGGATCACCGAATTATGGGCCATAAGCGGCGGAGTTTCACATCCTGTTTTCAGGGATTCGTCTGCGGGCAGCCAGGAGGATCTTAATGCGATTGACCTGTTGTCCATTTCGCCAGACGGACGTTGGGCGGTACAACTCCGCCCCGTCTCAAGAGTGCCGATTTCTTGGGTGAGGTATCAGCCAAGCAGCGCTTACAAATACCTGACTATTGATCCGAGCAATGCGGCGATCACGTCCCCCTACAATGAATTTCGACTCAAGCAGTACGAATTGATCGATCTTGAGCGGCGTACCACTATGTGGGTGGTCGATGCTCCGCAGGCGGACCCTTTGGGTTACGGGCCTCTTGAGCGAGCAATCTGGTCGGCGAGCGGAAAGCGGCTGCTCCTTCTCAATACCTACTTGCCATTTATGAGCCGCGACCTCAGCAATCGAGACTACTCGAGTGCCCCATGCGCCGTCGTCGACATAGAACTTGTTTCGACGGAATTCCACTGTATCTCTATTGAGACTGATAACAATGCGACAGAGCTGCCTGATCAATTGCAATTGGACACTGCAGAATTTGGAGCGAACGATGAAGAGGTTAGGGTCACGTACAGAGGAGCTAGAGGAGATCTAGTCAAGATGTTCCGCCTGAAAGGGAGCGAGTGGAACCCCGAAGAGCCGTCCGTCAAAAAGGACGCAGTTCGTCCTGGTTCGAGCCGAATATTGTCATCGGTGGATGAATCGGTCGATTTCACAATCAAACAGAGTTGGAATGATTCCCCGGTCCTCTGGGCGAGTGATGTCAGCTCTGGTCACGGTAGGGCATTGTGGAATCCGAATCCGCAACTCGCGGATTTGGAATTAGGCCAAGCCCAATTGTTCCAGTGGACGAGTGATGATGGACATCCCTGGAAAGGCATATTAATAAGACCGGTCGGTTTCACACCAAGCAAGCGATATCCTCTCGTTATCCAGACACATGGCTTTCGGGAAGATCAATTCATGACAGCGACGGATGGTGCTTTCCCGACTGGAATGGCGGCACGCGCGCTGGCCAGCGCGGGAATTATGGTACTCCAAATGCCCTCAATACACGACGGCGAGGGGTCCACGAAAGAAGCGCTGCTCAACGCGGAGGGTTTTCGAAGTGCGGCGGAGCACTTGGCATCTGAAGGCTTAGTTGATTCGACACGTGTTGGGATCGTCGGCTTTAGTCGAACCTGCTGGTACGTGGAGACCGCGCTCATCAAGTACCCGAAACTATTTGCTGCAGCGACAATCACCGATGGGATTGATCAGAGCTATATCCAATACCATCTACTCTCCGAGGATCCCATCTACTCTTCTCAGATAGAGCATATGTATGGTGCCAAGCCGTTCGGTGAAGGGCTCCATCCGTGGCTGGCATCCGCATCAGGTTTCCATCTTGACAAGGTGGCTACTCCCCTGAGGATCGAGGCAATCGGCCCCATGTCAGTCCTCCTGGAGTGGGAAATCTACTCATCACTGCGCGAGCAAGGCAAGCCTGTAGAGCTGGCATATATCCCGCAGGGATATCACGTTCTCCAGCGCCCCCTGGATAGGTTGGCTTCAGGAGAGGGAGCAGTCGATTGGTTTCGTTTTTGGCTTCAGGACAATGAAGACCCAAATAAGACAAAACTGGCTCAATATCGGCGCTGGCGAGAAATGAAAAAATGAATGTAGCTAGCGCATCGGGTATACGGAAGTGGGCGCTTGGGGGGGACCTTATACTCCGTTTGGGCCGGGAGGCCAGTTGAGAAAAAACTGCGCCGCAGCCCAGTGCGATATGGAATGCGGCGCAGTATTCGTGCAGACCTCGGGAAAATCGAGCAAATGGGGCTACTCATCTGCCGGATAGCCGGCAGGAGTGGTCCGCATGTGTACATCAGTGTCGTTTGATAGGGACGGTGCCTTGTTGATGCCCTGGATCGTCGGCCCGGCTTTGGTCGTGCTGATGATTCTCGGTTTGGTGTATTTCATTGCATTCTCCTTTTGTTGCGAATTTCCGTTCAGAGACAGTCAAACGCTGGCTGCACCTTTACGGACCCTTTGCGCTCCGTTGCGGCGAGCGCGATTTCGTTTAATTTTGGGGCGCGGCGACGTTGCCGCTCATCTCTGACCCGACTCTGGAGCCACAACTCCAATGCAACCGTGGTCAACATGCTTCGTTGCATTCCGAGTCGTGAGCTGTCGAGGATCGCATCCAAATTGACGAGAAACGAACGGTGATCGACAAATCCGTACTCCGCCACTAGTGGTTTTTCAAACACCGCTCGTATTTTGTCGGCGCTATTGCGCACTGAGAGCAAGAGCGTCCGGATGAGGAATGCCTTACGCCTTCGCTCCAGAATTTCGGGCGGGACGATGGTTTTCAGAGCGCTGCGCATTAGGGCGCGCCGTCTACCGGGGCGCAGTAATTGTTCTCGCGGTATTCGAAAGAGAAAATCGACGAGATCTCGATCGAGGTAAGGGTAGCGATATTCATTTCTTACGGTGAATGCCGGGTTGAGGTGTGGAAGAGATTCCACAATACTCGACCAAGCCAAGGAATTGACGATTGCCACTGGGGATCGTCCGATTGACCTCCTTTGTGCGATCCGCTGTCGTTCAATCTCCTCGCACCCCCCGCGTAAAGTCGGGTGAATCCACGGCGGGATCTCGGCGAACTCTAAGCTAGGACGGTAATAGAGACTTGCGGTGGTTCGGATCGTGTCGACAAGCATGTCCAACATCGGTGTCCTCTTGACCATGCACCACCGAAACGTTTGAGAAAGCAGGCGAGGCAAATTACCTGAGAGTAGGTGTGCGGCCAATTCGGGTATGGGATACGGAACGCCACCCAGTAATTCATCGCCCCCTATACCGTTGAGAATTACTCGGTACTCTGGACCTGCAAGTCGGCTAGTTTCCCGCTCCTGTTGGATCGTTCCACTGTCAGCCCCTGGCCATAGGAAGGCTCCCTCGTCGGGATTGAGGGGCTCGTAGGTCGGGCCGTCAGTCGCGATATCGATATGAACTCCGGTTTTGCCGCGGCGAGCCTCGGTTACTGAAAAATAACGGCGCTCATTCCAATCTGGTTCAAGGTCGTTGTAGAACGAGAGAGTGTCAAGAAGCTCTGAAGTGTTCGCTCCCTGGGCCCGGCGGATCGAGTCCGACATGCAGACGATGGCTGTTGAATCCATGCCGCCACTTAGTTGGGCGAGTATCGGCGAGCCCGGCCCACTCCGGCGATCCACAGATTGCCTGAAGAGATTCAGAAAATGATCTTCATACTGCTGACTTGTTCGGTAATTAATTTCCCGCTCGCGTGCCGGTTCCCAATGGGACCGGATGGTCGATTTCTTGCCCGTCGCGACGAAGTAATGTGCAGGAGGGACCGCAACTATTCCCTCGTAGGGCGTCAGATCGTTGATGGGGCGTGAGCAGAGGTAACAGGCGAGATATCCTTGATCGAGTGGAGGCGATGTGTCGTTTACGAAGAAGGTCTCCAGATAGGTTGACCACTGGAGCGTTCCCGCCTCGTTTCTGTAATAGAGCGTTCTTGTTCCAGCGTGGTCTCTCGCTAGATACAGCGCTTTTTCTTGTTGAGACCATAATGCGAGTGCCCAATCTCCGACGAATTTTGAAAAGCAGTGTTCGCCCCAACGCGAGAATGCCGCCAGAACAATCCGCGAATCTGGGACAATCTGATCGCAGAGATCGAGTTGGACGCTTAACTCCTTGTGGTTGTCCAAACGACCGTCGAAGGTAAGCAGATCGCCTCTCAGGTCGTATGCTGGCTGCCTTTCGAGACTCATTCGATCGTGTGTGTGATAGGGCTGATATGCCATCCCTACGTTGGCGGAAACGACCACGTCGATCTGCGTATCGGCGTAGCGTTCGGTACCCTTCGCCAATGCGCATAATTTTGCGTGTTCGACGATACACCCAGCATCCTGACGAATTCCGAATATGATGCTCATCAGTGCCACCTTATGACCGGTCAACAACCTGGTAGATTTCAGATACGTAAGGTTTATCGTTGACCACATTGCCATCGACCTCTACCCAGGCATGCGATTCTGGGAGAAGAACTTGCGTTCCTGTGACCATCTGTGCAGGCCACCCATATCGACGAAGGAGCAAGGTCGTGACCACCGAACGCTGAAAGCACAGCACCTTTTTGAAATACAGCACACATGCAATGTCGACAGCTGTGCAAACCACTTCGAGAGATGTTCTTTCAACAGACGACATCTGGCGAATCGCTTCTTGGCGGACCATCTTGTAGATAGCTCCAAGCGGGTTCAAACGCATTCGGACATCAAGGCTGATGAGGAAAATCCAGCTCTGACAGACCAGATAAGTCATTGCGGCCTCCCGGGGGCGATGCCAAGCTCGTTGCAGAGGAATGCAAGTCTGACGGCAAGTGCCTCTATTCTGATCGATAGGGGCATTGTGGGAGCGTGCCCTCTTTGCGGAGTGTGGTCAACAAGGATCGGATGATGTTGAGCCGGTCTGTCCTGAAGTCGGGCAGCTGTTTTACGGACATGTGCCGGGTTGCAGCGCTCATCCTTGGCGCCGGTTACAAACAGTGTGGCCGGATAATTTACGTCGTCCTTGATGCGGTGGTAGGGAGAGTAGGAAAGCAAGGCTGCAAAATCGCTCGGGCTACTCACGGTCCCGAACTCCTTGATCCAGCGCTTGGCATTATCGAACTGCTCGTACCGCACCATGTCTAAGAGGGGAGCAATACAGAGGACTGCTCTGAATAGTTCCGGCCTCTGTGTCATGACCGCACCGACGAGCAATCCTGCGTTGGAGCCACCACAGATAGCCAATCGATGCGGCGAGGTCAACCCCTGCTGACATAACCACTCCGCAGCTGCGATGAAATCATCAAAGGCCCGCTGTCTATTTATGCCCCGTGCGGCGTCGTGCCATTCGGGGCCCTTCTCACTCCCCCCTCGAACCTCCGGTATTGCAAAGCATGCGCCGTTCTCGATCAGGATGTTCGCGAGCACGGAGAACTGAGGAGTGACTGAAACTCCGAAACCTCCATACGCGCTGAGGAGTATTGGAGTGGCTGTGTTTCGGCCGAGATTGGAAGAAACGATTGAAATGGAAATCTCCGTCTTGTCGCGCGAAGGGTAGGTGCGTCGCTGCACACAAGGGTGATTTTCCATCGGTGTCGGTAGGCTCCCTTGAGACAGACAGGTAGCGCCAACACCCGGTCGATACTCGACAAAGCAGGACGGCGTGACAAATGACTCGTAGGTCAAGAAGAGCGAGGTTGAAGTGTTATTCAAAACAGAGTGGAGTTGAATGGCTCTATCCTGGGGAATGTCAACTACCTCTACCTCGTTGCTGTTGAGGCACCACCGATGAACATATGTCTTGTCGTCAACAGGCGTGGTGGTATAGAAGGCATCACCAGTTAGCTCCACCTGCGATACAGGAATAGAAGATTCTGGAACCACAGACCCGATGAGTCGGCCATCCGTTGTGAATTCAGTTATCGAGGTGGGTAGGCCATTCATTCCTGCAAGCACAAAGACGCGGCCGCTCTTGAGAAGCGGATTTGCTGGAGTGTGTTTGTTTCCAAGAACGCGTCTCCACTGAGGGGTTGGCTCGTATGTTGCGAGGTATAGGTCTACTACGATCGCAGAGCCATGCTCGTGTCTGTGGACGACACCGAGGTGGACGTGATCAGAGATCAGGAGTAGCCGGCTGTGCGCAGTTCTCTTGAGGGCGAATACGATCGGGTCGTCGGCCAGAGGTCTTCTGAAGGAGTGAAAGCGTACTAGGTGCTCTGGAGAGGTCTGTGGCTGATCGTGGCAATAAAAAACTCCATTGATGTCCTGCGCAAACGCAAATCCGCGGGCGGAGCCGGCAGGCAGAACGAAAGGAAGCACCTCTCCGCTAGTCACGTCGATGACCCGGATTGCTTTTGTATCTGATCCTCCTTCTCTGACACCGTAAGCGACCATCGCGCCATCGTCCGAAGCCCTGTAGATGGAGAAGGAGGTGAATGGGTCTTGCAGCGACGAGTCCACGAGAATTCGCTCAACTCCGGTTGCCGCATCCTGGACATAAATGGATGCTTGCTCTCTATGTGGTTTGCGGCAGCGATAGATCAGGCGGGAGGGCGTTCGTACGGCTTGGTCGAGGACAGAGACATTGAGATAGTCCTTCAGACGCGCGCGAAGACTCGAAAGATGCGGTAGATCAGCAAAGTAACTTTCGAATCTCGTCTTTTGTCCTGTAAGCCAGGCATTGGTCCACGGAGAGTCTGGATCCTCAAGCCAGCGATACTGGTCTGCGACCTCGATACCGTGAATCAGTTCTGTGACAGGCTCTTTCGTGTTAACAGCAGCGCTCATATTGACCTCAATAGCGCGGGATCATTTACAGCGCGGTCTAAATGTCGTGCCAAGCTCCGCGAGTAGCTTTGTGATTCGGGGTCCCTACGACCAGAAGAGTTTAGCCAGTTTCCGCGCCCATAGAGGTAGGACAGAACTGCGAGCGCCGGCACCATTGCAAAGGCGCGATCGATGTCTGAATCGCAAAGAAGATCTCGCCAGTGAAGTCGATACAACTGTTCACAGTAACCTGCTCGCGTACCCTTCGGATCGTCTCGAAATACCTGGACTCTGAGTTGTTGAAAGGTGAGGAATGGATTACCAATGTGCCCCTCCGACCAATCGGTGAAGAGACAGCGCTCACCATCAACTAGGATGTTTCCTGGGTTGATATCGTTGTGGATCAGCGTGTCTGGAATTCCCAGCGTCTCCATGCGATCACAAGCGGCTTGCAGTATTGCGCCAATCTCAAATAGGCGCCGCGAACTGAGCGGTGCGACCTTATGCGAGGTCTGCAACGACATCGCTTCATCAAGGTAGTTAATGATCTGGGGCACGCTCCCATTAAGAACACGCAGATTCTGCTCAGAACAACCTGCCGTACGGAACCTGCCGATATGCGGAATACTGGCCCTCTGGAGTCTCGCCAAATTGTGTATTGCGCTTTCTACTTGCTGATCGTCGCTAGGGTCGATGTCATGCCCCGCATCCTCCATGAGCCAAGCATTCCAATCACGCCTCATCGCTATGACGGTTGGGAGATAATCCCCAACGCACTCTGACAGCGCCAAAGTGACCTCAAATTCGTGCTCATTTGGTACACCAACGGCTTTCAACCAGACGGATGTTCCACGTGTATCTGAAAAGCGAACCAAAGCGAAGTGACCGGACGCGTTAAATTGATCGATATCGCAGTTAATTGTTCTGGTGGATTGGCCAAGTGACGCGACGATCCATGATGCAGCCTCGTCGACCCATCCAACACGCGAAAATGGTCCGCGCTGGGTGATTTCTCCGTTCCGAATTGACTCTAGTGACTTTCGGGTTTCCGCATCGAGCAGTTCTTCCGTGATGTGGTCGATGTCTGTTGGGTAAAGCCCTTGCTTGTTATAGCGGCAAGAGTCATTCCGAACTTCCAATACAGCGCATGGCAATCCGGAAATGGTATTAACGATGTCGAGGACAATTGTGTTCATGCCCCATTTGCACCGGACGAGGTCGATGATTTGTTTTGTTATGCGCTCCCACTTCACAACGTTGACGCGCGGCAGCGCGGCATAATCGAGGTTCAGCACGCACAGTAACTGACCTGTACGTGGAAGGATTGGCGCAAGTAGGTACTCTGAAGTGCCGGGCATGCTCTTCCTCCCGAAGCTATTGGTGCTACGGCCGTGCCAGCAGCCCGTTGGACCGCAACTGTTCCACGAACTCGGACACATCGTCAGATACGAGAGTCTCATCGGCTCCTGTCTCAGTGGCTAGTTCCGAAATAATCTGGACAACGGACTTTCCCCGCTCGAGTTGCTGCCAGATGTATGCTCCGGTAGCGTTTAGAGTCGAGCGAATGTCACGGTCAAAATCGATGATGACTGCCCCATCGCTATCACAAGCCGAGGGAAGAAACGACGATGGTGAAGGCATATTGCACCTCGCGCTAATGTCCGATCCGCGATTATGGCGCTTGCCTCCTCAACTGCATTGATCCGGAGGAGTACACCGCACGGGATGTTTTCAAGAATGCGCTCGGCTTTGAGTTTCAACAAGGTCCGGGTGGACCATTATTTCTCTGGCCTTATAGGGCCATCAACTTGTTCCCTGTAGGCGCAAGGGTAGTCCCCGTAGTGCGCCACGAGGAGGGGCTCAGGAGGGACCAGAGGGATGGTGTGTATAGAACGATGTTCGGAGCCGCGAATCTGAGTCAAGTGTCCTTCTTGTCGAGGCACAGCATAGCCGTGCGGTTGCTCAACTCTGTTCGGTTACTCGCGCCAAAACGTTCAAACAGGGCGCTGAGGGTGCGTTTCACGGTACGGATACTGAGATGTAGTTCTCGTGCCATCTCGTTATTCGTCTTGCCCTGCACCAACATTGCGAGCACCTTTGTTTCTCGTGGCGTAACAAGCATTGTCGATAGTGCGCCTGGGACACGGACGCCACTGTAGTTGCGCTGGGGGCGAGCCAATGGCAGGCGAGGCGTAGAAAGAGCCGTAAGGACAATGTCTGCGCGGCAGGTAATGAGACGCGGCTTGAATCGGAGAATCTCGGTTCGGATCTCTTCTATGTCGTAGCTCGGAAGGTAGGCTACTTCAATGCCGTTACCGTACTTCAGTACCTTCTGTGCGTCCAAGGGACTACAAGCGAACAAAAGGACGCGCATGCGGTGTTTTGTCTGTAGAGCTACGTTGTCTTCACTGCCATCGCCTGCTGCAGTGGAAATATGGTCAGCATGGTCGGGGGGCGCCTTGATACTCATTTGGGTCACCTCGATGATTGACCGATGGGTTGGCTCGGCGCTGCAAGGAACATCGGCGTGTCAGCAGCATAGGTCCAGGTTTTGGAAGTGCAAGGATTATTTTGCCGCGTGTCGGATCCGCTACAAAGATGTGGGGTGAGGTCGCGATGACCCTTGATTTTTCCTGTCGAATCCAAACCCTCGGCGAGCAAACAAGACCCGTGGAGAAACGGAGTCGAGGGTATCCGGGAGTGAGCAATGGGAAAAGATGTCAGCAATCGGTTCGAATGTTCGCTGTGACGGATCGGCACCAATGAATATGTGCGTTCCAGACCCTACATTGATCGACCTACTATTTTCAGATCCTCAACATGCCGCCTGCCTTCTCGCCGACTGATGTAGACAACCAGGTTGATACTTCGACGCACGTCTTCTTCTGCGACACTCAGTTGCAGATTCGAGGCGCTGCGAATGGCGAGACTGGCGAGGCGATGGATAGCCTCTTCCGCGCTGCTGGCGTGGATTGTCGCTAGCATCCCGCGGTGGCCAGTATTCATGGCATCCAGCAGCGTTCGCGCTTCAGGGCCACGCACCTCGCCGACGATAATGCGGTCCGGCCGGTGCCGCAAGACGGCTTTCAGCAAGTCGTCAAAGGTCACCTGGCTGCGATGCGTATCGGTCTGTGACTCGGTGGAGACGATGTGCGGCTTGCGGATGTGTAACTCGGCAGTATCCTCAATGAGAAGGATGCGCTCATGTTGAGGAATGGCATCGGCGAGCACGCCGAGGAGCGTTGACTTTCCACTGCCTGTTCCGCCGGCGATGAGAATATTCTGTCCTTCGCGCACGGCCTCGGTGAGCGTGGCTGCCTGTTCCTCGGTCAGCATCTCGACCCGTATGAGGTCGGCCAGAGTGAAACCCCGCGATGTGAACCGGCGAATCGTCACGAGGGGGCTGGGATTGACCACGGGCGGAATCATGGCGGCCATGCGGCTGCCGTCGGGCAGGTGCAAATTGAGGATGGGAGAATCGGCGTCCAGTTTTTTCCCGAAGCGGTTGGCGATCACCTCAAGTCCGGTCTGCAATGCGCCATCGTCAAACTGAACATCGGAGAGCCGTTGAATCTGTCCGTTCTCTTCGATCCAGACGGAGCCGTCTGGGTTCACCATGATCTCGGAGATGGTCGCGGATTCGAGCAGGTGCTCGATGGGTTTCAGGAACGGGATAATGACTTCAAAGCTCATTTGGAAATCCTCTCTGGATCGAAGCCGATCCGCTCCTGGTCGAACCACGACATGGTGACAGGCAGGAAATCCGGCTTGAGGTAGCAGTAGGTCGGCGGCAGCGGGCTGACGCCATCGAAGGCGACGACCACGGACTGCGCGTTTTTCAAATCGAAGAAGACCTTCTCCTCGAACAGCGGCTCCTTATGCTTCTGGTACTGCTTGGAAGCCGAGACCGACCCTTTACTGGATGAAGTCCGGCCAGAAAGCCAGCCGACGTTGGCGTTGGTGGAGGACTCGGAGACGGTGTAACTGATGCGCGTGCGGTCGGCTTTGCCACACAGTTCCGAGGCGTACCGCGCCGTCTCCGGGTCCGTGGTCGTGAGGAAGACCTTATTACGGAGAGCCTGCAGCAGGGTCTTGACACCCTCATTGGGCAGCGCGTCTTTGAGGCTGGATACGCTTTGCGTAGCGACGATGGGAATGCACTTCGGCTGCCTCGATAGGGACAGCCAGCGTTCGTCGCCGGTGGGATTGTCGGCACCCACCGTGGCGAAGTTCTGGTACTCGTCGCAGATGAAGACGGTCGGGCGATAGTGTCGCTCCGGATGCGCATCCATCCGCGGGATGCGCAGCATTACGGCCCGCTGATAGTCGATCTTCATCATGGTGCCGATGGTTTTGGCCAACGCGGGGTTCAGGGCCACAGGAAAGTTCAGGCCAACAACAGCGCCCGATTCGATCAGTTCCTCGAACGGCCGCAAAACGACGCCACGCGGATCGGCGGCGCATGGCTCGCCATCATAGAGTTCTTTCGGTGGGCAGAAGACCCGGCGCACATCCGGGTCGGTCTCGAAGAGCGACAGAAAGACCGCGATGCCTTGGACGATGCTGGTCTTGACCTCGGAACGAAAGAACTTCCAGTGCTCCCAGTACCAATACTGGACACTATCGAAGCGTCCGCGCTGCTCCGGCCGGTACGGCTTGTGTGTAAAGACATCGAAGGCCGCCAAGGTTTCCTGCGTGAGAAGAGTCTCCAGCACCTCGGTCCAAGCGATCAGATAGAGACCCGCATCCTTATTCCACTCGAAGCCAAGCGGGGACAACAGGCTCTCATGTTCCCGGTACGCATCTTTATCTATGCCGATATAGCTGGTGGTGCTGAAGCGCGAACCTACCTCGATGAGCATCTCCTCGAGCCTTCCCGCGCTGATGACGGTGCGGAAGAGATCGGCCATCGTGAGGTATCCGTCGCGGATGCGGTGCAGCATGATCACGTATCGGACAAGGTCCGTGTAGGACTGCTGCCAAAACGGCTCTCTGCCCTTGCCCCAGATCGAGGTGATGATGGAGGCGATGTTGAATGCCTGGGCGTAGGGATCGAGCGTGCTGTTCATTGGGTTATAGCGGATATCGCCGTCGAGCGAAACCTCGACATAATCCCGTTCCCGACCGCACCATTTCAGGATGCGCTGAAGCTGGTGGCAGAGATCGCCCTTGACCTCCAGGACAATGCCCGACAATCGACGCGCCGGGTCATTGGCACGATACGCGAACAACTGCCGCATCGCCGGCAATATAAGCCCATAAGTCTTGCCACTCCCAATTGAGCCGAACGATGCGACGCCGGTATAGAGGCCGCGCTCCGGGATAGACAGCCACTGCGGAGCCGGACTGGGCTTGGGCACGAGCTGGTGGTGGACCTCGCCGAGTACCAGTGAAAGCTCAGTCCGAGTATGCGGGTCGGGATAAGGAGGCAGTGCGCCAGCGGCCAACTCCGACTCAGTCCTGTAGAGATGAACGTACAGCAAAGAGAAGATCATGGAGAAGACGAGGAACGGCGTGCTGTACAGAAAGATGATGTAGCTCCATACCAGGCCATGAAAGACTTGAGGCCGCTCTAGCGCGATGAGGCGCAGCAAGGGATTCGCCACGTTCATCGGGAAGATGCTGTTGAGGGCGATGCCGCAGGCCGTGCTTAGCCCCAGCGAGAGCAGGAGACGGTGCTCGACCAGCGGACGGATGATTCTCTGAATGTGTGGAAACTGGCGCATCGTTTGAAGCCTCCCTCTATGCGCGAACCGCCGCCGCGTCTGACTTTTGAGCGGGTTCTGTGGTTGCTTTAGCCGGCGCAGGTACAAGCCTGGCGGTGCTCGCAGACCGTCCTGCGGCCGTAGTGAGGCTGGCTTTGTGTTTCAGGAAGTCCTCTTCCTGGGTCAGCGCGAAGCGCAGCAGTTCGTTCACGATGTACTTGCGGTCGTTGTTCGACCAGCTCGCCAGCAGGTCGATGTCCTGTGAGATGGTGTCCTCGATGTTGGTCTTGAGCAGAACGAGGTTGATCTTGCTGGCTCCATGCTCGATCTTGAATTTACTCATCGGTGGATTCCTTTCTCGCCGCACTCGCGGTCAAGTTGAGGGTTATGGCAACACAGCGTGTGTACCCGTTCGGATTCGCTACAGGTACTCGGCACATACTTTTCCGGTACTTACTTCGGTCAGGCGAAGTACCGAATCTGGACCCAACCTGGTACTGGCCAGGACTGAATCGCGTACCTAACTCGGTCCAAGGTTGGTACGTTCCGGTGCCGGGGGTGGGAGCGACCAGCGCGGCGTAGCCGACGCGGCAGGCTGCAAAGCCGGGGTCGCTCCCACCCC
>Ga0224527_1000261_pt1 | contig 40388 bp, 31 predicted proteins | sample CBST0metaG_FD_179882 | JGI IMG/M metagenome (GOLD analysis project Ga0224527, IMG submission 179882) | Peat soil microbial communities from Stordalen Mire, Sweden - C.B.S.T0 | ecosystem: Environmental > Terrestrial > Soil > Wetlands > Peat | place: Sweden: Norrbotten County, Stordalen Mire... | reverse complement strand
CCACATAACGATGCAGCAACACATCAAAAGCCGCTAATAGCACGGTGAAAACCGTCGCGTTGCTGGCCCGGGCGAGCTCCTTGCATCGCCCAAGTATCGTACCGTCCAGCTTGAAACTGACGGAACTGCCTCTGTAGTGAGTCTTCGGTGGCCGAAGAAAATCATGCGGGATTTCGGTCAGCCGAGTGATGTCTGCCAATTGCTGTTTCCACCACGCAAGTCCTTCGGGACTTGACTCTGCCTGACGGGAATTTTGCCAGGCTGCGTAGTCGGCATACTGGGCGCATCGCGAATGAGCGAGCGTTCCGTTGTACGCATTGGCGAAGTCGCGGACGAGCACAGGCTCGGTGGATGCATCGCATGCAATGTGATGCGCCACCAACAGGAGAACGTGCTCATCGGGTGTAAGGCGCGCCAGAGCACAACGCAACACTGGGTCTGTTTCCAGGTTGAACGGACGAGCAGATTCCTGATGTATCCAGTTTGTGATCGCCAACTCTTGCTGATCGCTGGCCTGGTCGCTGAAGTCCACTATCGCCACGGAGAACGCGTGTGTGTCGCGCACCACCCCTGTCACTACGCCTTCGCGCTCACAATAATTTGTGTGCAGAATTTCATGCCGCTGCACCACTGCACTCAGGCTCTGCTGCAAGCGAAACAGGTCGAGGTTGCCCTTCAGCCGATAGGCAAACGGACGGTTGTATATCGGAGCCTCCGGCTCGAACTGCGAGAGAAACCACATCCTTTGCTGGGCGGATGTCAGCAGTACCCCATCCGCACCGTTAACAGAAGGCAATGTGGGATCGACGGAAACGCTTTGCGATTGCGCTTCAATGAATGTTGCCAGCTCGCCAATCGTCGGCGATTGAAACAAACGAGGCAACGAGAGCTCTACTCCAAAGGTGTAACGTATTCGTGCGATAAGCTGGCTGGCAAGAATCGAGTCTCCACCGGCATCGAAAAAATTGTCATGAATCCCTTCGCGCTCCGATTTGAGGACCACGCGCCAAATCTCCGCCAGACGAATCTCGGTGTCGTTGCTCGGCGCGCAATACTCTAACCTAGGTACTTTCGGTAATTCGGCAACAACATTGAGTCCGAGTTTTTCTGCTAATCCGATGCGCTGTGGTTTGCCCGTCGGTCCCTTGGGTAAATTCGCCAGAAATACGATTCTTTCCGGTACTTTGAAATCGGCCAATGAGCGAGCAGCGTGTTCGCATAATTCCAACTCACTGGCGGACGCACCGGTCTTGAGCACTACAGCAGCAGCAACCTTTTCTCCAAGAACCGAATCCGGCAGAGCGAATCCCAACGCTTGCTCCACTGCCGGATGCGAGAGCAGAGCGTCATCGATTTCGCATGGAGGAATCTTCTCGCCACCACGCACGATCAGTTCCTTGATGCGACCGATGAGAAAGAGGTCTCCTTCTTGGTCGAAGCGTCCTTGGTCGCCCGTGTGAAACCATCCGTCGCTAAACGACTTTTGGTTCGCGACGGGATTATTGTCGTATCCATTGGTAACGTTACGTCCACGGATTACAACCTCGCCCACCGCACCGTTAGACAAGAGCGCACCAGCATCGTTCATAACGGCAACTTCAACGCCGGTTGGACACCCAACCGACCCCGGTTTTCGCGGCGATGGAGGCAGTCTATTGCATGTCATCTGGTGAGCTGCCTCGGTCATGCCATATGCCTCAAGCACTGGCACGCCGAAGACGCCTTCCAATCGCGCCAGCATTGTCACAGGAAGCGCCGCCGAACACGACCTTATGAAGCGCAATGGGTTGGACGCGATGATCTCGCGATTTGCGTCCGCCCTTGAAAGCACGCTGTGATGCATCGTTGGTACGCCCGTGTACCACGACGGTCGGAACTCACCCAGCCAGTCAAAGAAGGCCGTAGCCTGATACCCCGGAGTGCACACGACACTAGCCCCGACGCTGAGCGACGACAGCACAGCACCCACCAGTCCATGAATGTGAAACAACGGCATGATGTTCAGGCATCGGTCGCTTGCGGAGAGCTCTAGCGATTGCGCGACGTTAGCTGCCGACACACAAAGATTCTCATGAGTCAGCGGCACAAGTTTCGGACGCGATGTGGTGCCTGACGTGTGTAGAACAAGCGCAACATCCTCCGCCATGACTCGCTCCAGCAAGTGTGAACCCGTCTCAATTTCTCCCATCCCAATCTCAAAGCGGCCCGCTTCACCTTGCTTACTGCGATGCAACTCTGCGATCTCAATATCCAGAGAGCGCGCCACATCGCGGATCGGTGAGTCAAGTTCTGCGTCCACGATGACCAGCTTAGGATTTAGGTCAGAGAGGTAAAACTCGATCTCGCTTGCCTTGTATGCCGGGTTCAGCGGAGCGCACGCTGCCACGGAGGCGATTCCAAGAAAGAGGCTTGCCATCTCAGCTCCGTTCGGCATCATAACGGCGACACTATCCTTACGCCCCACACCCCGAGCAGCGAGCCATCGTGCCGTCTGATCCATCTGGAACATCAGATTCTGGTAACTCGCGGACGGCTTGCCGCAAGCCAAAAGCGCATCCGCGTCTGGAGTACGTTTTGCAACCGCAGCAATCATGGAAGGCAGATCAGAGGCGACTACTTCAGGCAGGGACATCATTGTCAGGAACTCTCCATCTGGCTCTACCGTCAAGAAGTTAGTCAAAGCCATTCAGAATGACCGAGGCCAATGTACCTAGGCGGGTTCGTGTAGCACTATTGCCAAGGGTGCTACGGAAATGTTCAGTTCTCGCGTACTGTTGGTGTTCGTGTTGATTCGTATCCGTCTTAAAACGTTGTTAATTATTTCTGCGATGAGTCATAAAAAGGCGTGAATCGGACGGGGTATCTCGCCGTCGCGTGTAACGTTATGTTGCCACAGAGATGAATGCGATTTGAGAGACAATCGAGTCCTGTCCGGAATGCCTGTAAACCAGCCGCACCTGACACAAGGGAGATGCCATCAATCACTTGCGACCTCGGGCAACTTGCACGCAAAACGGTGCCCAGAAGCGCACTGTGCCTTTGCTTTACTGTCAGAATCCATCAGCACTATCAAACAGGCGTCAGCTTTCATGAGGGACCAGCTACGGTCCTGAGTGCACCTTGTGCTCCTCATAGACAAGGTGCCCACTGGGAATGCGTTCACAGGTCTCATTACCCAATAGGATTAGTTTTTATCTCCTCCATCGGGGCTTATCCCCAAGAGCAATCCCCTCCATCATCAATGTTAGACAAGGGCCCGGCGGATGGCTATTCAGCGGTGCTTGCGTAAGGGAGACGAGAAGAGTCAGGAACAACATGGTATTCGGTTTTCATCGGAGACCCAGGATGGGCCTAACATTATCCCGGACTGCCGCATGGCATGTGCTCTACCCACAAGGACCAAATTAATACCGACCTGTTCGCATTTTTCAAACGCGAAGGTCGGGTGGCAGCTAACTACCTATTGCCAAGCTAGTGCCTGGTCTTTTGCATTCTGCACGGCCGGGAATTTCATTCTCCACGCGCCGTCCCACATTCAAGCGTTTGGGCGCTAGAAGTAATTCTGCGGGCAGTGTTCTTCGAACTGTTCTTAACAATATAAGTTAGCTGATCCTATACGCTGGCTTCTCAAAGGGAGGTTTTATGGCCGGAGTCGATGTGCTTCTCAAACCTGAAGAGTGCGCTATGTTGCTGGTTGACTTTCAGGCGGGACTGGCCTTTGGCGTAGAGTCTATCGCACGACAAACCGTTCTGAACAATGCGGTCGCATTGGCTCGAACTGCGGAGGCGTTCCATGTTCCAGTGGTCGTCTCCACTTCCGCGTCTCGCGTCTACAGCGGATCGCTTTTACCGGCTTTGCAGGAGGCGCTTCCGTCAACTATTCCTGTCGAGCGAAAGAATATGAACGTGTGGGAGGATGCTGGGGCTCATCGATCAGTGATCGAGACAGGGAGGAAGAGGCTGATTGTCGCTGGACTCCTTACCGAAGCTTGCGTTTCGTTTCCAGTCCTCTCTGCCTTGAAGGACGGATTTGAGGTGTTCGTTGTTGGCGACGCATGTGGGGGCTTGAGTCTCATGGGACACGAATTAGCGCTCCGTCGCATGGAGGCTGCCGGTGCTCAATTGACCAGTTGGATTCAGGTTCTCCTCGAATTCCAGCGCGACTGGACGAGACATGACACCTACGAAAGTGCACGGGCCATCGTAGTAGCAAATGGTGGCGGTTACGGCATGGGGCTTGCCTATGCCCGAGAGATGATTCACCCAATCTGAATGGACTTAGGAAGTCTGCTTCGCGGCGCTCCGGAGACTGAATTTCCTGGCAGGCCATTCCTCTTCGTCAATGTAACAAAGCGTCCGTTTTCAAATTCGCTTAACCCATCTTCTCCCCCGACCAGAATTCGCCCTGGTCGAGTGCTTGTTATCGTAAAAACCCTTCCGCTCTGCAATCCATCTTTTCGCGAGAAAACCTTGAACGTGCCATTCTCAAAAACAGCAACCTCGCCGTTCTCAAAGCCAAACCAAACTCGTCCCTGTTGGTCCGCGAAAATGACCCTGCAATGAAACTTCGGAAGACCTTCAGTCCGGCGAAACTCTTTCCAGACTCCACCGCGAAGCCGCAGAACATGTGTCTCACTTTCTTTACTCCAGAGTGTGACCCAGAGGTTTCCCTCCGAGTCCTTGGCAATGCCTTCTACAGACGCTCGGTCTTGAAGTCCCTTGGCATGCTCGTGGAAGGCGACACCTCCTACAATGTGAGCCAGTCTGAAACTTCCGCCCACCCACACGGTGTTCTGTGCTTCCGCATAGAGGCTGAGTATGCGATTAGAATCTGTGCTCGAATAACGGGGTAGGTGCGTATGGCTGATCTGTCCGCCGTGAATGCGATGTATCGAGTCGCGGGTGTAATTCATTACCCACACACTCCCGTCGCGAGTTGATGAGAGAGCAATTTGTTGGTCAGGGGTCAAACCCTCCTGTGCAGAAAGAGAGGTCACCTTATTCTCACGGAAACGGTCAAGTCCGCCTGCCGTGCCAAACCATACATTGCCTTCGCGGTCTTTGAACGCAGAATAGACCATCGCGCCAGATAGCCCTTCCCTCGGCAGAAAACGTTGGAGCGCGGACTTGCGAGCCTCTCGATAGTCGGCGAGACGGCGTACGCCTTTCTCAATCAGACCTACCCAAATGCTTGCTCCTTCATCAAAGAGCAAACACATCGATTCGCCATTGAGGGTAATTTTCTTCTTGAGAGGTTCACCTGTAATGGGCCTGACTGTGCGGCCTGTCGTATCGGCAATCCAGATAGCCCCATCCGGCGCCTCGGCTATCGTCCGAACCATTCCTACAACTTCACCGGTCGTCGCAAAATGATTTGAATCAGGTGCAAGGGTGAGAATCGTGTTTCGACGAACTGTATCTTTGCCTAGTCCGAAGTCCAATCCATCCGTTGCCACCCAGAGTGTGCCGCGACGGTCAACCAGGAGCGATTGTGCTCCGGGTGCAGGATATCCGGATTCCGCCCCGACTTTTTCCCACTTTCCGTTCTTAAATCTGCCAAATCCATATGCCCCTGCCACCCAAATCACTCCGTTTTTGTCCTCGACGATGGAGAGTATTCCGCCACTCGGAACGCCACCTCCAGCCAGATACCCGCGCAAGCGGTTGTCCTGAAGATGGGCGATTCCACCAGAACCGTAACCTATCCATAAGCTTCCATCCCGTGCAGTGCAAAGCGACAGGACCGCCGAACCCGGAACTCGCTCGCCGAACACGGGTTCCCAGGCAGTGAAGCGAATCCCGTCAAATCGATATAGCCCGGCTTCGGTTCCGAGCCACAAGTATCCGTTTGGTGTTTGTGCTATTGCTCGGACCGGCCCAGGTAGTCCGTCGGAGGCCGACCATGAGGTATGTGTGAATTGGCTGATTAACTTGTGTGGATCAAGCGCCAGCGCATGACCGGCAAGCGCAATCGTCAGCAGAAAAGCAATACCCGTTCGGGTGAAATGCATGAGCCGACTGGAATGCGAGATAAAGTGTCCGCAACGCAGCCGTCCAGAAACTTTCAAGCTGAACTTATCCTTTCCGAAGCCGCAGTGGTAGCCACTAATCGGGGCGTGGCAGGTCTATATACGTCGAGACGAAGTTACAGCTTTACTTGCAAGGTGAAATTAGGATGCATGCTTGTTTGTGTGATTCATCGTGGAGCCGTTAATCGCGGTGCTTAAGTCCGCCCGATACGCGCGAGCGGGGCACCTGCAAATTTGATGTTCCAATCTGGTTCAAAGACTCGGGATAGTTAGGACAAGTTTGTGTCGAGCATGTCGATCAGTTTGCCTGAGACCACTTCCTGGGAGATCCTTCACCCCGTGGGAATACTGAAGAGTCCTTAGGAGGCGCGAGTACACTGAGCGCCAGGTTGCCGGAGGTCAGATTACTGGTGAAAAACGAAGAATCTTCGAATTGAATTGAGCATCCAAAAGCCAGTTATGCCTCAAGCGCAAGTTAGTGCATCAGCGGAAAAGAAACCGACAACTCGAATCCTGATCGTCGACGATCATCCTCTGCTGCGAGAAGGAGTTAAAGCCGCCCTCTCCAATCAGGAGGATATGGCGGTAATAGCCGAAGCCACGACTGGGCGAGAGGCCATTGACTCTTTTCGGGAACATAGACCTGATATAACCCTCATGGATCTCCGCCTGCCGGATATGTCGGGTATCGACGCGATCATTTCCATTCGCGCCAGTTTTCCTGGGGCGCGCATTATCGTGCTCACGACTTTCGGCGGAGACGTCCAAGCTTTGCGCGCCATGACTGGAGGTGCGTCAGGCTATCTCCTCAAAAGTACACCTCGCAAGGAGTTGCTAGAGACAATCAGGGCAGTGCATTCGGGACGCCGTCGAATACCCGCTGAGGTTGCGTCAGAAATGGCCGAACACGCCGGTGAGGAGGTCTTGACGCGCCGTGAAATCGAAGTTCTTCAAAAGGTAGCGTCTGGTAATGCCAACAAGAACATCGCTGACAAGCTTTCGATTTCGGAAGACACCGTCAAGGCGCACTTAAAGAACATCATGGCAAAGCTTCGTGCCAACGACCGAACACACGCGGTTACAATCGCGGTATTGCGGGGCTTCATCGATATCTAGTTCTTTATCCCATCCCCTATGACTTAGGACGGGCTGGCCTCGCGAACGGGAATTCAACTCCGAACAATTCTGGGCGGTTTGTCGGCTAATTGATCCTGACAATCTATGTTGGCCACTTTTGGGGAAGTTTCGAAAAGCCTCAGAAGAAAATGGAACAGCTATTCTGGCCACTATTCGATTACCCAACTTAAATCAACTACTTGCGAGTTGGTGAATTATCGTTTGCCAATCCATGCCCTGCGTATGACCATGGACGCGTGCGGGTTCCAAGCATCAATTTCAGAGAAGATCTGGTCTTTCCGAGTGTTCTTTGGCATTCTTGCTAGGATGTCCAATAGGATGAGAACAATATCGCAGGCCGGGGTGCTCTTAATGCTGGTCGCATTAGCGCCCATTGGGCAAGGGCGTGGCACTGTACGCTCTGGGACGCTCAATGAGAAATTGCGATCGGCATTTGGAAATCAGCAGGGCGCGGCGGTCGTAGTGCGAGTACAGGATGCGCAGTTGCTGGCGGCGTACAACGGTTCTGTTCTAACACGAACGGTTGCGACGCCGGGTTCCAGCATCAAGCCATTCACGTTGCAATATTTACTTCAAAAGAGACTTCTCAAACAGTCCGACCGCATTGCATGCAGGCGTCCACTGATGGTCGGCGGAGTGCGGCTGAATTGTTCGCATCAGGGGGGGCTTGGCGCGTTCAACGCAGAGGAGGCGCTGGCCTTTTCCTGTAACTCGTATTTTACAGAGGCAGCCAAGCGTCTGCCCCCAGGCGAGTTGGAGCGCTATCTGCGCGAGTTGGGGTTTGAGCGTCCAAGCGGACTGATGGCCGGCGAAAGCGTTGGTCGGATATCGACGGCCGAGACGATGGCCAGCCGGGAACTGCTGGCGATCGGGGCTGAGGGCATCGAAATCACTCCGCTCGAACTGGCCCTGGCGTATACGCAAATTGCACGGTGGCAGAGTGCTCCCACGGCAGCTCAGCGAGTGGTGCTCGATGGGTTGGGCGGAGCGACAGATTACGGGTTGGCACAACTGGCGCAGACCAAATTAGTGAAAGTAGCAGGCAAAACGGGTACCGCTTCAAATCCTGGGAATGCGAGCACACACGGCTGGTTCGCGGGATTCGCTCCGGCCGACAAGCCGCAAATCGTGGTCGTGGTCTATGTGGAGCACGGGCGCGGTAGCCTGGAGGCTGCCACAATCGCGCACAGGATATTCGAGAGCTGGAAAAGCGGTGTGAAGTGAAGCGTATTTTGGTTGCGCTCTGTCTATTACTCGCTCCATTTTGCTCGGCGCAGCAGCCCGACATCCGGTTGCAGGTCCTGTCGCTCTATAAGGTTCAGAAGGCAACGATTTATCCACTCGACGGCGCGAAATTGCGCTGGTGCGCAAGGTGCGATGCTGCTCCGTTGAAAAGTGCATTACGCATCTCTACCTTGGCTTCGCTGGTCAAGAACGACGACGACGGAAAGTCCTCTGCGGGCCTGTGGCTGGATGGCAGAGTGCGCGTGGAGTTTGATGGCGCACAGCCTCGCACGTTTCGGATACCCTTGGAAGTTCATGCAATGGGTGGCGCGTTGATTTTCATCGCACGGCTGCCGACGGAGGAGTATACCGCCGCAGTCGTACAAGGCGAGACCTCTGGAAATATGCCGCCCGAGGCTTTGCGGGCCATTGCCGTAGCAGCGCGAACCTACGCTACGCATTTCCGCGAGCGCCACAAGGTGGAGCACTTCGACTTCTGCGATTCGACGCACTGCCAGTTCGCTAATTTGAATGTGACCCCTGCGGTAACCGCGGCAGTGGAACAAACACGTGGTGAGTTGCTTTGGGATCATGGCAAACCTCTCGCGGCTTACTATCATCAGGATTGCGGTGGTAGGACCGAGTCGGCAAAGAATGTTTGGCCCAGTGCGGAGCAGGCCAATAGCTCTTCGCGGGATGATCCATATTGCGTGCGAAGTTCGAAGCCGTGGCGCGCGGAGATATCGCATCGCGAACTGGGTGCTGCAATGAAGAGCGCCGGGCTGCGAGTTCCTCAGCAGTGGGATGAAATCCGAATCTTGCGTCGAACACCCTCGGGTCGCGCCCAGACACTGACCTTTGGAAACGAACATTCCGAGAACGATGTTCCGGTCGCTGCATCGAGCCTGCGCTTTGCCGTGGGCCGTTCGATGGGGTGGAGTTTCCTGAAAAGCGATCTTTACGATGTTGCGTCCAATGGCGATCATTTCGTGTTCACTGGACGTGGTACCGGGCACGGCGTGGGCCTATGCCAGTTTGGTGCGGCCGAGATGGCACGCGAGGGCAAGAGTTACCGCGACATACTCGCCTTCTATTATCCCGGAGCAAGCATTGGAGTCGCCGCCAGCGGCATTGTGTGGCGTAAATCTCCATCTGCGCGGTTGGATGTGTTTACCGTGGATGGCGAACCTCGCTCAGCACTGCAGTCCGGAGTGCGGGCGCTGACCTGGGCCGAATCTCAGACGCGACTTCACTCTACGATTCGGCCAGCAATCTACGTGTATCCCAGCGTGGAAATGTTTCGCAACGCGACGGGTGAGCCAGGATGGGTGGCGGCCAGCACTCGCGACCAGACGATTCGGATGCAGCCCGCAAAGGTGCTGGGTGCGAAGATGGAAAGCATTCTGCGGCACGAGTTTGTTCATGTACTGCTTGAAAACCATGCTGCACCCCAGACGCCGCTGTGGTTTCGTGAAGGCTTGGCAATGCTGATGACCGGCGATGTGCCGACATCCGCCACACCGCTTGGGGTGCGGCAGATGGAAGAGACTCTGAGGACGAGAAGCGACAACAAATCCATACAGGCCGCCTACGCTTCCGCCCTCACGCTTACGGCACGTTTGGAACAACGGTATGGCCGCGATGAAATTCTTCGCTGGCTAACTAACGGCATTCCCTCCGGCATTGTCGAAGGGCAGAGCCGCTTGCAGGAAACTGCCCACCACCGCTGAAGTCATCAGCCACACCCCTACAGCCAGCACGTAAGCAGCGAGCAGACGCAACACCATGCTAGCGGTTTCTTTTGCGAGTCCGTGCAGTGGCGTCCAATTCACCAGCACGTTGGGAAGCCAGATTCCAAGCAGCGCGGCCACGGCAACGGCCAGCCAGTACTTCCAGCGGGCGTACGTCCGCAGAGCTTTCCCAAAGCCGCCAAGGCTGAGGCAGGAAGACGTGGCCGAAGAGAGTAACGGAAGAAAGAGTGCAGGCAACAGGAACCAAATCAAGACAGAAAACTTAATCAACACCCAATCATGGAATCGCGATTCGCCGATGCTGCCTTGAAGGAAGTGCGGCAATCGCGTGAAGAAGTATCCACTGATCTGCCATGAACGTTCGGAGATCTTCTCTAACCAAATCATTAGAAAGGCCAGCACGCCGATGAACAAGATGAAAAGAGGTAAGTAGCGGAGGCCCAAGAGGAAATCGCGATTGAGAGATCCACGCATCGGTGTAAGTCCGTGTGCGAGTGTGCCGCAATGCAGCCATGCGAAGGCAAAGAGAATCAATAAGCCGGTGATGGCTGACAGGAGTAATTGCCATGCGTGGGCTTCTGGTATCAGCAGCCACAAGGTAACGGCGGCAAACAGTAGGGCATTGCCCGCGAGGTGGAGCGAAACCAACCTCCAGTCAAATAACGGAGCGACCGCAGATCGAAACAGGTTGCGCATTACTTCACCTCCATGGTGGCCGGGGCCGTGGTTGAAAGGACGTTGGGTTGATACATGGGTTGCACCGATGCCGGACTTATGCGGAAGATTCCAGCATTCGTTACCTTCACTAGGTAGAAATACTCGCGCACATTGTTAGTGAACCAGGTCTGGAACATCACTGCGCGATCGTCATGAAGTTCGCGGCGGTCGTACCAGTTGCGCCACCAGGAAGGTTTTTGGCGGAGTTCGTAGGAGTCCTCGCGTTCAACGAACTCGGTTCCTGAAGGAATCGGGTCTTCGATCATCAGGTACTTCCATTTGTCTCCCGTAACCGTGACTTTGATGGCTAGCAGGTCGCCATTCTGTAAGGCTCCGGAGATGGGCGTGAGATCGTAGACAATCTTTTCGCCGGATGTCCCGGTCGTCATTTTGAAGTACTCACGCGCGATGCTCAGCTTAAATCCGTTGCGGTTGTAGAGCGAGCGGTCGGTGGAGTAGTAGGTGCCCCGCGCCAGCCAGTAGAGCCTTCCTGCGCCATTCTTGCGAATCTCGATTTGGTTGGCGCCTGCGATGGCCGAGGCGGGTAGGTGTGCGGTTGAGTTGATGCCCGACACCGCGTCCTGCGAGGTGAAGCTCTTGCTCAATACCTGCTTGCCGTTTACATAGACCTCGGCGTTGAACGATGCGTCGAGTTCCTTGCTTACTTTTAGGTATTCCGTGATTCCGAAGAGCACCATGGCCGTTTGCTTGGTGGACTCCCAGTAACCTTCATTGCGATGCCGCATCATCCAGAGCACGGCCCTGGGCAATGCGGGATCGTTGGGTGAGAGTTGCGCAAACAGCTTGACCGCATAGGCAGTTGCCTCTGCGCTGTTGTCTACTTCAATCTCCAGCAAATCGTCCTTGCTTGCAGGCCAGTAGACACCGTCGCCCTCCTGCCTGGCCGTGCTGTGCAGCAGGCGAGCAGCCTCGTTCGCTCGGGCGTCGCCATTCAGATGCATCGCAAGTCCTGCGAGCGCGATGCCTTCAGAGCTGAGTTCTGAGTGCGATTCCCAGATCTTATCGAGCGAATTGTGGTCGCGCTCTCCAGCCTGCGCGAGAGAGTAGACGACAAACGCACGAAGGTCAGGAATCATCTTCGGATGCTCCGTCAGCATTTTCTTCAGATAGTTCTTACCCTTCTGGAAGGCTTCTGGTTTCACGTCGTATCCTGCCGTTTGCGCTTGTGCCATACCCGAGACGACGTACGCGGTCATGAACACCATGCTGTTGTCGTCTTTCCACCAACCCCATCCACCGTCCTGGTGTTGGAATTCATAAAGACGGTCGAATCCGGCATTTACCTGTTGCTTGAGCAACGCGGGATCGATGTGAGCTGGCACCTTCAATTCGCGCAGAGTGTTGGCGACCACGACATTGGGTATGAAACTCGACATCGTTTGTTCGGTGCATCCGTAAGGGAACGATGTCAGGTACTCAAGACCATCAAAGATTGCTCCGGCGATCGAGGGCGAGAGTTCAACGTCAATCCCACGTGTGCTGGCGTCGATGCCTCCAGGGAAGTTGATTGCTGCCGTAGAGAGACCCGTGAGATCAGTGATCGTGCCCCCGTTGGCGAGTGCTTGTTTCACACCAAAAGGAACAATCGGCAACGAAATTTCCATTGCATCCGACTCTTCGTTGGTGAGCGCCTTGGCCAGCAGTGTCGCGGAAGATTGGCCGGGTTTTGTGCGTAGACGCCAATTCAACTTAGCTTCGCCGTGTGGAGCAACACTTATCTCCTGCATTGCTCCTGAGACGATCTCCAGACCTGTAACATCCAGCGACATGCGAACGGTTTTCGCCGACTCAAGGTAGTTTCGCACGATGGTCGAGATAGTCACTTCGTCGCCCTGGCGGAAGAACCGGGGGACCGCGAGACTCACCATCAGATTTTTGCGGACCAGAACCTTGTTGATGGACGCGCCCGCCTTGGTGTCCATAGTTATGGCTCGCACGGTAGTGCGCCAAGTTGTTAAGGAATCCGGGAAGTTGAGATGGGCGGTCGCATGGCCGGAGTCGTCAGTATGAATATCCGGCGACCAGAACGTCGTATCAGGAAATGCTTTGCGCACCTTCGGTTGCACGAACTCATTGGCTTTCACCTGTGCCAGAGCTCGATGGAGCCGTCCGCCTAAGACCCCACCAGGCACGCCTCCACTGGCGATAGGGAATGAACGCTTGCCGGCTTCTCCATGAAAATAGAAAGAGAACGACTGTTCAGTTTGCACGCCGCCGTAACGGCTTTCGTAGAACGCGCCTACGATGTTGCCCGAGGATTCGGGACGCACTGCGTAGATCGCATCGTCCACCACCCCGAGGCTCAGCTCTGCCTGCACGGGCGCGCCGTTCGCATCCTTGACCATGACGTCGTAGGTTGCGGGTTCGCCAGGCTGAAACTGCTTCTTCGACGGAGTGATGTCGATTTTCAGCGTGCGCTCCACGGGCGGGACCTTAACATTCTTGGAACCGCTGTAGAACTTGTCGTCATTCACCATGAAGGCGCTGACGTAGAAATTCGGTTGATCCTGCTCCGAGATCGGTACGTCGACTGTTCGGTTCCCGCCATTGGCTTGAATAGCGCGGCGAGTCATCACCGTTCTTCCCTCTGTGGAGACGAACAGTGCTCCTCGCTCCGCGCCGCCCATGACTACAAGATGCGCTACGTCGCCGACCTTGTAGGAGCTCTTGTCGGCGATCACCTGAAGTTGTTGCTCGTTCCCCTCTTCGCCCCAGGTGGATTCGTCCTTACCCACAATCCACAGCCAATCCCGCGCTTCCACCTCGCGCCGCTCCGGCGTAATGGCAGAAACTCGAAGCACGGTTCCGTTGCTACTCTCGGAGGCTGGTACATTGAAGCGCGCGTAGCCGTCGGCTCCGGTCTTCGCCGCGCCCGTATAGATAGTTGCATCCTCCTGTCCAAACTTATGACGAAGCAGTTCAACTCTCAAGTCGGCCTGTATGGGATGCTTCTCGTAATCAATCGCTTGGACGACCACCGGAATATTGTCGCCCACTCTATAGATGTAACTTGCGGTAGAGGCCGTGAGCCGGAACGTTCCGTAGCTTGCCAGGAAAGCATTGGTGCCCGAGACTGCGCGATTCGAGGCATCGGTGACTTGCGCCTCAACTCGATAGTTGACGTCTGTCCTTTCCTTGTTTTGAATCTTGGTCGGGATGCTGATGACGAGGCGGCCATTCGCATCGAGTTTTCCATCCTGCTGAATAATCCGCTCGCCATAGAAGGACTGACTGCTGTCTGCGTCGTCCTCGCCGGCCTCGGAATCCTCATCCGAATTCCACGCTCGCTCCGTGGCAACGGTGTAGGTAACCTTCGCGTTCGCCACTGGTTCACCGAAATAGTAACGCGCTTCGATCGTTGCCTTCGCGCTCTCGCCTTGCAGCACGCGTCCGCGCTCGGGCGTTACCTTTACGAAATATTCTGGTTTCTTGTACTCCTGTACCTCAAAGCTACCGCCAACCCGGCCTCCCGCTACTGTCACAGAAATCGTGTAATAGCCCAGGGCAGCGGTTGTGGGGAGTTCCAGCGTTCCGTTGATGCTGCCGAACGGTGAAAGCGCATAGGTCTTTTTCAGTACCGGATTGTTTGCTGCATCTTCGATCGTAACTTCGGCTTGGCGCTCTGAGGGCAGAAGCAGTTTTTCTCCAGAATGCTTGCGCACAATGGCTTTGAACTGGACGGTGTGGCCGGGACGGTAAACAGGTCGATCCGTGTACACAAATCCTGTCCAGTCAGCTTGGGGATTGCTGCTGAGACTTAGGGAGTACGGTGCAACAATCGCTACATCATCACCATGCTTTGCCAGAATCCAATTCGAACTGTAGCCGCTCTCAGTGTCAGCGGAGGACTCCTCGTATTTTACGGCGACCGTTGATTCGCCGATGCCGTCGACTCCCGTGACGAAATCGACGAGCTTCTTCTTCTTGCTCCATACGGAAACCTTTGCACCCGGAACCGGCTCGCCCGTTTTTCGATCTACCGTAAATGCGACAACTTGTCCGGGAGCAGTTTTTGTGACCAATGCCATCTGCGATACAACAATCACCGTATAAGCTCGATATTTACCGTCCGTGGCTTCCACGGCGTAGAGTCCCGGTTTCAGATCCTCAAGCGGCAGAGTCGAAGACTCACTCACGTACTTCGGTGGTAACTCCATCCGCCAGCGCGCGACCAGTTGTTGGGAATTCAGTAGAGGTACGTCTGCAAACCCCACGGTTCCATTCACACTGCTTCGCTTCGCTCTTCCTGAGTGCCAATCGCGGATATCCGCACGTGATTGCCCTGAAAATTGTCCTCGGAAGAAATTGCGAATCCAGTGCCAGCAACTCATCTTCCAATCGTGAAACCTCTCGAGCCACATCCGCTGATCGACCTGTTCAGCAGGAGAGTAGTGTTTGACGCCGAACTCATGCAGGTCGTCGAGTTTCGCAAAGAATGTCTCGGGATCATTTATCTTGTAGACGCGAAATTCCAGAACATCCACGTTATGTGCGTAGACATTGACCGTTGGCTTCTGGTCAGGCCTAAACGTACGATCGCTCGAAAGTGAAAAGTACACTTCGCGCGACTGCGCGAAAGAGAACATGGAACAGATCAGTACAACCAGAAAGACGGTAAGAAAGCGAAGCTTGTGACTCATTTGGCCTCTCGCAAAATGTTCCAGCGGAAAACTCCAAGAAAATTAGGATTGCTGATTACCGGACGCCAACGAGCATTGGGGTGGGCCAGCAGCGAACTCAAACTAACGCGCCTGATTTCGCCCGGCCATTTTCCATCGGGTCCGGTGTGATAGACGAGCCACTCGTTGCCTGCTCCGAAGTGACTGCGCCCGACAAAAATCATCGAGTGAAAAGGAGAGCTCTGCCCAAACTGACGGAAGAACAGAAGATCGCCCGGTTGCGCGAGACGAACATCTCGAGTGAGAAAGTGCGCATTCTCAACAATCAGGCTCTTTGCATCGGCGAACTCAGAGAACGTTCCGTCTACCAGATCCGCGGGGAGAAATACGCCCTGCTTAACGCGGAACAACTTCGGGCCCAGCGGCGTGTAAGGGTAGGAATACTTCACAATATCCGACGCGACAGGCAGAGCCCCGAAATTCGAGTCAGATGCCCAGGTGGAATCGTGTTTGCGCATCGACTCACGATAGGAGTAGCGCAGTAGTGCAGCGCAATCGTTGATTTCTGGAGGCAGTTTCACTCCAGAAAGAGCCTGTCGTTCGGCCAGTAGTGTGAACCAATAGCGGAAAGCACTGCGATCCTGAGGTGCTGTGAGCCGGAGAAAATCAGGCGTTCCATCTCGATAGAAATCGCCCTTCATAAGTAGGCTTTTGAGTGTTACGCGGGAAGAACGGAACGTCGTGCCGCGAATTTCAATCGTTAGTAGTCCCGGATTGACGCCCGGAACAAACTCAAGCGCCATCGGTTCTCCCGGGTGCCTCGAGACTGCTCCTACGATTCGCCAGTGCCCATCCTGTTCAAGAACCCTCGCGTAGATATCCCCAAGCTTGAGTGTCCGGCCGTCTTTTGCAGAAATTCGCAGAAAGACTCGCGACTCGCCATCGGCAATAACCGACCGGAGCGGAGAGTCAACCACCAATTGTGAACCCTCGCGCGGCCTGCAGCCTGCCCCGAAACACAGCACGAGAATGAAAACCACAACGCCAGCATTTCGCACACACGTTTCCGGTACACAGAAATGGAGAGAAGCTGAAATTATGCCAGCCAGCGACGACCGTGTATAGCTGTAATCCTATTTAGCTTCCATGTACGTAAAACGCTAACTGGCAGGCGAGGTGAGCTCATACAATTTAGCTAGGCAACCAAGCACTATCCCTTTTCTCCACTGGCTTATCCGTGCAATTATTGCGGTTGCTGTCGCAAGTTCTCCCGAATTCTGTGGGAGCGCAGAGCGCTCCCATGCATAACCTAATTAGGAAACAACCACTAGACATGTAGGAAAGCCTCGATCATTCGGCGGTTCTTCAATGACGGAATTGGAACTGTGCCGATCACACGCTCAATTGTGACAAATACTTCCAGTTCGTGCGCAAGCTCTCCTCAATCGTCAGACCGGTTTCATCTTGATCGACGATGAACTGGGTCACCCCAAACTTCCTCGCGTCGCCCAGGACTGCTGTCCAATCGATTGTTCCCGACCCCGCCTCTGTGCAATTGTGTGTATGCATCGAATCGAAAGGCGAGAATGAAAAGCTTTTGCTCGGCTTGCGATCTTTGATGTGGATGAGCGCCAGTCTGCTACGGTTGTTGCGCATCAGATCCAATGGGTTTTGACCTGCCTCAACGGCCCAGTAAACATCCAGTTGGAGCTTTGTCGCAGGGTCCAACTCCTGCATTAGTACGTCGAAGCCACGCTGCCCCTGCAAGGGCTTGAACTCATAGTTGTGCGGGTGGTAGCCGAAGTTCATACCCGCAGCGCGCGCCTTGACTGCAGCCTTGTTCAAGTGCTCGGCAGCCAGCCGGAAACCATCAAGCGAGTCCCACTGCGCTGGCGGAATCATGGGACAGATCATGTATTTCAACCCCAACTCAGCAGCGTAGTCCACCTTCTCCTCGAGGGTGGCGTAATCGAAATGGCCGCTGAACGCCTTGAGTCCATTGTTGGCGATCAAGGATTTTAATTCTTTGGCCGGACGGTTGTAGGCTGCAGAGAAGGGCTCTACATGCGTATACCCAACCTCGCGAATTTGATGCAGGATGGATGGAAGATCGTTCAGCAGATTGCGGACCATGAAAAGTTGCACACCAAACTCAAGTCCGGAACGCGTGGAAACAGTTTGTGAGTTGAGTGGGTCAGCGAGCAAAGCCCGTGATTTGAGTGGGGCAATGAGCGCAGCACCGGCCGCTGCGACAGCCAAACCTGCAAAGCGACGTCGAGTCAACATTGATCATTCTCCATTGAAACGTACTTAGATTTTCAGCGCGAAGCAAAACACCTTGAATTCGACTTGCTATTTGACCTCAGGGCAGCATGGACCAGATGACAAGATCCAATCCCACCATCAGAACCGCAGAACCAGGAATAAGAAGAAGAGCTTTCTTTAGACGCAGCGGATCGCCCCCGGCGATTGCGCCGATGATCCGCGAACTGACCGCCAAGCCTATCCAGCCGCAGGTCATCACAATGCCGATTGCGGTGCCAGTCATGCGTGGAAACGCGGTACCCACGATAGCTAGCGTAGTTGGAAACACCGGAGCCATGGAGACCCCAGCTATAAATACAAGCACGAATTCGAATGTCGACTTGTTGGTCCGGAGCATCAGAAACGTGGTGACAGCCATGGCGATGGAAGGGTAGACACGGCTCCCGATGAACATCGCTGTTCATTCGGAATGTTGCAGTGGCTGATGAGCTTCCCGAAAGGGTAGACGTTTGAGGTTGCGACCGCGGTGGATCGGAATGCCCGATGATGCTTCCCGCTGGCTGGTTCGCATTAGACCTCAGGATCTTAGCGATAAACGCCGTTCGCAACCATCGATCCAATCAACTGATTAGCAGAGAGTGCGTTGTGGACTCCATCTCCAGCCGCGGAAACTCGGTGAGGAGGCCGAGGACCTGAAGGTCCTCGGAAACAGTAGGCAATTCTATTATCTAGTAGGCGGTTATATTGCACAGTAGGCAAAACAATTAATCGCCTCCAGTCAGTTACAGATGAAGTGGTCAACTTGGTTGTACAGTGGCCAACTCATTTGTACAGTGGCCGACATTGATGTACATCATCAGGTCGTTGTTCACGAACAACAATTACGGGAACTAGCCGTCCTGTAAGTGCTTGATACAATTGGCTTCAAAAACTCGCAAATTTCTCGATTACGGGAACTGACATGCGCAGCATATATGTGGCGTTCTCGTTTCATGAACAACATTTTCGGGAACAGGATAGCCGTTGGTTCACGAATGCCTTGCTGCACGGCGGCTCTTGACACGATAGAACCTATGAGACATCGACTGAAGCGGGAGCCGACACGCGTTCACAGGAATATTGCCGCTTGCTTCTTGTGGTGTTCTAAACTCGGCAGATTCCGCGGAACGCAGGGACCGGGCACGATCAGTGTAACGAGCGAATACGTCCTCCAAGGTGTCATCTGAGTAGAGCGGCGGAAAATGTCCCATCATGTCCAGACTTCCTCAAATACCAGATTTGGACCGCGCCTTGCGGGTGGTTCGGCACGCACCATATTACCCATGTCCAAGCTTAGCGCAGCAAAAAAGTCACCGCTGATTCCATCTGCGTCCTTACCTTATGGGGATGCACAAGTCGCTAACCGAAATCGTTATGAAGGTTTGTTGATCCTTCTCGTCGTCGGTCATCAAAGCAATCAGGTCAGCGTAGTCTTCAACCCAGCATCAGCGAATTACTGCTGTAACTGCGACATGGCCCAGGGCTTGCTGCCTCCCGATCTGATGCGTGAAACAGTCATGAACGTGTTCGTTCCGGAGCAACATCGCCTGCTGCTCCCCATCCGGAGTAACAGAGCAAGTCCCTTGCGATCAGTTTATGCAACATGAGGCGCGACGCAGGAACCGCGCCTCACGTGCCAACGTCTTAGCCATTTACGCAGGGTGCGCTTCTTCAGTTTCCCACTTGTACCGGCGGTGGTTCGGTGGCTGGTGCTCCTTTTATGCCAATTCGAATTATCAAGAATTGAATAATCACAAATTGAATAAGTTTCTCGCCGAACACCCGATCCTGGGATTGCGGAGTTTCCCCCTGGACACCGCGCCAGAAAAAAGCGCGCGTGGAAAAATCAGAGCAGCGTTACCGAGTACCTGCCGGTTAAGGCGACCATCCATCCGGAACGAGGGAATTCCCGAACTCTCAACACTCTGCATGCGGTTACAAGCTCCATCGGCGTTTACCGGGAGTAATCTCACCGATTCTTCATAACTAATTGTCGATAAGTGGTTTGCCCTGTTTTAGCCAAACGAGACCGAATTAACGAAAGGCGGTTATCCTTGATGTATGCGCGCCGGAATGAAAATAGGCCACAGAACGTCGCGAGAGCGGTGTTCTGCGGCGGAGCAAAAGTAGTCCGCCGGATTTTGGTTTTGTGAGCTGAGTTGCTGAATCAGCAGAGCTCATGAGACACCGGAGGGGTGTTCAGGGTGGAGATCTATGGGCGGGTTCGTCGAGCGGTTCTTGTGGAGGGGCGAAGTCAACGAGCAGTAGCGCGAGAGTTTGGTCTTTCGCGCACGACAGTGCAGAAGATGCTGCGATACGCAGTGCCTCCCGGCTACCAGCGTCAGCAGCCAATCAAGCGGCCCAAGCTGGGGCCGTGGGTAGGCGTCATCGACGCCATTCTGGAAGAAGACAAGCAGCGACCAGCAAAACAACGGCACACGGCGAAGCGGATCTTCGAGCGGCTGCGCGAGGAACACGGGTTCACGGGCGGCTACACGATCGTGACCGACTACGTTCGCGCCGCACAACTGCGTGGGCGGGAGATGTTCGTGCCCTTGACGCACGCGCCGGGCGAAGCGCAGGCAGACTTCGGCGAAGCCCTGGTGGTGATCGCCGGAGTGGAACGCAAGGCGCACTATCTGGCGATGGACCTTCCGCACTCCGACGACTGCTTTGTCATTGCCTTTCCGGCGGAGACGACGGAAGCGTTTCTCGAAGGCCACGTTCGTGCCTTTGCCTACTTCGAAGCGGTGCCCACGCGCATTCTCTACGACAACACGAAGATCGCGGTGGCCCGCATTCTGGGCGGCGATGAGAGAGTAAAGACGCGCGCCTTCTCCGAGTTGCAAAGCTACTACCTGTTTGCCGATAAGTTCGGCCGTCCGGCCAAGGGCAACGACAAGGGTAAGGTGGAAGGCCTCGTCGGTTATGCACGGCGTAACTTCATGGTTCCGGTTCCGCGCTTCAACAGCTGGGACGAGTTGAACGCGCACCTGGAAACGCAGTGCCGCGCGCGGCGTGAGCGGCGGTTGCGCGGACAATCGGAGACAATCGGCGAACGCTTCGAGCGTGACCGTGCGGCGATGCTGCCGCTACCGGTGTCTCCGTATGAAGCCTGCGAGAAGGTCGCAACGCGGGTCAACTCGCTGTCACTGGTTCGCTATCGCGGCAACGATTACTCGGCACCCACGCAGTTCGGACATCGCCAGATCTGGGTGAAGGGGTACGTGCACGAAGTCGTGATCACCTGCAACAACGACGTGATTGCGCGGCATGAGCGCAGTTATGAACGCGAGGCGGTGATCTTCGATCCACTGCATTACCTGGCGCTGATCGAGCAGAAGACACGCGCGCTCGATCAGGCCGCACCGCTTGCCGGTTGGCAGTTGCCGGAGTGCTTCGCGCAACTGCGGCGATTGCTGGAAGCGCGACTGAAGAAGCATGGCAGCCGCGAGTATGTGCAGGTGCTGCGGCTGATGGAAACCTTCGCTATAGGCGAAGTAACTCATGCCATTGAAGACGCCTTGCAACTGGGCACGATCAGCTTCGATGCCGTGAAGCATCTGCTGCTGTGCCGCATTGAAAGAAGGCCACCGCGGCTGGACATGGAGAACTATCCGCACCTCCCGCTGGCTCAGGTGCGAACTACACAGGCTTCCGATTACATGACCCTACTGGCGGAGGTGGGCGCATGAGTAACTCCGACGTTTCTGTAACTAACACTGCACCTCAGCAGACGTCCGACACTCCACAGTTACTTCTGGAACATCATCTGAAAGAACTGCGGCTACCGACTTTCCTGCGTGAGTACGACAAGGTAGCGCGGCAGTGCGCGGTCGAGCAGGTGGACTATCCGCGTTACCTGCTGCGCATGGCGGAACTGGAGTTACTGGAGCGCGAGCGCCGCGCCATCGAACGCCGTATCCGGCAAGCGAAGTTTCCGGTGGTCAAGACCATGGACAGCTTCGACTTTCTGGCCATCCCATCGCTGAACAAGACGATGGTACTGGAGCTGGCTCGCTGCGAGTTTCTCACACGTCGCGAGAACGTTCTGTTGTTGGGTAACAGCGGCACCGGCAAGACGCACATCGCGCTGGCTCTCGGCCTTGCTGCCTGTCAGCGCGGACACCGCGTGCGCTTCACCACTGCTGCCGCGTTGGTCAGCGAACTGATCGAGGCACGTGACGAGAAGAAGCTGCTGCGATTCCAGAAACAGATCGCTGCCTACGAACTGCTGATCGTCGATGAACTGGGTTTCGTGCCGCTCTCCAAAACCGGTGCCGAACTGCTGTTCGAGATGCTCAGCCAACGCTACGAACGCGGCTCGACGATGGTGACCTCGAACCTGCCGTTTCAAGAATGGACGGAGGTGCTCGGCTCCGAACGCCTGACCGGCGCCCTGCTTGATCGGCTCACTCACCACGTCCACATCCTGGAGATGAACGGCGACAGCTACCGCCTCAAGCAAAGCCGCCGCAAACGGGAAACACCTTCCAACATCTAATCGCAACCACACCCCCCGCGTCGCACACGACGCGGGGGCAGAAGGGCTTCTTCCGCTACGCTCCAGAGGTCCTTCTGCCCCGCAAATCCCTGCTCCACACATGAACTCTATGTAGTCTCAGCACTGATCGGTGATGCTGGCACGCGCATAGCGGCCTTGACACTCAGAGATCGGCGCCCCATCCTCCGACGGAAAATCAAGCTTCGCGTCCCAAATCTGAAGGACTATTTGGCGTCCCTCTGGGTTTGCCCTAAGCGCTTCGCTCGCACGCTGAAGTTGGTCGAATCCTAGATTTCTGCGAAGCCGGAAGCCATAGGCACCATGGTACTCTGGCACCTCGCCGGCAAAGCGGGGGAGGAGAGGATTGAAAAAGTTGAGGTACTCAGAATCGCGGCGTCCGTTCAATATCCCGATCACTTCGACGATCGAGAAAGCGACACTCAATGCAGGTGTACGTGACACTACCCATCGTTGTCGGGAATCGCGCAGTTGAATCGCCACGTGGAGGAGTTCTGTGGTGCTACCTCCTCTTCCGCCTTGTCGGGGTTGGTGTGCTCGATCTTTCAATGCGGCGACGGAAAGAAGCCACGCTTCGTCTGCGGATACGACATCAACTGAGAGCATGCCGCGGCTCCTCTTGCTGCTCGATTAGTTCGTTCAGGCCCCACTTGGGCGGGTACCAGTAGGCAATCGGCACCGGCGAACATCGGAATACCTGTTTGATCCGCGTCCTTCCAGTGATTCCGACCACCCCCGGATGTGCATGTCGGGCATATTTGTCCACTTCTCAAAATAGGTTTTGGCAATCGATCAATTGCAGAGGCCGGCCCCATAATGATTCGAATTCAATTCCCAGGCGTTCAAATTCCACTTGCTGCCGGTCGGCGACCATGCGAATAATGTCGGCTTCGTTTAGGCCGCCGAGATCTCTGAAACACTTCTTGATTCCGTCCCGCGCTCCAGGCCCGGGTACGACGAACTCCATCTCGCTAAATGAAGTGAGTGTGCTGTAGTTGAGATCGGTTGCATATTGATATGCAAGAAAAGTGCCAATCATCGGGTAGGACAGCAATAATTCAAAGACATCTCGCATTCCCTTCATGCGCGATATCTTTTGCGGAACACCATCGGACATCATGTTTTGCAAAAGCGAAAGGTGATTTCGATGTTTCTTGGCCCCGCCATGCTTCCCGCCGGACGGCATAATGTAGGCAGGAGAGTAGATGGTCTTTTTTCGAGCCATAGCAGACGTTAGCACTTCATCGAGCGCGCTCAAGTCAAAAGTTGCTGAGGATAGCGGGCCGAGTGCAGCTTCCAACAATTGCCAAGTCTCGATCTTATTGAACAGCTTAAAAAGTAGGATCCTGAAAAAGAGTTCCTCTGGACCTTGGTCCCCAGTGTAGATTACGTTCCGGATCAGGTATTGGCTAACGCGGTCCGATGCGCGGTATGCATTCGTGAACTTGAAGTGAGAGAGTATAGGATCATCGGTCCATGGTGGCAACGCTTGATGCGCCCTCTTAAAGAACACCTGTTGACGTTTCGCCGCAAAGCGCCAATAGGTATCGTAGACCTCCGAAGGGATCGCTGGAGATAGCTTCGCGAACATCATGGGAGCCGTTCGACACGGAGGGGGTGGGTCGGAATGGAGCGAGAGCGCACCTTGATGCGGAATCCGCACATTAGTGCGGTTCTCCAAGGGCCTGAGCTTCAGCAATGACAGGATGTCATCAAAAGACTCTTCGACAGAGTGGGCGGTTGAGACACGATGAATGGGGTATTTCCCCTGCTCATTAGCCTCAATTTCCGAATATGCATCAATAAGCAATCCATGAATTGCCGGCAAATGCTCCATCCGAGCAGGGATGGAGCGTTCGAGTAAGAAAACGACTGTGGGATGACGGTGTGACCAATGGTGAAGCTCGAGGTCAATCATGAGTCTGAGCGACTCAGAATCTATTCCGGCAACCTTGCCGTACGCGATGGTAGACCACCAGAATCTATCCATCACGACGATCTCTCCGGATTGAAGCGCGGGGATGATAGTCGTATGCAAAGTGTCGATGTGCGCCGCAATATGCAGCAATTGTTTTGCTGCGGGAACTATTCCATGCAGTCCGTGCTGTTCCGGGTGATGATGCACGTTGTATACCAGGACACCGAGTGAGCCTTCGATATGACCAGGCGAACTGACGTATCCTGCAGTGTGTCCTAGCGACGTGAGCCACTCAACGAGACGAAGGCTGAGCGTCGTTTTGCCGGTCCCATCCGGACCTTCAAATGTGATCAATTGGCCAACCATTCTATCCTTCATTTGGTGCCACGACTGCTTAGGGCGTCTTCAAAGAACGTCAGTACTCGTAGAGCGAGCGCTCGTCGTTCCGATGCAGGGATTCTTTGACTCCAATCGATGATCGTGTTCCGTTGGAGACGTTCTGGTCTGAAGCTATGCTGCCGACGAGCTTGCGAGCGCTTGGCATGCTGACACGATTTCATCGCGCCGCTCCTAGGCATTGTAGCTGGCCCTGCGGAACTCAGAGGAGGAAATCATAACGAGGCTGCAGCATTATTACGCCGCAACTGCAGTCCTCACTTCTATAATCATCCGTGCATGTAGCCCTGATCGTTGTCGATGGGCCGATGCGCTCACTAACGACAACGGCGCGGATTATTGAGTTCTGAGAGATAGAATTGCAGGTTGCAAGAAAAGCGGGGAAATGTTTCCCCGCTTCTAACGGTTCCCGGAATTGTTGTCGAGTTCCCTAAATTGTTGTTCGTTCCCGGAATTGTTGTTCGTGAACATCGTCGTCGTCCCGAGCAGGCGCTTACTCAACAGTCACAGACTTGGCGAGATTGCGTGGCTGATCGACATCGCAGCCTCTACGCACCGCAATGTGATAGGCGAGCAGCTGCAGCGGAACGATTTCGAGAATAGGAAGCAACAGTTCTGGCGCCTCAGGTATGAAGATCACGTGATCTGCCGCTTCTCTGATGTCCTCATCGCCTTCGGTAGCGATAGCGATAACTCGTCCTGAGCGGGCCTTCACTTCCTTTAGATTCGAAATCGTCTTCTCATAACGCAACACCGAGCCAGGATCGCTCTTGTCCTGCGTCGCAAGAATCACGACGGGGAGATCTTCGTCGATCAGCGCGTTCGGACCGTGCTTCATCTCACCGGCCGCATATCCTTCGGCGTGAATATAGGAAATTTCTTTCAGCTTCAGCGCGCCTTCAAGTGCGATTGGGAAATGTATGCCGCGTCCCAAAAAGAGGAAGTCCTGCACGCGCTGATATGTTCTCGCAAGATCCTCAATTTCCTCTTCACGCGAGAGTACTGCCTCCAGTCGTCCAGGTAACTTCGAAAGCTCATGCGTCAGCTTGATCGATTCCTCATCGCTCACCGTTCCGCGAATCTGCCCAAGCCTCAGCGCGAATAGGAATAGCGCGACCAGTTGTGCCGTGAAGGCCTTCGTCGACGCAACTCCGATTTCCGGACCCGCATGCGTATAGATCGTGCCATCCGCTTCTCGGGCAATCATCGCCCCAACCACATTGCAGATTGCAATTGTCTTTCCGCCACGCGATTTTGATTCGCGCTGCGCTGCAATCGTGTCGGCGGTCTCACCAGATTGGGTGATGACCATCGTCATTTCGTCTTTTTCGATGAGCGGATTGCGATAGCGGAATTCGCTAGCATAATCCACTTCCACCGGCACCCGCGCCAGGCGCTCGATCATATACTTTCCCGCGAGCCCAGCGTGCCAACTGGTTCCACAAGCTGCAATGTTCAATTTGCGCAGCTTGCGAAATTCTTCATCGGAGACATCCATCTGCTCGAGAAAAACTTTACCCGTGTCAAAGGAAACTCGCCCCATAGCGGTATCACGTACCGCCCTCGGCTGCTCAAAGATCTCTTTGAGCATGAAGTGTTTGAATCCGCCCTTTTCCGCCATGATCGGATCCCATGTAATGTGCTGAACCTCGCGCTGTACGGGCTTTCCGTCGAAGTCGGTAAGGGTCACGCCTTCCGGGGTCAGTACGGCCATATCGCCATCTCCAAGGAAGAACAGATCGCGCGTGTGGTAAAGAATTGCGGGCACATCGCTGGCGACAAAGTACTCATTCTTGCCAAGGCCAATCACCGCAGGCGGACCATTTCGTGCGGCAATAATCTTATTCGGTTCCGTGCTACAAATCACTGCAAGGGCGAACACACCGCTCAACTGCTTCACCGTTATGCGCACGGCTTCTTCCAGCGAAATCTTCTTGTCCGGATTCTCCAGAAGAAAGTACTTCTCGATCAGGTGCGCGATAACTTCGGTGTCGGTCTCGGTCTTGTAGGTGTGACCTTCTTCGCGCAACTGCTTCTTCAGCGCGAGGTAGTTCTCCACGATGCCATTATGTACAACGACGACGGTTCCGCTGCAATCGCGATGCGGATGAGCATTCTCTTCACTCGGGCGCCCGTGCGTAGCCCATCGTGTGTGTCCAATCCCATAGGTGCCATCGATCGGATTGTGACGGATTACTTCTTCCAGATTGCGCAACTTGCCTTCTGCGCGGCGAATCTGCAGACCGTTTTCTCCACCGGCAACGGCGATACCCGCCGAGTCGTAGCCGCGATATTCAAGACGGCGCAAGCCATCAATAATCACCGGGACAACTTGCTTATTACCGACGTAGCCAACAATTCCGCACATGAGCGAATCCCTTCGAAAATAGAAGCATTAGTGGATATAACCCGCCGCAGCGGGAGGTGTTGCGAAAACCGCTATTCCCCGATTAATCCTCGATGGAATAATGGAACTCTTCAATCACCGGATTGGTCAGAACTTCGCTTGCCATGCGTTCAACTTCCGCGCGCGCAGCCTCTAGGTCGAGACTCCCATCGAGCAAAAGCTCAAAGTATTTCCCTTGGCGGACATCGGCGACGCCCTTGTACCCCATCTTGGTCAACGCACCCTGGATGGTTTTGCCCTGCGGATCAAGGACGCTTTTTTTCATTGAGACGTAAACGTAGGCTTTCATGGATTCCTTAATTATACAGCGCTGCCGGATGGCATTTAGCTACCGCTGCTCGTTTTTGCACTACAAGCCAAACAGATCGCGCAGTCGCCGTGTTTGGGCGCGACTGACCGGAATTTCCGTCTGCTTCTTGTCGTCCATACGAATCTGGTAACTGCTTTTAAACCATGGCACTACTTCCTTGATCCGATTGATATTGACTAGATAGGAGCGGTGTGCGCGCCAAAACAGATTTGTATCCAGGGACGTCAGCAGTTCTTCCAGAGTTCGGCAGTTCGATTGTCCTTCCATATTCTGCGCCACTACCGTGATCACTCCGTCTTCAATCGATGCGAAGCAGATTTCTTTCTGATCCACAAGAAACAGGCGGTTATTAGCCTTCAGCAGAACTTTCGTAGTCTGCGGTTTCTGTTGCTCCAGCAACTTGACGAGCGTGTCCAACTTCTCACTCGGAGCCGCTTCCGCCTCTTGCGTCTTGCGTGCCTTGTCCACCGCCTGCAGAACGCGCTTTTTATCAAAGGGTTTCAGCAAATAGTCGAGCGCGCTGACCTCGAAGGCTTTTACTGCATATTGATCAAAAGCCGTAGAAAACACAATGTTCGGCAGCGGAATCTTCTTCTCCAGCAACTTCTTTATGACGCCGAAACCATCGAGTCCAGGCATCTGTACGTCAAGGAAGACGAGGTCCGGGGACGTGTCTTTTATCAGGGTCACGGCTTCCACGCCATTTTTCCCTTGGCCTATAATTTCCAGGTCTTCCACATCGCGCAATAGGTAGGAGAGCTCATCTCGCGCAAGCTCTTCATCGTCCACAATGATGACGGATAGTGACATTGGCGTCCTTAATCGGTACAGACGAGTATAGAACGCCAAAGGATGCGGAGAAAGCGCCCTGTCTCATTTTTGCAACGGGGGCTCGCCAAGGCCACGATTCGAGAGCTTCACGCTAGTCAGCCTTAGACGCAGCGAGGACTGGTTTTGTTGGAGTGCCGCTCGAAGAGGAGAAATGCCAGACAAGAGCCGTCAGCAGCGCGAGGGCGAGCGTTTCAAACAAGAACTGGCTCTGACTCAACATCGCCATCGGGAGCTTCGACTTGCTGTAAAAACTGTAGACGAATGTCGGCAGCAGCATTCCCCTGATCAACAGAATGAGCATGGAAAACTGGAGTGCGCGGATACCAGGCTTCGGAGAAAGGTGTCGCCACACGAGAGCTGCGGTAAACATGCAGGCAATGACCGGCTCGGCGTAGGTGAGGTAGGCCGGAACCAGCACCTGCCATCCGTAAGGAAACGAATAGACCTCGTCGTGGTTGAGATGCTCGACTGCCTTCAGAACGGGAGCAAAGGCGCCGCCGAGAGCCGGTCGAATGGCAAAAATGGCGATTCCAGCGATGGCTACAGCACCCACCCCCTCCGCCCATCGCCTGCGCAGGACCGGAGTGAAGATCACGACGAGACTAGTAACAATGAAGGCATAAACCAGCCCCGGCAGGCCAGCCACAATGTCGAATCCCCAACCCGTAGTCACAACCCCATTCATCAGAATGCCCCGGAATGACTCCTTCAACATGGCATATAGAAGAAAGACGATGACGCACTGAGTCGCCTTGGAGAACTGGGCAAGTCGCGGCTGGGCGATGCTGTATACGATCATTAAGGCGAACACCGCCAGAGTCGTGTTCAGTAACGAGGCCCACGCGCTTACCCCGGCGAAATCAGGGAAAGGAATGCGCAGTACCTGCAGCATGACAACGTGAATGCTGAGGGAGACGATAAGAGTGGCTACCATCCCAAGTAGCAGCCAGGCGTAATTAACTCTTGTACTTCCGGAGGGCTGCTTCGATTTCAATTTAGTTTTCTCTCCTAATCTCTACGCCGTTGTACGTCAGCCATAGCAGATTCGTTCCCCCAAACGAGCCTCCCTATTCCACGTTCAAGGCATATCGTCCCCCATTCCTAATTGGAACTCCTTGCGACTTCAGGCAAACATCCATTCCTCGGAACTTTCTCCCAACAGGGCGTTTGCCCGCATTCGTCCCACAAAGGTCAAACGCGAGTGTCGTACACTAGGGATGTATGAGTGAAGTTATCTACGGCATCCATTCCATTGGCGAAGCACTGAAACGTGGTGGCCGCCGCTTTGACTACGTAGCGGTCTCCCGAGACCGCACCGACAACCGTCTACAGAATATTCTGGATGACTGCCGTGCGCAGGGCATCAGCGTGCGTTTTGTGCCACGCGAAGACATTGACCGCGAAACCCGCACCAACACCCACCAGGGTGTCATGGCCGTTACCTCGCGCAAGGAATACACCGAGGTCGAGGACCTTCTTGAGAACAAGAATGGCGAGTATAGCTTCCTTCTTGTCCTTGACGGCGTCGAGGACCCGCACAATCTCGGAGCCCTTATCCGCTCAGCCGACGGCGCCGGAGCCGACGGAGTAGTTATTCCCGAGCGCCGTGCCGCTGGCATCACCGGAGCGGTGGTCAAGGCCTCTGCCGGAGCCACCGAAAACCTGCCCGTGGCTCGTGTCGTCAACATCGCCCGCACTCTCGATGAGTTGAAAGCCGAGAACGTCTGGGTTGTAGGACTCGACGAGCGTGGCGACAAAACTTACGATGAGCTGGATTACAACATGAACTGCGCCATCGTCATGGGTGCCGAAGGCAAGGGCTTGCACGACCTCGTGCGTCGCAAATGCGACATGCTGGTCTCCATTCCCATGATGGGTGCTGTGTCCTCGCTCAATGTCTCCGTCGCCGGAGGCATCATCATGTACGAGGTTCAGCGTCAGCGCCGCTTGGCCCAAAAGCCAGCCCCGAAGAAGGCCTCCAAAAAGCGGAAAGAGGACTAACCGTGCGCCGTCTCGCGCTAGCAGTTGTTTTGTATGCGCTGGCGGCCATGCCCGCGCTGGCCCTTGATCGCAATGCTTTCAGTTTTACCCGTTATGATCTGCGGGCAACTCTCGACCCCCACCAGCACGGATTGGCGGTCGAGGGTACCGTGGAACTACGCAACATTTCCAAGGTCCCGCAGCGCGACGTCACTCTGCAGATCTCAAGCTCCCTTCGCTGGCTTTCAGTCCTGGCAAACGACACTCCTGTCGAGTGGCTCAGCCAGTCGTACACCAGTGACATCGACCACACCGGGCAGCTCAACGAGGCCATCCTCAAACTCGATAAGCCCGTTGCTCCCGGCGAATCCCTACGCCTCAACTTGCGTTATTCGGGCACCGTTACCAAGGACACCACTCGTCTCGAACGCATCGGAACTCCTTCCGACGTTGCCCGCCGCAGCGATTGGGATGAAATCAGCGACACCTTTACAGCCATCCGTGGAGCCGGTTTCGTCGTCTGGTATCCCGTCTCCATGGACGCCGCAAATCTCACCCAGGGCAACGAACTCTTTGAAACCCTACGCACTTGGCATGATCGAGAGTCCTCTGCCGAGATGCGTGTCCACATCGTCCGAGCCCCTGCCGCCGAAGAGTCAAAGTTCACCATCGTCGCCAGCGGTTCAGAATCCGTCGCCGGACCCGACATTATCGCCAACTTTCCCGGAGCCGCCGATCCCGTCATTGTCCTGCTCGCCGACCCTGCTCAAACCACCGACCGTCTCCGCGTGGCGGCCTACTACACGGCTCCCCACACCAACTTTGCGCGAGACTACATGTCTGCCGCCGAGTTCGTCGTCCCGCCTTTAGAGCTTTGGTTCGGCACGCCGCACCGCAAAGTCGTCCTCGTCGAGCTCACTGATTCCAACGCCCTGCCATATAACGTGGGTGCATACTATTTTGTCCCCCTGCGTTCTGTCCCCCACGCAGCCGCCGAAGTCGCCATGGCTCGTCCCGTTGTTCACGCCATGTTCGACTCCCCGCGTCCGTGGATTCGCGAAGGTCTAGCCGCCTTTGCCCAGGCAACTATCCGTGAACACCAAGCCGGACGCCGTGCCGCCCTCGCTTATCTCGGAGAATTCAATTCCACTTTGGCCATCGCTCAGGCCCAGTCACACAGCACCGTTGCGCCCGACGAAGCCAGTTCCTCCCAGCCTCCAAGCATCGGATTGCAGCCTCTCATCACTACCGCCGACGAGGTCTTCTTCCGTACCAAGGCCGCCTACGTCTGGTGGATGCTGCGCGACATCGTTGGAGAGCACGCCTTGCAGCAGGCGTTATCGCAGTATCGTGCCGTTGACGACCGTGACACCGGATACATGCAGCATCTCATCGAGAAGAACGATCCAGCCAAACACGATCTCGAACCGTTTTTCGACGACTGGGTCTACCGTGATCATGGACTTCCTCAGCTACGTGTCGAGTCAGCCCACGTCCGCCAAACTCTCGGCGAGCAGACCGTCACCGCCGTGACCATCGAGAATCTAGGCGAGGCCTGGTGTGAGGTTCCCGTCGCCGTGCGTTCTACCAGCGGAGAGAATTCCGTGCGCGTCGTCGTCCCCGCCAAAAGCAAGGCCACAGTGCGAGTTCCTTTTGAAGCCACTCCCACTCAAGCCGAAGTGAACGATGGCAGCATTCCAGAGGCCGAACGTCGTGACAACGTAATCTCCGTCACCACATCACCCGCTTCGGAGCAGCAATGATCTTAGACGTTTGCAACTTTTCACGTGGGAGTCTAAGGTTGGTCGGAAGGGAAGCGTGAGTTTCCCCATCCACCAACCTAAGTTTCCAACCAACCATCAGCAGATTTCAGGTTTTCAAGGCCAATCGTCACCTCGAGTCGCGAGTGCGCGATGTCTTGAATTGTTGGCGTTGAGAATACAAGACTAAAAGGGTGTAAGATTCCATCCACTGACTCCCGCTACCAAATTTAGGCGGTCTGCTTCGGCGAACGAATGATCCTGTCTCCAGAAACGCGGGAGTTGGCCCGGCGACTCCTCGCTTACGAAGCCGGTTTGCGTACGACTTCAGAACCTATGGAGTCTCCTGCGTATCATGTTTGCGAGAAGCTGCGCCGGTCTTTGTCCGCACTCGCGGGAGTTGCCGGATTTCAGGCACTTATCTCGCGCGCCCTGACGCTGGCTAGGGCGGAAACCTCCAGTCTCGCGGCTGTAAAAATCGCGCCCGATGGTTCCTTAGAGGGTCTGGATCAAATTCGTGGAGAAAACGGCCAGTTTGATGAGGGTGGTTCCATCCTCATCGGCCAACTACTCGAACTGCTCCTTACCTTTATTGGCGAGGCTTTAACGTTACGCCTGATAGAAGACGTGTGGCCAAATGGAGCCTTTGACGATCGCAATGCCGGAAAGGGGACACAAGCTTGAGCACTCAAGACAAGGTGACAATTCAAAAACTTCCGACCGGGGTCCAAGGCCTCGATGAAATCATGGGCGGAGGTCTCCCCGAGTTTTCCTTCAACATCATTGCTGGAGCGCCCGGAAGCGGCAAAACCACGATGGCGCACCAATTTGTGTTTGCCAACGCGACCCCCGAGCGTCCCGCGCTTTATTTCACTGTTCTCGGCGAATCTGCAATCAAAATGCTGCGATACCAGCAGCAGTACACGTTTTTCGACCATACTAAGCTGCCGAACTCGATTCGTTTTATCAACCTCAGTCAGGTCGTGTTGGAGAAGGATCTGGGCGGCGTTCTGGATGAGATTACACGAGAAGTGGAACGTGCGAACCCAGCGGTTGTAGTCGTGGACTCCTTCCGTACGATGGTGCGAAGGCTGCCCGGCAGTTCCGGCGAGATGGATATGCAGTCTTTCATCCAGCGGCTGGCTCTCTTCCTCGCTAGCTGGCAGGCCACCACGTTTCTGATCGGCGAATATAGCGAAGACGAGTTGCGGGATAATCCCATCTTCACCGTAGCCGATGGCCTGTTCTGGCTGCGTCAATCGACGGAAAGGAATTCCGTCGTCCGCAAGCTACAGATCATCAAATTGAGAGGTCAGGCTCCAGTCCCAGGGCTGCACACCTTCCGCATCACCAATGACGGACTGCAAGCCTTCTCTCGCACCTTTGGACTTGTCGGACATAAACGAAAAGAACCCGGCGCCCGGCGTCTTTCCATCGGTGTCCCTGAGCTGGATAAAATGCTGGACGGTGGTATTCCCGAAGGCGACAGCGTCTTGATCACCGGGCCATCCGGAACCGGGAAATCGGTTCTAGCGACTCAATTCATTGCCGAAGGCATTCAGCAAGGGGAGCCGGGGATCATCACAGTGTTTGAGGAGCGTCCGCAGGCATACACGAAGCGTGCCAACAGTTTTGGCCTGGATTTGGAAACACCGCAGCAGGAAGGAAAGTTGCTGATTCTTTACCTCCGTCCTCTTGACCTCTCGGTGGACGAGACCATGCACTCGATTCTCGAGGCGGTCAAAAGGATCGGGGCCAGGCGTCTGGTTATTGATTCACTTGCTGGCTTCGAAATGGCTCTCTCGCCGGGCTTTCGCGAAGACTTTCGCGAGTCGCTTTATCGAATGATCTTTGCTTTGACCGGAATTGGCGTCACAATCTTGAGCACAGTGGAAGTGGACGAATCTTTTACCGAGTTTCCATTCAGCACTTACTCGATTTCTTTTCTCACGGATGACATCATCCGGCTTCGTTACGTGTCCATTGGCGACGAACTTCGCAAGATGATGGTCGTCATTAAAATGCGTGGTGGCAACCATAGCCGACAGGTTCGCGAATACGAGATCAACTCCGAAGGTATCGTCATCATGGGTGAAGGTTTCAAGGGCTATCAGCATCTTATTACGGGGGTTCCTGAACGCGTTAGCCGGTCCACTCCCGCGAAGAAGCTATTGAACGTGCCGAAACCTAAGGGTTAGAGGTTCTATTATGGCTGCGAGGCCCGAACGAAAGAACACCGAGCCGGAGCTCGACTTTCTGGATCTTAGCCACGCCCTCGCCGAAGCCTCGCCGTTTCCCTTCGCCTTGGTTGCGGAAGCCGGACACATTGTCCGCTACGTCAACCCTGCCTTTTGTACCCTGTTTGGCAAGCGCAAGGATGAACTGGTTGACAAGCCTTTCGACAATGTCCTGCCGGGCGACGAATGCCTGTCTCGCCTTGATCAGGTTTATAGCACAGGAGAAGCCGCTGCTCATGTAGAGACGCAGCTTTCCGCACCGCATCCTACGTATTGGTCTTACGTGATGTGGCCGGTCCTCGATCCAGATCGACATCCTGTAGCCGTCATGATCCAAGTCACGGAGACCGCACGTTTCCGCCAGCAAGCCAGCGAAATGAATCAGCAATTGCTGTTGGGAGCGGTGCGCCAGCATGAACTCGCAGACGTGGCAGGCAAGTTAAACGACCAATTGCAATTCGAGATTGCCGAGCGCAAGCGCATGGAAAGCGCGCTGTTGAGCAGCGCAAAGCTGGCAGCGACGGCCAGACTCGCCGACACCATGGCTCACGAGATCAACAACCCTCTCGCGGCAATTACCAATCTCGTGTACCTGTTGCGTCCACTCCAAACCACTCCGGGCGGACAGAAGTACATCGCCATGCTGGATGAGCAGATTAGAGGCTTGAGCCTGATTGCCACCCAGATGCTTAAGTTTCACCGCGATAGCAACCTGCCGACAGAGTTCAAGTTGAGCAATCTGCTCGTCGAAGCAACTGACTTTCTCCGCCCGCAAGCCGAGCTCCAAGGAATACTGCTCTCTCAGCGTATTGAGACAGATGGAATCATCCTGGGATATCGCGGCGAACTCGTTCAGGTGATTTCCAACCTCCTATTGAATGCACTCTCTGCCACGCCCCCAGGTGGAAGAATCAATGTTCATCTATATCCAGCTCCTCAATGGATGTGTGACATTCGCGGACATTGCGGATATCACCTTTCCGTTTCGGATACCGGCAGCGGAATCGCGAAGGAACACCTCAACAGGATTTTTGAACCTTTCTTCACCACCAAAGGCGACAAAGGTACCGGCCTGGGGCTCTGGCTTTGCACAGGCATCATCAGCCGAGCCGGTGGATCGATCCGCGTCCGAACCAGCCGCCGTCACGGCCGCTCCGGAACCTGTTTCTCTGTATTCCTTCCCGTCGAGACAGCTAGCTTCTCGCCTCGCCGACGCCGTTACGAGTCTGCCGCACCAAAATCCGCATAGCTGCCCTTGCCTTTGTTCTTGCCCTTGTTTTTGAGCAGTCATTCCGAAGCGCAGCGAGGAATCCCCGTGCTGCACAAATCTCCAGTGCAGTCTCAAGGCAATCCAACCCGAATCGGTTCAAGTCCACCCTCGCCACCATCGCAGTAACCCATCCCGCAACAAACCCGTACCTTTACGGTAAACACGAATCAGAAAACGTCTCGCGGTATACTGCGTAGCCAGTATCTCCGGGGTGGGGCATATGCATATTGGAACCAAGAAACAAGCAGAGGCAATTCGATTGCAAAACGTTGTTGTGTGCGTAGATTGTGAGTCTGTCACAGACACTCGATTTGCTGAATGCCCACTCTGCGGGAGTCGATCGCTCCTCAGCATTGCCCAGATGCTTGGCAACACTCTGCCATTGCACAAAGCAAATGGCCCAACGAAAGACGAGACCATCGAGCGCTTCGACCTGGAATTTACGATTGATTTGAAGCAGATGGAACTCAAGGAATTGAATGCCGCCATCCAGCACATCACCAGTCTGATCGGCCCCAGGCTCGTGCGAGGCCGAGCCCGCTGTCACATCAGTGTTGAGCCCGTTGCAGGCAAATGTAACCCCGACGAGGAGGTCGCTTGACTAGGAATTGCGAATATCTCTGAAAGGGAAGTGAAGAGAGCTCCGAACCAGCTTAAAATTGATAAATGAGCACACGAAAATGGTTTCTTCTGGGAGCGTTGATCGCCTCCGCAGTATCTGCCTTGGCCGCGCGTAACCCTCCGCTGGAAACCGTCTCGCGCCTCGACCTAGGCCGTCACGCTGGCCGCTGGTATGAAATTGCGCGTTACCCCAACTGGTTTGAAAAGCAGTGTGCTCGAGACATCACCTCCACATACTCTTTGCGCGATGACGGCAAAATCGCCATACAGAACTCCTGCTTCACTCAGGACGGAAGACACAAAGAAGCGAACGGTTGGGCGAGGGTCGCGGACAAAAACAGCAACGCCAAACTGAGAGTGACGTTTTTCTGGCCGTTCTTCGGCGACTATTGGGTGCTCGACCTCGGACAGCACTACGACTACGCCGTCGTAGGCGAACCCAGCCGTGAGTATCTCTGGATCATGAGCCGCACACCTCATATGACCGATGAGCAATTCCGAAATATCAAAGGAAGACTAGCCGCGAAAGGCTACGACTCTACGAAATTGATACGTGTACCTCAGACGGCACACTAAAGCAGAGGGACGGCTGTGCAGGAATGCAATCTGATCGCTGATTACTTCTCAGACGTGCTTCGTACTTCCCGAGCCAGACGCAATTCCTCCATCACGCTACTCACCAGTTCCTTGGCGTCGTTCAAGGAACGAAGGACAATCTGCAGGTCCATCGCTGGAAGTCCGGGTTGCCGATTGCTCTGGCAGTAAACCCCGTGCTGCCCCACCATGGTCAACGCGTCGGTTAGCGAATCCATAGCGACAGCCAGTCGTCCCCGCGACGCGCCCATTTGCAATTCATGCAACTCAATTTCCCGGCGCTTGGTGTTAAATACGCTCAATCCGTCTCCTTGCAGCTACACCGGGTGAAATACATTCTCTACCACGTCGAAAACCCGCTCCATCTGTTCCAGCGCAAAAGTTCCAAACGCTGTTCTCGTTTCGCCGACACGAAGCAGCGAGAGCAAACAAGCGGCCACGCCAAGAGTACTGATCGTGATGCGATTCATGTTACATCCTCTCAGTTGTGTCACTAGGTTGGATGTCGACGCGCCAAAGATGGGATACTGCACGGGAGACCGATGAGTTGCTTATTCACTACCTATTCACGAAGGTAGAGGTGTGCTCAGGTTCGCGCCAACGACCATCGGCGCAAACCTGCCCAAGCTCTTGATACTTGCTGCTGCAGCAATAAACTTGGCTGCTAGTTCGTTGCTGGTCGAGGCTGAATGAGCTTCTTCAACTGTTCCACGGCGTCCTTAAAGTGCACACGCTCAGGTTCGTTAGTCGTCGGATCAGCAATCCGTGCGTTCATCCACGTAATTGCCCCTCGGGCAGAGACATGTGGAGTAGTTGGAGTGATGTCCGTTACAAGTAAGTTGCCGCCTTGCTCTTGAACGCGAAATTCAACGCGATCCGTGGTGGAGTCAGCCGTGTAGCCTTCGCCAAACTGGTAAAACCCCGCTTCCTGGTAGCTGACGGACACCTGTTCGCGCGGTTGTTCAGGAATCTCGATGTTGAACATTGTAACAATCACGATCCGGTTAAAATCCGGATTCACCCGCATCGAGGTAAACGGTTTAAACCGGTTCCATCCCGCCGAGTCCAGCCTCGCGCCTTCGAAATCCAAGCGGCAATAATTGGAGAGCAGCACTTTTTGTGAGGCGTAGAGGTCGGCAAAGCTGCGTCCTCGAAGCTTTACTCCCGGCTGCGAGCTCGAAGAATACTGCGCAACAGCGGCGGCGACGGTCAGAGATAAAAGAAAAATCAAAGGAAGCAATCGACGATGCATAAGATTTCAGGAACTCCGCATTCAGCGTAAAACGGACACATGCAAAGAGCAACCCGCATTGTGAGCCGAAAGAATCACCAACACCGAATTCCGGACAGCATCATTCGGATTATGAGAACAACGTGAATGCCCGAAGGTAGCTGACGTGTTTTCTCCCGCAAGCCTCGTTTTGTCGTAGGATAAATGTAAGAAAGCCCTTCCCGCGAGACCCATGCCGAAAGAGCGCCTCATCTACGTTCGAGTCACGATGCTCCTGCTTCTGCTGGCGGCGGTTGTCTCTGCTGCCGAGCCGCGCAGGATCTCTGTCTACGCACCGCAAACCAGCTATCAAATCGACATTCTGGTGCACGAGGGAGTGGATTACGTCGGAATCACCGACCTCCTAGAGCCTTTGGGCCGCCTCGAATCCCGCGTCGACGGCAAAAAGCTCACGCTGATCTTCAACGGCTACGCCTCTGAGTTTCAGGACGGTAAGCGACAGTACCGTACCAGTGCCAATCCCAAACTGGAGCTGGTCTCGAACTTCCTTCTCATGGATGGCCGAGGCTACGTCTCCGTAGCGTCGATTGTCCCCCTCTTGCCGCGAATCACCAATCAAAATGCAGAGTTCCACGCCGCTTCCCGGCGACTTTTCATAGGTGCAACGCCGCTCCGCTACTCTGCCGAACTCCGCCACTCGCCATCCCGCCTGGTGCTCACGTTCCCCGTTCCGGTAAACCCGTCCAACGTGATTGAGAAAACCCGTGTTCGCCTCTTTTTCAAGCGCGAACCTGTCGTCAGCAGCGGTGCCGATAACGTTGCCTACAACGATCCTTTTCTGGTCAGCACTAGTTTCTCGGAGTTGCCCAGCGGAGTAGAGTTCATCGCCAACATTACTCAACCTGCCACCGTTTCCATCGGAGAAGGCGGACGCACCGTGACAATCACCGCAGTCACTCCTCCGCCTCCGGCAGCACCTCCAGCGCAGACCACCGCGCAACAGCCATCATCGGCGCAGTCGGGTCCCACAGGAACTCAGTCTCATCCAGCAGCAGCCGTGCGCTCCCGTCCATTCGTCATTCTCGACGCCGCCCACGGAGGCGTCGAAACCGGAGAGGTCCTCTCTCCCACTCTGCAAGAGAAAGCCGTCAATCTTGCGATAGCCCGTCGCCTGCAAAAGGAACTCGAAGCGCGCGGAATCCCCGTCGTTCTCACCCGAATCGCCGACAACCTGCTCACCTGGGACCAGCGTGCCATCTCGGCCAACACCTCTCACGCCTCCCTTTATGTAGCCTTACATGCTTCTGCCAGCGGTCACGGAGTCCGTGTCTACACCTCGATGCTTAGTGCCCCACCCGCCGGACAAACCGCCCGCAGCTTTTTGCCTTGGGAACTCGCGCAATCGCCCTATCTTGCGCAATCCACCGTGGCTGCCTCGGCGCTCGTCGCGGAGTCTACATTTGATGGCGTGCCAGTACACACCTCCGCCGCCCCAATTCGCCCGCTGAACAGTGTCACGATTGCCGCCGTAGCCGTCGAAATCGCCCCCTTGGGAGCCTCACCCGACGAACTCGCCAGTCCCGAGTACCAGCAGAAAATAGCCACAACTTTGGCCGCCGGAATCGCCGCTCTTCGTAGCAAACTGGAGGTCCCACAGTGATCTCTCGCAAACTGCAGGTGGTTATTGCTGTTCTGGTCGTCGCGATCCTCGCCATGGGCTTCTACCTCGTGCACCTCAAGCGCAAAGCTGAGGCCATCGGCGGAAATCCAGCGACCCAGGCCCTCACGGCCCCTGTCGACGGTCCTGCGGCGTCAATGACCCTCTACCTTGCCAGCGATGACGACAACACTCTCCGCCCCACGACAGTTGACTCCCCCCTCCCCACCGATCCCGGAGAGCGCGGTCGACTCGCCCTGCATACGCTTCTCGGGCGTTACCTCCTGAAGGGCTCCGCGCACCCCATCGGTGCCGGATCAGATGTCCATGACGTCTATCTGCTCGACAACACTTCCGCCGTCGTAAACCTCAACGCCGCCTGCGCAGATGCGCACCGCAGCGGCATAGAAGTCGAGCAGCTTACGGTCTTTTCGCTGGTGCTCACCCTGAAGGCGCAGCTACCGCAACTCACCCGTGTGCGTTTTCTTGTAGATGGAAAGACTCGTGAAACCCTAGCCGGACACATCGACATCCTCGGATGGATGGACGTTGCCACGGTCGCGCAAGCCGCAAGCACTCTAAACTAAAGCAGTTTAATCTTCGTGCGAGTGCCCTATTCTAGCCGTGACTTTCGGCTAGGGTGGGGTATTAACGCTGTAGTCGGTTCACTCCAGCCAGACGTCAGCCGAAGTGAATCAACCCTTACTTATCCGCCAAATCCCGGCAAATCCAGGCTGTTACGAAACGCTGGCTTTGAATAAAGTTAAAGAACGGTGTTCCGGTGTCGGAGCACCGTTCTTTCTTATGGAGAGCCGGTTTCTGTTTATGCAGGACTTGGTTTTGAGCGCAGGA
>Ga0224527_1000260_pt1 | contig 40439 bp, 35 predicted proteins | sample CBST0metaG_FD_179882 | JGI IMG/M metagenome (GOLD analysis project Ga0224527, IMG submission 179882) | Peat soil microbial communities from Stordalen Mire, Sweden - C.B.S.T0 | ecosystem: Environmental > Terrestrial > Soil > Wetlands > Peat | place: Sweden: Norrbotten County, Stordalen Mire... | reverse complement strand
CAGCGACCCGATCGTCACAAACTCCATCTCTTCCTGCGAAACCTCTGCCTTTTTCAGCATGAACTCTGAATACAACAAAGCCCTCGAAAAATCGAGGACTTTGTCAGCATTCTGAGCTCCGCCGATACGACGGCGGAGCTTTTCATATTCCTGGAATCTCGTTGCAGAACCAATTCAACCGGTGAGCTACCTCTGTTGTTGCTTCTGCTGCTCCAAGTCCTGCAATTCCTTAAACAACTGCTCTGGCGTCTTGGGCTGATTGGGGTCTTGCGTTTGCGGCTGCGCTTGCTGCTGGGACTGGTCCTGCTGCGCCGATTGCACCGATGCAGCAGGTTGATCTGAAGGCGACGACTGTTGCGCCTGCGCTGCTGGTTGTTGCTGTGCCGGCGGTGGTTGATCCGGCTGAGGCTGCTCTGCTTCATCCGGGCTCGGCGCCCCCGACATATCGTCGGGGGGCGTGCGCTCAGGAAGAGTCTCGTCTCCGGGAGGTGGCGGTGGCTGGCCGTGCCGCTCGGGCGAAGGAGAGGATAAGGCCTGCGTTGGCTGGTTGCTCGTCGCCGCTGAGGCTGGGGTAAGCAACACACGTGTTATTGCGTCGTTCTTGCCGAGTGATCCGAGAATCACGTAATCGTAAGGAGTACCTCGGAGCAGGGCAGCGATTACCTGCTCGGGATAGCCCGGACCGAGGCGGACCGCAATGCGCTCGGTTGGAGATGCTCCTTCGATGGAGGCGCCGGTGGCTTTGCGAACTCCGTTCAGCACATCGTTCAGAGTGCAGTTCGGCGCATCAATCGTGAGCAACCCGCCGTCCATCGTGACGTTAGGTTTTACGGGCTCGCTATTCATCAGTGTTGCCGGGACGGGGGGCATGGTTTGCGCCGGCAATTCGTGCGCTGGCGCAACTTTGGCAGACTGTTTTTTGGGAGCGGCTTTCTTCTTGTGCGCCGCCTTTTTTGGGGCTACAGAGTTTGCAGGAGCGCTCGCTGCCGTACCTGTTTTTTGCGGTGCGCCCTGCGGGGTAGGTACCTGCGCCACAGCCCCGCCGAGCATCATTGCCAGCACACATGTAGTTGCGATCGTTCGTTTCATTGCGTACTCCGCCCTGCGCTACTACTCATCGCCCGATTCTAACCCGATCCGAGCCTCGGATACACATCTAATGGCTGTTCCCGCTTGCGTATCTGCTCTCGTGAACGCGCAGATGGAGGGGCTCTGGCGAATAGAGAGCGCTGGATGTGGGATGGTGAACATCCGTCCATGTGCAGGGAGCATCTATTCTGATTGGGTTCTGGTGGTCGCTCGGTTGTATTCTGTTGGCGCAACCATTGGTGCAGCTAGGCAATAGATGCCTATAAATGGAGAGACCATGTCTCGCAATTTTTCCCCGGCACATTGGATTCCGCGAATTGCTTTTGCAGCTTGTCTGCTGTTTGTTGTCTCTTCCGCGTCTGTAGCGCAGGAATGTTCCCAGGCGACCGAGATTGAACCGGGCCTGCGCGCCGCAATCGACAATGCCGCCACGCAATACATCCAGTTTGCTGCCCATGGAGATGTGCTGGGCCTTCGCCAAGCCTCAATTCCTCCCCTCGCCGCTTCGTTTGACGGAATACAGAGAGCGATCACGCAGGACAAGGGTGCCTTGGGAGACCAGATCACGATTCGCCGCGACTATTTTCTGGATGCCTCGAAAGCTACCGCCCAACTGCCTCGCGCCGAGTTCTTTTGCGGCGTCTACGGATCGGACGGACACACACCTTCCAGCGCCAGCTTTGCCATTCCGAACCTGGACCCAGGTCGGTACGCCTTGGTCCTGACCAACGTGACCGGAGGGAAGGTCCCCTACATGGTTACCGTTGTCCTTCAGAATCTGCAAGGTCAATGGAAGCTGGCGGGCTACTATCCAAAACCGGGTGAAGTCGCAGGACACGATGCTGTGTGGTACGTTCAGCAGGCTCGCAAGTTCAAGCAGCAGGGCCAGTTGCACAATTCATGGTTCTACTATGTGCTCGCATGGCAGATTTATTCTCCTGTGGACTTCATGAGTAGCCTGCAACTGGACAAGCTTTCCGCTGAGATTCAGTCCGCGAGGCCAGCCGACGTTCCAGTTACGGACCCGGTGCCCTTGGTGGCTGCAAACGGACGAACTTACAACTTGACGCAGGCATTTGCCTCGCCCGACGATCAGGGACAGCTCTCGCTCGTGGTTCGGTATCAGGCGACCGATGTCAGCAACACCGCTCAATCTTTTCAGGACAACACGGCGGTCATTAAGGCGATGGTCACCAAGTTTCCCGAACTTCGCGAGACTTTCAGCGGAATCGTGGCTCGCGCTACCACGGCAACAGGCCAGGATTACGGAACCCTCTTGGCAATGAAAGATATTCACTAGGTTGGGGAGTTACTCTGGACTTCTTGAGAAGATTGTGTGCAGTTCCCACCATCCTCGCCAAGTTCCAGATTCTACCCTTTAACCACTTGACTTCCCATACGGCCAAGCTAAAATACCCGCACCAACCGCTTCGGCGGGGTAATTCCCTTATGCCTTCACCTCAATCCCAGCGAAACATCGTGCCGTTTGTGAGTAAGCTCATGGATCAGAAGTGCCGCCACCCCCGCGTGCAGATCGTTGCCCGCGAAGAGGATTCGGAATTCGTTGAATGTCTCGAATGCCGTGAGGTGTTTGAGAGCAGTGAATTCAAGGATATGGCCATAGAAGATTCCGCAGCCGAAGAAGCGTAGACTCGGCGCGGGAATTGCGATATTCAAAGCGGCGCCGTAGTGTGCGCGCTGGTTGCTAGTTGCTGTTTGTCACGGCACGAGCTCGAAAAAGGTGCTATACATAATTCGTGAGTTGGAGCTTTGCAGCGCTCCGCTGGAGAACCATGTCTGGACTGTCATCTATTCCGAAAACTGCTCTGGTCGTGGACGATTCCATGCTCATTCGACACAGCGTCTGCCGTTTTCTGGAAGAGCGTGGTTTCATCGTGGAATCGGCTACCAACGGAGTTGAAGCGTTGGCGGTACTAAATAACTTTGTTCCAGACATCATCATTACCGATCTCTCAATGCCGCGCATGGGGGGAGCTGAATTGGTTTCCCGGATCAGGGAACTCGCAGTGTTTGCAGACACACCAATCCTCGTTCTGGCTGCGCGCCGTAGCGCCGGTGAGCTCGCGACGGATCTGCCGTCCGGGACTGCTGCCGTGATTTTCAAAGATATCGATATCGAAGAACAACTTGAACGCGCACTCAACTCCACTCTCGCTTAAGTCATTCTGATCTGAACACTTAGCTACACGGATTTTTCGCCTTGATAGGCCAAAGTTTCCAAGTTCATTCCCGTTGAGCGCCGGGATGTTGCTATTCTTACAGGAACTCTGGAGTAAGACGGTGGATCCGAATTTTTCGGGCATAACGCTATCGCTGATCGACCCGCTGTACGAGGCGGCGACTCGGCCCGAAATGTGGAAAGTGTTTCTGCAAGAGGCTTCCTCGGTCATGCAGTCTGAGAAAGCCGCAATTCTCCTTCATTCACCGGGTAATCAACATACATCGGTTTGTTTTGACTTGGGCGTCTCGGACGAAATGCGTCGCGACACCGAAGAGCTGATCAAGTTCAGTCCGTGGGCTGCGCCGATCAGGAAACATCAAACGGTAGGCTGGTACAGCGGATGTCCAGACGATCTTCTGCCGCTTGAGAAGGTTCGGGATTCGTTTTTCTACAACGAATATTATTGCAAGCACAAGATAGAATGGGCTGCCACGACGATTCTCTTCGGACTGAATGGCTCAAGCCCGAGTCTGGCATTTTCCCGCCCCAAAACAGCTCCGAAGTACAGCCCGGACGACAAAGAAATACTCAAGCAACTGGTTCCACACTTGGCCCGAACGTTCAAAATCCACAGTACAGTTGCTGCACTGCGCGACAAAAGTGCTTCAGGGCAGCACGCCATGGATCTGATGGGTTCGGCCTGTATCACGCTGGATAGCCGAGGCCGGATATTGTCAATGAACAAGCGCGCCGAGGTTCTGCTCGCGGAAGGCTCGACATTGTGCACCAAGAATCATCAATTGGTTGCGGCTGTGGCAGCAGAGCAGAATTCTCTGGATTCCTGCATCGCTCCTGCGTCTGCCTGTGGCGCTGGCAAGTCTCTGGACCCAGGTCCCGGAGCGGTTGCGCTGCATTCGTCGCAGGGAAAGCCCCTTTACGTGTCGATATTGCCCTACCGCTCGAGTTGGTCGTTATTTGAGAGATGTCCTGCGGCCCTGGTTTTTATCACTCCCCCGGAGGAGCAGGGACGGGGCGAGCATCGGCTCTGGCAATCGATGTTTGCCTTGTCTCCGGCGGAGTGCCGTGTCGCTGAAATGATGAGGCAGGGGATGGAAGTCACGGAGATTTCCGAGACCATGAGGATCAAAGTAGACACGGTGCGGTATTACCAAAAATCGGTTTACCGAAAGATGGGTGTGCGAGGGCAGGGCCAATTAATGAGGCTGCTCGTAAGATTGCCATCAATAGTTCCATGACCAAAGTAACTCCCGTTTGGGAGTTGTTCTTGGGCTCGAAACAGAACTATAGTGACTCAGGCTTACACGACGGCTTGCCTCCGGGGGGAGGAGCACAGGTCCAAGAGTGAGTCTCGTAATCATAAAGTGAAGGCGGCCAAAACAGGCCGCCTCTACTTTGTCGCGAACCCTTTGTAACCCTCAACGCAACTGCAGATTAGCTTGCGCCGAAATGTCCAACCCCGAGAATTCCTTCGATACCCACTTTGAATAAGCCGCTGCGGCGATCATCGCTGCATTATCCGTGGACATGATTCGCGAAGGGAAGTGCACCCGCACTCCACCGCGCGGTCCGCGTTGATCGAAGCTGATTCGCAGGGCGCTATTGGCCGCTACTCCTCCGGTCACAAGAAGGGTGCGCACCCCATACTCCTCGCAGGCGGCCATGGTTCTGTGAGTGAGGTCGCTGACAACAGCAGCCTGGAAACTTGCGACCAAATCGAGCGTTTGTTGATCGCACAGCCGCCGGAAATCTTCGTCGCTCGGTGTGGCTATTTCGAGCAGCGCCCGGCGGCGTTCTTCAATCGCGCCGAACATCTCGTGGCCCTCCACATAGCGGAGCACGGCGGTTTTAATTCCGCTATAGCTGAAGTCAAAGCGCTTGCGGTCTTGTTCGATTCTTCCGGCCCGCTTGGATTCGTTGCGGGCTTCGTGCTTGAACTGTGCAAAGGTAAACTTCACGGCCTTTGGATCGCCAAACTTCGAGATGCGATCGATGATCGGACCACCCGGATACCCGAGGCCGAGTAACTTTGCCGTCTTGTCGAACGCCTCTCCGGCGGCATCATCACGCGTATGGCCCACGTTTTCGTAGTGCCATCCATCACCGCGTTCCTCGGCCAGAAACAGATGCGTATGCCCGCCGCTAACCACCAGAGCGAGCACGGGAAACTCGAGGACACCGTTCCCCTTTTGCCGCTGCTCAAGCAGAACGGCGTGGATGTGGCCTTCAATATGGTTTACCGCGATCAGAGGTTTTTCCAACGCCCACGCGAGGGACTTGGCAAAGCTCACGCCGGTCAGCAGCGCTCCGGCCAATCCGGGACCGTTGGTCACGGCAATGGCGTCCACATCTGCGTAGGTCAAGCCTGCCTTGGCCAGTGCAGCACGAGTCACCGGCACCAGATTGCGCAGGTGTTCGCGGCTGGCCAACTCCGGCACAACGCCACCGTAAGGAGCATGAAGCGCGATCTGCGAGGCGACGACGCTCGACACCAGTTCTTCGCCGCTGCGTACGATGGCCGCAGCCGTTTCGTCGCAGGAGCTCTCAATTCCAAGAATCAAAGTACGTTTGTCCACACTTAGAGGATACCGCCTCCGATCTACAATGTCCTCATGCACCGCAATGCAGCTCTGCAAGCCATTCGAGTACTCCGCCAGCACGGGCATCAGGCTTTTTGGGTAGGAGGATGCGTCCGAGACCTGATTCTTGGCCGCGAACCCGCCGACTACGACGTTTCCACCTCAGCCACGCCCAACGAAGTCATGAGCATTTTTCCGCAAACCTACGCCGTAGGAGCGCAGTTCGGAGTGGTGCTCGTGCCGCTACACGTTCTTGGAGAACCGGAGGGCCACGGACACATCGAAGTTGCTACATTCCGCTCCGATGGCGCCTATCTCGACGGCCGCCATCCGGACTCGGTCCGCTACACCACTTCGGCGCAGCATGACGTGGAGCGGCGCGATTTCACCATCAACGGATTGCTCCTCGACCCTCTCGCGGCCAAGCCAAACACTCCGCACGGAGAACTGCTGGATTACGTCGACGGCTTGCTCGATCTAGAGCGCGGAGTGGTTCGCACCATCGGACAACCAAGCAAGCGCTTCACCGAAGACAAATTGCGAATGCTGCGCGCCGTACGTTTTGCCGCCCGCTTCGAATACCAAATCGAAGCCGCAACCGCCGACGCCATCCGTCAACTTGCAGGGCAGATCCATCAAGTATCGTGTGAGAGAATTCGCGACGAGATCACCAAAATGTTGACGGAAGGCCACGCGAAACGAGCCTTCGAGTTGTTGGACGAGACAGGCCTTCTGCGTGAGGTGCTGCGGGAAGTTGCAAAGATGAAAGGCGTGGAGCAGTCTCCGGAATACCATCCCGAGGGCGATGTCTTCATTCACACCTTGTTATTGCTAAACGGATTGCCCGCAGGATGTCCTCTCACCCTGGGATGGGGCGCGCTGCTGCACGATGTCGGCAAGCCCGCCACGTTTCGGCGTGCTCCGGACCGCATCCGTTTCGATGGACACGTCGAGATCGGAGTGCGCATCGCCGACGAGATGCTGAGCCGAATGCGTTTCAGCAATCGCGACCGCGAACAGATTCTCGCGCTGGTGGACAATCACATGAAATTCGCAGACGTGCGCAAGATGAAGGATTCGACCTTCAAACGTTTCGTGCGCCTCCCGGATTTCGATGAGCATCTGGCTCTGCATCGGCTGGATTGCCTCTCCAGCCACGGGATGCTCGATCTGTACGACTATACGAAAGAGCGGATCGCCGCAATTCCTGCCGGAGCAGTCCGCCCAACGCCGCTCATCACTGGACATGATCTGATCGCCGCCGGATTCTCTCCCGGGCCGCGCTTCGCCGAAATCCTCGCAGCAGTTGAGGATGCCCAACTCGAAGGCACAATCACCACTCGCGAAGAAGCAATGGGAATCGCCGAGAGTAACTTTCCATCTGTGTAGGTGGAGACACGGTCTCCGCTATAATCTATCGATGGAGCGGGTCACCAATACATTGCAGCGCATCATGGCGCAAACACTGAAGCGTTTGCCGCCGGAACAGCTGCCCGAAGCCGCATGGGACTTCGCAGTCGGAAAGGCTGTGGCGGAAAAGACGCGTGTTCTAGGATTCGAAGATCAGATCCTGATAGTTGAAGTTCCGGACGCTACCTGGCGTGCGCAACTATACCCAATGTCTCCGCAATTTCTCGCTCGGCTGAATCCATTCCTAAGCATTAAGCGTATCGAGTTCAAACTCGCACGCCCGGATGACGCGGCGCGACGATATTAGATTCTAGAAATCTGCATTCGTAAGAAGGAACGCATGAAGGTCACAGAGAAAGACGTAGCCTACGTCGCCGACCTGGCTAATCTCGAACTTACACCGGACGAGAGTACGCGCATGGTCTCCGATCTGAACTCCATACTGGGACACATCGACAAGCTGAACGAGCTGGATACAAGCAACGTGGAGCCGCTGGCCGAAGTGGTTTCCGCATTCGCCTCCACCGAGCGACACGGCAGCGAGAGATTCGCCTTTGCGCAACGTGCCGACGAAGTGAAGCCGGGACTAAGCCGTGAAGCCGCACTCTCCAATGCACCGGACACGGATGGAACCTGCTTCAAAGTTCCCAAGGTCATTGAGCGCTAAGTCGAGCCAAGGAGAAAGATCGATGAATGTCAATACACTTACAATCGACACGACGCGTGCCTTGGTGGAGAGCCGCGAGATTTCCGCTCGCGCCATGGCCGAGGCGCACTATGCGCAGATCGAAAGCCGCGATGCAGAAATCGGTTCATTTCTAACCCTGACCAAGGAGCGTGCATTTGCTCAGGCCGAGCGCATTGATGCACTCGCGGAAAAGGGCGACCCCTTGCCGCCTCTGGCAGGCGTCCCGGTAGGCTTTAAAGATGTGCTGATGACGCGCGGGGTGCGGACGACAGCCGGTTCGCGTTTTCTTGAGAAGTTTGTTGCGCCCTATGACGCCACGGCGGTTGAGAAGCTCGAAGCCGTAGGTGCCGTTTGCCTCGGAAAGCTGAATTGCGACGAGTTCGCCATGGGCTCTTCGAACGAGAACTCGGCTTTTCATCCGGTTCATAATCCCCGCGATGTAACGCGCGTTCCGGGAGGATCGTCGGGTGGATCGGCTGCAGCGGTCGCCGCCGGATTCGCCGTCGCAACGCTCGGTTCAGATACCGGAGGCTCGATCCGCCAGCCCGCAGCTTTCTGCGGTGTGGTGGGACTGATGCCAACCTACGGGCGCGTGTCGCGCTACGGGCTGATTGCTTTCGCAAGCTCGCTCGATCACGTGGGGCCATTGACTCGCACGGTGAAGGATTCGGCGACGCTGCTGGAAGTTATCGCCGGACGCGATTCGCACGATTCCACTTCGGCCGATGTGCCCGTGAGTAAATACAGTGCAGAATGTGGACGCGAAGTGAAGAGATTGCGCATTGGCGTCCCGAAAGAATACTTCGGCGAAGGCTTGGACCCCGAGATTCGTGAAGCCATTGAGCGTCGTATCGACGGCCTGCGCAAGTTAGGTTGCGAGATCGTCAGTGTCTCATTGCCACACACCGAGTACGCGATTCCGGTGTACTACATTGTTGCGACTGCGGAGGCTTCGGCGAACCTGGCTCGCTTTGATGGCGTGCGCTACACAACCCGTTCGCCACAGACCAAGACTCTGGCGGATATGTACCGCAAGAGCCGTGACGAAGGTTTCGGAGCCGAAGTTAAGCGCCGTATCATGCTGGGAACATACGCCCTTAGTGCGGGATACTACGATGCCTATTATTTGAAAGCTCAGCAGGTTCGTACGTTGCTGACTCGCGATTTCCAGAGTGCATTTACCAGCGTCGACGCCATCGTCACGCCGGTGACGCCTACCGTCGCATTTAAGCTAGGCGAAAAATCCGGCGATCCCATGTCTATGTACCTGAGCGACATCTACACGGTTACCGGAAACCTGGTCGGAGTCCCAGGCATATCACTGCCATGCGGAAAAAACAGCGAAGGCCTGCCGATAGGAATTCAGATACTCGGCAAGCACTTCGATGAAGCAACTGTGATTAGGTTAGGACACGCGATGGAGCAGGATCAGCAGTAGTCTCCTGCTCGCATATCGTCTGCAGCGCGGTACTCAGTGTGCCGCGCTGATAGCGCCCTTCTTTGCAATAGCTTTGCGTAGGAGAAAAACGACCGGTATGCAGCCAAAGCAGACCAAGGCAATGTATTGGAAGTCATCGACATAGGCCCGAAGCCGGGCCTGTTGTGCGAGGATTCCGTTGATGATTCCGTAGGCCTGCAACGGAGAACCGCCCATTCTTCCTGTCAGCGCCGTCGTTCCGCTCAGCATCTGCTGAAAGGTAGTGCTGGCCGCGTTAATGTGGCCAGACATCTCTACCCTGTGCACCTGTTCATGCCTGGCAACGACTGTGTTCACAATGGAGATACCGATGGAGCCTCCAATGTTGCGCATCAGGTTGAAGAGACCGGCAGCATTACCAATTTCCTCGTTGGGAAGGTTCGCCATACTGGTCGAGGACAGAGGTACGAAGACCATTGCTGCCCCAAAGCCGCTCAACACAATAGGCACCAGGAAACTCCACTGTGAAATGCCCAGATTTACCCTGGCAAACCACAGTCCACAGATCCCAAAAAGCGCGAAGCCAAAAGTGAGGAGATAACGGTTGTCAACGCGACTGCTGATTATGCCAATCAATGGCATTGCTACCAGCGAGCCAAGACCGCGCGGACTCACTGCCATTCCAGCATCAAGCGCGCTGTAGCCGAGCAGCTCTTGATAGAGCAATGGCAGCAGTGTAATCATGCCGTAAATGACTCCGCCGAAGAGTCCTATGAGCAGGCAGCCGATAGCAAAATTGCGGTTGAGGAAGACGCGCAATTTCACCAGCCCATTCTTGTGGCGTAACTCCCACACGATGAAGCTCACGAAGCACACGACGAGGACCGTAACGGCCCAGCGAATCCAAGTTGCGCCGAACCAGTCATCCTCCTGGCCCTTATCGAGCACGATCTGCAAAGCCCCCAGCCAAATGGCCAGCAAGCCGAATCCGATTCCATCGAAGCGTCCGGGCTTGGCGTCGCGAATGTAGGCGGGGTCATGAACGTAGCGCATGATCATGAATATGGCCAATATTCCTACCGGAATGTTGATGTAGAACGCCCACCGCCACGAGTAGGTTTCTGTGAGCCAGCCCCCAACGGTTGGACCGAGAACAGGGGCAACGACCACACCGAGCCCGAATATTGCCATTGCCTGACCACGTTTATGTGGCGGGAAACTTTCCAGCAGAATAGCTTGAGAGAGCGGCTGCAACGCTCCTCCACCAGCGCCCTGAACTGCGCGTGCGATCAGGATCACGACAAGGCTGTCGGCAGCTCCGCAAGCAAATGAGGAAATCGTGAAGATGACGATGCAGGTCAGCAGAAAGCGTTTTCGCCCAAAGCGTTGCGAAAACCAGGAGCTTGTCGGAAGGATGATAGCGTTGGCCACCAGATAGCTGGTGAGCACCCAAGTCGCTTCGTCGTTTGTAGCTGAGACCGATCCGGCAATGTAGGGGAGTGCAACGGAGGCAATAGAGGTGTCCAGCACTTCCATGAAGGTGGCCAGCATCACGGAAATGGCCACCAACCATGGGTTGGGAACTGGGGCAGAAACTGCCGTCGGAAGAGCTGCGGGAGAGTCACTCATCTTTCAAATACTCACTTCTTTATCTAAATATGATCGTTGCGCGGCACTCGTGGGGTTGGCACACAAGGGTCTTGACTTTCTAATTATATCAGTCGATTCAATTTTTTACAGGAATCGGCGCTGGGTGAGGTGTGGCGTCCACGGGCTTGATGCTGGTGAGCCCGCCGCCGACCAGTCTCAATCGTGGTTCGGTTTCAATGGAGTCGAGCAAAGCATGGGTCATTCGGTCGTCGATTTCTGAGGCCTGGGTCAGAACAACCGGGTAAAGAATCACAATTTCCAATCCAGTTGCCTCAAGTCGCAGGCGCGTCTGCGGTTCCGTACTGTCAATCTGAATGGCCAATGAGCTTTCCAGCGTACGATGCTGGCGGTCGAGTTCAGGCTTGTAGGTGTTGTAGACGCCGGCCACGGCGGCGGAGATGCGTTGCTCGGCCAGACCGTAATCCACATCGGAAGACAGCGTGAGAGAAATCTTCCTCCAGGCAAAGTCGGATCCAGGAAGCTGCTTGAAGAAGTTGGACGATGGCTGGAATACCACCGAATTTGAAAAGACGACAATTCGCCCCGTAGGCCGAGCCTCGCCGCTAGCAACGTCCAGTTCGACCAAATGTAGACGGACCAGTCCGATATCGACCACATCGCCGGTGACTTCGCCGATCTGGATGCGGTCGCCAACGCGAATTCCGTAGCGTCCAATCAGGAAGAAGTAGGCTGCAACGCTCAAAATCACATTCTGCAGCGCGACCGCGATACCAGCAGTGAGGAACCCTGCAAAGGTCGCCAGCGAGCCAATCTCCGTGGAGAGCGCGAAGATCAGAATGAGCACAATAACCACTGCCACGACAATGCGTCGCAGCAACAAATACTGATTACGGCGACGTTGGTCTTTTACGTAGCGAAAAATAGCTCTCCGCCAGAAGTCGGACCCGACCATGACCGCGATAATCGCCACGATGACGATTCCCACCCTCAGCAGCAGCGCGCGAGCTTGGGTAGAGTAAGTTCGTTCAGTTTCGCTGCGCCATTCGGCAAGATTGTTGGAGGTGGCATCGAGCAGAATGCTGGCCTTGGCAAGCGGCAACAGGGCAGAGGAGAGCCGCTTGTAATCTGTCGTCAGATTGTCGATCTGCTTCTTGCGATCGGTCAGCACGGCTGGGTCGGTGGTCTGGGGTTGGCTGGAGAGTTCTTCACCGCGCTGGTTCACCGTCCGCATTTGTTGTTTTAGCGGGTCAAGAATGCGCACCAATGAGGCGCGCAACTGGACGGTAGCGTTGATGGCATCGCGCTGAGCATTGATTTTGCTCGTAAGCGAAAACAGTTCGCCAGCTAGCGAGAGAATGCTATTGTTGGGCTGCTTGACAGGAGTTGCCGTCGAAGCCGCGGCCGCAGGAAGTGGAGCAAACGGAGTAATCGTAGCTGCAGGCGCACTCGAAGATGAGTTGCTGTCACTGTCCGTCGAGGTACTTTCTGTCTTACCGGTCGTGGGCGCACTTGGGTTGCTGGTTGCGCTTGCAGTTTCCTTGTTGTCCGTATGGGCAGAGTCGGAGTGTTGCGGATGGGTAGTGTGTTCCACCGGACGCGCCACGCTCCTCACTTCAGGAACCGTGCGTTCAAGTTCGTTAATTTTCCCGAGCACCCCGGCTGACGTTCCTGCGCTGGCAAAGGCAGCCATGTTTTGTAGTGCTTCCAGTCGTGCGCGCGCAAGTTCTAGTTCGCTCTTCTGCTCGGCTATCTGGTCGTCAAGCGTGAGTCGCTTCTTGCCCGTTAACTGCGAAGCTTGTTGTTGCAGCGTGTCGAGGTCCGATGTCGCCTGGGTCACCCTTTGCTGCGCGTTGGTGACGAGTTGTGTCAGGTCGTGCCCGTTCGCAGGCTTGTTCTCCGGAGTTTGGGCCGCGTGGTCGATTTGAATCTGCTGACCTTGAGCGCGGGCGAAATCGAAAATCAGAGAAACGGTTTGAATGCTGGAATTGCGATTGTAGGAAGAATAGATCGAGTCCGAAGGATCGATCGAGAGTTGTCCCGGAACTTGAACGTGGCGATACCACGAAATTGATTGTGTAAGAAAGTTAAGGAGCCCATCGGGATCGTCGGTCTGGGCGTGAGCGAAGCACGCGCTCAGAGTAGCGGCAAAGAGTGAGACGAGTAGTGCAATACGTCGGACGGTCATGATAGGTGAACTCGAGAGCGCCGCTGAGTAAGACGGCAGAGAATTATGAAGGGGAATGTTCGTCGGCCCATTTACTTGGATGAACCCCAGCGATAAAGAGGTTGCCGACGTGTGACACAGGCGGTAGCTGATTGCGTGAGGTATTCACGCAGGACCCACTTCCTGAGACGTGGACCCTGCGTTTCATGCGTCAACTTCTAGCAGTATTCAAAGGTTGCGGAACAGCCGTCAGCAACCCAGAGCCTTTCGTGATCGATACCCCAATTGCGGCCATATTCGCAAGGCCGACGACCGAATTCACGGACCGGACGGGCTTCGTGCACGCCGTGAAAGTTGTCGCACCAGTGAGATCCATCGCCCGGACGCGCGCCGCATGAGCTGTCGCGATCGCCTGGGTGCCACGGATTCTCACCGTGGAATCCCTCACGCGGCGGGACCGGCGGAGGTGGAGGTTCGGGACGGTGGTCTCCCCACTCGTCGCGATCCTGGAAGACTGCAACGGCAGAGATGCGGTCGTTCCAATTCTTGTACGGATTATCCGCCAGAGGAATGCGGTGCAGATCATTCACGTCGTGGTCAAGAAAGAGGCTGGTCCCGCCGAAATTATCATTGGCAAAAAGACGCAGGCGAGCTCCGCCAAATACGCGGATGGAGCTGATTCTGTCGTTGAACCCTCGTGGCATGGATGGCCAGCGTTCTCCTGCTTTTAAACAGAAATAGTCTCCGCTGAAGTTGCCGTTTTGATAAAAACAGGCACCGGCTCGCGGCGGATGCGGCCTACCCCATTGCCACTGGGCAAATGCGGGTAGCGAGCTCATGAACAGCAATAGAGCCGCAATTGGTGTAAAACGCAATCGCATGATTCCTCCTTTTGATACTCAGAGACTTTAACCCAAACCATCACGGATGTACTCGCGACAGGTTGTGGAGAACATAAAGAACTCAGTCCTCACTCTGACGAAGCGGGCGAGTGCGCCAGTTGAAATGTACTGACAATAGCCTGAGTAGAAAACAAGAAACGGTTCCAGCAACGGTGCTGGAGGTTCGGCTCCACCCCGCCGCATCGCAGAGCAAGAACGCTGCACTCCCTAGCAGGGCTGCAATTGCATAGAACTGTCCACGCTCAAAAACTCGCGGTGCGCGCCCACCCAACACGTCGCGAACCGATCCGCCGCCCACTGCGGTGACCAGTCCCAGCAGAATGCTCGGAAGCAGTGTTAGCCCATTGTTCAGGGCGCGAGTGGTTCCCGCGATTGCAAACAATCCCAATGCCGCTGCATCACTGATAATGATCGCTCGGTCCATTCCCGGCCCCATGCGATGCTCGAAAGCGGCAGCGAATCCCGCGCCGATCAGGGCAATCACGATGTAGCGGACATCTTGGAACGCCAAAGGTGGACCATTCTGCAGAATCACGTCGCGCGTGATTCCCCCGCCCAGTGCAGTAACAAAGGCGAGTCCGAAGACTCCGATCAAGTCGTATTTGTAGCGAAGATCGCGAATTGCGGAGAGGCCACCGCTTAGAGCGCCGACGAAGACACCGAGGAACTCGACGACGAAGAAAAGCGTGTCCAAATGAAGCAACTTCATAGAATCTATTATGACCGAGGCCGCGCTAAGTAGAGCATACAGTGGACAGCTTCATACAAGCCGTAGTCTCATAGTGGTGCGTTGTTCATCGCGTGTAGAACAATAACGTCGAGGCGAGATCGTGCTGCATAAGATTCGAGAAGATATCCGATCCGTACTGGAGCGAGATCCAGCGGCCACCGGTGCTATTTCCGTGCTGTTGAATTATCCCGGCCTGCACGCCGTCTGGATCTATCGCCTGAATCACTGGCTTTGGAAGCGCGGATTCCGCCTGATTGCTCGTTATCTTTCGCAGGTGGCACGGTTTTGGACAGGGATCGAAATCCATCCCGGTGCTCAGATTGGGCGAAGACTATTTATTGACCATGGCATGGGAGTCGTGATCGGCGAAACGGCCGTCGTTGGTGATGACGTGACGCTCTACCATGGCGTAACTCTCGGCGGCACCAGTTTGGAGAAGAAAAAGCGGCATCCCACCCTGGGCAACGGCGTAGTTGTCGGCAACACGTCCAGCGTGCTCGGAGACATCGTTGTGGGAGATAACTCGCGTGTTGGCGCCGGCAGCGTCGTCCTCCGCGACGTCCCCCCGAACTCAACCGTGGTCGGCGTACCGGCTCACATCGTCTATCGAGACGGCAAGCGGGTCCTCATCACCGATCCGCATGAAATCAAAGACCCGCTCAGCGACGCGTTGATCGCTTTGGGCAAAGATGTAAGTGAACTGCGGGCACGGGTTGACTCGCTGAATCATCTTGCGGCAGCGGCCGGTTCGGGAAATGGTGCTGCAAGTTTGGCAAAAGAGGATCAGGAATGCAGGGAATATCGCAGCGAGTTCGATAAGAGTGGTTTCGCCGACTATGGTGCTGGTATCTAGGCCCTGTATCAACATGTTGCGGTTGCGTGGAAGCGCAGCTCACGATAGCATCAAGAGGTCTTCAGCACTTCCAACGTGCAAAGAGAGGCGCGGTCGCCAAGCGGTAAGGCAGAGGTCTGCAAAACCTCCACCGGCGGTTCGATTCCGCCCCGCGCCTCCAAATTTTTCATCCCTTACAATTCATTCCAACGTCGGTTCCTAGCGCGTTACCGCCCTTGAGGCGGACGCAAAAAGTCGCTCGGCGTGCAGTCCAACATGAGCCGGAAGCGATGAATGAACCCGCTGACACTGGCATAACCCACTTCGCCTGCTACTTCGGCGACAGGTAACCCCTTCGCCAACAATTCAATAGCGGCCATGATCCGAACTCGTTGACGCCATTCTGTAAAGCTCAATCCGCTCCGGTCGAAGTGCCGGATGAGAGTGCGCCGCGACATTCCTGCCCAGTTTGCCCACTCCACCTCGCTGCGAAGCTCGCCTGGATGTAGCAACATCGCGCGTGCAATGCGTGCTGCCTTTTCACTTGTAGGCATGGGAATACGGAGAGGCATCGTCGCCCCCGCAAAAAGTTCGGTGATAAGGACTTGCAGCCGTTGTTCGCCCGTAGCTTCCAAAGGTGCACCGTAAAGTTGGGCGGCAATCCGCTCCAGCAATGCAGAGGCGACGCGGCTGGCGGTGAAGACCACGGGTTCGCTCGGCATTGCTGAGCAGAGTTCCTGCGACAGACAGAGAACCGACCCGACGGCAGGTCCGTGCAGCACGAGCTGGTGTTGCGTCGCTGGGGGAATCCAGCCAAAGCGATGGGCCGGAAACAAGATGTAGCCCGAGGTGCCGCGAACAGAAGCCACGCCCCCGGTCAGTGCAAAAAGTTGGCCGCGCATCTGCAATGGGCTGGATACATCCCGAACCCGCGGGTCTGTAACCGCGCAGGAAAGCATGGGGACAAGTGATTCGTTCCAATCTGGCGTGGAACTGTAGGGGAAAGGTTGGCTCAGGTTCAACATATGTGCCGAGAGTAGCCTGTACGTGCGCGGACCAATAACGAAAGCGCGTGTAAATCTGCGGATATGACACCGTTTTGGGGCACTGTTCCAAGACAGGCGGGGCCTGCCCGACAGCTCACATCCACTGCGATGATGTACATTCATCGTGACTATGGAGCGACCGATCTACCGTCGCTTAACCAAATCTCAGGGCTAAAGCCTTACGATGTGGCAACAAGGGAAGACCGTGAAGACCGCCATCTTGTTAATGATTCTCCTGATTGCACTGGCTCCCGGCTGCAAAAGCGCACACGAGAAAGCTTTGATCGAAGCCAAGTCCCGCGTAGGAGGCGACCCCGAACGCGGAGCCTTTGTGATCCAGCGCTATGGCTGCGGAGGGTGTCACAATATTCCCGGAGTGGTCGGCGCGGGCGGAAAAGCAGCGCCGTCGCTAGCGCATCTCACGAACGAGGCGTATATCTCTGGAACGCTCCAGAATACCCCGCAGAATGTCATGCGCTGGATACGTTTTCCTCATTCGATCCTGCCCCAAACCAAGATGCCGGAACTTGGAATCGGCGAAACCGAAGCCCGAGATATCACTACTTACCTCTGGTCTCTGCGGTAGCGTGCGATTTTTCGTTTGACCTCCGGCCGCATCCGTCGTAGTCTTTTCCCGTGAGCATTGCAATTCCAGCCCCCGCGTATTGCTCCTCCCGTCGATGGTGGTCCTACACCGTCGTGTGCCTCTAGTCCAGGCACGTCTCTTCGTTTTCCTCAGCAATTAAGAAACATATCTGCCGCAATGCATTGCATTTTGCGCGGAATCTTAGGACGAACTACATGCAAGCACGCTCCTCAAACTTAACGGCCACACTCGCGTTGGGAGAGTTGCTCCCAACGCTGGTAGCTCGTCGCGACCTCACGCGTCAGCAGGCTGCGCAGTTGGTAAACGCAATGCTTTCCCCGGAAACTCCGGACGCGCAAATCGCGGCAGCCCTAGCCCTGCTCGTGAGTAAAGGTGAAAGCGCCGACGAGCTAGCGGGCTTTGCCGATGCGTTATACGAACGCGTTCTGCCCATCGCGATCCCGTCGCAGGTGTTGGACACTGCCGGGACCGGCGCCAGTCAGGTAAAAACATTCAACGTTTCCAGCGCAGCTTCCTTCGTGATCGCCGCCGCCGGATGCGCAATTGCCAAACACGGCGCACGCGCCTCTACCAGTTGCAGCGGGAGCGCCGACGTACTCACGGCGCTCGGCGTTCGCATCGATTGCGATACCGAGTCTGCCGTCCGATCCTTGCGCGAACTGGGAATCTGTTTCCTGTTCGCGCCGAAATATCATCCCGCACTGGCTCGTGTCGCCCCCATCCGCAGGGCGTTGGGAATTCGAACTACATTCAATCTCGTTGGTCCCATGGTGAGTCCAGGTCGTGCGCAGTACCGCTTGCTCGGAGTTGCCGACCAGACGCGTATGGCGAACGTCGCCGGTGCGCTGGCGCAGATCGGAGTCACGCGAGCATGGATTCTACGTGGAGGCGATGGCCTCGACGAGGTCACCACCTCATGTGCCACGCGAGTGCTGGAAGTTCGCGACGGCAGCTACTCAGAGCTCACGGTCTCCCCTACAGACTTCGGACTCGCTCCGCGACCGACCGCCCCCGCGAGAGCCGAAAGCACGGACGAGAACGCGACCACCGTGCGAGCCGTACTCTCAGGCGAACGTCGTGATGTGGCCCGCGATCTGGTTGTGCTAAATGCCGCCGCAGCCTTGCATGTACGTACCGGCGACGGATTGCGCGATTGTGCCGAACGCGCGCAGCGTGTCATCGATGACGGTTCAGCCCTGGGGAAATTGGAAGCGCTAGTGGACATGTCCCAGGCCGCAGAAGGAGCCATCCAATGAGCGCAGAATTCCTGCAACGTGTAATGGACGGCAAACGCCTCGAAATGAGTCTGCTCACCGACTCCGAGCGGGAGGACGTGCGCGACGTAGCATTGGCCGCCCGGAAATCGTGCAAGCCGCGTTTTAAGCACGCTCTGCTATCGCACCCCACGGCGATCATCGCGGAATTCAAGCGTCACTCGCCGTCCGCCGGAGCCATTCAAGCCGGAGCCGACCCGCTCGAAGTGGCGCGCCAGTATGAGCAAGGCGGAGCCGCAGCAATGTCCGTGTTGACCGAGCCCGAGCATTTCAAAGGCTCGCTCGATGACCTCCGTCTCGTGGCCTCTGGGGTTTCTCTCCCGCTGCTGCGCAAGGATTTCGCCGTGGACCGCCATCAGGTTTACGAGGCCGCAATCGCCGGGGCCGAAGCCGTTCTGGTAATCATCGCCGGATTGACCGACGCCGATGCATTGAAGCTCCTCGATGCGGCGCATAAAGCCCATCTCGACGCTCTCGTGGAAGTTCACACTGAAGAGGAGTTGCGCCGAGCCGCTGCTCTCGGAGCCGAGTTAATCGGGGTGAACAATCGCAACCTAAAAACCCTCAAGGTCGATCTCGAAACCTCCATGCGTCTGGCCGAACTAGCTCCGGTTGGTGCAACTCTAGTGGCCGAGAGTGGTATTCGCACCCGCGCCGACATCGAGCGCCTTCAGTCTGCCGGATACAAAGCTTTCCTCATCGGTGAAACGCTGATGCGCTCAGGCGACCCGCTGACGACTTTGTGTGAGTTGCAGGGCATGGAGCAGAAGCGATGAGCACCGTGGAAATCAAAATCTGCGGCATCACTCGTGTAGAAGACGCCCTTGCAGCAGACGAACTCGGCGCAGCGATGATAGGACTGAATTTTTACGCAGGTAGCCCGCGCTGCATCACCGTGGAGCAGGCCAAAGAGATTGCTGCTGCTGTTGCAGTTCGCGTGAAGCTTATAGGTGTATTCGTAAATATGAATGTATCGGACCTGTTGCGAATCGCACATGCCGTGCCGCTCGATGCCGTACAACTGCATGGCAACGAATCGCTTGCAGACTGCGAGACGATCGCGAAAGAGTTCAAAGTGATCCGGACTCTCAAAGTGGATGCCGGATTCAACGCTGACGTCTCCTCGGAGTTTTCCGTTTGCAGCGGCCTATTGCTGGATACACCCAGTGCAGGCCACGGTGGTTCCGGCGAAAGTTTCAACTGGTCGAGTGTGTCATGGAAGACCCTGCGCCGCGCCTGCCCATCGGTAAAAGTGTTTCTAGCCGGAGGGTTGCACAAAGGCAACATCGCTGCAGCCCTCGCCGATGTTCATCCCGATGTCGTAGATGTTTGCAGCAGCGTTGAGTCCGCCAAAGGGATCAAGAGCTTGAATCAGATGAGGGAATTTGTTGCGGCCGTGCATGCCGCAGAGAGGCAGGAGCATTGAAGGACAAGGATGTATTGGAGAGCCTTTTGAGCGCCTCCGGCGAAGGCTACTTTGGTAATTACGGCGGACGCTTCGTCGCTGAAACACTGATCGAACCACTGGACGAGTTGACCGCCGCATTCGCCACCGCGCGCCAAGACCCAAGCTTCCAGTTCGAATTGAGCAGCCTGCTCGCGGAATTCAGCGGCCGCCCCACACCACTCTATTACGCCGAACGGCTCACTGAGTACGCAGGCGGCGCGCGCATCCTGCTGAAGCGCGAAGACCTCGGACATACCGGTTCGCACAAGATTAACAACGCTCTCGGCCAAGTGCTGCTGGCAAGACGCATGGGCAAACGCCGCATCATCGCCGAGACCGGAGCCGGTCAACACGGCGTAGCGACTGCCACGGTCTGCGCTCGCTTCGGACTTGAGTGCATCGTCTACATGGGTGCCGAAGACATGAAGCGCCAGGCGCTGAACGTCTTCCGTATGCAGTTGATGGGAGCCGAAGTGCGGGGCGTGGAAGCCGGTTCCAAAACCTTGAAGGACGCGATCAACGAAGCCCTGCGCGATTGGGTCACCAACGTGCGCGACACTTACTATTTGCTCGGCTCCGCACTCGGCCCCCATCCCTATCCCACCATGGTCCGCGAATTTCAGCGTGTCATCGGCGACGAAGCGCGAGAGCAGGTACTTGCCCGCGAAGGCCGTCTACCCGATGCCATCGTCGCGTGCGTCGGCGGAGGCTCAAACGCAATCGGCGCGTTCGCTGCTTTCGTGGAAGACAAGAATGTTCGCCTCATTGGTGTAGAAGCCGGAGGCCGTGGCGAGTCCCTCGGCGATCACGCCGCACGCTTCCACGGCGGAGTCCCAGGCGTGTTGCAGGGAACCTACAGCTACGTGCTGCAAGATGATGATGGACAGATCGCGGCAACGCACTCCGTCAGCGCAGGTCTCGATTACGCGTCCGTCGGTCCCGAGCACGCGCATCTGCGAGAACTGGGGCGTGCCGAATACGTTTCTGCCGATGACACCGAAGCGTTAGCCGCATTCGATCTGCTCTCCCAGCGCGAAGGAATCATCCCCGCTTTGGAGTCTTCACACGCCGTCTCCTACGCAGTGAAACTGGCGAAAGAAGTTGGTAAGGATGGATTGATGATTGTGAATCTATCAGGACGCGGCGACAAAGATGTAGAAACCGTAGCAAAGCTGAAGGAAGGCGGCGCGCAATGACGACCCGGCTACAGCAGGCTTTTAAGTACTTGCGTGAAACAGGCGGCAAGGGTGTTGTGCCTTACATTACCGCAGGCGATCCCGACCTGGACACAACGTATGAACTACTCGTTGCACTCGCACGCGGTGGAGCAACGGCCATTGAGCTTGGAGTTCCATTCAGCGATCCCGCAGCGGATGGTCCAGTCATTCAGCGAGCATGCGAACGAGCATTGGCTCACGGCATCAAGTTGAATGACGTAATCGCAACAGCCGGACGCGCCGTCAAGGCCACCGGAATTCCCATCGTTCTTTTCAGCTATCTCAACCCCCTGCTACGTCACGGACTCGAAAACCTGGCGCAGGATGCAGCGGACGCGGGCCTCGCAGGAGTTCTCGTAACGGACCTCCCCGCCGAGTCGGCGCGGGGATTTTCGCAGGCGTTGCAGCAGCGTGGATTGGATCTGGTTTCGCTCGTTGCGCCTACGTCAACCGAGCCGCGCATCGCCCAAATTGCGGAGCACGCCACCGGATTCCTCTACGCAATCTCCGTCACTGGAGTGACAGGTGCGCGTCAGCAACTGAGCGCCGATGCGAGTTCATTGCTGCAACGCATTCGGCGAGTCACTCAACTTCCCGTTGCCGTCGGTTTCGGAATCAGCAATGCAGAACAGGCTCGCGAAGCCTGGGCACAAGGCGCTGATGCAGTCATCGTGGGATCGGCGATTGTCCGAAAGATCGAAGAATTCGGAGCGCAAGCTCCCGAACAAGTGGAACGTTTTGTGCGCGAGTTAGTCGCGGCGCAAACGGCGGAGGCATAAGACAATGCTTGTATTAATGAATGTGAATGCAACAGACGAACAGACGCAAGCCGTATGTAAACGCGTGGAAGAGCTTGGTTACCGCCCTCATCCTCTACCTGGAGCTACGCGTTGTGCCATCGGCATCACCGGCAATAAGGGCGCAGTAGAGGCCGACGCCCTCAGCCAGTTGCCCGGAGTTGCCGAGGTCATTGCTGTCTCCAAGCCCTACAAACTCGTGAGCCGCGACATGAAGAGTGAAGACACCGTCGTGCGCTTCGAAGGAAGCGATGCGACCGTGGGCGGCGAAGAACTGGCGATGATGGCTGGCCCCTGTTCGGTAGAAAGTCACGATCAGCTTTTCCGAGTTGCTGAGAAGGTGGCCGAAGGTGGCGCACGTTTCCTGCGAGGAGGCGCATTCAAACCGCGTACCTCGCCTTACGCCTTTCAAGGAATGGGCGAAGCGGGCTTGGAAATCATGGCCGAAGCGCGTGAAGCTTTCGGTCTTCTCGTTGTCACCGAAGCAATCTGCCACGAGTCTTTGGCCTTGGTCGATCAATATGCCGACATGATTCAGATTGGCGCGCGTAACATGCAAAATTTCGCGCTCCTGAAACTGGCCGGACGCTCACGCAAGCCAGTCCTGCTGAAGCGCGGCATGGCCGCGACCCTCGACGAACTGCTCATGGCAGCCGAATACATCATGAGCGAAGGCAACTACAACGTTGTGCTCTGCGAGCGAGGCATACGCACCTTCACCGATCACACTCGCAACACGCTCGACGTCGGCATTGTTCCTGCGGTAAGGAAACTGACCCACCTCCCCATCATCATCGATCCCAGCCATGCCGCTGGAAAGCGTGACAAGGTAGTTCCGTTAGCACGTGCAGGAGTAGCAGTCGGAGCCGATGGAGTGATTGTCGAAGTGCATTGCGATCCCGACCGTGCACTTTCCGATGGCGCCCAGTCGCTCTACCCGGAACAGTTTGCAGCCATGGTCGGCGACCTTCGAAAAATCGGAGAAATCGTTGGTCGCACCTTATCGTATCCGCAGAGCAAGATTCATGCCGATGCAGTGGTGACAAAATGATCGCGAGCAAAGTGACCGCCAACTCCGAGTTTGCAGAGTTCTGTGACCTAGCCGCCGTCGGTGGCTTGGTTGCGGTGACGGAGACGGTTTCGGCCGATCTGCTGACACCTCTGTCGGCTTATCTCCGGATCGCGCAATCGTCCGAGCGCTCGTTCCTCCTTGAGTCCGTTGAGGGTGGCGAGCACCTGGCGCGCTATTCATTTCTCGGAGCCGATCCTGCAATGGTCGTGCGTAGCCGGAGCGGTGTAACTACCGTTCAGGATGCCGACGGAGAGCGCATCGAACCCGGAACCGCAGTGGACATCCTGCGTCGTGAGTTTGCCCATCACAAGTTGGCCGCTGCTGAGAATGTCGCTCCGATGGCAGGAGGCTGTGTAGGCTACTTGGGCTATGGTGCGTCAAGCTGGTTTGACCCTGCAATGCAGACGATCCCCGGCACCGGCGACGAAGCCTGTTTTCTCATCTTTCGCACCGTCTTGGCCTTCGATCACGCCCGTCAGCAAATTCAGATTCGTACGCTGGCCGAAGTTGACCGAAGTGCCAGCGAGGCTGAACTCAAGGAAAAATTTGACGCCGCCTCAGCAAAGAACCGCGAAGTGGTTCGCAAGTTGAGCGCAGCGGTCGAGTTACCGTTGAAGGCCATGGCGGTCAAGGGTGCCGGGGAAGCGGACTTCCAATCGAACTTCGCTCGCGATGAATTTGAGCAGGCAGTCGCCGATGGTAAAGAGTTAATCTACGCCGGAGAGTGCTTCCAGATCGTTCTATCACAGCGTTTCCAGCGCAAAACTAAGGCCAATGCGGTTGCGCTCTACCGAGCTCTTCGTGCGACAAATCCCTCACCCTACATGTTCCTCCTGAACTTGGGAGAGTATTCAGAAGGCGGAGGAGAACGTGCTCTCATCGGCGCGTCGCCAGAGATGCTGGTGCGCTGCCGTGATCGCGAACTAACCTACCGCCCCATAGCCGGGACGCGGGTTCGTGGGCTGAATGCCGAAGAAGATTTACGGCTCTCCGAAGACTTGCTTGCCGACGAGAAGGAACGTGCCGAGCACATGATGCTTGTCGACCTCGGGCGCAACGATCTTGGCCGCGTAGCTCGCTACGGCACGGTCAAGGTGAAGAAGCTTATGACCGTGGAGAAGTATTCGCACGTGCAACACCTGGTGACCGAATTGCAGGCAGAGCTTCGTCCCGAACTTGATCGCTTCGACGCTCTCGGCGCTTGCTTTCCGGCGGGCACCGTAACTGGCGCTCCAAAGATTCGAGCCATGCAGGGCATCGCCGAATTGGAGAGAGGCTCCCGCGAAGCCTATTCCGGGGCGGTGTTATACGCGGACTACGCAAATAACCTCGATTCCTGCATTACCATTCGAACCATCGAGCTAGAGGGCAATGAAATAAGCGTGCAGGCCGGTGCCGGTATTGTGGCCGACTCGGTGCCGGCACTGGAGTGGGAAGAAACGATCAACAAGTCACGTGCGTTGCGTCGCGCCGTGGCCTTGGCGGAAGCGGAGGGATAGCAATGCTGCTTGTGATCGACAACTATGATTCATTCACCTACAACCTGGTGCAGTTTCTTGGCGAGTTAGGTGCGGACCCAGTGGTGCGCCGCAACGATCAGATCACTGTGCAAGAAATTGCAGATGGCGGCTATCGCGGCCTCGTCATCTCACCCGGCCCCGGCGAGCCCAAAGGCGCGGGAGTCTCCTTGGCTGCTATTCGAGAGCTCGGCGGCCAACTGCCGATGCTCGGAGTCTGCCTCGGCCATCAGGCAATCGGCGAGGCTTTTGGCGGACGCATCGTGCGTGCCCCCAAGCCTGTCCACGGAAAATCCAGCCGCGTAAAACACGACGGGCGAGGCATCTTCGCGGGACTTCCCGAAGAGATCGCAGTGGCGCGTTACCACTCGTTGGTGATCGAGCCCCACACCTGTCCAGATGTGCTGGAGATTTCGGCCATGACCTCCGACGGAATCATCATGGGAGTGCGGCATCGCACCCTTCCGATTGAAGGCGTACAGTTTCACCCCGAGTCGGTGCTCACCAGCAACGGCATGCAGATACTCTCTAATTTTGTACATCTCTGTGGCGTCGCTACAACATTGGCATGAATCGATACAACTTTGTTCGGCCAAGCGCGTTCTACTCGATAGATGAAGGAGAGGGTATGAAGAACGGAAAGCTGTACCTCCTTACTTTTGCGCTGCTGTTGGCCTTACCTGTTTTCGCGCAAAGTGCTGCGCCCCAAAGCGATAAAGCTCCGGCCGTTTCTGCCGCACAGACGCAGGATGCGATTCCCGCCCTGCCAGCGCATAAGCCAAAGGGCGCACCGGCCAATGATGAAGACCGTATCTCGCGCGAGGTGCGCCACGAACTGGTCATGCAGCCCTACTACACAATTTGGGATTGGCTGGCCTATCGCGTGAACGGCAATACCGTCGAACTGCTGGGCGACGTAAACAGCGTCGGTCTTAAAGGCGATGCCGTGGCCACGGTCAAGCACATCGAAGGCGTAGAAAAAGTCGTCGATCACATCAATCAGTTGCCGCCTTCACCGATGGATGATCAGATTCGCAAAGAGACAGCTCGTGCCATCTTCAGTTGGGGTGGCCTGTCGAAATACAGCTGGTCTGCCGTGCCCAGCATCCACATCATCGTGAACATGGGACACGTGCGACTTGAGGGTATCGTTGACAGTCAGCAGGACAAGGATGCGGCGGGCCTTCGCGCCAATGGAGTCTCTGGCGTCTTCCAGGTCACGAACAATCTGGTTGTTGTAAAGAGCTAATCATTGTGGTGAGTACAAAATGGGTGCGCTCCAAACCGGAGCTACCCATTTAGATTTTCTCAAGTCGTAAGCCTCCCCTAATGTCGTTAGCTGATAACAGCTCCGCACCTCGTGCTACCCTTTGCCTGAGACTCTTTATGCTGGCGATTCCCGCTTCATTTCCAGATAATTTTTTATGGGGTGTATCCACCTCCTCGCACCAGTTTGAAGGAGGCAACACGCTCAACCAGTGGCATGACTGGGAGCGTGCAGGACACATCCGCGCGGGCTCTACCTGTGGCTTAGCCTGCGACTGGTGGTTGAACGCCGAGCGTGACCTCGCCCTCTGCTCCGACCTGGGACTCAACGCCATTCGCATCTCGCTGGAGTGGAGTCGCATGGAGCCCTCCTACGCCCATTGGAGCGATACGGCCGTCGTGCGTTATCGCGAGATCATTCGCGAGGCGCGACGTCGTGGCATGCGAGTCTTCGTCTCCCTGCACCACTTCACGCATCCGCAGTGGTTTGAAGCGCGCGGAGGCTTCCTCGATTTCCAAGCGCCCGAGCTTTTCCGTCACTATGCCAAGCGAGCCGTTCGTTCGTTGGGAGATCTGGTCACCGATTGGGTCACTTTCAACGAGCCCAACGTTTACGCCGCCTTCGGCTATCTTTTCGGAGAGTTTCCTCCCGGACGACTGAATGAGTTGAATTCCGCGCTCACGGTCTTCAGCACCATGATGCGCTCGCACGCCGTAGCCTATGAGGTCTTGCATCGCGAACAGTCGAACGCCAACGTCGGTCTCGCCGTGAACTATGCCGTCTTTGAGCCTTCGCGCGACAACGTGCTCGATCGCCAGTTAGCCTCCGCCTACGATGCGTTGTTCAACCGCAGCACGCTGAACTACCTGCAAGGGGAGCCTCTTCCTCTACCGTTCGCCATGATGGCTCCGAGCGTCCCTGAATGCGTCGGAAAAACCGACTTCGTTGGCCTCAACGTCTACAACCGACTCCACGTGCGAGCACCACTCGGACAAAACTTCGGGCCCGGTGGCCTGCACGTCCCCAAGAACGTTCCGCAAGGAGACCACGGTGTCATCGCGCCTTATGGCGAAGCTTATCCCAAGGTAGTCTCCGCTGCCGTCGAAACCTACGCAGCTCTTAATCGTCCCATGTATGTGATGGAGAACGGAGTGCCCGATCGCGAAGACCGTATCCGTCCCTGGCTGCTGGTGAACTCGTTGCGGGAACTGCGCCGAATGTGGCAGCAGGGTTATGACGTGCGCGGATACTTTCACTGGAGTCTGGTCGATAACTTCGAATGGAGTGAGGGATGGCAACTGCGTTTCGGTCTCTACGCTCTCGACGAAGCCACCCAACAGCGTATTGCCCGACCAAGTGCCGCCATTTATCGACAAATCATTGCCGACAAGGGGATACGAAGGGAAACGCTGGATCGTTGGGAAAAGGCTCCGGGATACTAGTGAGTAAAGCAGGTTGTCGATCTCTATACAGCAACCTACATGCAGTCCGATTAAGGTAGGATTGTCCTTATCGTGAATTTATTTGGTTCCAATCGTGCCGGGGTTCCGGCCACACAGGCAAATGCGTCGGAGCTCGTGAACTTCGTTGCGAAATCCGGCACCGTGGAGGTGCTCGTAGGCTTTTTGGCATTGCTCGCCTACGTCGGAACGCTTGCATTCGGATTCGTCTACGACGATAAGGTTCAGATTCTCGAGAACCCCGCCATTCGTCATTGGGCCAGCGCGTTGCAATATTTTCGGCAGGACGTCTGGGCAGGTCTAGGGATGTCCTCCACTGCCACCTTCTACCGCCCGATTTTCATGTTGTGGTTACGCGTGAACGATAGCCTCTGGGGTCTCCAGCCAGCCTGTTGGCACGCTGGAGCCGCAGTGCTGCACGCCATCGCCTCAATCCTCGTTTGTCGATTAGCTGTGCGCCTCACGCAGAGCCGCGCAATGGCATGTGCCGTGGGGATTTTGTTCGCCCTTCATCCGGTGCACGTAGAGTCCGTAGCCTGGGTCTCAGGTGCAACGGATTCATTGATGGCGATCTTCATCTGCGGTGCGACCCTTTCTTTTCTGGAGTTCGAGCACGGTGGAAAGCGCCGATTCCTGGCCGCTTCTATCGTGCTGGCAACCCTGTCTCTCCTCACCAAAGAACCCGCTCTGTTGCTCCCCGTGTTATTGGGAGCCAGTTTGCTTGCCACCGAGGGATGGCAACGTCTGTCGCGGGCGAAATCGCTACTGATATTCGTCCTGCTGGACGCAGCATACTTGGTCGTTCGCGCATGGGTCCTTCACGGTGCACCAGCGTTAGAGAACATGACCATCGCACAGATGATCATGACCTGGCCAGTCGTCCTGACGTTCTATCTGGGGCAACTTGTACTACCCTGGCGATTAAGCCTGTTCCATGATCTCGCGGTCGTTCATAGCCCATTCGATCCTCGATTCTGGCCCGCGCTGGTTTTGCTTCTTGCTCTTACCGCAGCGCTGTGGATGTGGGCGCGTCGAAGTTCGCGAAGAGGTTTGATTATTGCAGCCTGTGTGTGGCTTGTTGTGCCTTTGCTGCCAGTGTTAAACCTCAGAGTATTTACCCCTGGCCAACTGGTTCATGACCGTTATCTTTACTTGTCCAGCGTGGGCTTCAGCCTGCTAGTGGTCGCCGCGGTTCTGGAGTTACTGGAGCGCTTTGCCAGCGGCAAAGTGTGGGATTTCGGCGCCGCTTTGGTTTTAGTAACGTCGATCGCCTACGCTTTTGTTGTGTTCACAAATCAAATGACGTGGGCTAGCGATCTACTTTTGTATAAGCATTCGGCAGAAATCGCCCCTCGTAGTTCGGTCGCCGCCTTGGATTTGGGCGTTGCCTATATGCGCAAGGGAGATTTCGACAGCAGCATCAATTGGCTGGAGCGTTCCACTCAATTGGACTATGTAAGTGTCGATCCACGCATAGTCCTCGCGCAGGCCTACTATCTCGACAAGCGGATTCCGGAGGCGAACCAATGCCTGCGTCAAGCGCTGGAACGAAATCCACGGAGTCCGGAGGGGTGGCTGCTGGCGAGCGAGTTAGCACTTGATTCAGGAGATACCCAGACGGCGTTAGCCGCGGTTCAGCGTGCACAAAGCTTGTCGCCCAACGGCCCCGGCTATCACGCCATGGCTGGAATCGTTTATTGGCGCCAAGGTAACAAACCCGCCGCCGAAGAAGCCTTCCGTCAGGAATTTGCCATCCATCCAGACGATCAGCATGCGCGAGTGGCGCTAGAAAATCTAAAAGCTGGAAAGTAGTTGACCGTGAAGCTCTAGCAGCGAATGCTCTCATAGCTTCCGAGCGTGGCAAGGGAAGAGGGTGCCAACATGTCGCCAAATGGAAGCATTTCGGTTTCTGCCGTCGGCGCAGATGCGTAGTCGTATTTCACCCCGTCGTATTCACGAATCTCAACGCCCTGTTCGCCGACGGTCAGATAAGTGGGATTTGCGTCGATCCAGCTTCCGCTGTTGTAATAGTCGACCCCATGGCGATTCTGGTGAGTAGCCACATGGGTATGTCCGCAGAAGATGCGATCCACTCTTCCCGCGAGAGCGTAAAGAAACGCTCCCTCGGCGACACGCGATTCCATCCGTAGCCAGCGGGTGTTTACGCGATCGATGAAGCGTGAAAGCCGTTTCCTGTCGCCATCCAGCTTTTGGAGTTCGTAAAAGATGCGCTCGCCCAGCCGACCGAGGAATTCGTTCTTGGCACAGAATGGGTCAAACTGATGCCCATGCACCGCTAAATGTCTTTTTCCCTCATAGTCCCAAACGTAGCGCTGATAAACCGGCACGCCCACTAGGTGAGACATAATCTGCGATAGTCCCTGGTCGTGATTGCCCTCCACCCAAACCACTTCGACCTTGCGCTTTGGATTGGAGAGTTTGCGTATGCGGGATAAAAACTTCCAGTGGTCGCTTGTCAGGCGCCGAAAATTCAGATCGCTGAAGATGTCGCCTAACAGCACAAGTCGCCGAAACTTTGTGCTTTCCAGCAACTCGGTTGCTTCGCGGGCACGGCTCACTTCGCTGCCCAGGTGTACGTCGGAGAGAATGAGCGTATCCAGTACCTGCTCTGCCATAACGTCTTTATCTTGAACTACAACCGTGAACCCCCTGTGAAGCATTGGTGAAAGTTCTGTGAAACAAACCTTGTACACTTCACACGGAGGTCTAGGGTCTAAAGCGGAGCATAACTAGGTCAAATGAGGTGCCAACTGGAGTGCTTTCCGTCACTGTCCCCGCATTCACCAAAGATTTACACTGGTGTCATAGCCCAGCAAGCAATTGTGGGCAAAATGAATCATTATGCTGCGCAGCAATATTACCGAAGACTCCTCAACTCCGTTCGCCAAACTCGGGAAGCAGATTCCCTGGGTCCGACCATTCCTACCTCTCCGTCGGCTGGATCGCATCTATGCAGGCGCGCTCGCCCGTCCTGAAGGAAGCGTTTTCGACGGCATCCTCCGCGAGCTGGATGTCGAATACTCGGTGCGTGCCGGAGAGCTGAAAAACATCCCTCTCGAAGGCCCAGCCATAGTCTTCGCCAATCATCCGTTTGGCATGCTCGACGGAATCGTGATGGCCTCGCTTATGCTGCGCCTGCGTCCAGACGTCAAGCTTCTGGCCAACCAGTTGCTCGGCTGCATGGAAGAGCTTTCGCGCAACTGTATTCTCGTCGACAACATGATGGGCGAGGGTCACGAGGAAGCCAATCGTCGCGGAATTCGCGAGGCTCTTGAATGGGTTAAGCAGGGACACATGCTCATCGTCTTTCCTGCCGGAGAAGTCGCCTCCTGGAGCCGTCATCACCGTCGCGTGCTCGATCCGCAATGGAATCGAAATATGGCACGCATCGCCCGCATGACCGGAGCCAGAAGTGTTCCGGCCTTTATCGCAGGAAGCAACAGCGTCGGCTTTCATCTCGCGGGATTGATCAATCCGCGCCTGCGCACCTTTTTCCTGCCCCACGAACTCATCAATAAGCGCGGTCGCCGCATGGAGGTCCGCATCGGCGTTCCCGTCGAGAGCGAAACCCTTAAGGCAATCCGCGACGACGATAAAGCCATCGACCTGCTGCGTTGGAATAGCTCTCTGCTCTCGTTACGTGACCGTATAGGTTCTCCCCGAGCCCGCTTTTTCCCTGCCAACTGGCAGCCCAAGCATGCCGTAGCCGCCCCCGAAGATCCGTCGGTACTCATGCGAGAACTGGAAGCGCTTCCCGCCGATGCTCTTCTCGAAACCGCGGGTACCATGCGTGTCTACGCGCTCACTTCGCGTCAGGCTCCGCGCATCGTGCGAGAGATTGGCCGCCTTCGCGAGGTCACCTTCCGCGCTTCCGGCGAGGGGACAGGCAAGGCCCGTGACCTTGATCGCTTCGATGCCTATTACATCCACCTTGTGCTCTGGAATGAAGAGCGTCAGGAAGTAGCGGGCGCTTACCGCATCTGTAACGTGCAGAATGTGCTCCGTCGATATGGATTGCGCGGACTCTACACCGCTACACTCTTCCGCTTCCAGCCAAAGTTTTTCACCAAGGTTGGTCCAGCTCTGGAGCTGGGACGCTCTTTCATCCACTTGGATTACCAGCGTCAGTACGCGCCCCTTCTAGTCTTGTGGAAGGGAATTGGCACCTATATCGTCCGTAATCCTGAGACTCCGATACTCTTCGGAGCTGTCAGCATCAGTGCCGACTATTCCGTAGCGTCGCGCGAAGTCCTAACCAGTTACCTGAGCGCCCACTCCGTCGATGCCGAACTGCTGAAGTTATTGCGCCCCAAGAATCCGCCCCGCGCCGAATCCGAAAATGGTGCCGAGCCGGAAATGTTCGCGCGCGTGTTCTCCATTAACGACATCTCCGAATGGGTCAGCATGTTTGAGAGCGACGGCAAAGGAGTCCCGGTTCTCGTCCGCCACTACATGAAGCTTGGCGGAAAATTTCTGGGCTTCAACGTCGACGCCAAGTTCTCCAATGTCTTGGACGGTCTGTTAATGGTGGACCTCCGCGAGGCGAAGCCAGAGTTGCTGGCCCGCTATTTCGGCAAGCAAGGCTCGGCCGATTTTCTCAAACTTCACAGTGCCCCAGCAGCCTCGGTCTCCCACGAAGAGTCCGAAGCCGCACTCGTCCCCTAATCCCGCCCCATTCGAGCCGCATTTTGGCTTGAATGAGGGCGAATCATTTGTTCCTGAGCTTAGCTCAATCTGTTCTGAATTTCTCCTTGCCTCTGCTCTTGTTTTGCACTTCGAGCATCGAATGCGATATCGTTTCGCCGTGGTGACTACGAAGGCCGACCAGATGAACGCAGCAGTGCTCAGCATAGGGCTGTTGGCTTTGCTAGAGAAAATTCCCGATCACGCCAGCAAGGAAGAGGTGCACAGACTCCGCACCACTGTCCGGCGTCTCGAAGTACAACTTCAAAACTGTCCCCCAAAACTGGCGAAAATGCTAAAACGCCTACGCACAAAAGCGGGAAGAGTGCGCGATATCGACGTGCATCTCGGACTCCTCAAGCGCCCTCTTGCACCCCGCACCCGGCCTGAAGAGTGCCAGAACCAGCTCCGTGAAATCTTGAAAGGCAAGCGTGATTGCCATGTGAGTTTCTTGCGGGATCTAGCGGCAGAGTCCGCTCCTCTTCTAAAGGCGAAGCTCCCCGCGTTAACCGAACAATCCTCGGAGGCTGCCCCCACTCAACAAGAAGCTCACCACGTTGCTGCACGATCCCGTGAGCAATATCTGCGATGGACACGTCGCATTCCCGAGGACCCCACACGCCTGCATCAACTTCGCATCAATACCAAGAAGATGCGCTATTCGCTCGAGCCTCTGGTGGCCAACGAAGAGTGTGCCGAACTCGCAGCTAAGTTCAAGCAGGTGCAGGACGCAATCGGCAACTGGCACGACTGGGACACCTTGAAAGAACTCGCGGTACGCGAGTTTGGTTCCTCCAAAGCGGCTCCCGTCTGTAGACTCTTGGAAGCGCGTGCCGAGCGCGAATATCGCAAAGCTCGCCGCGTAGCCCAAACTGTTAGAACCTGGGTTTCCGGCAGTAAGCCTGTGGCGTCAGCCGTCGGCGATGAATCACAAAAGCTAACTCGTAAGGCGGCATAAGGAATGGCAACACTGGCTGCAGTAGATATCGGTGCAAACTCCGTGCGGCTCAAAATCGCACGAGTGGTGCGCAAGCGTCTCCAGGTGCTTCATGAGGATCGCGAGGTAGTCCGACTCGGCGAAGGCGTGTTCCACACCGGAGCCTTGGACCCAGCGGCCATGGAACAGACCGTGCGCGTCCTGCGACGCTTTCAAAAGGCGGTGCAGGCTCACGGAGCCACCGAGGTCCGCGTGGTCGCCACCAGCGCCCTGCGTGACGCCAACAACGGCGGAGCTTTCGTTCAGTGGGTGCAGGCAGCCATCGGTTGGCGCGTCGAGGTGGTCAGTGGCGTAGAAGAAGGCCGACTCATCCACCTTGGCGTAATGGCCAATTCGCGCATTGCAGCCGGACGCATCCTGCTAATTGATCTTGGCGGCGGAAGCTGCGAGCTGATCGTCTCCTACAAAGGTCAAATCGAGCACGTCTACAGCTTGCCTCTCGGAGCCGTGCGCCTCACCCGTGAATTTCTCAAACACGATCCGCCTACTGAAACCGAGTTGGACCAGATGCGCAGTTACATCGGAGAAGAAATCCGGCGCATCGCGCCTCAGCTGACCGCGCACAAAATCAATCTGACCGTTGCCACTTCCGGAACCCCCGCTGCGCTCAGTGAACTCTGGTCTGCCGGTCAGGATGCCGAAACGACAACGGTGCCGCGTGCCGGACTGCTCCGGCTCACCAAAAAGCTTTCTGCATTAAGCATTGATCGTCGCCGTTTGCTCAAAGGGATCGGCCCTCGCAGGGCTGAAATCATCGTTGCCGGAGCCCATGTCTTCGCCGAGCTATTCAGCGAACTCGATCTCACCAGCTTCCGCTATCTTCCCTTTGGATTGCGCGACGGCATTCTCGCTCAGATGGCCGCCGACGATCAGGACATAGGACTCAGCAAGCAGTTGGAGAACGAGCGCAACAACTCCATTTTCAATCTTGCCTCCCATTACCAGGTTGATCTGAAATTCTCCACGCGAGTCGCCGAGCACGCCGAGAGGCTATTCAAGCTCCTCGCGCCCGTACATCATCTTCCACCGGAGTACGGCAGTCTGCTGAATGCGGCTGCGATGCTCCACGAAGTAGGGTCTTTCATCAGTCGCGCCGGACGCCGTCGCCACGCCTTCTACATCCTGGCCCACTCGGAGCTATTAGGCTTCAGCCTGCCACAGCGCCGCTTCATCGCAGCCATCGCACGTTATCTTGGAAAGTCGAAGATCACAGTCACCAGCCCAGCCGTCCGCGTGCTTTCCCCTGCGGATCGCCTATTGCTGCCGAGGACTGTGCTACTGCTGCGCCTCGCAAGAGCCATTGAGCAGGGAAGACGAGGTGCTGTGCTGAGCCTGCGAGCTAAGGTCGAGCCGAGGAACGTGAAGCTCACGCTCGTCACCCGCCCCACCGGAGCTGAATTGGAACTATGGGCTCTCGAAAGGGAAAGTAATTATTTCTCGGAGGTCTTTGCCCGTTCCTTGACCTGTGCCGAAGTGTAGGCCTTGATCAAGCGTGGAGTAACCAGCCAGTTGAGCACGCTGCGTTTTGGCCCGATCTCCACGCGGGCCACGCTGCCTTTTTTCATTTCGATAGCGCGCTCGCTCAGTCCTCCGCTTACCAGCAGCGAAAGGAACTTGCTCATGTTGGGATTGTGTCCCACCACCATCACCGCTTCCAGTTCTCTTATCTGCAAAAGCAACTGGCGGAAGCTTTCATAACTGGCGTTAGGTTGCAGCGCGGGAGTCCGCTCAATCTGCTGCTCGTAGTCGAGCTCGTTCCCCACCATGGCGGCCGTCTGCATTGATCGTTTCAAAGGGCTGGACAGAATCAAGTCCACATTCGTGTCCAGGGAGTTCAGGAGTCTTCCAACATACCGGCATTGTTCAATGCCTTCTTTATCGAGAGGACGCTTTTCGTCCTGAACAGGGTTGAGACGTTTCTGACCTGCATTTGCGTGGCGCAGAAAATAGACGATCATCGATTCGCTACCTTGGTTGTTACCTTAGCGCGCGGCTTAACAATGCGGCGCGGCGGTCTTGCTGGCGCCACCGGAATGGCCGAGAGGTCGCGCTTTCCCTCGGCTGCCTCGATAAGAAACTCCTGCGAACTGAACGGTACAGTTTTTCCCTTCACATCTTCGCGAACGTAGCTCCCATCGCGTTGCAGAATGCTTGATTTCACATTGTCGGCGAGATACGCAGCCAGAATCTCGTTCCGTACTCGGTCTCTCAGCAGTGGGTCGCGCAGAGGAAATACCACTTCCACTCGCTCGTGTAAATTACGAGGCATCCAGTCGGCGCTTCCGAGATAAATCTCTTCCTCACCGCCGTTCTGGAAATAATAGATGCGGCTGTGTTCCAGAAAGCGGCCCACAATGCTCCGCACTTTGATCCGGTCGCTTATGCCGCGAATCCCCGGTGTCAGCGAGCAAATGCCGCGAACGATCAGGTCCACTTGCACCCCTGCCTGCGAGGCGCGATACAACTCCTGCACAACATTTTTGTCGAGCAAGGAATTCACTTTGGCGATAATCCGCGCCGGTTTCCCGGCCCGTGCATGATCGGCTTCACGCGCGATCAAATTCGCGATCCGCTCCGCAAGGTCCACGGGAGCCACCATGAGCGGGTTGTAATTCGGTTGCTCAGAGTACGCGGTCAGAAAGTTAAATACGTTGTGCACCGCAAACGTCATCTCCGAATTCGCCGTTAGCAAACTCATGTCCGTATAAAACGCTGCCGTCGTCGGGTTGTAGTTACCCGTCCCCAGATGGCAGTACCTGCGCATCACTCCGTCCGGATCTTTACGTGCAATCAACGTCAGCTTGCAGTGAGTCTTCAGTCCCACCAGTCCGTGGAAAACCTGTACTCCTGCGTCCTCAAGCTCACGAGCCCATTTGATATTCGAAGCTTCATCGAAGCGCGCTTTCACCTCGACCACCACCGTAACTTCCTTCGTCGCCGCAGCCTGTACCAGTGCCTCGACAATCGGAGAGTTATCGTTGGTGCGGTAGAGCGTCTGCTTGATCGACAGCACAGCCGGGTCCTGCGCCGCTGCTTCAATAAAGGAGACCACGCTGTCATAGCTATCAAACGGATGGTGCAGCAGCACGTCTCTCTGTCGCAGCGCAGCCCAAATATCCCGCGTCCCCTTCGGCAGCGACCACTCGCGCGCCTGGAAAGGCTTGAACTTCAAATCCGGGCGATTTACCGCGCTATACATATGCATCAGCCGAGACAAGTTCACCGGCCCCGGTGTGCGATACACCTGCCAATCCTGCAGTTCAAAAACCCCTTGCAAACGCGACACAATATCGGCGCTCGCGTCGGATTCAATCTCCAAGCGCACCGCGTCGCCCTTGCGACGATTGTGCAACTCCGTCCGTACCGACTCCAGAACCGAGCGCGACTCTTCTTCTTGCAAGTAGAGGTTGCTGTTTCGAGTAATTCTGAATGCACCCTCACTCAGAATTTCATACCCGCGATACATTCTCCCTGCATGCAATCCCACTAGATCAGCAAGCGGAATAAACGAATCCCCCTTCCCGTCCGGCAATCGAATTAATCGCGGCAGCGAACGAGGTACTGTGACCACGCCCATGTAGTTCACGTTCGTTGTCGAGCGGCGTCGCCTGCGCAGCAGCAGAGCCTGGCAAAGCGCCTTGTGAATCACTCGCGGGAACGGATGCGCCGGATCGACGGTGACCGGAGTTAGCAGCGCGTCCAGTTCGTTGCGGCAGTAGTCGTCAACTACTTCGCGTTGAGCGTCGTTCAGGTCTGCCAGCGAGTGTACCCGGATGCGGTGTTCCGCCAACGCTGGCAATAGCTTTTTGTTCCAGCATTCATACTGCTCACGTACAAACACGTGAGTAGCTTCGGCCACCATCTCCTCTTCGTCCATCGGAGTCAGTCCATCGGGCCCCGGATCGACTTGGCCTTCTTCCAAATGCTGTAGCAGCCCGGCAATTCGTATTTCGAAAAACTCATCCAGATTGCTGGCCGTAATGGCCAAAAACTTCACCCGTTCCAGCAGTGGATTACTCTCGTCAAACGCCTCTTCCAGCACACGGCGGTTGAATGCGAGCCAGGACATGCTTCGGTTTAAGTAAAATTCCGGATTTAGCAACGAGCGAGGCGGCATAGCCAATCAGTGTACTGCCTTAGAGGGCAGATTCGCCATCAAAGGAGTGTGAACATACCGCTTCCGGCAGCGCCCGAAAGAGTAGTGCCGTCGCCAGTGCCGTCCCCGATGCTGTTCAATGTAGCGCGGTTTACATTTGCCGTAGCTTCATCGCATACTAGCCATATGGTTCGTTTGGGGCGATGGAAATCCGGATTAGCGCTCCTGCTCCTGCTGCACCTGATGGTGCATCCGGCGATCCACGTTCCACGCGTTCCGGAGTTGCTAACCGGCTCCGACAGTCACACTGTTCTGCGCGCCGACTCCTCTGATCCAGACGATGTCTGCTCCCTCTGCCGTGTAGCGAATTCCATCCACACGCCCACGCCCGCACCAGCACAAGGCGAACACCTTCTCCAGGTTGGCAGCCGCCGAGTGGACAGTTCCGCCGTCCCGCCCACCGTTGAGCGCCGTCATAGAATCCCCCGCGGTCCCCCAGCTTCCATCCAACTTTAAGAGCCCGAAGCTGATTTTCCGGCGGCCAATGAAATTTCCCTTCGCCGGAAGGTTCCTTACTCATTTTGGGGATTTTGTAGCCTCGACATCAGGTCGTGACCCTACCCGTAGCCGCAATGTGCGACAACTGGTCAGGGGGCCTCGTAGTACCTCGGAGATTACCGTATGAAGGCGCGTATCGCCACTGTTCTAGCTCTACTCACTCTCTTTCTTGCCAGCGCATTTGCCGCCGATCCGCAGAATTTGGGTGCCACAGGAACCCTCCAAGGTTCAGTTACCGATCCCACCGGAGCCGTTGTCGCCGGAGCAACCGTCCAAATCAACAATCGCGTCACCAACTACTCAGCGACCGCGACCACGGATGCCTCTGGCCTGTTTGCCTTCCGCAACGTGCCTTTCAATCACTACCACCTCACCGTCACGGCCCCCGGATTTGCCAGTTCCGACAGCGCTCTCGATGTGATCTCCCCCGTCGCGCAAACGCTCAAACTGACCCTGAACATCGCGTCCTCCCAGACCGTCGTAAACGTCGAGGGCGGCTCCAGCGATCTCCTTGAGACCGAAACCACCAACCACGTCGACGTCGACAGTAACCAGATCGAGCGAATGAACAAAAACTCGACGGAAGGCATCAGTTCGGTCATCGAGCAGTCCTCCCCCGGAGTTGTATCGGACTCGAACGGCAGCTTCCACCCCCTTGGTGAACACTCCGACACTTCATTCGTCATTGACAACCAGCCAGTAAACGACCAGCAGAGCCGCACCTTTTCCAATCAGATTGCCACCAGCACCATCGATTCTATGGAAGCCATCACCGGCGTAGCCCCTGCCGAGTTCGGAGATAAGGCCAGCCTCGTCGTCCGCACCACAACCAAAAGCGGCTTAGGCTCCAAAGGCGTCCACGGAGGAATCTCCGGCGACTACGGCTCCTTCGGAACATCCGCCACATCCATAAATCTAAGTGCCGGAAACGAGCGTTGGGGAAACTTCATCGCCATCGACGGCACCAACTCCGGACGCTTTCTCGACACTCCCGAGTACCGCCCTCTGCACGCCCACGGCAATGCCGAGAACATCTTCGACCGCACGGACCATCAGCTCACCGAGACCGACTCTCTGCACCTGAACCTCTCCGTAGCGCGCTCCTGGTTCCAGCAGCCCAATACCTACGACCAGCAGGCCGCCGGACAGGACCAGCGCCAGCAAGTCCGCAGCTTCAACGTCGCTCCCGGCTACACGCATCAGTTCAATGAAAACTCGCTGCTCACCGCCAACGCGTGGGTGCGCCAGGACCGTGTTGGCTACTATCCCAGCGCCAATCCGCTCTTCGATCAGCCCGCGGCTCTCAGCCAGCAACGTCGCCTCACCAGCACCGGAATCAAGTCGGACTATTCAATCAGCAAGGGACGTCACACCTTCAAAGCCGGAGCTCAGTGGCAGCACACCTTCCTTTCTGAGTACTTCAACCTGGGCATCACTGACCCGTCTTATGGTCTGCCGCTCTACAACATCGCCCTCGGTCAAGCTCCCTTCACATTCAAAGGGCACGCAGACATCAAAGAAGAGTCGATGTACGCGCAGGACTCAGTCAAGCTGAAAAATTGGACTCTCTCCGCCGGACTTCGCGCCGATTTCTATAACGGGCTCAGCAGCGATCACGCCGTCCAGCCACGCGTCGGAGCCAGTTACCTCATTCCCCGTAGTGGCACCGTCCTTCGCGGCTCCTACGGACGTCTGCTCCTCACCCCTTACAACGAAAACCTCGTCCTCTCCAGCAGCACCGGTTCCGGAGGACTTGCCAGCAACCTCGGCGCGCAAGGTCAAAAAGCGATCACCACCGCCCATCGCAATCAGTACGAAACCGGATTCCAGCAGAGCCTCGGCAAGTATCTAGTAGCCGACGCCAACTACTCTTGGAAGTTCACCGACGGGGACTACGACTTCGACGTACTCTTCAACACTCCCTTAGCTTTCCCCATTCAGTGGAAGAAGTCGAAAATCGACGGAGTCTCCGTCCGCCTAACGATGCCTGAGCTACACGGATGGTCTGCGTACTCAGTGATGGGCCACACCCGTTCGCGTTTCTTTGGTCCCGAGGTCGGAGGTATCCTGTTCAATTCTCCGGTCAGCACCGGAGTCTTCCGCATCGATCACGATCAAGCCTTCCAGCAGAGCACTCACTTGCAGTACCAGATCGGCAAGAAACTCCCCTGGATGGGCGTGACCTGGAATTATGAAAGCGGCATGGTTGCCGGTGATGTTCCCACCTACGCAGCAGCCCTCGCCTTAACGGCAGATCAGCAATCGGCCATCGGTCTTTTCTGCGGATCAACCTACGCCGCTCTCGGAGCTCCCATCACCTCCTGTGCTCCGGGACAAGCTCAGGGCGCAACCCGCATCAACATTCCGGCTGCTGGCACCGAAAACGACGACAAGAATCCGCCTCGCATCGCGCCTCGCAACATCTTTGACGCGACCATCGGCGAAGACAATCTGTTCCAATCGGCGGACAAGCGCAAAGTCTCTCTGCGCTTCACCGTCAGCAATTTCACCAACAAGGTGGCGCTCTATAACTTCCTCTCCACCTTCAGCGGAACCCATTTCCTGGCTCCGCGAACCTTCTCCGGCGAACTCGGATACAGCTTCTAGTTACGGCTATAGCGAAAACTGGGTGCCCCATCCTCGCCGCGTTTTTCGGCTAGTCAGAATGGAGCGACCGGTTCCGATGCGCTGACGTGGGTTACGCTGTGAGTTGGTTAAAACCCACAACGCAGAGCCATAAAGCGGAAAGGAACCGGTC
>Ga0224527_1000259_pt1 | contig 40446 bp, 22 predicted proteins | sample CBST0metaG_FD_179882 | JGI IMG/M metagenome (GOLD analysis project Ga0224527, IMG submission 179882) | Peat soil microbial communities from Stordalen Mire, Sweden - C.B.S.T0 | ecosystem: Environmental > Terrestrial > Soil > Wetlands > Peat | place: Sweden: Norrbotten County, Stordalen Mire... | reverse complement strand
GCGTCCATCAGGATGGTCTCGTCCATATCAGCGAGCTCTCCAATCGATACATCAAGGAACCGTCTGAGGCCGTCAAGACGGGGCAGATCGTCAAAGTGAAAGTGTTGAGCGTGGATTTGAAAGCCAAACGCATCGCGCTTTCGATCAAACAATTGACGGCATCCACGCCGCGGCCCGCGGGCAATGCCGGCAGGCCCGCGGCAGCGAACGGAAAGCCTGCGGCGCGGCATGAAAAGCCAGCACCCAAGCCGCAGCTCACAATGGACGACAAACTCGCCGTGCTGTCGACCAAGTGGAAGGTCCGGTAGCGCGCAGCGTAGCGCCGGTCTCCAGACCGGATGTACTGAGGGCCTCCCTGTGAAACGCTCAGAGGTAGTTCCTTCAATCTTTCCATTGCGCAACCCGCTCTGGTCCAGCGAAGGCTCGACGGAACGCGGGGCTCCCCTGTGCGCAAGTTGGGCATCATTCAGTCGCGGCCCAGAGGAATATGATTGTCGCTGCGACGAATCATGCCGATAGTCAACACATCGGCGCGCAAGTCTGCACCAGAATCGGCTTGGCCGCCAGCACGGAGCTCGGCCCCGCGCGGTTGGAGGAAGACGGATGAAGGACAAAGGCAAGCAGGTACAGGCAGAGACCAAGCAGAATGGTAAGGCTCCGAACGGCAACAAGCTGGGCGGGGATCTGCCGGCGCCGTCCGCGGCCAAGGGAAAGACACTGCAACTGGGCAAGGACTGCGACTACGATCGCGAACTGCGCCGGTTGCAAATTGAACTGGTCAAGCTGCAGGAATGGGTTCGCCACGAAGGTCTGCGCGTGGTGGTTCTGTTTGAAGGCCGCGACGCGGCCGGCAAGGGCGGAGCCATCAAGCGCATCACCGAGTCGCTCAATCCGCGCGTGTGCCGGGTGGTGGCGCTCACCACACCAACCGAACGCGAAAAATCGCAATGGTACTTTCAGCGCTATGTGGAGCATCTGCCCGCGGCGGGAGAGATGGTGCTCTTCGATCGCAGTTGGTACAACCGCGCGGGCGTTGAGCACGTGATGGGTTTCTGCACCGACGCGCAGTACCTGGAATTCATGCAGAGCTGCCCGGAGTTCGAGCGCATGTTGGTGCGTTCCGGAGTGCACCTGATCAAGTACTGGTTTTCCGTCAGTGACGAGGAACAGGAGCGGCGCTTTCAGGACCGCATGAAGAATCCGACCAAGCGCTGGAAGCTGAGTCCGATGGACCTGGAATCGCGCAAACATTGGGCGGAGTACTCGCGGGCCAAGGACGAAATGTTCGCCATCACCGATACCAAGCAGGCCCCCTGGTCGGTGGTGAATGCGGAAGACAAGAAGTGCGCTCGCCTCAATGTCATTCGGCATCTTTTGTCGATGTTCAGTTATCGCGATCTGACGCCGGAGCCGCTGGCTTTGCCGCCGCTGGAAAAGTCGAAATACGTGCGCCCACCCATCCACGAGCAGAACTTCATTCCCGAGATTTATCGCGAGGCGGAGAAGAAATAGGCCGACGGCCTTAACTAGGATGAAAAGCTGCGTCTATCTCTTACCGGCTTCCCGCAATCATCTGCGCGGCGTGCTGCATGCTGGTTTCCGTGACGGTGGCGCCGGATAACATGCGGGCCACTTCGTGGGTGCGGGCAGGGTCGTCGAGGAGGCGGATCTGTGTCCGGGTGCGGCCATCGGACTCGCGCTTGTCGATCAGGAAATGCTGGTCGGCGAACGAGGCGATCTGGGGCAGATGGGTGACGCACAAAACCTGCTGGCCACGGCTGAGCGATTTGAGCTTCTGGCCGACGGCCTCCGCCGCGCGGCCGCCAATGCCGATGTCGATCTCGTCGAAGACCAGGGTGCGCGGAGTCGGCGTCTTCCTCCTGGGTTTGGCCGCGCCTTCTTCGACGCTGACCTTGAGGGCCAGCATGACGCGGCTCATCTCGCCTCCGGAGGCGATTTCGTGGAGAGACTTGAGCGGCTCGCCGGGGTTCGTCGCAATCCGGTACTCGACCTGATCCCAGCCGACCGAAGTCCAATGGGATTGATCTTCTGTCGGCTTCACAGAGACCTCGAAGTGAACCTTCATGGCCAGCGAGTTGATCTGCGCCTCGGCGAGTTTGGCCAGCTTGTGGGCGGCGGCCTTGCGTTCGGCGCTGAGCGCGGCGGCGGCATTTCGATATGCCGATTCCGTCTGAACGAGAACGGCACGAAGTGCCTTGATGATTTCGTCGCGGTCCTCGACCTCAGCCAGTCTGCGGGTGACGTCTTCCCCGAAAGCAATCACCTCGGCGACGGTTTTGCCATATTTGCGCTTGAGGCGGTCGATCAGCGCCAGGCGGTCTTCGATTTCCGCCAGGCGTTCGGGTGAGGCATTGATGCCCTCGGCATAATCGCGGAGGCTAGAGCTCACGTCGCCCAGGATGGCGCGGACGGAGCCAAGCTGCTGAACCGCTTCGTTGAACCGGCTGTCGTAGCGTGCCAGTTCCTCAACGCTGCGCAGGGCCGCACGCAAGGAGACTTCGGCCGAAGCTCCGCCCTCATACAGCTGGTCAAAGGCTCCCGTGGCGGCATCGTGGATCTTTTCCGCATTGGACAGAACCCGCTTTTCGGTTTCCAGGGCCTCGTCCTCCCCGGCTTCCAGGTGCGCGGCAGAAATTTCCTTGCGCTGGTAGCTCCACAGGTCGACCATGCGCAGGCGGTCCTGCTCTCCATGAATCAACTCCGCAAGCTTGTCGGAGGCCTCTCGCCAGCGTGCGTAGGCCTCGGCGACTGAATCGGTTGACACGCCGCCAAAGCGGTCGAGCAGGGCTCGCTGTTGTCCCTGGTCGAAGCTCGAAAGGCTCTCGCTCTGGGCATGAACCAGGGCCAGCTCGGGGGCGAGTTGCTTCAGGACCGCTACGGTGGCCGGCTGATTGTTGATGAAGACGCGGCCCTTTCCCGTAGACAGGATTTCGCGGCGCAAAATCACTTCGCTTCCGCCCGAGTCGATGCCGTTTTCCTCAAGAATCGTCTCGGCACCGGATGTCGATTCGAACACACAGGAGACCACCGCTTTGTCGGCGCCGTGGCGAACCACTTCAGCAGAAGATTTGCCACCCATCAACAGGGCCAGCGCATCCACCAGGATCGACTTGCCTGCACCGGTTTCACCTGTCAGCAAGTTGAGCCCTGGGCCGAAGACGGCGATGGCGTGATCGATGACGGCATAATTTTCAGCGCGCAGTTCGACGAGCATGATGAGCGAACCTCTTGGACCCCGTTTAAAAAATGGGACACTGGCAGATCAACGTTTTACGCGTGACAATCCGAGCGCAGCATAGCATGAATGGCGGCCTTTCCGGTCTGCAGATGGTCCCATGGAGCGACACGGGGGACCAGATCGATAACTTGGAGCGAGGTACGCCGTCTGATACCGTTAAAGCTGAGGTGAATGCCGATTTTTACTGCTGCCTTCCTCTTCCAACTGCAGCCTGACAGCGGAGCAACCCCGGGAACGCAGTCGCTGGCCCAGGGTTCGAGCGCACTGGTTGAGATGATTTCGAATAGCGGCCCGGTCGCCATGGCGGTCCTGGTGCTGCTCTTGATTGCCAGCATCTACTCCTGGACTGTGATTCTGGGCAAAATTTCCGCCTTTGGCAAGGCTACCAAAGAGAGCCGCCGGTTTATCCGCGCCTTTCGCAAAGCCAGCCGTCTGCAGGAGATTGCCTCGCTCGCCGCGGAGTGCAAGCTGAGTCCGCTCGCGCAGGTCTTCGAAGATGTGTACGAAACCTACAAGCGGCAGACGGGCGGCTCCGGTCCGCCGCGCAACCTGGCGCCGCTGGAGCGCTCCGCACAGACCGCCGCTAGCGAGGCTGTTACCAGCCTGGAGCGCCGGATGACCTGGCTGGCAACGATCGCAGCCGTCGCGCCGTTCGTGGGCCTCTTCGGCACCGTCATGGGCATCGTGGACGCATTTCACGGCCTGGGCGCTGCGGGATCAGCCACCCTACGGGCAGTTGCGCCAGGCATCTCCGAGGCGTTGATTACCACGGCCGCGGGCTTGTTTGTGGCCATTCCAGCGGTCGTGTCGTACAACCAGTTCACCGCGCGGATCCGGGTATTTGCCTCGGCCATCGACGACTTTTGCCGCGAGCTGTTGAACTCACTGGAAGAGATTCCGGTGCGTGCGACTCCGCCCCCGTCTCGCCCTCCAAGCCCCGAGCCCACCCGGGAGGTGGAACGTGGCCTTTACAAGTAACAGCGGACAGACCCGCACCTCGCTGGCGGACATCAACATTACGCCGCTGGTGGATGTGGTGCTGGTGCTGCTGATCATCTTCATGATTACCGCGCCCGTGCTGCAATCCGGGATCGAAGTGGCAGTGCCCAAGACACGCACCGTCAAAGAGATCACCGAGCAGCGGGTCGTGGTGACCATCGACCGCGACCAGCAGGTTTTCCTGGGTGACCAGGCGGTGAATGTCCACGAACTAGGGCAGAAACTGCACCAGTCGGGAGCCGATCCAGCGCACCAGGTAATCTATCTGCGCGCCGACGAGCGGGTTCCGTTCGGCGCGTTCGCCTCTGTCATGGACGCGGTCAAGCAAGCCGGAATCACAAACATTTCCATTGTCACCCAGCCGCTGGAGACCAAGACCGCCGCGGCGGGTGGGAACTAAGGCCTTTCCGCAGAGGCACAGGAAGAAAGAGTCTCAGCCAAACGCATGATGGATCTGTTGAATGACGGCGAGCGACTGGAGCGGGAACTCACGCCGGAACCGATTGCGGCTCCGGCGATGGGCTCGCTGCTGCTCCACGGCGCTTTGGCTGCCTGTTTGTTCGCCTACGCCATCATCGGCGGCCTGTTTCATCACAACAATTGGGGCAACCCAGGCAGCGGTGGAGCAATCCAGGTGAACCTGGTGAGCAGTGCCTTGCCTCTGCCCTCCGACCAGCCGCCGAATCAGAACGTGCTGGCAACCGAGACACCCAGCAAGGCGCCGGCTGAACCCTCGCCCAAAGCCAAACAGGCAGTGGACGAGACGGCGATTCCCATCGCCACCAAGCAGAAGCCGCAACCGCCGCAGAAGCAAACTGCATCCAAGACTTCGCAGCACCAGCCTCAGCCGAAACAGGACAACCGGGCCCAATTCGGAGAGCAGTCGGGATCGTCCATACCGCGGTCCACCATGGCGAAGGGATCGACCAACGGACCGGTGACTGTAGCAAATGGCGACTTCGGCAGCCGCTTCGGATGGTACGTCGAAGTCATCAAGCGCAAAGTCGACCAGAACTGGTTCCGCGCGGAAGTGGACCCCAGAACGCCGCGAGGGGCTTCAACGCAAATCTATTTCAGGGTCAGTCGCCAGGGCGTGCCGTCCAACTTCAAGGTCAATGTTTCCAGCGGCAGCCCGACACTCGACCGATCCTGCCTGCGGGCAACGCAGCGCGTTGACACATTTGGAGGTTTGCCGGCCGGCTCCAACGATCTATGGCTCGACGTCACTTATGATTGTACGTATTGAGTTCTGGGGCGCGGCCGGGGCTGCGTGCGTTTCCCAACCTGATCGAGGAAGGACTGCCCAATTCATGAATACCCGCTTCCGGCTTTTTCCCCTTGTTTCACTCCTTCTGACCTGCCTTCCAATCTGTCTGCCCGCCCAGGACTGGGTGCATACTGGCACCAACCTCGGCAATGACCGCATTCGAATTGCGGCGGCGGACTTCAAGCCGGTCGGCCAGGATCCGCAGACGCCCGCTTTGAAGGCGGCCTTTGACGCCACACTCTACAGCGACCTGAACAGCGCCGGCATCTTCGATCTGGTGTCGAAAAGCCTGATTCCCCAGACGACGCCTGGCTCTCCACAGGAGATCAACCTGGCCCAATGGTCGGCCGCGCCGTCGAATGCGGCCATGGTGGCCTTTGGCGCGCTCTCGGCCACCAACGGTCGGCTGGTGGTTTATGGCTGGCTGTTCGATACGCGCAACGCGGCAAGTCCGCAGGTGTTGGGCAAGCAATACAACGAAATCGCCAACCAGGACATGGCGCGGACAGTCGCGCATCGATTTGCCGATGAGATTATTCTGCGGCTGGGCGGCGGCATCAACGGCATCGCCGAGACAAAAATCTTCTTCGTCAGCTCCCGCAGCGGCACCAAGGAAATTTGGGAGATGGACTATGACGGTCAGAACGAGCACGCCGTCACGCACCTGGGCACCATTTCGTTGTCGCCTCGCATCTCGCCGGACAATTCGCGCATCGCCTTCGCTTCTCTGGGCCGCGAGGGATGGGCCGTCCGCATGTACTCCCTGGAACTGGGGCGCATGGTCAACTTTCCCGCGGGCACGGCGGGTGGCAGCAACCAGTCTCCGGCGTGGTCCGGGGACGGCTCCAAGGTCGCCTTCTCGTCTTCGCGGTCGGGTGATCCGGAGATTTATATTGCCGATGCCAGCGGTGGCAACCTGCGCCGAGTGACAACCTTCCGCGGACCGGATGTTGCGCCCTGCTGGAACCCGCGCACCAACGCCCAGATTGCCTGGGTCAGCGGGCGCACCGGGCTTCCGCAGATCTACACCATGGATCAGGACGGGGCGAACATCCAGCGCATGACGGATGGAGGCTACGCCATTTCGCCCTCATGGTCGCCCAACGGGCAGTTCCTCACCTTCAGTTGGAATCGCAAATACGGCCCCGGAGCGCCCGGCGGGCAGGACATCTACTTCATGGACATTGCCAGCAAGCGCTGGCTGCAGCTGACGCACGAGTCGGGCAGCAACGATTATCCTTCGTGGGCTCCGGATGGACGGCACATCGTTTTCGAGCGCTCCATTGGAGGCCACACCCAGATCTGGTCCATGCTGGCGGACGGCACCGAGCAGCATCAACTGACGCATACGGGGAACAACTTTATGCCCAACTGGAGCTGGAAGTAGGTCCCGGATGCGGAATCATCGGCATTGGCTGAAGTAGCCGGGTGAAACATCCCGGCCATCTGAACTATCATGTGAACGATGCTGAAACCCGGAGGCGTTCTGCGCTGTGGGTTGCGGCGAAGTGATCTGGCGGCTGTGCATCGCGCTCCAAGGCGGAATGGGATGTCGGCCAAAACGACAACGTTTACCGTGCGGAAACAGGCCGTATCCATTGCACTTCAGCCCCCACCCCGGGGCATTTTCTGAGGCCCTGAGCGTGGCGTCCGAAAAAATGCCGGGAAAGAGCAGTTGGGTGCGGGGATACAAAGAACCAATCGCCCGCACGATACGCTCGAATTTGTGGAAGGAGTAACCCATTGAACCGACTTAATCGCATTCTGGTACCCGTTGCCCTGCTTGTAGCTCTGGTTGCTGTTGCAGGTTGCGCGAAAAAGAAGCCGCTGCCCCAGGCAGCCCCGCCGCCGCCTCCGGTGGCAGCGCCCGCGCCTACCGCGCAAATCACAGCAACTCCGACGTTGGTTTCGGCAGGAGATCAGGTCCAACTGAGCTGGCGCACCACGGACGCCACCTCGGTTTCGATCGATGGCATCGGCGATGTACCCACCTCGGGCGTCAAGACTGTGACTCCCTCCACTTCCACCAGCTACCACTTGGTGGCTCGCGGTGAAGGCGGCACGGCCGAAGCTTCGGCACGGGTCACCGTGAATGCCCCGCCGGCCGTGGTGGTTCCCACCAACACCATGAGCGCGGAAGAGGAGTTCAAGGCCAACGTCCAGGATGTCTTCTACGACTATGACACCTACGACATCCGCTCGGATTCGCAGGGCATCCTGTCGAAGGACGCCCTCTACCTGGTCACGCATCCCGACGTAAAGGTCGTCATTGGCGGCTATTGCGACGAGCGCGGCTCCAACGAGTACAACCTGGCGTTGGGCCAGAACCGTGCCGACGCGGCCAAGAATGCCTTGGTCGTCGGCGGTGTAGCGTCAAGCCGCATCCGCGTGGTCAGCTACGGCAAAGAGAAGCCCTTCTGCTCGGAGTCGACCGAAGAGTGCTGGCAGCAGAATCGCCGCGCCGGATTCACACTGGACCGCTAGAACGCAGTTGATCGCCAAAAGCTGACAGGGAACAGAAAGCAGTGGCCGGTGCGCTGTCCCAGGTCTCGAAATCGAGACCTGGGACAGCGGGTTTTGAGGGTTTCTGGCGACTGTTGAATGGTGGCCGCGGCTCAAGTTCAAGGATAAACAATGCTCAAAACACACGCACTTCGCAATCGTCTCTTGGCGGGAGCTGCCTTTGCGCTGCTACTGGCCTCTGCACCGGCACCCGCGCACGCCGCGTCGAAAGAGATCATCGAGTTGCAGACGCAGGTGCAGCAACTGCTGGACATGGTGCAGCGCATTCAGTCCACGCTGGACACGCGCTTTGGCGTGCTGCAGCATCTTGCCGAGCAGACCGCGGACGACGCCAACCGGATGACTGCGACCGTGACGGCTCTGCAGCAGAAGCTCAACGCGCAGGGCGAAGCGACCAACGGCAAACTGGATACGACCTCCGGCCAGGTGCAGTCGCTCAACGACTCGGTGGATGAGCTGAAGTCGCGCCTCGCCAAGCTCGATAAGTCAATCCAGGATTTGCAGGCGCAGTTGCAGAACGTCCAGAATTCATCCGGCGGCGGAGCGCCAGCAGCCGCAAATTCGCCGGCCGCGGGCGGTGGTTCTGCCGGACCCGCCGGGAGCCAGGCAGCTCCGCTGCAGGAGACCTTCCAGGCCGGCGTGCGCGACTATAACGCAGCCAAATACGAAGTGGCCGTGGGTGAGTTTCAGGATGTAGTGCACTACTATCCCCTGGACGACCTTGCTGGCACGGCCCAGTTTTACCTGGGCGAAATCGCCTACCGGCAGCAAAACTACGCCGACGCAATCAAGAACTATAACGCTGTATTGGAAGGGTTCAGCGGCAACGCCAAGGCGCCTGCCGCGCAACTGCGCAAGGGGTTGGCGCTGTTGCAGCTCAACAAGAAGGACGCGGGCATTCACGAACTCCGCCTGCTCATCCAGCGCCATCCGCAGACTCCCGAAGCCGCGCAAGCCCGAAACAAGCTGAATGGGCTGGGCGTCAGGATCGCGGCGGCCCGCTAAAACGAACTCCAATGACACCACCCTCCTTAGAACTAGGCAGGAACAGAAAAGCCCCGCATGGAGCGGGGCTTTTCTGTTCCTGCCAACTCAAATCAGCGCTTACTGCAGGTTAGCCATCAGGGCGTCAAGCGCTGCCTTCGGTGGGCGGGTGACGGACTCGGGAAGCGTGCCCAACGGCTCATCGACCACGTTCAGCAAGTCGATGAAGGTTGGCTTTTCGGTGTTGATGTAGAAGACGCCGGTGAGAATCTCGTTGTTCGCCTCCGACTCCATCAGTGTGCGCACCGCGTTTGCCTTGTCGGTGGGATCGTAGTCCTCCAGCAGCTTGCGCAGGCGCAGGTTCGAGCCGTCGTGCATCTCCACTTCGTAGACCTGGCCGGAATCGTAGTCGACTTCGATGTCGTCGAAGCTGGCGACGAAGCCAATCTCATTGATGGGCTCGTCGTTCTCCTGCATGAACTTGTAGCTCTTGGTGGAGCCTTCGTGATCGTTGAAGGTGACGCAAGGACTGATCACGTCGAGCATCACCGTGCCCTTGTGGGCGATGGCGGCCTTGAGCATGGAGAGCAACTGCTTCTTGTCGCCGGAGAACGACCGCCCCACAAACGTTGCGCCCAACTGGATAGCCAGAGCGCAGGTGTCGATGGCGGGCAGATCGTTGACCACGCCCGTCTTGAGTTTGGAGCCCAGATCGGCAGTGGCCGAGAACTGGCCCTTGGTGAGCCCGTAGACGCCATTGTCTTCGATGATGTAGATCATGGGCAGATTGCGGCGCAGCAAGTGAACGAACTGCCCCATGCCGATCGAAGCGGTGTCGCCGTCGCCCGAAACACCAATGGTCGTCATCGTGTGGTTGGCGAGGATAGCGCCCGTCGAAACCGAGGGCATGCGGCCATGCACGCTGTTGAAGGCGTGCGAGCGATTCATGAAGTAGGCCGGGCTCTTCGACGAGCAGCCGATGCCGCTCATCTTCATCACCCGCTCCGGCTCAACTCCCATCTCGAACATGGCGTCGATGATGCGCTCGGAGATGGCGTTGTGACCGCATCCGGCGCAGAGCGTGCTCTTGTTGCCGCGATATTCCAGCACGGAAAGGCCGATGTGATTGACTTTGGGCGTGGGCGTTGCGGTTGCCATTTAGATGCCCTCCTTGGTCGCAAACTCTTCCGTGATGGTGCGCGCGTCGAGCGGCAGCCCGTTGTAGTGCAGAATGCTGCGCAGTTTGGTCACCTGGTCGGCGGGAAGATCGAGCTTGAGCAGGCTTTCCAATTGCGCGTCGCGGTTCTGTTCGACCACGTAGATGCGCTCGTGCGAGGCCACAAAGTCGTGAATCTCGTGCGCGAAAGGATAAGCCCTGATACGCATATAATCCGCGTCCCGGCCAAATTCGCTCTTGATCTGGTCGAGGCTCTCGCGCAGCGCGAAGTCCGTGGTGCCGAATGCCAGGAATCCGACCTTCGAGCTTCCGTCCTTGACCACAACCGGAGCGGGAACCAGCTTGCGCGCATTCTCGAACTTGCGCGACAACCGTTCCATCACGGCCACATATTCATCCGGCTTTTCGGTGTAGACCGCCGCATCGTTGTGTCCCGAGCCGCGCGTGAAATAGGCGGCCTTGGGGTGATCAGTTCCGGGCAATGTGCGCCAGCCAATGGCATCGCCGTCCACATCGCGGTAGCGGGCAAATCCACCCAACCGGTCCAGATCCTCCTTGGTCAGCACCTTGCCGCGATCGAGAGGCGTGGTTGGATAGACAAACGGCTCCGACATCCAGTTGTTCATGCCCAAATCAAGATCGGACAGAACAAAGACCGGCGTCTGAAACCGCTCCGCCAGATCGAAGGCCGCATAGCCCATCTCGAAGCATTCCTTCACTGAACCCGGCAGCAGGATGATGTGCTTGGTGTCGCCGTGGGAAAGGAAGGCGACGGCCAGCAGGTCGGCCTGCGATGTGCGTGTGGGCATGCCAGTCGCCGGCCCTGTCCGCTGCACGTCGAAAATCACGCCGGGAATCTCCGCGTAATAGCCCAGACCGGCAAACTCCGTCATCAGCGAGATGCCGGGGCCAGAGGTTGCGGTCATGGACCGTGCGCCAGCCCAACCCGCACCGAGCACCATGCCGATGGCGGCCAATTCGTCCTCAGCTTGAACCACGGCATAGGTGGCCTTGCCTTCGGGAGTCAGGCGCAGCTTCTTCAACAAATCAGTCGTCGCTTCGACCACCGAGGTCGACGGAGTAATCGGGTACCACGCAACCACAGTGACGCCGGCAAACACCGCGCCCATGCCGCAGGCCGCGTTGCCATCGATGATGATCTTGCCCGCGGTCTGGTCCATGTGTTCGATAAAGAACGGATCCTGCTTGGTCAGCTTTTCCGCAGCATAATCGAAGCCTGACTTCACCGCCCCAAAGTTAAGATCGAAGACCTTCTGCTTTTTTGCGAACTGCTTGCGCAGGCCTGCTTCCACCACGTTGATGTCGATCGAAAGCAACTGCGAAACCACGCCCACATACACCATATTCTTGACCAGCTTGCGCAGCTTGGCCTCAGGGCACACGGCCGCCGTGAGTTTGTCGAAGGGCACCGGGTAGCAGACGACATCGTCACGATATTGCTTGAGATTGAAGCTCTCCTCGTAGATGGCCACGCCGCCAGCGGGAAGAGCGAGAACATCCTGCCTGGCTGTCTCGGGATTGAGCGCCACCAGAACTTCCGCATCGCGCTTGCGGGCTACATACCCATCCTTGCTGGCGCGAATGGTGTACCAGGTGGGTAGTCCGGCGATGTTTGAGGGGAAGAGGTTCTTGCCGCTGACTGGAACGCCCATTCCGAAGATGCTTTTCAGCAGAACGCTATTGGCGGATTGCGAGCCGGACCCGTTCACCGTTGCTACGTTGATGCTGAAATCGTTTGAGACGCGCTTGCGCGCGCTGAATGCGCCCTGTTCTTCACCCAGGGCAAGGTCGCCTGTCGCCATTTGGCGGAGTTTCCCTTCCGATGAATTCTGAAAAGCGTCTTACTTTCGTTCGCTCAAATGTGATTATAGTCACGTACTGCAAAGGACGTCTTGCTGTAAAGCGCACACCTAACGTCTGATTTCCGCCTCCTCGCCCGGGCCCCAATCATTGCACAGTCCGGTCTCTTTTCGCACGGCTACATCGAGTCCATCTCAACCTCCCAGGGCCATCCGGGCCGAGTCCCGCTGCCAGCGCAGGAGCAAGGTGGAGGCGATCACCACCAGGGCCAGCGTAAGGCCGATCCACAGCCCATAAATGCCCCAGTGCAGCACAAAACACAGAAACAATCCCAGCGGGAGTCCCAGCACCCAGTAGCCGACCAGATTAGCCAGCATGGGAACCCGCGTCTCTCCCAGCCCGCGCAGAGAGCCGGTCGATACTGTTTGGATGCCGTCGAAGATCTGAAAGGCTGCCACCACCCCAAGCAATCCCGGCCCCACAGCCATCACTCGTGGATCGGTCGTGTAAAGGGCGATCAGAGGCCCCGGAACCACCAGGAAGACCAATGCCGCCAGCAACATGAAGCCTGTGCCCAATCCCAGCGCAAGCCATCCGGCCCGCCGCGCCCGCGCTCCATCCGCGGCGCCCACCGCGTGGCCTACGCTGACCGCAGCCGCAGCCGAAACGCCCAGCGGCACCATGTAGGTGAGGCTGGCGTAGTTCATCACGATCTGGTGAGTCGCCAGCGCGACCGGCGTCAACCAGCCGGCCGAGAGCGTGGCCAGGTTCCATGCCCCCACTTCCAGCACAATCTGGCCCGCCGCCGGAGCGCCCAACTGAACCAATTCCCGAAGCTTGGCCACGCTGGGTCCGGGCCAGTGGCGGAAGAGCGGATGCCCACGCTTGCGCTCATAGCGCCACGCAAACCCCAACAGCGCGGCCGCCATAAAAACCCGCGAAACCACCGTCGAGATGGCCGAGCCGTTGATGCCCAGCGCCGGCAGTCCGAGCTTGCCATAGATCAGCGCCCAGTTGCCGAACCAGTTCAACAGGTTGGCGCCGACGTACGTGACTGTAATGACACGCACATCGCCCACGCCTTGCAGGTAGCGCCGCGTGCCGCCATAGATCAAAAGAGGCAGCGTGCCCCAATTCAGAATGCGCAAGTAGCTGGCAGCGGGTCCCGCCACCTGAGAATTGATGCCAAATTGTGAAAATCCAAAGCTGCCCAGGAAGATCAGCAACATCACAGGCGGGGTAATCAGGCACGCCAGGTAGACGCCCTGCGCCAGCCATCGGTGGCAGCCCTCGTGGTCTTTCCGCCCGAAGGCCTGCGCTACCAGCGTGTCCAGACCCAGCAGGAGCCCAATGCCGAACAGCGACGGCGTGTTGCAGACGGCATTGGCCAAGGCGACGGCCCCGATGGCGGCCGGTCCCAGTTTGCCCACCATGATGGTGTCGACAATCCCTTCGGCCATCCAGCCCAGTTCGCTCAAAACGACAGGAACCGCCAGCGCCACCATCGCGACCAGTTCCTGTTTCCACTCCGTACCTGGCTTGACGGGAACCATTCAACCACTCTACAGGGCCGGAGCGAACCGGCCAACCCCGCAGAGTGGCCCGTCCTTTAGCCCACAGCAGGCCGAAGCTGCACTCTCCTGGTCGTGATCACCAGCTTGGCAGGGGTGAGTTCCGGCCCGTCCCAACCTTCCTTCACCGCCTCAATGTGAATCTCGCCCGGCCTCTTGTGAGCCTGCACGATCACTTGCGCCAACCCATTGAACAACGAACGCTTGGGTTCCTTGTCGCTCTCCTGGCAGTTGGGATCGCCATTGCCTACGCCGATCAGCGTGCCCGCGCCGGAGACCTTGAAACCGATGAGATTCGAGGCCGTCGGTACGGGGCGGCCCTCCTTGTCGAGCGCCTCCACCTTCAAAACCGCCACATCCTCGCCGTCGGCGTCAATCTCCGTGCGGTCGGCTGAGAGACGAATGGCCACAGCGGCCCCGGTGGTTTCGCGCTTCTCCGTCAGAACCACCTTGCCGTCTTTCGAGCCCCGCGCCTCGATCGCGCCCGGCTCGTACTTCACCTTCCAAGCCACGTGGCCAAGGTGAGGTACCTTCTGGCTGCCCAAGCTCTTGCCGTTCACAAACAACTCGACCTCATCCAGGTTCGAGTACACCCAGACCTGAAGTTCCTCGCCTTCCTTACCCTCGAAATTCCAGTGCGGGAACAGGTGCAGCACCGGCTCCTTGCCCCACCATGCCTTGTAGTAGTAGAAGGCGTCCTTGGGGTACCCGCACGTGTCCACGATGCCGAACTGCGAGTTGATGGAGGGCCAGCCATAGGGCGTGGGTTCGCCGCGATAGTCGAAGCCAGTCCAGGCAAATCCGCCCGCCATCCACTCCCGCGTGCCATAAAACTTCCACCACTCCTCGGCTGTCTCGCCCCACGGAACCACGCCGTCATAGGCGTTCACGGTGTTGCGCAACGGGTCGGTCGAGTACGAGCCGCGCGTGAAGATGGCGCTCGAGGTCTCTGAGCCGTAAACCGGCCGCTTGGGGTGCTTCTTGTGGAACTCGTCGGGAAACTGCAGGTTGTAGTTGAAGCCGATGATGTCGAATGCGTCGGAGACGCCCTTTTCGTTGTTGCCGTTCACCGCCGCCGAAACCACCCGGGTAGGATCGAGTTCGTGACAGCGCCGTACCATGGTCGCCGCGATTTTTGCGCCCTGCTCGGCCATCGGATCTTGCAGCAGAAACTCTTCATTGCCGACCGACCAGAGAATGATCGACGGGGAGTTGCGATAGCGCTTGACCATCGCCTCAAGCTGCGCCAGGCCCTCGGGGTTCGAACTCATCTGCCGCGTCTCGCACATCATCATCATTCCCATGCGATCGCAGGCTTCCACCCACTCCGGAGTCGGCATGTTGTGCGAGGTGCGCACAGCATTGCCGCCCATCTCCCGCAACACGCTGAGGCGGAACCACTGCAAGCGGTCCGGCAGCGCCGCGCCCACGCCCGCGTGGTCCTGATGGTTGCAGGTGCCCTGAATCTTGAGCGATTTCCCATTGAGGAAGAATCCCTTGTCTGCGTCGAAGACCGCCGTGCGCACGCCGAAACTCACACGTTCCGCGTCGCGCGGCTTACCTCCGGAATCGACCGTCACAATGGCCGAGTAAAGATTCGGCGCGTCCACCGACCACAGCGCCGCATCGTCCAGCTTCGCGCTTGCCGTAAAGGTCGCGGCTCCGTCCACTGCAACCGATTGCAGCGGCGCCTCGGCGGTTGCCACGGTTTTGCCGGCCGCATCGAGAATCTGCCAGCTTACCTTGGCGCTCTCCGCCTGTTTTCCTTCATTCAGCACCACGGTACCAAGAGTCAAAACCGCGGAGTCGCCGCTGACCGCCGTACGCACCGTGCTCTCCCACTTGCCCAGATGTAGCGCATCGGTCTTGGTGAGCCACGCATGGCGATAGATGCCGGCGCCCTCGTAAAACCAGCCGTCGCCGAAACTTGCGTCGACGCGGGCGACAATATAGTTCTTTTGGCCGTAGGCAAGAAAGTCGGTCAGATCGAAGCGGAAGGGCGCATAGCCATTATCGTTGCGACCGACAAAGCAACCGTTCACAAAGATCAGCACACTGCGGAAGGCCCCATCGAACTCAACCGTGATGCGCCGGCCCAGATCGCTGGCCGGAATGTCGAATGCGCGGCGATACCAGCCGACGCTGGTTTCGGGATACCGTCGGCCCACGGGTTTGTAGCCATGCGACTGCTGCACATCGTCGTGCACAAAAGGCAATTCGACGCCCCAGTCATGCGGCAGATCCAGCCCCCGCCACTTCGAGTCGTCAAATTTGGCCTTGGAGAAGTCGAAGTCGCCCGTTTTGGCGAAGTCGCCCTGGCTGTCGCCGAAACCCAGGTCGCGGGCGGGGTCGCTGCTGTGGCCGAATTGGAACTTCCAGCCAAAATCGAAGAGTAGTTGCTCACGCGGCGCAACGGCGGCCAGCGCCTCGGCCGAAGCCGGGCCCGGATAGCCAGCCAGTAGCGCAGCTGAGCGTCCCCACGCTGAGCGGGCCACCAAAGACGAAGCGGAAAGAGCCAATCCGGAACACAGCAGATCGCGACGCGAAATACCAGCCATGGGAATTCCTTTCAGTGAATCCTCACCGTGGATGTTGACAGCCTTGTGGACGGCGAGCAAAGCGGAACTATAAATCAGGCGGCAAGCAAAAGTAAACGATTACACTCTTCCGCGCTCAAAAGAGGGATCCTCAGGTGTGCTGGTGGTTGCTGGCGACACACCCGGCGGCGACGTCGCAAGCAAGGGTGACGGCCCATCCACGCATTAGAGGAAGTGGCGCAAGGGCCGATGGCCGGTTGCGCGCCGCCAGCGCACTGAGCAACATTCCGCAGGAGGCAACTCGCTCCTTGGCACAGAGGCTTTCGGCCAGTTGCTGACCATACCTCTCGGATCATGTCAGCATGACCCGCCTACAACTTTGCACACTCTTGTCAAACGCATGGCCAACTCGGCGGTCTCGCGAGTTGGCTGGCGCCGACAGCGGAAGGGCGAACCGGAAGGCCCCGCTGCCCTGGGGCCTTTTGCCTCCGAATTAAGCCACGCCGCGTCTCACAGCATCCACTCAAGATTGTTATGGAATCAGGATGCTGGTTGAGCTCCCGGCGCCAATGCCGTGCTGGTTCAGCGGGATCACGTCGTAGCGATATCCCCTTGAAGCAACCCCATTTTCGGTGAAGCTCGCTGTTGTGCCACCGTTCAACATGCGACTGCCGCCTTGGCTACGGGTCACTAGCCGGTTATCGAACAGCCCGCACCGCCCAGTGTTCCGTCACGCGTGCCATTGACGGGTGGCGTCCAAATCAGCGTCACCCCACCATTTGCAGAGTGTGATGCAGCAAGGTTCGTGATTGGACTGGTTGGATCTGCCGGGCAACTGCCAGAGACCGCAGGCAAAGTAACGTTGACAGTTGAAGAGGGCGAGGAGACCAGCATCGCTGTATTCACAGCCTCTACCGCAATCTGATAACTCTTGCCCGGGGTCAGACCGGTGAGTTCGATGTGCGTTGTTGGCGTCTGCACGGAGAGAACGCCGTTGAGCAGGATGTTGTAACCAGCAATTGTGCGACTGTCATCCCCCTCCTGCCAGGCCAGTGAGACGCTTGAACTCGAGGTGGCTCCTACAGTAAGTGCCGTTGGGGCAGACGCGGCAGTCGTGGGGTAGGTGTTGCCTGCCAACTGTGTGATCTTCACCGAGTCGACGTACATATGCTGCGACGCGTAATTCCAGCGACTTGTGTAGGACCAGGCGGCGGGCCAGTTGCCCACCCAAAGCTGAGCTGGATCAGCGGGCACGTTGCTGTAGCTGGTCTGCACCAGCATGCCATCGATGAACCACTGGATGCGAGGTCGGCTACCGTCAGAACCGTCGTACCAGTCGATCTGGTAGAGGTGGAAGCGGCCATCGGCCTGGTTTGGCACGGTTGTCGGCAGGCAGTTGCAACTGATGGCCCCGGCCAGTGGGTCGGTGCCAGCGGTGGTGGCATAACTATTGAGACCGGCAACAGTCATGGCGCCGTCCGCGCCATTAGCGGGCATCTCCACGTCAATCTCGGTGTAATTGCCGGAACCTGGAGCCGAGTTTGGTGGCTCATAGTAATTCCACAGGGCGGTTTCGCCACCAGGCTGTTGCAGGGCCATCATGCGAATCTGGTAGCGGGCCGGGCCATAGCGCAGCCGTGTCCATGCCACAGCTCCCGTCCGCACGGAGCCGTTGCCGTAGGCGCCGGGGCTGATGTAGGCAACGGGATTCCCGGCCTCGAAGCCGAGATATTCTTTCTGAATGCCCCGGATCGGGCCCGTGTAGTTGTCGCCATGAGCCTGGGCATCGAGTACGCCGATGGACATGCCTGTGGCAGGATCTGTAACCGTAGTCACGCTCAGGTTCTGCGGTATCACGCCATTGTTGCCAACGCCGCCCCACTGGTCCTCGCCTGGCATCCAGTGCACGGCGTCGAGAGATTGCTGGTTGAAATCGTCGTAGAAGAGCACGGTCCCAGGTACGGAACCGGTGCCGGCAGAGCTGTTGTGCTCGGGCGCCGCGCAGGCGACGAGGCCGCACGTCAGCAATACCAAACAGAAGAGCCATGCGCGGCAGGCAAGGCTAAGTAGCTGCATGAAGAAGATCCTTTCCGATAAAGGCACAGAGGTAGCGCGCCATGCCGCCACCGTCGAACTCTCTTCGACGGCGGTGGGGCATGGAGGCTTCCTGTATTGGGCGCGAGTCACGTACGCCCCGATGGGGACGGATTAGTAAAAGAGCTTCAGGCCGAATTGCACCTGGCGCTCGTTCTCGGCTGCCGTCGCACCACTGTCCACACCAAACGCCGAACCATCACTCAGGAAGGTGTCGGGCATCTGGTATAGCGGATGGTTGAAGGCGTTGACAGCTTCGGCGCGGAACTGCAGATGCGCCTTCGTGCCGAGGTCGAAGACCTTCTGTACGCTGAGGTCGAAGTCCATCTCACCGGGTCCGCGGATGGTGCCGTTGCGGCAACTGCCATAATCACCGGCAGGAGTGGTGGTGAAGTTGGGCGTGGGGTAAAGCCCGGTGGCAAACAACGCCTTGGCCACACCATCGATACCCGGAAAGGCCGTGGTAGAGTTCGCCACATTCGCCAAATTGTTCTCGGTCAGCGCACTGCGTTGACTTCCGACCATGTCGGCCGACGGATCGCCGAGAGTGATGCCCGGGTTGTCTGCAAATGAGGTGCTCGAGGGCAGAACCTCTGAGAAATCGCCGGCCTGCATACGCGCCGTCATCACGGTGGCCGATTGCGACTGCGCGGGAATGTCGTAACGTTGCCCCTGGTAGTCGGCGAAGAAGAATAGCTTCTTCCGCAGCACAGGACCGCCCAATGTGCCGCCGAACATGTTCCAGCGGAGCTTGGTTTTGGTTACGCCATCCGTATTGCCCTCGCTCCACGGTGAGGCGTTCAGCGCATCGTTGCGCACAAACTCAAAGGCACGGCCGTGAAACTCATTGGCGCCGCTCTTGACGGCCGTGGTGACAGTGCCACCCTGAAAGTTGCCATAGGCAGCCGAAGGGTTCTGCGTAATGACGGTGAACTCTTGAATGGCGTCAACTGAAGGAGTGTAGGCAATCAGGTTGTCGGAGAGTTGATTGTTCTCAAGACCATCGAGCAGAAAGTTGTTGGACTGTTCGTTGTTGCCATTGATGAAGGGGCGGCCGGCAGTCTGCTGGCCCTGCACCGTGGTCATGGAGGCCGGATCAGGATGGGTCGTGCCCGGCGCAAGCAGGGTCAACTGCACATAGTTGCGCGTGGCCAACGGCAGATTGTCAACGGTGTTCTCGTCAATAACGGTGTCAATTTGTGCCGTGTCGCGCTTGAGCAAGGGGTTTTCAGAGGCTGATACCTCAACGGTCTCGCTCGAAGAGCCGAGCTTCATCTGGAAATTGATCTGGTCGGTCTGGCCGAGCTCCAGATCGAAGGCTGGGCGGCTCACCGTGGCAAACCCAGACATGGCCACCTGCAGGGTGTAATTGCCGATTGGCATAGCCAGGCGGTAGATGCCCGCGCTGTTGGTGGTGCCTCGAAAGACGACTCCGCGCGCCGTCTCGGTGGCCGTTACAGTAGCGCCGTCCAGGACCCGGTTCTCCGGATCGGTGACGGTGCCCGTGAGGATGCCGCCGATGGCCTGCGCTCTCAGGTGCGGAGCACAGAGCAGGGTGAGCAACAACAAAAACAACATTGAGACCAAACAGGCTCCCATCCATTGCCGGCTCTGGTGGCCAGCTTTCATGCCGATAGATCTTGCGTCAACCATGGTTGTCCTTTCCTTAAGTCCAAATCGCCCGCCCAGAAATCACAAGCGTGCAGCCCCGGCCGGAGAGCACTCAGGCCTGCATCACGGCATTTCCATCGCGACGGACGGAAGTAGTCTCGGTTATGGAGCGGAGGACAAACTAGGCAATGAACAGTGCATTACCGTAATGGACTATTGAGAACAAACCGCTTATGCACAAAACGCACACCAGGCATAACTCAACGATTCGGTTATAACGGCTGATATCCAAACCGCACAACCGCGACCGGCTACCAATAATAGGAGCCGACCACCTGGGGAACAGAGGGATAATCGCCCACGATGCGGGTATGCAGCACCAATTGCAGGTTGTGCTTTTGCCAGTCGCGCGGGGCATCGCGCAAAGCCTCACCGAGCAATTCGGGGTCGGTGATCAGGGCGGCGGCCGCCTGGGTGCCATACTGCTCGGCACCGTAGACCAGGATCATGATCTCGTGAGTCTGCGGATCAAAGGTGCGCACGACAATGGCATAGTCGTCGTCAACATGCAGGTCGGCCCGCAGGTTGTGCGGAATCCAGCCGGTCGGTTTGCCGTTGTCGAGGACCATACCGTTTTCCTGGCGGATGGTGTAGCGAAAGTCGCGCGTCACCGGCTCCCAGAAGTGGATCGAGTAGCCGAGCAGGATGCTGGGGGCAGCGTTCAGGTCCTGGACTGTGACCGAGTTGCCCACCCGCACCTTAAAAGCATGATGCCGGCCACCGAGCATGCCGCTCAGCTGCGCGGCCGCCACCAAATCACCACCACCCAGGTAGCCGTTGTTGACCAGGGTGAACGGCTCGGGATGAATCTGGCCCAGGTCGGTATGCAAATAAACTGGCGTGTAGGCTCCCACGATGACAACCGGCGAAGAACTGTGCAACACCGGTGCCCAGAACTCATCAAAAGCCGAGGACCTACCGAAATCAAAGAACCATCCGACGCCCAGCCCCACCAGTAACGGCAGCGCAACCAACCCGGCGATGATCCGCGATTTGCGTCGCAGATCGACTGAGGACGTGCTCTTTTCGACGAAAGCAAGCTGGGTGACCCGTCCCTCAGACGGAGCGCTGGTTTCCTCCCCTGCGTTGGCTTCCACCTCGATAGTTGCATCGCGGAAACGCGGCACATAGGAGCCGGCAGGCAGCTCGATCACCAGTCCGCCCCGATTGCCCTGCTCAGAGTAGTACATACCGAGCCGCTTGCGAATATCGCCGGCTCGAACCCGCACCACCGGCTCTTCGTTCACGTCGTAATCAACGTTTTTGCCGAAAACTTCAATGCCGATGGTCCGTTCTTTCAGTTCGCTGCTCTGACCGGCCAAGGTCTTTGCCACCACAAAGGACAAAAACTCTTTGCTGCGTTTACTGTTGCAAAACGCTGGACTAGCCAGTACCTGCCGCAGTTCGGCCGAGATAGCAAGCGCGGAGAGTGCAGAGCGATGTTCGGCAGAGATCTCGGACGGAGTAGTCGGCTTGACATCGGACATGGCAAGTCCAATCGCTATGCCAGCTGACCGGCAACTGCCATGGGCACAGGAGATATCTATGTAAATTGGCCCTATTATACTCGAGACCCTCAGCACGATCATTTGCACTCGGAACGCCTCGCGGACAAGGCCCCGCTAGAACTGCTGGCCAGGTCATTGACCGTGTTCTGTCAACTAGCGACAGCGACCATGCAGATCAGAAAAGGCAAGGCCCGGAAGAGCCCCACATTCCAATCGGAGCCATGACTGCACAAAACATGAAGGGGGATCGCGAGATCTGCCTCGCCGCCGGAATTGCTTACGACCTACGGTCGTGTTGGATGGGATCGGCCGTCATGTGATGATCGACTCGGCGCGTTGGCCTCAATGCGTCCAAGCTCGCGCTGGTAGGCATGGAGCTGTTTCAGTGGAGGATAGTCCGGATCAGCATCTCTCCAGATGAATGCGGCCTGCAAGTAGCTGCGCTCTGCACCGGCCTGGTTGCCTGCCAGTTGCATGGACCGGCCGAGCTCGAGTTGAGCGAGGGGGATGTAAGGTGAATTGGCACAGATAGACCGGTGATCGAGGACGTGCTGGAATTCTTGAGCGGCCTGGTCCCAGTGCCGCGCGTCGAGATAGCCGAGACCGCGCTGATAGGCGGGGGTCAGCGCCATGAAGGCATTGAGGTCGTAGGGGCGAGTGACTTCGAGAGCGCGAACGGCTGCCTCGGGATTGTGCTGCTCGAGCTGAATTTCGGCACGGACTGAGGCAAGCATGGCGGCGTTGAGGAGGGTGTCCTTGGGGGCTTTGGCGAGGACTCTGGCCGATTCAGCCTGGGCGCGTGGGATGTCGCCGACCCGTGCGAAGATGTAAGCCGCCGCAGCCGCAGCGGGGGCGCTGTCGGGTGCGAGTGACAACTGGCTCAAGGCATCCTGGCGCGCCGGGCGCAGTTGCCCAATGTCGGCTTCAAAGCCCGCTTCGTCGAGACCGATTTGCGCGGCGACTTCGGTGAGGTTGCTCTTGAGAGCGCTTTCCCGCGCCGCAGAGAACAGCCGGCGGGAATCCTGTAGTCGGCCGCGATACAACGCCACTTCCGCCTTGGCCGCAAGCAGGGCGCACTGCTGCGGATTTCCTGCGGTGATCTGCAACTGACGCTGCATCGCAGCTTCGTCGTTCAGTGCAAATGCACCTTGAAAGCAGGAGAGGTGAAAGCCGGCGGATTCGGTGTTTTCATAAACAGGGTCAGTGCATAGCTGGGTGAGGCTGGCGTAGTCGCCGGCTTTTTGGTACGACTCTGCTAGCACAGCGTAAAGCAGGTTGATGGTGGGATCGAGCCGGATCGCTATGCGCGCGAGCTCAACTGCCTTTTCCGGCTGGCCGAGGATCAGGTACTGCTCGGCGAGGTTGCTGACCGGAATAATATCGCGGGGATAGACGGCGCGCCACAGTTGGTAGGCTTCGATGGCGCGGTCGATCTCGCCGGTCGCATTGTAGTAGCCGGAGGTGATGTAGAGTTTTTCGCGGTCCGTAGTGCGCTCGCGCAGATCAAACGCTCTTTGGAAGGATTGGCGGCTGAGAGATAATTCTCCAGCATTGAGGTAGCTGGTTCCGAGCCGGGCGTAGGCAAGGGCAAATTGCGGATCGAGGTCGATGGCGAGCTTGTAGTCCGCAATGGATTCGGCGTCGCGGCCGTCCATGTGCTTTTCTTCGCCGCCGTTATAGGCACGCAAGGCGGCCAAGGAACCGGTGGTGGCCTGCAGGGTTGGAACATTGAACTTTTTGAGCGAGCTGTCCGGCTCCCCAAGCCGCCTGCGCAGCTTGTTGGTGGCCAGATCGAGGGCGGTGAGGATATCGGTGTGAAGGTTGGCATCCACAGCTTGGGTAGTCAGTTGACGGCCATTGGAACATCGCCACGCGGTCAACCGTACCGTATAGTTCTGCTTGCTGGCTGCGATTTGCCCTTCAACGAGAATTTGCGCGCCCAACTGATTGCAGGCATGGAGCTTCTCTGCCAACGTGGAGTTGTCGGGGTCTTTGATGAGGCGGCGGAACTGCTGGTCGGAGATCACGCTCAGGTAGGGGGACTCTCCCAGCTTGATGCGAAAGGGAAGGGACAAAGTGCCGTCGTAGGCGTGGTCGCCGGTGCGATTGATGAATCCGCCGACCACCAGCCTGTCCTGGCTGGTGGCGATTGGGCGGCTCTGATAGTCATGTATGCAGGCCGCGATGACAGTTGCTGCAACGAGGGAAGAAACCAGAAGGGCTAGCCTGCGGGCCTTGCTTGCGCCTCCCAGGGTGTCGATGCCCACGCCAACTTGATGCCATAGTGGCATTGCGGCATGCACCTTGGCCTGCAAAGCGGCATGATCGGCGAGGCCACCCTCAGGCTGCATAAAGACGGGCGACACGTTGCCAATGAACTGATAGCCCTTCCGGGGAACGGTGCGTATGTATCCAGGTTCGGAAGCGGCCTCACGGAGCGCTTCACGGAGTTTTGCAGCCGCGACGTGCAGGCCATTGTCCAATTCGCCGAACGTCTGGTGGTCCCACAGCCGTTGGCGTAATTCTTCGCGAGAAACGATCTGACCGGGTCGTTCCAGCAAAACGAGCAGCATGCGAAAGGGAAGTTCCTGAATTTTGACTCGTTGGCCTTTGCGGAGAAGGACTCCCGCGTTCACCTGCACCTCGAAACAATCGAATCGATAGGTGTGACATATTGGGCCGTTCATGATGAGGATTTTACACGGCCCCTGTTTGTGCCTTTGTCCGACTGCGGCTGCGGCAATCCGATAAAGGTTTGATTGTATTGCTGTTAATAGTTAAGAAACCAGTTAAGGTTAATTATTTTGACACACAACGCCGGGCAGCGTTGATTAACAATCATGGTCACGTTGCCTCTTTTGGGAAATCTCCAGTCGTGTGCGGTGCGTCTCTACGCGCTTGCCATTGCCCTCATACTCTTGCCGCTGGCGGTCGCATTTCCCCTGCCGCTCCGGGCGCAAACGACCGCTACGGAGTCCGTTCTCTACTCCTTCAAGGGTTCCACGGATAGCGAGGGCCCGTCGGCGCAACTGATTCAGGGCGCCGATGGCAATTTCTATGGCACGACGTTTGGCAACATCTTCAGCGACTTTGGTTCGGTCTTCAAGATCACTCCGGCGGGAAGCCTGACCACGATCTACAACTTCAACGGCATGACGGACGGTGGCACAGTTGTCGCAAATGTGATCCAGGGCAGTGATGGCAACCTCTACGGAACGGCCTATGGCAACCTGCTGCTGGCCGGGACGGGGACAGTGTTTCAGACGACTCCCGCCGGCACTGAGACGACAATTTACGGCTTTTCCGGCGGAGCCGGTGGCGGAAACCCGGAGGCAGGCCTCATCCAGGGCAGCGATGGCGCCTATTACGGAGTGTCCGGCGACGGTTCATTAGGGGACGGAATGGGGTTTAGCGTCACCGCCAGCGGAACCTTCAACTCGCTGCTGACGTTTGATGGGCCCAATGGCAGTACGAGTTCAACGCCACTGTTGCAGGGCAGTGACGGTAACTTCTATGGAACCACCTCTCTGGGAGGAGCTAACGGTCTTGGTGAGGTCTTCAAGCTAACACCTTCTGGCGCGTTGACGGATTTGTACGACTTTTCGGGCGCAGGAGATGGTGTCTCGCCCACGGGCGCGCTGGTTGAGGGCGGCGACGGCAGCTTTTATGGAGCAACGTCAGCGAATGGGGGGATCAGTGCCGCCAATGGCGGAGATGGAACGATCTTCAAGGTTACGCCTGCGGGAGTTTTGACGACTTTGTACATGTTCACGGGCGGGAATGACGGTTCGTCCCCGTGGGGGCTGGTATGGGGCAGTGACGGAAACCTCTACAGCACGACCTTTTCGGGGGGCGCGAATGGCCATGGAACGGTCTTTCAAGTCACCCCCAAGGGAAGTCTTACCACCCTTTACAGCTTTGCCGGTGCGCCCGCGGACGGTTCGGGGACGCAGGCTGGTCTGGTCCAGGGCAGCGACGGAAACTTCTACGGTACGGCCTCTGGCGGCGCCGGCAGCGCAGGCGTCGTGTTTCGCCTGGCCATGTCACCAGCCTTGGCCGCGCCGGTCCAAGTCGCCTCGAGTGTTACAACCGCGGATGCGGGACAGAGCTTTACGCTGAAGTGGCAGGTTTTGAATGCGTTCTCATCCACACTGCAGCAGTGCTATGCGTTTGTAGAGGGCGGCCCAAAAGACGCCGTGTGGACAGGTCTGCAGAGTGGCACATATAACGACACTACGCTGCTCTATAGCGGCTCGGCGGTCGTGACTCCGGCAGCTTCAGGGACCTTTACCTACGCGTTGACGTGCGGCGGGATGGAGTCAGGCAGCGCGACCGTTGTGGTGGGCAGCGCTCCGACCTTGCAAGTATCGACCAGCAGCCTGGCCAATGGCGAAATTGCCACGGGATATTCGCAAACGCTGGCGGCCACAGGCGGGATTCCGCCCTATATATGGAGTGTGCTTTCGGGAAGCCTGCCGGCCGGGCTCACTCTGGCACCCGGCACTGGGATGATTTCTGGAACGCCCACGGCGACCGGCACGGAGAATTTTGTCGCACAGGTTGCCGACTCCGCGGCAACGGCTGCAAAGGCCACCAGCAGCCTGGCGATCACCGTCTATCCTCAGCCGCTAGCAGTGACAACAACCACACTGCCCGATGGGCTGGTGCGTTCGGCCTACTCAACAACGCTTGAAGCTGCTCACGGGGTTCCGCCATACACATGGAGCATCGTTACGAACGGGCTCAGCACGGCCACCATGCCCGCGGGGCTTTCGCTCGCGCCGGCAACGGGGGTAATCTTCGGTACGCCGACAGCGCCCGGGACATCGAGCTTCGGGGTGAAGGTCACCGATTCGGCTACAAATCCCGCAACCGTCAGCGCGACGCTGAGTATTACCATCGATCCACAACTTACCCCTGGCGGTGTAGTCAGCATCAGTCCCACGAGCCTGGTGGCGGGGCAGAGCGCTACGGCGAGTGTAACCGTATCTCAGCCGTCGGGTTCCATTGCACCCACCGGAACAGTGCAGTTTCAGTCCAATGGCGTGGATATGGGTTCTCCGGTGACGTTGGTAAATGGCGCCGCCACACTGCCTGGCCAGATCTTCTCAAACACCGGAACGTTTGCGATTACCGCAGATTACTCCGGGGACGTTCTTTTTTCCGCGATGAACTTCGCTCCTGCGAATCTTACCGTGAGCGCAGCTCCGCTGGCGGCGGTTACGGCCAGCCCCACAACGGTGTCGGTTGCCACAGGAGCCGCGGGAACTTCGACCCTGACGGTGTCGAATTTCTCAAGCAGTTCGATTAAATTCAGTTGCTCTGGATTGCCAGCGGATGCGGCATGCAGCTTTGGAGCGCTGAGCAGCGCGGGGACTTCGCTGTTGACGGTGACCACTAACGGCACAGTTGCGACTGCGCAAAGAACCGCCACAGGTGGGCACGCGATGTATGCCATGGTGCTGCCGGGCCTGATCGCGATTGCAGGGCTTTTCTGGACGCGGAGACGGCTTCCGCAGTGGCTGGTGCTTCTTCTCCTTCTGTCGGCCGGTCTTGGGATGACCGCTTGCGGTGGCAGCGGCAACAGCAACGACACGCCGAAGGGAACGACTGCATTTACGGTAACGGCCACGGGCGGCGGACAAACGGCTACGGTGATGATGGATTTGACCGTGCAGTAGAAAGCTTTTCTCGCGCCGGGCGATCGGTGCATGAAGATCATCGGCGCGGGAGCGCATTTTAACCCTGTTCTTGAGGATGGCTAATGGCGCGTAATCGGAATCATTTCTTGAAAGGTATTGTATTTTCAGTAGCGGGAATGCTGTTTGCCACCTCTGCGCTGACAATGCGGGGTCAGCAGGCGGCACGGCGCATTGCCGGCGCCGTCGATGACAAAGCGCAAGTCACGCTGCATGGGAATACGCCGCTACTGGCGCAGGCCAGGTATGATCAGGGCGCCGTGGACGATTCAACGCCTCTCAACGGGATGCTGCTGGTGTTGAAGCGGTCGCCCGATCAGGAAATTGCACTCAAACAGTTGATGGCCGATCTGCACAATCCCAAGTCCGCGCAGTATCACAAATGGCTGAAGCCAGTCGATTTCAGTAAACAGTTCGGGCTTGGCGACGCGGACGTGCAGACGATAACCGCGTGGCTGCAAGGCAAGGGATTTACGGTCGATCACCTGAGCCGTGGCAAGACGGCAATCAGTTTCTCAGGAAACTCTGGACAGGTGAAGACCGCGTTTCATACGGAGATACATAGTTATCTCAAGGACGGCGTGACGTTTCACGCCAACAACAACGACCCGCAGATTCCTGCGGCATTGTCTTCTGTGGTCGCCGGCTTCGCTTCGCTGAATGACATTAAGCCGGCCTCCTATACACAGGTGTTGGGAAAGGCAACCTATTCTCCACGGACACACGAGTCGACGACGCAGTGGAGTTACCCCGTTGCGAGCGGCGGAGCCTATCTGGTTGTTGCGCCGGGCGATTTTGCGGTGCAGTATGACCTGAACCCCGTATACAAAGCCGGTTACACGGGGAGTGGCGAGACAATCGGCATTATCAGCGCATCCGGCGTGGATGATACGGTGGTCGGCAATTACAGAAAGCTCTTTGGACTTTCCGATAATCTGCCTTCCGAAATCGTAGTCGGGGACGATCCTGGATCGGATGGCGACTTGGCTGGCATCGAAGCGGATCTCGATGTGGAGGTCAGTGGCTCCGTTGCTCCAGATGCGAAGGTCTATCTGTATGTCGGTCAGGATACGGATATGGTGTCGCTGGCGGGGTTATATGGAGCGGCGCTGCGCGCGGTCGACGACAATGTGGCTGATGTTCTAAGTCTCAGTTATGGCGTTTGCGAGAAGGAGCTTGGACTATCGACCAATCTCTACATGAATAACTTGTGGGCGCAGGCGGCAGCGCAAGGCCAGTCGGTGTTTGTCTCCTCGGGAGATAGCGGCTCGGGTGGGTGCGACAATGGCCGGGCGCAGGTGACGCAGGGGCTGGCAGTGAATGGTTTCGGCTCGACGCCGTATAACGTGTCAGTTGGCGGTACCGACTTTTTCTACAGCGACTACAGCGATCTGAGTGCGGTCAAGACGCAGGTTAATGCCTACTGGAATACCGCAAGCACAGCCGCACCGGCCACTTCGTTGCTGTCGCCAGTTCCTGAGCAGCCGTGGAACGATGCTTTTGGTCTCAATGTCGGCGGCGCCACGTCAGATGACACCACGTCCAGCGGAGGGGGTGGAGCAAGTAGCTGTGCGCAAGGTACGGAGGATCCGGCGACGGGATATTACACCACTTGCACAGCCGGTTACGCGAAGCCAAGCTGGCAGACGGGCGTGGGCGTTCCGCAAGATGGAGCGCGTGACACTCCCGACGTGAGTCTGTTTGCCGCCAATGGAGCTAACTTCTCCTTTTGGCCCATTTGCTACGACGTGTCGGATTGTCTGACGGCGAATGCGGATTCGACGACGGGCGCAGTGTCCATTACCGGCATAGGCGGCACCTCGGCGTCATCGCCGGCAATGGCGGCCATCATGGCGCTGGTGGATCAGTCGCAGAAGGGACGCCAGGGAAATCCCAACTTCATTTTGTATGCCCTGGCTGCGCAGGTTCCCTCGGTCTTCCATGATGTGACCAACGGCAACAACAATGTGCCCTGCACGGACGGAACAGCCGATTGCACGCTCGATACAAACGGCGATGGCTTCTATACATTGCAGGGGTATGCGGCCGGCGCGGGATATGACCTGGCAAGCGGCCTGGGATCGGTTGATGTGAATAACCTGATCACCAACTGGAACAAGATCACGTTTGCCTCGACCACCACCTCGCTGGCGCTGTCCTCGACCAGCTTCGCCCATGGGACGGCGGTCACCGCGACTTCGACGGTGGCGCCCAAGGGAAGCGCCATGGGCACTCCGAGCGGCTCGGTTGCGCTGGTCGGTTCCTCCGAAGGCAGTAACGGAGTGGGGACGCTTGCACTGGTGAATGGCACAGGACAGGCGTCGCTCGATTCATTGCCCGCCGGAACCTATTCACTGGTCGCGCAATATGGAGGAGATGGTATGTTTGCCGGCAGCACGTCGGCACCGGTCAACGTGACGGTGACGCCTGAGAGCGCGACGGTGGCGTTGAGTGGAACCTATGATGGCGTGGATGCGAACGCAGACACCTTGCCATCCGCGCCGCTTGTCAATGGCGTCAGCACACAGTACGGGAGCGGATTCTGGTTCGATGTGCATGTGCATGGCGCTTCCTCAACGGCGGCCAACCCGGATGGTATTGCGACGGGCCAGGTAACGCTCACCGACAACGGCGCCGCGTGGACGACGTTGAATCTGGATGCCAAGGGAGTGGCTTTTATACAGACCTCGGCACTGGGCGCCGGGACACACGTGATCGTCGCATCGTATTCGGGAGATGCAAGCTTCAATACGGGCACCTCATCGAGCATCACCTTCACCGTCACCAGAGGCGTCACGGGAGGCGTTCTGATCAGTTATTCCGTGGGGACGCCGACAGGCACACCGCCAACGATTACCATGCCGGTGAGCAAGGTTCTTGAGGTCCCCGTGTCGGTGGCGAGCGATCTTGGTCAGTTGCCGGTAGGCGGCACCATCACGGTTACCTATGGCAGCCAGTCGCAGGTTGTGCAGTTGTCGCCAGTCAGCTTTCCGGGATACTCAATGATGGGCTTGGGCTTGGCTACTTTCGATAACAGCACGCCAGGAACCTATGCGCTGAACGCGAGTTATACCGGAGATACAAACCTGCTGCCGAGCACTACGGCTTATAACCCGAGCCAGGTGATCGTCTATGCCAACTCGCTGTCCTCGACGACCACAACCTTGACAAGCAACACGACGAGTGTCACCCCGGAGGGAAAATTGGCAGTCACCGTGCATGTTACTGGCGGAACTGCGATTCCGACTGGTTACATCACTCTGTATCAAGGGGCGCTTTACCCTCTTCCCGGGATGTTGATCCAGTTGGATAGCACGGGAACGGCGGTTGTGCCCATTAGCCAAGAACTATTAATGAGCTCAGGCTTGCTCCCCTTCATCGCGACGTATACCGGAGACGCCTATCACAACCCAAGCACAAGTACTCCGTTGACCATCACGATCAATGCCGGCGACTTCACCTTCACCACTTCAAACGCGGTGCTCACGGTAGCCTCCGGCAGTTCAGGAACAACGACAGTGTCTGTGGGGTCGTCGCTGTCCAGCTTCGTGCAACAGTTGGGCGGCACGGTTGCGCTCAGTTGCGCAACGTCGTCGCCGGACATAACTTGTACGCTCTCCTCTTCGACTCTGACCTTGCCGACGAATTCGTCTCTGTTTGCAAGTTCGACGGTGACTATCAATACCTCATTCCCAGCAGCTACGACGTCTTCGGTTGAGAGAAATCGCATGGGGTGGCTTACCGGTGGCGGATTGGCGCTTTGCGGGCTGCTGCTGCTTGGCGTCCCCGCGGGCTGGAGGCATACCTGGAGCAGATGGTTCTGCCTCATGATTGTGCTCGCCGTTGGCGTGACAGGTTGTGGCGGCAGTTCCAAGACGACGACGCCTGCGAGCACAAATGCGGCCGCGGGAAACTATACGGCAACGATTACGGCGGTTGGCAGCGGGATTACACATACGCTTGTGGTTAAAGTTGTTGTGAAGTGACTTTGTGGGTACACTGCCACGTGAATCGATGCTATTGCACAGATCCGGCGTTATTGCATGGATTGAACGATGGCTGAGCTCTCACGTTGCCCTGCCTGTTTTGCGGCAGGGCAGTTTCGATGGGAACGGGCTGGCGGTTTTGCGTCCCGGCTGCCTGCTCGATAGGCGCCGAAGTTGAGGCCTTACGGAGGGCGTCGGCCAAATTCGAGGCTGCCAGCATATGCCTGCCGCTCAGCAGCTTCAGAAGAGTGAAGGTAGCGGCTTCGGCCTCGAGATCCGCTCCTGCCCGCGTCCGAGAGACACTCCAACGTATTGGTTATGCCGCGGGGAACGACGGCGAGACTCATGCAAGACGTGTTGGCGGAAACGTCCGCCCGCGTACGTCGTTGACCGAAACACCGCTACAGCGCGAAGAGTCTGTAGCAAAATCAGAGTCGATGTACCCGAAGCCAATGCCGCTAAGTTGACGCGACCAACGGGGAGCGGCGACCTCGCACACTCTCACCTGGGCACAGTTACTCTGATTTTGCTCTAGCGGTGGGAGACTTCATTGACAAAGAATGACAATGATCTGACCGCACACTCCCGGTCAGTTCTTGCATGGCCCCGACGCATGCTTGCGATAGGCAATCACCTTCGCGTCCCCATAGCCGCCAGGAAGGGACTTGATCCGGATCAAAGCTTCGAAGGGCTCAACGTCGGTGCCCGGACGATGCTGAATATCCTGTAGCAGCGAGGTTAGAGCCTGCGAGTCGGTGACGATTTCGCCGGCGGCTTCTGTTGCCTGCATGTTCAAGCCCTCGAGAATAATCGCAAAGTGTGAACCATTGCAAGGTCGCAGCAAGGCGACGACACCATAGCTCTCAAACTCCAGTTGCTCGCCTCCCTGATTGTCAAGGGAAGTGGGAATGCTATATCGCTCAGCTTCCCCGGCATGGGGTGCGCGGTTACGAAAGGAGGGTGCGCCGGTTGTGGGCTCTCTCTCAACCACAAAGTTCAGTTGAGGTTCAAACACTTCCATCCACGGATTGGATCGATGGCTGCCAATCAGCGCGACATTTCCGTCCTGGAAACTGCGGGGATCAATGTCCCGGGCATATTGCACACTGTACCGACTTCCGAAAGTCCGGGCAATCATCGCCAGCCTGGTCGTCACAACCACATCCGCCGGACTTGTGGAGCGGCGCATCGCCACCTCCCGAAGTTGCTCATCAGCGAGAGAGAGGTAGTGGCGACTGAGATAGTCCCCCAGATTCAGATCATGCCCGCTGAGGTCTTGCCACAATGCAAATCCGGAGTCGGCGGACACTACCTTCAGTCCGGCGTCGGGAGTGCTGAATATCTGGCCCCAAAAGTCGCGGAGCGAAGCCGATTGCGGACGGTTCGCCTGGCTACCGCCATGTGATTGGAAAAATGACAGCAGAACCGCAACGACAAGCGCGACATTCGCAACCAGCGAAATCGCCAGCCAATGCCTCCGCGGCGCAGCAACCGCGGGTGGGATGGCAATTATGGCTGAGGGGTCCGGAGCCTCTACTTGAGCCTTGGCCCGCGGCATAAACTCGGGCTTATATGTGCCTTTGGGAATCGTGACGACGTAGGGCTCCTGCGCTCCGTCCGTCGCAAAATACTTCTCCAGTCGCTGCCGCAGTTCGTGTGCGCGAACCCGGACAATATTGTCTTCTGCCGGATCGTAGTCTGTCCTGCGGCCAAGCGCCTCCGAGCCGATATTCTGCTCTTTGATCAGATCCCAACGATTGGCCAGTGTCTGCTCGGTGATATAGAGCAAGAAGGACCGCATCGCCGCTGAGCGGGAAAAGTGCGGGCTGCTCGCTACCCGCTGAACGAGTTCGATCTTCTCTTTCGGGGTAAGGCGGTCACCGGTTTCTTCAGGATTCGTGTGCGTCGAAGGCTGCGGTGAGGTCGGTTGCATGTTCATCCCTGCTTGGGGCCGCCATCGCATCTCGGGACGTTTTTAGGACAAGAAGACATCCAGGATCACGAATGCTTTACTACGGTTTCCACAAACAGAGGCCATTTTACAGTAAACTTCTGCGGTTTAGCAACGGCCGCCCGCATCGAAACCAGGGCGACAGGTTGCTCCCGGTCCTTCCCGCTGATCGGTCATTCCGGTTGAGATCGCGTGAATCCCCCCTTGGTTATTGGCTTTTACAGAATAGATTACCGTAAATTCACCTGCACACCATGAAGAAGAAGCGAGGATACTTTCGAACGAATCGGAAGAGGCCTTGCTGGCGTTTCGAAAGAAAGTCGCTCGCATCAGACTGTCGCCGCAATGCGCGGGTATTCGATGTAGGCCGGCTGGGAATAGCTGATTCAAGCGGCGCAGTGTTCAGGTTTTACCTATGAGGGGGCAATTGAATGAGCAGAACAACATTAAGATCGCTCGGATGTCTTTTGGCATTCTGGGCGCTACTTTTCACCGGAGCCGCTTACGGTCAAGGAGACCGCGGGTCGCTTGCTGGAACGGTTACTGATGCTTCAAAGGCAGCAATTCAGGGAGCGTTGGTGTCGGTATCAAACACCAGCACCGGGTACATCCAATCCACCCAGACCGGAACGTCGGGTGATTTTCGCTTCTCCTCCGTTCCCATGGGAATCTACACAGTAAAGGTGGAACATCCCGGATTCAGCAAGTGGGAGACGGCAGAGGTTGTCGTCAATATCAACACTCTCGTCTCTCTGAACGTTCAACTGACGGTTGGAGCAGCCAGCGAAACAGTCGTGGTCACCGGCGCGCCTCCCCTTCTCTCAGAAGAGGGATCGAACCTGGGCAAGGTCATGACCAATGAACAGATCAGCGAACTGCCCTTGAGTCTGGGCGGAGGACCGAGAAGCACCTACGCCTTCATCCCGCTCCTGCCGGGCGTCACGACGGCAAATGGTGATCGCATCGCCGGCGGCTTGATCCAGGGCTCAAGCATCCTTATGGATGGCGCCGAATCGATGAGCCAGCGGCGCAACGACGAAGGCATGAGCGGTGTGAGCGTCGAGGCAATCCAGGAATTCAAGGTCCAGAGCTCGTCGTACTCGGCCGAATTCGGACGTCTGTCCAATGGAATTGTGAACTTTGGTCTGAAGTCGGGTACCAATACGTTCCATGGCACGGCCTTCGACTTCTTCCGCAATGAGTACTTCGATGCCAACTCCAGTTCCTGGTCGCCGGCAGCCAAGGGGCAGCGGCGTCAGGACAACCCGGGCTTCAGCTTTGGCGGCCCAATCCTGAAAGACAAGCTCCACTTCTTCACCGCCTACGAGTATTCCTATTGGGTCAACCCCCAGCCCACCGGCTTGGTCACAGTGCCCACTGCGGACATCAAGAAAGGCGATTTCCGCAACTACAAGGACGGTAGCGGCCGGATGATTCCGATCTTCGATCCGTTCGACGCCCAAGGGAACCTCATCACCGACCAGACTCTGCGTCAGCCGATGCAGTGCGATGGCGTGTACAACGTGCTCTGTCCCAACCGAATCAGCAGCACTATTATCAACAAACTGCAGGCCATGCTGCCGGATCCGGAAATCACCACGACCAACGATCGCGACAACAATTATCGCCAGGTTGCTCAAACCAAAAACAAACAGAATGTGTTTTCCATCAAGGGCGACTACGTCGTGTCCCCAAAGGACACGTTGGCCTTCTCCTTCGGCCGTACCTTTAACCCACCCTATCCGAACATTGGACCGGTCGCAGGTGTGCCCACCAGCGGCTTCGGTTCAGATAGCATGATTCGCTACTACCGTTTCAACGAAGATCACATTTTCACCAACAACCTGATCAATCACTTCACATTCGGCTTCGATCAGCGTCGCATCTTCGAGGGAGGGGCAGGACTCACGGATATTTCGGACGATACACGCAATGCCCTCCAATATCCTGGAACCGAGTCGCGGCAGGGACTCCAGCATGGCGCGATGACGGAGTACGCCACTGAGTTTGTGCAATGGGGCAGCGAGGTGTTGACCGATTCACGTCAGCGTTCCGAAAGCCTGTACGACACGTTGATCTGGACACATGGCCGTCACACCATCAAGACCGGATTCGACTATTACCACTGGCTCTATCGCCGTATCGATTGCATCTCCTGCAACGGAACGATTCTCTTCGATGGATCCGCTACGGGAAACAGTGCGTATGACTTTTCGGGAAATCTTCCTGGGTCTACGGACCAGTTCTCAACCACCAATGTTGGCTCGAACTATGCAGCGTTCCTCTTGGGCCTGACCAGCACTGCTGGCTTCAACTGGGGTGCCGATCAGGCATTCTCTTCGCCCTATTTCGCATGGTTCGCGCAGGATGACTGGAAGGTATCGCGTAGACTCTCCGTCAATATCGGTATGCGCTACGAACTTCCAATCCCCAAGGTAGAGCGCCACCGCAACAACAGCAACTTTGATCCCACACTTGCCAATCCCAATGCCGGAAATACACCGGGAGCAATCATCTTCGCGGGCAGCGGCACGGGCAGAAGCGGTATCGATCACTTTGGCGACACACGCCTGAATGCTTGGGGACCGAGGCTCGGGTTTGCCTACCAACTGCGTCCCACTACGGTGATCCGCGCGGGAGGCGGCATCTTCTATCAGCCCGTTCGCGAGGACGGCAATGCGGATAACGGAAACATGGGCTTTGCCGGTCGCTACTGGGCGCCGGGCAATGAACTCACCCAAGGCGTCAACACCATCATCGACAGCACCACTGCCGGCGGGTTGCTGACTCCCTTCTATCAACAGGACATGGCCTCGCAGAAGCCGCCGACAATCAACCCCGGCATCCTGATCGGTCAGGGCGTTTTCTGGTATCAGCCTAAAGCCGGTCGCACGCCTTATTTCGGCACCTGGGATCTTACCGGTGAGCAGGGTATCGGAAAGAACTCCTTGTTCCGGGCCAGCTATCACGGCAATGCCGGGATCAAGCTGCTCTACAAGAAGATCAACCCCGACCAACTCGATCCAAAGTACCTATATCAGTACGGTAACGACCTCCTGGTCAAGAACGTCAGTGATCCGGCCGTCCAGGCACTTAACATTGTGCCTTCGTGGATCCCAAGCAACTATCAACTCGGTCAGGTGTTGACGCCGTTTCCGCAGTACAGCAGCATCAACGTCAACGCCGGTGGCGCGGCCGATGGTCATTCGCGCTGGCATGCGCTCGAATTGAGTCTCGAGCACAGGTACGCCGACGGACTGCAAACAACGTTCGCTTACACCTTCTCCAGAATGGTCGGTAACACGGATGGTGAGGACGCCAACCGCGGAGATGGCGCGGCGCAGAACACCTACGACCTCAAATCTGAGAAATCGATCGACCGCGATGATCAGACGCATGTCCTCAGCTGGAACTACATCTATGAACTTCCTGTCGGGAAAGGCAAACACTTCCTCGGCGCATCGCCGCGCCTTGTGGATGCCGCGATCGGCGGATGGAAGGTCTCCGGCATCGAGCGGTTTAACTCCGGCGCGCCCATGCAAGTTGGCGGCGGACTGGACTGGATGGCCGGCGCAAGCAGCAATTCCAGGGCGAGCTGGGCTTCGGGCTTTGGACCACACAGCAAGCTGAAGAATTCTCAGTACAACAAATTCGATCCCACTTCGAAGTACCTCAACACGGCGGCCTTTATCCGCGCGCCGCGCGTCGAATTGCCCAATGGTATCCGTTACGGCACCTACGGCACCACCCCCCGCTTCATCTCCCAGCTCCGCGGTCACTGGGGCATGGAGGACGATCTCAACCTGATGAAGAACTTCGCAGTCACGGAGAAGAAGTCGTTCGAGTTCCGTGCTTCGGCGTTCAACTTCCCGAACCATCACTACGTCTCCTATCCGGATACGAACGTGGATGATTCAAATTTCGGAGAAGTAACGAATCCGCAAAGCAACTCTCCGCGTTCGATTCAGTTCGCGCTGAAGTTCATTTTCTAAACTGAAGCTCCGCACGATTTTGGGCGGAGCTACTCAACAAAAATGTAATCAGCGTTGTGCCTGACGGTATTTATCCGCCAGGCAGACCTCTTGCATTCGTGCTCTGGGGGCCGTGGTGCGCAGTCCAGGCGCCGCTGCTCCCGGAGCACGATTCATGCTCTTTCAATACAGGCCTCAAGCGAAAACAGCCGTGCCTTATGCGGCTCCTGGTACCCGGAGTCTGCGTCGTGCGCTACTGCGGGGCACTGTTCGTCCGATGCGTTGACCACTCACCAAGGGAGATTTTGCGTAGTGAAGATCTTGAACGAAACAAGCAGGCGTCAGTTTTTAAAGAGCGCCGGGGCCGGGGCTGCGTTGGCCGCTTTGGGCGGTGGTTTGGAAACGAAAGCGGTGGGACAAGGGGGTGACGGAGACAAAAAGCGCAGGGCGGCGGAAGTGCACAAAAGTGCTGCGGTTCGAGGTCCATCGGGCAAATTGAAATTCGTCAACCTGCTGCAGGGAACGAATTCCAGCAGATCCTTCTCTCGCGGGAACACATTGCCTATCGTTGCCATGCCGTTTGGAATGGAACACTGGACACTGCAATCGGACGTCGCTGCGGAACCCTGGTTCTTTCGTGCCGAAGATGAGCGGATTGAAGGCATCCGCTGTACGCATCAGCTCAGTCCCTGGCTGAGCGATTATGGCCATGCAACCTTTCTTCCCTTTCGTGGAGAGCCTAACGCTGCACCAGCCGCGCGAGCTTCGTCCTACCGGAAAGATCAGTCGGTTCTGTCGCCGGGCTATCTGCGGCTTGATCTTCTGCGCTATCGCTGCACCACTGAACTGGTTCCAAGCGAGCGCGGCGCAATCCTGCGAATGAATTTTCAAGAGTCCGGGCCCGCCGGATTGATGGTTGACCTCCCCGGCGAAGATGCCGAGTTCACAGACCTCAGCGAGAACAGAATCGTAGCTGGATTGACCCACGCCAATAGCGGCGGCGTTCCGGCCGGGTTCGCAGCCCATTACGTCGTGCAGTTGGATGCGGCCATCTCCAGCTTCAGCGTTCAAAAGGTCGATGGCCGACGGGTCGGCGTGATCCGGTTCCAGGCGAAGAAGGATGTGCCTGTTGAATGCCGCATTGCCGGTTCATTTCTTTCCCGCGACCAGGCCATGACAACCCTGCGCCGGGAACTGGACCACAAGAGCTTTGACGATCTGCGCGCGGCGGCCGAAAGGGCGTGGGAAACTGAGCTGGCGCGAATCGAGGTGAGCGGAGGGACCGAGGAGCAAACACGCACCTTCTATTCCTGTCTCTACCGGACAGCCTTGTTCCCGCGCATCTTTCACGAATACGACTCGTCGGGGAACGCCGTGCATTACAGCGCCTACAAGGGCGGCGCGGCGCCGGGCGTGATGTATGCCGATCACGGATATTGGGACCTGTATCGGGCATGGTACCCGTTGATGTCCATCATCAATCCGGCCCGCCTCGGAGAGATCCTTGAAGGATGGGTGAATGCCTCAAAGGAGGGCGGATGGCTTCCGCAGTTTCCGGCCCCTGGCTATCGCGCCTGCATGACCGGAAGCTTGATCGATTCCGTCTTTGGTGATGCCGCTGCGAAGGGGATCGGCGGATACGATGTGGAGTCCGCATTTCGCGCTCTTCGCAAACATGCGACCCAGCCCGGCAACCCGGATGCGGGCTACGGCCGCCGCGGAGTTGAAGACTATCAGGAAAAGGGATATGTTCCCGCAGACCACGTCGCTCAATCAGCCGTCGAGACTCTCGACTCCGCCTATGGAGATTTCTGTATCGCCCAGGTGGCGCGGGCTGTTGGAAGGGACCAGGACGCTCTGATGTTTGAACAGCGCTCCCGGAACTGGAAGAACGTCTACGATCCGGAGACTCGATTCATGCGCGGCAAGACCAGCGAGGGAAAATGGATTGAGCCGTTCGATCCATTCTCCTGGGGGGGAGCTTATGTGGAAGGAGCAGCGTGGCAGCACAGGTTCTCAGTGCCGCACGATGTGAACGGCCTGATCGAGGCTATGGGCGGAAGGGCGGCGTTCGTCAACAACCTGGAACAGATGCTAAAGGCCGAGGCTCGATTCGAAGTCGGTACCTATGGCGCCGAAATTCACGAGATGTCGGAGATGGCTGCGGTGGACTTCGGGCAGTATGCTCATAGTAACCAGCCTGTCCACCACATTCTCTACCTGTTCGCTGCCGCAGGACGCAGAGATTTGACCCAGCAATGGGTGCGGCACGTGCTCGATACGCTCTATACGCCGCAGGATTTTGCCGGCGATGAAGACACGGGTTCCATGGCCGCATGGTACGTGCTGAGTGCGCTTGGGTTTTACCAGGTTTGCCCGGGAAAACCAAGCTATGTGCTGGGAGCACCGCTTTTTGAACAGGCCGTTGTGCGAGTGGAAGCCGGCCGGGCGACGACCATAAGAGCAGCAAACCATCAAAAGGAGCGCTGCTTTGCCCCTGCACCCAGGGTAGATGGAAAATTGCATGCGGAAGCAGAGATCTCGCACAGCACAATCTCTAAAGGTTGCGAGATAGTATTCGAGATGTCCGCCAGAGCGCAGGGCTGAAAACTGAACCGATAGCACGATGTATTTGTTTTAGGAGGAAATCCAGGAATGACGATACAGGGCCGTGGTATTCAATTGACCGCGCTTCTCGCTTTGCTTTGCTGCGTCTCATCGGCGCAGCAGATCGCCGCAACAAAGGAGCGAAGCGACGAAGAGAGATTGAGCTTTCAGACGCATGCTCCGTGGTCCCCGCGTACGAACCTCAACGGGGATGTTGCGATGTCCTATGGCATCGATGCGGGGATGCCGGCGAATCTCGCTACCTGGCGCTTGCATGGATACAAGAACCAGGTGATGACCGGCGTTGCCTGGGGAGAGTACCAGGACTATCTCTATGGCCGTTTCGACGGAAAGAACCACTGGGACCAGGCGCAGAAGGATCGCAACGGCAACCTGGTACAACACGGCAAGGATGTTCCCTACATGTCGCCCGGCATCGACTACGGCAACTATCTAACGGTGGGCGTCAAGCGCGCACTCGACGCCGGCGCGGATGCCGTGTATCTCGAAGAGCCGGAGTTCTGGGCCCGCAGCGGCTGGGAAGACAACTTCAAGCGCGAGTGGAAGTCCTACTACGGAGAAGAATGGCAGGCCCCTGATTCGTCGCCCGATGCGCAGTACCGCGCGTCGAAGCTGAAGTACATGCTGTACAGAAGGGCTCTGTCGCAGATCTTCGATTTTGCGAAAACCTATGGCCAGGAGCATGGCCGCACCATCCGCTGCTATGTGCCCACCCACTCCCTCATCAATTATGCGAATTGGAGGATCGTCAGTCCCGAATCTTCCCTGATCAACGTGGGAGCGGACGGTTACATCGCGCA
>Ga0224527_1000257_pt1 | contig 40800 bp, 35 predicted proteins | sample CBST0metaG_FD_179882 | JGI IMG/M metagenome (GOLD analysis project Ga0224527, IMG submission 179882) | Peat soil microbial communities from Stordalen Mire, Sweden - C.B.S.T0 | ecosystem: Environmental > Terrestrial > Soil > Wetlands > Peat | place: Sweden: Norrbotten County, Stordalen Mire... | reverse complement strand
GCGAGCACCAACACTGAGAAGATTGTTCGCTGCCTAGCAATAAAAATGATCTAGTCTGCATTTCTTCCATTCCTAAGGTGCGGGATAAAACAAGGAGGGGATCAAATGTTAAGCAAATTTTTAGTGGATTTGACCACTAGAACCGATGATATAACTGTGCAAATCAACCATATTCCTAAAAGCTCTATGTATATTTGTAGTACATTAAAAGGGTTAACCCCTGACGGTAGGTATGTACATCTGATCAAAAATGGAAGAGTCACATACCATCCAGGTTACTATGCCATCGATGGGCGATTATTACAACCACATCTGTAGCATGCTGGATAGCAACCTTACTCTTCTCATGCAACCGATATCATTTATCCAATTATTTTATGTTATACTTTTTGCCATCAAAAAAAATCCTGCAGAGTTCACTTTGCAGGATTTTCATATTATAATTTATTTTTCACAAAAGTCTTTATCACATTATAGCTTTTCATTTAACACTTCGATTGCTTTTTCTAGTTGTAAGTCTTGATTATTTTCTTTAAAATCAGGCATTTCTACGGTAATATCCGGTTCAATCCCTACACCATGAATAAAGCGCTCCTTAGGGGTAACATATTTGGCAATGGTTAGTTTTACAGCCGATTCATCACCTAACGGTACAGTGATTTGCACTGTTCCTTTACCAAAAGTTTTTGTGCCAATCAAAGTGCCGACACCCGTATCTTGCACTGCACCTGCTACGATTTCTGATGCACTAGCGCTACCCCCATTCACCAAAACAACCAAGGGGTACTTCACCGCCTCTAATTCAGAAAAATAGGTTTGCCTGGTTCCATCTTTGCGCAGCACCGAGACGATTGGCCCTTTGGGAACAAAATGATTGGCTACCTTTACACTTTCAGCCAGCAAACCTCCTGGATTATTTCTAAGATCTAAAATGACCCCTTTCATTCCTTGCCTTGCTAATTCCTGTATTTTTTTAGAAAAATCCTCGCCCGTATGTTCATTGAACATTGAAATTCGCACATACCCTATACCATTATCCAACATTTTCCCGCTAACAGTCTGCAATGCAATGCTAGAACGAACAAGCTTATAATCTTTGTTTTCTTCCCCCTCACGCTGAATGGTTAACGTTACTTCACTGCCCTCTGATCCACGAATCATGTTTACCACTTGTTCCAGGGTAAGGTCTTTAGCATCCTTATTATCAATCTTAAGTATCTTATCTCCACTGATAATACCCGCTTTATCCCCTGGCGTACCTTCAATCGGTGCCACAACCACAATTACATTATCTTTACTCCCTAGCACCAGTCCTACGCCACCAAATGCTCCTTCCGTCATATGCATAAAATCCTGATAGGTCTTAGCATCCATATATTGAGAATAGGGGTCACCTAAGGCATTTACCGTCCCCTTAATGCCACCATTCATCAGCATCTCTATCGATACATCCCCTACATATCCCACTTTTAATACTTGCGCCACCCGCAATAGTTTTACTGTCGCAGCAAGGTCAGCAGCATCCATCTGTGATAGGTATGCAGCAATTTCAGTCATGGCCTGACTCCTGGTCTGACTCTCAGCCACTTCCCCATTACTATCATTCACTACTGCTGTAGCGGTAACATTGCTACTTTTTCCCTGAGAAGTATTCGCATTCTCCCCTTGCGTTGCATTAGCACTCAATATTGAGCCACTAAAGGCCATGCTAATTGCCAAAAAAACAATAATAATTTTCACCCTATTATTCATTGCCCATTGCATAAACTGCTCCTCCACAATTCAATAATCACTTGACTACAACAACTGAATGATTTTATAAACAACTCGCCATTTTCCGATGTGGTCCGGCAAAGGATATTTTATCCCACTCATGACGATTTACCCAACGAAGATCACTGGCTAACGGTCTACTGCTCGGAGTATTGCTACATCGATAAAAAGAAATGTTCCAGCGCCGATGGCTAAAAATATGAATGCATTGAAATAACAGATCTTGCACTTCTACTTCCTGTCCTGTATCGCATAAAAAACCTCGCTGAAATATTTCCATTTCATCTTCTCCTGTGGGAATCTCTACCGCAGGAAATTCCCACATTCCAGCTAGTAACCCTTTATCCAGTCTTTTGCGCAATAAAAATTCCTCCCCATCTTGTATCACTCCTGCCATCAGTCTTACCGGTACTGGTGGCGTTTTCTTCTTTTTAAATGGCAACTGTTGTTGTACCCCTTTTTCCTTCGCACAACAATCCTTTTGTAACGGGCACACTTCACAGCGCGGTACTTTTGGTATACAAATGGTTGCGCCTAAATCCATCAAAGCTTGATTAAAATCCCCAGGATGATTCACCGGTAACTCGTTGTCTACTAATTGCCGAATTTGCCGTTTTACTAGCGGCGAAGAAATATCCCCTTCTACACAATATAGACGACTAAATACACGGAGAACATTACCATCAATCGCTGGTTCTCGTTTATTATAAGCAATACTTAAAATAGCCCCTGATGTATAGTCACCAATTCCAGTCAATCCTGCCACCTGTTCCTTGGTATCGGGTATTTGTCCACCATACGAGGCGTGTACTTCGCGCACACCGCGAAGAAGATTGCGAGCCCTTGAATAGTAACCCAACCCCTGCCAATACTGAATAACCTCCTCCTCCTCAGCAGCTGCTAAACTTGCCAAGTTAGGAAATCGCACCATCCATTTTTCAAAATAGGGCTTGACCGCTTCCACCCTCGTCTGTTGCAGCATCACTTCGGATACCCAGATTCTATAAGGATCTTTATCTTTACGCCAGGGCAAATCTCGTTTACAACTGGCATACCAACTCAATAAGACAGTAGCTAATCCCATTCTTGTTATCTCCTTTGCCTACAATATCCTGGTCTTAAGTATATCATTACAATATTCCACTACGAATGTCTATATCCTTTTTAAACCCCATCAATTTTCTAACCAATATTAGCTTGTGATGTACGGAGGAAAGGTGAGGAGGTGGATTTAATTTACTTGTGACCATTAACTTCAAGGTATCAATGATAAAGAATAATCAAATAATAAGCAGAAACCACTATAAAAAAAAGGTTGGCGTATTTTATACGCTAACCTTTTTTTTTGCAAATTACCTCTGCAATCTATTTGAGGTTATGAATAACATAAAGGATCGATCCATATTGTTATCAATGTAGGTTAAAATATTAGCTTAACAATCTCCTTAACCTGTTGATTGACAACCTTATAACAGATCTCTAGTCCCTTTCTTTCACCTTCAATAATACCTGCTGCTTTTAATTTCCCCAAATGTTGAGATACTGTAGACTGGGGCAAATTCAAACATTCCTGCATTTTAGTGACATTACATTGATTGTTGATTAATCCTCGTACAATACACAGCCTCACAGGATGAGCGATCGCCTTGAGGATATCACTTTTTTCAATATAGCCTTTCATATCTTCCACGTTATCACCTTCATTTTGTATTCCATCAAATAAATAAATTAGTATCCGCTAATTCTGCCGCACTAAGATAAGAAGCAACACCAGCAACTTCAATGCCGTCAATTAATTCTTCTCGTTTTATTCCCATTACATCTAAGGACATACTACAAGCAACAATATGAATTCCCTGCTGCTTTGCTTGCGCAATCAACTCTTCCAAAGGCAATACATTTTTTTTATCCATAATATACCGAATCATTTTTCCACCCATGCCACCCATATTCATGGTGGATAGACCAAGTTTTTTTGATCCTCGTGGCATCATCATGCCAAATAGGGATTCCAAGGTCGTTTTAGCCACATTGACTTTATCATGTTTCCGCAGAATATTCAATCCCCAAAACGTAAAGAACATGGTTACTTTTCTGCCCATAGCAGCAGCCCCATTGGCGATAATAAATGCAGCAATGGCTTTATCTAAATCCCCACTAAATACAACCATGGTTTTATCATGATGATCAGAATTGATGTTACTGGCTTCTGGGGACAATAATGGTTGTTTTTTTTTTATGTAGGCAGTTATAAATTGAGCCGTTGTCGTGACTTCCAGTAACTCATTGCCGGTACTCGCACACCAAGATTTGATATCCGAAGCAAAGGCGGGATCAGTCGCCATTACGGCTAAAACTTTATTGCTTTCCATGGTGTTCAAAGCTTTATATACCTGCATAATCGGCCCTGGACACTGAAGTCCACAGGCATTAATCTTAACGTCTGCCTTTTCCCCCTCTATCCCAGGCGGTACTTGCTGCGGGATTTGTTGTCCATGTAATTCTTCATAACGAAAGACATTGCGATTGGATTGTTCTTGCACTGTAGCTAGATAAGTCTTATAACCACCACTTAAATTTCTAATCTGTTGATAGCCATTTTGAATCAAAATTCTAAAGGCTAAATACCCTCGCAGTCCTACCTGGCAAAAGAGAATCACATCTTTATCTCGGGGAATTTCCTGCAATCTGTTGCGTAAATCATCGAGAGGGATATTAACAGCGCCCTCTATCGAACCGAGAGCAAATTCCATAGGTGTACGCACGTCAACGATCATCACCTTTTCCCGATCTACATTTTGTATTTCATCCCAATGAATGATTTGATGATCTTTTTTTAGTATATTAGCAGCCACATACCCCGCCATATTTACTGGATCTTTGGCAGAAGAATAGGGAGGTGCATAGGATAGTTCTAAGGTTTCTAAGTCATATACGGTCATACCCGCCCGTATAGCCGTGGCAATCACATCCATTCTTTTTTCCACGCCGGTATAACCAACGGCTTGGGCACCGAGTATTTTACCATCAATTGGTGAGAATATAACCTTTAAAGAAATTGGGGTAGCCCCTAAATAATAGCCAGCATGAGATAAGGAATGGGTATAGGATTTTTCATAGGGAATCTTAAACCGCTTTACTGTTTTTTCGTTATTACCGGTAGAAGCTACCGTTAAATCAAATACCTTTAGTACTGAAGTGCCTTGTGTGCCAGTGTATTCTTCCTGACTACCACAAATATTATTAGCGGCAATTCTGCCTTGCTTATTCGCTGGTCCCGCCAATGGAATCATGGTTGGCCGCCCATTGACATAATCAATGACTTCAATGGCATCACCCACAGCATAAATATCAGGATTAGAGGTTCGTAGCGTCTTATCGACCTTGATTCCCCCCCGTTCCCCCAGCTCCAACTTAGCCATTTTCGCTAAGCTGTTATCAGGAATAACGCCAATCCCTAACAGAATCATGTCAGCTTTAATTTCTACTTTACTATTCAAACAAACAATGGAGTATTTTTCTTCATGCCGTACTGCTGTGACCCCATCTTCTAAATAAATTTCCATACCTTTCGCCTTTAGATGGGCATGAACCAATGCTGCCATCTCAAAATCAATCGGTCCCATCACTTGATTGGCAAGTTCCACTAAGGTCACTTTGAGACCTCTTTCCACTAGATTTTCTGCCAATTCAATACCAATAAATCCTCCACCAACCACCACTACCCTTTTGGGTTGGCAATGATCAACATAATCTTTAATGGCATAGGTATCTGGAATATTGCGCATGGTGAAAACATTCTTGCCATCGAAACCAGGAATCAATGGTTTGATTGGCATAGCGCCAGGCGAAAGTAGCAATTTATCATAGGATTCCTTGTAATTACTACCGTCGTGCAAATTTTTCACCTGCACCTCTTTATTAACAACATCAATGCTTACTACTTCACTTCGCGTCCGCACATCAATGTTAAATCTTTGTTTCATTCCTGCTGGCGTTTGCACCACTAGTTGCTCCTTCTCACTGATCACGCCGCCTACATAGTAAGGCAAACCGCAATTGGCAAAAGAGATATGCTCGCCTCTTTCAAACAAGATAATTTCATGTTTTTCATCTAACCGTCTTAAACGCGCTGCAGCACTAGCACCGCCAGCAACGCCACCAACAATTACTATTTTCATGAGACCCCAACTCCCCTTAACATATTTATATATCACTATATTACGTTATTGCGATAAATATGACAAGTAAAATTTTAATCTTGAAAATTTCTCTGGTATTATTTTATTGCACCATTTATATACTGAAACAGGAGGTGCAGTATTATGAATAAATTTGAAAATACGAATACCGATGAATTGCAACAAGTTCCCCAACCAGAACTTGCTAGTGATTTTTTTAAAAAGCTCAGCCATTACATGGATGAATTCGATAAAACTCTTGATCAAGAACATGAACTGGGTGTTAAATTAGTCAGCTTTGGGCAAACAATACAATTTACAGTGCGAAATCTTGGCTATTATAATCCAAAATTAATTTGTTTTTATGGAACAATGCCCGATGGATCACCGGTGCAATTAATCCAACATATCAATCAAATTAGCTTTCTGCTGACAACACTCGAGCGCAAACATCCTGAACAACCAAAACAGCCGATTGGCTTTCGCCCAGATTTTTATCGGCACTGTGAGGGCTACCCCGCTTATCCCCACCCCCTGTAAAAAATTTTCAAAAATGCACCGCGCCCTAATCACATACGCAAAAAACATCCTTCCCATATTACAGCGGGTCGGATGTTTTTTGTAAATTTCATAACAATTCTTCATGATCCTCCCCTTCGAGAGGAATTTTTATGGTAAATATAGTTCCCTGAGTAAGAGAGCTTTGGCATTCAATCGTGCCGCTAAATTGTTGCGTAACAATATTATACACAATGTGCAGTCCTAAACCACATCCGCCAATATCCCGCCTGGTAGTAAAGAAGGGTTCAAATATCCTTTTCAACACCTTTTCCTCCATCCCCTGACCATCATCAGAAAAGCTCAGAACTAAGTGACACTCTGTCTTGGCAACCGTAATGATAATATGACCAGCATCATGAGGTCGGTAGCCGTGAGTCAGAGAATTGACGAGTAAATGGGTTAGTATTTGAGAAAATCCCCCGGGAAAACTGTTAAATTTCAAACTTTCATCACAATGAACACTCACAACATGATTAGTATCATTCAACTGAGAAGACAGACTCAGTAACGTTCCTTCAATATAAGTTTTTATATTAAATAAACGGCGTACTTCACTCGTCTGTTCCACTGCTACCTGTTTAAAATTATTAATCAAGCGATCTGCCCGTTTTAGGTTGGATAGAATCAGATCCGTTGCCTCACTAGACTCCTTAATATACTCTTCAAAAGCCATGGTTTTCAATTCTTTATTCTCGTACAGATCATAGAGTTCCTGTGTGATTTTTTCTAAGTGGGATGCAGCGGTCAGGGCTACGCCAGCAGGAGTATTAATTTCATGAGCCACTCCCGCCACCAAGCCACCTAATGCTGTCATTTTGCTAGTCTTGACAAGGTGATCCTGGGTTTTTTTGAGTCGTTCCAGAGTTTCCACTAGCTCCTCATTCGTTGCCTGTAATTCCTCATTAGCAGCGTTTAATTCTTGCGTTCGTTCCTCAACTTTAATTTCTAGATGATCCCGTGCTTCACACAACTCATCTTGCGCTTGTTTGCGCACCGTAATATCATGCCAGTCAAATAAAGTAAATTTTTCATCGCCAATCGTAATGACTTCCATAGAGAGGATACCGAATCGTTTTTCACCAGCCTTAGTCCACCACCAAGTCTCTATCTCTCGCATATAGCCTTTTTCCATACACTCTCGTAAAAAGTTGCACTTAAATTCTTCTGTTGACCATAATTTAAAATCAGAAGACGTTTTACCAATCACTTCTGCGCGACTATAACCGAAAACATTCACAAAAGAATCACTAACTTCTCGATAACGCCCATCACTGATTGCAACAATTCCAATGGCATCTGAGCTACAACGAAATGCTTTGGAAAATTTTTGTTCCGATGCCGCAAGGGCTACTTCCACCTTGCGCCGCTCAATTAGTTCCATCGTTCGTTCTTCAATCCGCAATTCCAAGTCGGTATAAGATTTTTTTAGGCTTTGGGCCATCATACCAAAAGACTTCGCTAATTGCCCCAACTCATCATTGGTCCCTATTGCTAGATCTGTAATTTCCAAATTTCCGTCAGCCATTTGCGCAGTCATCCCCGTCATGATCGTCAAAGGGCGTGTGATACGGGTAGTAACATAAATAATCGTCAACAATACAATCAATAATGTAATCCAATACACACCAATAATAATATTGCGAATGGCTATAGCTTGCGCCATAAGTTCCGCCCGATCAATCACAGCAATGACCTTCCAGCCCCGTTTTTCCGTAGGATTCATTAACGCAATTTGGTCCTTGCCATCCACTTGGTAAGGCACCAACCTGTCAACCTGTTCCTCAAGATTGGTCAACGAATCAATGTTAATCTCCTCAACATTTTTCAATAACCATTCTGGATGTTTAGGACTGACGACAAACTTATTGTTCGGATTCAGCACCATGAAATATCCTGTCTCTCCAATTTTAGTATCCATTACCATCTTTTGAAACTCTGTCAGATATAACATCACACCTATTACTCCAACATTTTTGGCCCCTTGATCTATGGTATGGGTAATGCTGATAACCATTTGACCAGTAACCGAGGTAATATAAGGATCGCTAGTAACGATTTTTCCAGGGTGCTCTGCTGTATTTTGATACCAAGACCTCAGCCGAGGATCATACGAATTTTCAGGGGCGAACTGAGGAGTCTCTATATACCCTCCCCAGGTAGAACCTAAAAATATTGTACCGACATTACTGTGGTTATCTCTTACCGTGCCAAAATAATGATTTAATTTATTTTCGACTGGGTTATCATGACGAAACAGACTACCCGAATTCACTTGCGTGTAGTTTGTTAGATCTTCTGAACCAACGCTCGTGATTCGTTCATCCTGAGCTAACGTGCTGACCATATTTTCTACCGGACTCAAAAAGGTGTGATCCAAATTATACTGAATATTATTGATAACCTCGCGTGCATTCCGTACATATTCTGCCTTAGCACGTTCCATTACAACTTGAACAACATATGCGCCACCGATAATGTAAGGAATAACACTAGCGCAAAATACCCATAGCAACATCTTGGTACGCAAAGATTTTATTTTAAAGGCAAACATCTGCTCATCTCCTTGCATAGACGCTCAAGACTTAGTAATAACATCAATTTCAATACCTACTTTTACGGACAATTTCGACAACAACCAATAAATTCCTTTAAAATAGTAAGAAATATTTGTCTTCCAATTACGTTATCTGGAGTGAAACTTCTCACTGCCATGCATATGTTTTAATAAGGGGTAGACACTAGTTGTTAAATATGTAAAATTAAGATACACTAATTCTCAGTGAACTGAAAGGTTTTACAGTTAGACCGACTCCAGTCAAAACCATCACAACGGGGAGTGAAAACCGTGATACACGAAAAAGAGTTAGCCCAAGACATTATCAAGATTGTAGGTGGCAAGGAAAATATTAATACTGCGACCCACTGTATGACCCGCCTCCGCCTTACGCTAGCAGATAAGTCCAACATTGACTTGGCAGCGCTAAAAAACTTACAAGGCGTGCTAGGGGTATTGGAATCAGCTGGACAATTACAAATCATTCTCGGCCCAGGTTTTGTCAATAAAGTGGCTGGTGAAATCACCATCCTCACTGGACTCCATATGGGTGAAGTCCAAGGCCTAAAAGCCCAGATTGCCGATAAAAATGCTACCCCTTTTAAAATGTTCTTACGTAAACTATCCAGCATCTTTGTTCCCCTCATCCCGGCTATTGTTGCCTCTGGTATGATAGCTGGTTTAACTAATATTGCCATTCAACTTGGCGCTAGTACAACGGGAACTTTCATTACCATCCTTAATGTCATCGGTTGGGGCCTGTTTTCCTATCTTGGAATTTTTGTCGGCATTAACACCTCTAAAGAATTTGGTGGTACCCCCGCTCTGGGTGGACTAGCAGGAGTACTCATTATTAATCCTGCCATTGCCTCTATTGTCATAAACCAAGTAGCCCTTGTGCCTGGACGGGGTGGTTTGATTGGTATCATCCTAGTAGCCTGGTTTATGACTCAAGTAGAAAAACAACTACGTAAAATTGTGCCTAACTTCCTTGACATTGTCATCACTCCAACCCTCGCCCTATTGATTACTGGTTTCACCACCTTCTACCTATTACAACCCATCGGTGGCATCTTTTCAGATGGCATTATTGATTTATTTAAAAACATGCTCGCTTTTGGGGGAGCTACAGCAGGCTTTATCCTCGCCGGAACCTTTCTACCGATAGTCATGACTGGCCTCCATCAAGGATTGCTACCAATCCATATGGAATTTTTAAATACGCAACATGCCAACCCCCTCATGCCAATTTTGGCGATGGCGGGCGCCGGACAAGTCGGCGCTGCTGTTGCAATCTACCTCAAAACTAAAAATAATAAATTAAAAGAACTCATTAAAGGCGCACTCCCTGTCGGCATTCTCGGCATTGGGGAACCCCTGATTTTTGGTGTTACCCTTCCCCTTGGTCGTCCCTTCTTTACGGCTTGCATCGGAGCTGGATTTGGTGGGGCTTTTCAAGCTGCTATGCACGTAAACGCGATTGCTCTCGGCTTATCTGGGTTGCCGCTGGCTTTCTTAATTAAACCGGGTAACGTGAGCTCTTATCTGATTGGTGTCTTAATTTCCTATATAGCGGGCTTTATCATTACCCTAATCGCTGGCTTCGATGATCCAAAAGAAGAATCTTTTCAAGAGAAAAAGGAAGGTGTTTGACCATGTGGGAAAAAGGAATCTCAGCTTACATCGGATTAAATCAATCCCTTGATAGCGTCTGTAACTATCTAAAGCTAGGTCGCCATTATGGCTACACCCGCCTCTTTACCTCACTCCACATCCCAGAAGCGGATGCAAAAACACTCTTAAGTGATTTTCAGACCTTCATGACAGTTGCTGCAAATTTGGGCTACTCCATCACTGCCGACATCTCACCCCAAGCTTTTACATTATTAGGGGCTAGTATGGCTGATTTATCCCCTCTAAGAAAGCTTGGTTTGTCGGCACTTCGCTTGGATTATGGTTTCTCCCCAGAACAAATTGCTGCCATCACCCAGACTAGCGGTTTACATATTGAGCTCAATGCCAGCACTGTAACGCCAACCATCTTGCAACAAATTCATGCTGCTAAAGCCGATTTAACCAAAATACGAGCCTGTCATAACTATTATCCTCGTCCTGAAACAGGGCTATCCTTTTCACTGTTTGCTGAACGCTCTGCTCTATTTGGTGATTACAACATACCAGTACTAGCGTTTATTCCTTCCCGCAATTGCCCCCGTGGCCCCATCTTTGCCGGTCTACCTACACTGGAAAAGCATCGCTCGATTACGCCCCAGCTCGCAGCGAAAGAGTTGCTAGCCTGTCAATTAGTAGATGGCATACTCTTTGGCGATCCACTGGCAACCGAAGATGAACTAGCTTCCGTAGCTGCCCTCCAATCAAGCTGTATCGAATTACAAGTAACTGCCCAACCTGATTTGCCTGAGATGGAACGAAAAATTTTATTTGCGCCGCATACCAATCGCACCGATCCTGGTGAATGTGTCATTCGTTCCCAAGAAGCTCGCAACCTCTGCACGAACATCATTCCTACGCGTCCGATCTTACCACGGCAAGTTGGAGCAATTACCATCGATAATCAAGACTATTTGCGTTATATGGGAGAAATGCAAATCATTCGCTCGCCTTTGGCTGCTGATGGTCGCACCAATGTAGTCGCCCATGTCATCCCTGAAGAAGTTTTTTTATTATCTTATATTAAGCCAGGTGGATCTTTTCGCCTAAAGGAGTATACCCAGCATGAATCTTAATACACTATTAACAGAAGCCCGTAATCCAAACACGATTACTATTGACCGTCAATCCACTCTAGGTATTGTAGAACTCATTAATCAAGAAGATGGTAAAGTTGCCGCTGCAATTCAAGATATTTTGCCTGACATCGCTACAGCTGTCGATGCCATTGTGGCCGCCATACAGTCCGGTGGACGTCTTTTTTACCTTGGCGCAGGAACCAGCGGTCGGCTTGGCATTTTGGACGCCTCAGAGTGTCCGCCCACCTACGGTACCGATCCTGAACTAGTGCTAGGACTCATTGCGGGAGGGGCACCAGCGATTTTGCACGCCATCGAGGGCGCGGAAGACTCACCCACCTTGGCTACTGAAGATTTACAGCGCAAACAACTCACTTCTGCCGATATCCTGGTCGGCATTGCCGCTAGTGGACGAACCCCCTATGTAATCGGTGGACTCCGCTATGCAAACTCCCTTGGTTGTCCAACAATCGCCCTCACCTGCACCCCTGATTCAGAAATGAGCAAAATTGCCAAGCTTAGCCTCACCGTCTTAACTGGCCCAGAAGTCATCATGGGATCCACGCGCATGAAAGCTGGCACAGGGCAAAAAATGGTTCTCAATATGTTAACCACGGCTACCATGATTCGGTTAGGCAAAGTTTACAGTAATCTCATGGTAGATGTACAAGCTACTAATTTAAAACTAAAGGAACGTACCAGATTAATTGTCACCTTAGCGACTGGCACAAGCCAAACTCAAGCTGATGAGGCCCTTACTGCTGCCAATGGTTCGGCAAAGTTGGCGATCCTCATGCTCTTAACAAATCTTACTGCGACAAAAGCAGCACTATTACTACAACAAGCCAATGGTTTTGTAGCAGAAGCCTTGACATTACATGCCAAAGCAAAATGAAACGCACAAACCTTCTCATAAAATAGCAACAAAGACCATTAACACTCCTGGTAGTGCTTAATGGTCTTTGTTTAATCTGATTCTAACTACTCATAACGATTCGATTGCGTCCTTCTTCCTTGGCCTGATATAAAGCACTATCGGCACGTTTGATGGTTTGCTCCAGTACTTCATCACTCCTCTTGAAGGTTGCAACACCAATACTTATGGTATAGCTGACGATTCGGCCGTCAGGAATCATGATCTCATCATGATTTATCACATCCCTGATCCGTTCAGCAACTTTTATGGTCCGCTCTTCCGGGGTCATGGGTAATAGAATAATAAATTCCTCACCACCAAAGCGGCAAATCACATCATTGTTTCTAAAATAGCTTTTACACTCTTGAGCAAAATGAGAAATGACTTGATCCCCCACATCATGACCAAAAGTATCATTAATTTTTTTAAACCAATCGATATCTACCATTAATAAGCCAAATGTACTACCTGACTTTTTAGCTTTACTAAACTCCCTTTCCGCCAGTTCATAAAATCTCCGCCTATTATATAATTCTGTCCCTGGATCTAGCATCGCTAACTTAGTTAATTCTTCATTCCTATCCTGTAACAAGATTGTCTTTCGTGTTATTTCTCGCTTTAGAATATATACATCGATAATTAGTATTAATATAATAGCTGGTATTAAGATATACAATGAAAATTTAAGAAAATCACTCCATGAAGCACCATCATTTCTATATTTAATCCACTTTTGCCTATTCTTATCAGGGAAGTCAGTCTCGCGCATTTTATCAATTGCCACATTCAACATATTAACAAGCTCAGTATTACCTTTTTTCACTGCGATCCGATATTGATAAGTAGATACGGTAGATCCGATTGGCGTTACATTATGATAGCCATGTTTATTGATAATCTCCATGCCTAGGGAATAGGGAGCAATGGCAAAGTCTGCTTTTCCGGTTTCCAAACTGGAAAAGACCTCTGTATAAGTATCATAATTTTCAACAGATCCCCAAACTCCATTATTACTCATCATATTTTCAGCAAGATAATCATCTTTTAGATTAGCCAACTTTTTATTGTACAAATCTTGAATACTGCTGGCATTTGTTGTCTTTGAAACGAAAACAACTGCAGGTTCCATACTATAGGGTCTAGTAAAATCATATATTTTTGCCCGCTCTTCCGTGTAAAGTATCCCACTAACTGCATCAATTTTACCACTGTTTAGATTTGATAACACGGTTGACCAGGTATCCAAAGCAACGTCTAGTTCCTGTGGAGAATAGCGATTAAGCTCCTGTATAACATCTACATTCAAACCAACAGGAGTGTTCTTATCAAGGAAGGAGAAAGGTGGATAATCCATATCCATGCCAATCTTAATTGTTTTCTGCGTATCTTGAGCAGCTACACAAACGGTAGCAATCATGATTAGGAGTAGACAAAATAATATTTTTCTTACACTTCTATACATCGCAAATTCACCTCACATTACCTTGCTTACTTCTACATCCCAACTAACGATAAACGTCCCGATTTCATAAAGTTCCTCATTAAAATTAGACTCTAGGCCAAAAGACCTATAAAGCTATCATAACTCAACTGCTCTGATAATAAAAGTAAAAAAAGACTTTAGACTGCAATAAAAATAATATAATTAGAAATAGAACTAATCTATGAAGGTTCCTGCCCTAAAAACATAAAGAAAAAGCTCTTGTAAAGTATACTTACCTTACAAGAGCTACCTATCATTATTTACTCATAATCTCATTGTTTATGCCGCTTTACGAAAAGCTTCTTCTTCTTTTTGTTCGTCGTATTGATTTTCCCATTTGGAAATCACGACAGCTGCTAATGCATTGCCGATAACATTCACAGCGGTTCTGGCCATATCTAAAAAGCGGTCAATTCCTGCGATAAACGCCAGCCCTTCGGCGGGAATACCTACCGTACTAAGAGTAGCCAACAATACAACGAAGGATGCACCTGGCACACCTGCTATTCCCTTAGAAGTAAGCATCAGCACTATCATTAGATTAATTTGACTAGCAATTGGTAAGTCAATCCCATACATTTGTGCCAAAAACATAGCCGCAACTGCCTGATATAGAGTAGAACCCGTCAAGTTAAAGGAGTAACCAGTAGGAATAACAAAGGATGTAATGGCCTTAGGACAACCAATCATCTCCATCTTAGTCATAATGTTTGGCAAAACAGCTTCCGAACTGGCTGTTGTATAAGCAAGGATTACTTCATCTTTCATTACCAGAATGAATTTTATTAAATTTATGTTACAAAGTTTCGCAACGCCACCAAGTACAACAACAACAAATAAGATCATGGAGCCATACACAGTAATAACCAATTTTCCCAAAGGAATTAAGGACTGAAGGCCAAACTTGGCAACCGTGCAACCAATTAAGGCAAATACACCAAATGGTGCAAACTTCATAACTTGATTGGTCACCCAAAACATGGTTTCGGCGATGCCCTCAAATAACTTGAGAACAGGCTTACCCTTCTCGCCAATCGCAGCAACTCCTAATCCAAACATAACCGAAAAGAAGATAATCGCCAGCAAATCACCTTTCACCAGTACGTCAAATACATTGCTCGGAACAATATTTACAAAAGTATCCATAAAACTATGATGAGCAACATTTTCTGCGGTGGCTACATAGCTGGAAATATTGGTTTTTGTAAGTCCGCTATTTGCAATTCCCATACCTGGTTTCACAATATTAGCAATAAGCAAGCCCATGATAATCGCAATTGTCGTCACAATTTCAAAGAACAGGATGGTTTTACCACCTATTTTTCCTAATTTCTTGGCATCGCCAACTCCTGCAATCCCAACCACTAATGAAGACACCACTATGGGTACTACAATCATTTTAATTAACCGAATAAACATATCACCAATCGGTTTTAGCACTCCCTCAATTGTTGGATCACCATAATAAGCAGCACCGACTGCAACCCCGGCTATAAGTCCAATGAGAATTTGCGTTCCTAGACCAAGCTTCATTTTTTTCATTTCTTCATCTTCCCTTTCCATTCTTATTATAAATTGGGTTTGCGAGCTAACTGAGACCATCTATTTATTTAATTGTTAACCTTTACAAATTCAATTTATCATACCGCCTATAAAATCCGATATAAAACTACAAATATTTTAAAATTTTCAAAAAATTCATAGAATGCTATATTTTTTTTAGTTATTCTGTATAATGTACTAATAACGTATCTATTTTTTTTGTGCATACCAGATTTTTAAACCAAGGAGATCACTGAGAAATGAAAAAAAATCACCTCGCCCTGTTATTGATGATCTTAATTGTTCCCTTAGCAGGGGAACTAAAATTCTATCCGTTTGACAGCAACTTTAGTACCTTCCGTGTCAGCTTCGGCTCACCGATGTTCTTATTTTTTTTATTATGGCTACGCAATACCTCCTTTGTCTTATCCGGTTTTTTAGCAGGTTTTTCTGTTCTCACCTTTCGCATGATACTGGACTGGAGCATGGATTACCATACATTGGTTCCCAGCTTTATACTTCATGCTCCTGCCTTGTTTTATTACGTAGCCTACGGCCTTATTTTCCGGCTAGTAAAAACCAATGATTTCTATCATAACCCTCTCAAAATCGGACTCTTGTCCATACTAGCAGAATTAACTGCCAGCATGGTAGAACTCACTCTTTCACTAACTTACTCCAACCCCCTTATTGTACTTACCTTTCCCATTGTGAGTAAAATTTTACTGATTGCGATCATACGTAGTTTTTTTATTCTAAGTTTCTTTGTGATCATGAACTTACGTCATGCTGAATTCTTAACCGAACAGCAGCGAGAACAAAACAAACATATCTTATTACTCATTTCTGGATTGTATGAAGAAGTTACCCAACTTACAAAATCTATGCAAAATGCAGAAGATATTACTAGAAACTGTTATAATATATATAAAGACCTACAAGATGACACAATTTCATGTAACCAAGAGCAATTAGCCCAAGATATCTTAGGAATTGCTGGTCAAGTACATGAAATCAAAAAAGATAACCAACGAATTTACGCCAGTCTCACCCAACTCATATCTGATAGAAAGTTATACGACTATATGGAAGTTTCCGAGCTAACTGACATTGTGATTCAATCTCATCAAAAATATGCCCGTTCCTTGCATAAAAGCATTACTTTTACTGTTACAATAGAAGAAAATCTGCCACCTTTGCATGTCTATACGGTTCTATCCCTGATTAATAATTTAATAGCTAACGCTGTAGAATCGATTCTGGATGCTGGTCAGATCACACTCACCATTTCCCGCCCTGGGGAATGCATTACTTTCCGCGTTTCTGACACGGGACCGGGCATCCCCACTAAAAAAAGAAATTTAATTTTCAAACCTGGCTATACTACCAAATTCAATTCAGCAGGTAATCCCTCCACTGGCATGGGTTTACCCTATGTCAAGTATTTAGCCAATAGCTTACAAGGGGATATTATTCTAGAAAACATTCCCACTAGTGAGGAAACAGTATTTATTATACAACTACCACTACAATCTTTAACAAAGGAGGGATAATTGAATGCGTTTTTTTCTTGTCGATGATGACGAAGCAATACGCTCCATGTTATCAGAAATTATTGAAGACTACGACCTGGGACAAGTAATTGGCGAGGCAGAAAATGGTGCTGTCATTAATGGTGAATTGTTAACTACAAAGGCTATTGATATCTTGATTATTGATTTATTAATGCCAATCCGTGATGGCATTCAAACCGTCCGCGAATTAAAACCTACCTTCAATGGCAAAATCATTATGCTGTCTCAGGTGGAAGATAAAGAAATGATTGGCAATGCCTATTTGCTTGGCGTACACTACTATATTACAAAGCCCATCAATCGCCTTGAGGTGATTAGTATCATTCAAAACGTCATGGAGCATATTCGGTTGCAAAAAGTAATTTGTAGTATTGAAAGCAACCTAACTGTGTTAACAACAGGAAAAACACTACATCAGCCTGCACCTGTTGCAGCAACTCCCAATCGGATTATTACTGCTGGTCAATACTTGCTCGCGGAACTGGGCATGATTGGCGAAAGTGGCTGTAAAGACTTGGTAGACATTCTGTTTTATCTAGATAAGCATGAAAGTCAAGGACACATTGGCCATGAGTTCCCTTCTTTAAAAGATATTTTTAACAATGTAGCCATAAAGAAATTAAGCCTATCTTCCCCCGATGCTAATGATATCAAAAAGGAAGTGAAAGCCTTAGAACAACGTGTGCGTCGTACTATCTTTCAAGGCTTAATCCACTCCGCTTCCCTTGGTATTACTGACTATACCAATCCAATTTTTGAAGAATACGCTCCCAAATTTTTCGATTTTACAGAGATCAGAAAACTAATGATTAACTTGCAAAATAACAGCAAACCATCCATTTCTGACTGTCACATTAATGTTAAAAAATTTGTAAAAGTATTGTTTATAGAATCAAAAAAGCGTGACTAAGCAAAAAAAGAACACGGTCCTATATCCATAATAAGATATAGGACCATGTTTTACAGGCAATCCCTAGATATCCGTTCTTCCGATACTAGTAAACAGCTAGTATCACCTAGTATTGCTGTCATGATTTTCTTTTTCTGTTCAACATTGTGCCCCGTAGATATGTCAATGGATGTGCTACCGTTAGCCTTAAAATGAAAATCCACATAAAACTCTAACCCATCAGCCTTGATTTCTACCCTGTGTCTTGGTCCACCTTTGTGAATTAATTCTGAAACCGTAAAATCCTTATAAAGTTCAGCGCAAATTCTGTTTATATTTGAAACAAGCATTTTTTGATCTAATTTTTTTTCTCTACTCATCGTAATACCTTCTTCCACATTGTTACGTTATCTATCATCAACTTTGATGACAATTATAAACCCAACGTAACAACAAAATCAACTGTCAAAGGAATCAAAATAGTTTTAGAATAGTTGTTAATTAAGTTCTAGTTGTTTAATCTCACCTAGATATTCTTCCTGCTGAATCCCCTCTTCGGTGGCGACTACATATTCAATCATTGTTGGGGTAACCGTGCGCACAAATACACTTGCCTGTTCGTCAGTTATATCGATTTTACATTTTTTCCTTTTGATATCCTGAATTTCCATTTGATTATTACTGGCTTCCGGTAAATCCGTATAATATATCTCGAAATCTTCCTCATTAGCATCGATAAAATCATACCACTTTTGATAATCATTATTCCGATCAACGATCACGTTAAAGCGGCCTTTTTTACTTTCGCCAATAAAGTATTTGAATTTAATCTCATCTTCTTCTACATTTCGATCAATGACCTTGATCTTACCACCTTTTCTACTCTTTAGTAATCCAAACGCCACACCCGTTTTCCCTGTAGGTTTGATCACCAACTCCTCTTTACTATTAAGTCCTCTTTCCCCCTGGCACCGCTCTGCTTCCTCTGTGCCAAGCGGTGGAAAAATCTCAAAATATTTTCTTGCTTGCTTTTTATCACTCGCATTATTCTTAATTTCTGCTTGAATATACTGATTAAATAGTTCGGTAACTATTTTTGATTTGCTAGAATTACCAGCTAAAAATATATAAATTTTCTCAGTCTCAGAAGGGTTATCGTTGGCAAAAGAATGTCGCAATGCTTCAAAAAAATTGCGAACACCTTTTTCAATTCTCACTTCCACTAGTTTTTCTAGATCGTTACGAATCACATTTAACTCAAAATTAGCCTTCACATGTCCCACTCTATCAAATAAGTTAACTTTAATCAGACCATTATCCAGTTCCTTCACGTATTTTTCATGTTTTTCCCATAGAGGCCTTAGCTTTTCCATCACTTGCTTAATATTTAAATTGGCTTCTTGTGAATCATTTAATAATAGCTCACAACCAGCAAATTTCTTACACTCTGGTGGTAAGCTAAAACAAATACCTGCGTCCCGAAGTTTATCTTGATTGGCCTTAAAAACTTCAAATGCTAATAACTCTAGTAAATTTTCACCACCAAGATAGCGGTCTCCTCCCGCGCCAAAATGTTCAATCACATAGTCATATCTACGCTCTTTGGGGCCTGCTTCTCGCCAGATGCCAAAATCGAAGTCTGTAGTGCCACCACCAAAATCAAAGACCCCATATAGAATTTTTTCATTATCTTTGGGCTTAAAACCGTATTCTTGGAGGGCACAAATCGCATATGCAGTAGGTTCACTGGCACCGCTGGCGACTCTAAAAATTTTTATGACCTCTTCATCATTATGTAAGGATATGGGTAGTGATTTTTTCAGTCCCTGAGAAAAACTTTCTAAGATTTTAGTTCTAATTTCTTTTTCATAGGTCACAGGAAAGGATAGGGTATAATCCAAATAAATCCCTGTATGTTGATTATTAATATATAGTCCCAAATAATAAGCATACAACTCAATAGGATTTACATCCTCGTCGGTTAGTGCCAAAAACTTAGGTAAGATAATATCTTTGCCCATCTTATCTTTTAAACGAATTTGTTTTTGTTTATCACCTGCCCACTGCTTCAAATCACTAAGCACGGTATAGTAATTATCACTACTACTACTTAACAAACTACTTAACGCCGTATGAGAAACTGTGATATCCTCCCACAAGGTATCAGGCCTACCAATTCGTTCTCGATATCTTTTCAAAAAATGCTCGATATTGATAAATTCCATCACCGTCGGGTTTTCATAATGCTTATCTTCGATTCTCTCAGAAAATTGTCCGGTTCCCACACGCATGGGCAGTGTATGATCGCTATCTTCTTGGTGAATAACAACGGTACTTTTCGTACCAAAATCAATAGCAATCACCCCGCCTGCTTTGATATCAACCTGTGGATTTCTGGCTACAAATTCCTCTTCAACCTCAATCATGATCAAATTGTCATCTGGTGCTTGTTCCCATAAATCCCAATGGCCCCGATTGGGATCGGTTAAAATTTTCTCATCATAACTTTCAATGTCAGCGCGATATTTTTCACAGTTTAATAGCTTATCAACTGCTCGGTTACTCAGATACTTAATTGTTGATTTATTAGTTTTTACCTGTTCAAGTACTAATTTTTTGTCAAAAATAATTTCATTATCTTGATAGGTTAAAGAATTGCTCCACTCTAACAATTCTTTATAGATAATCATCGTTTCTTTGGGCAGTTTTTTAGGAATTAAATCGTTTTTTAGCCACAGGAATAAAACATGATTATCATCTACTGGCTTACTATCTTCTCCATTCAGACGAAAAATCGGCATAATAACGCCCGTCGTATAGCCCGCGGAATTGTTTGACAGATTAAAGCCATCTAATAGCATTGCATCTTTCTTATAGCCCATATAATAATGGGAACTAATACCATCATACTTTATACTATAATTAGAAAATTTAAAGGGGAAATTAAGATCTTTATTAAAACTTGTCCTGACTTCATCCAAGGTCATAAAATCACCGGTAAAATTTGAAAAATCTAAGATTTTTTCATCAATTGCACTTATTGTACGCTCACTCGTGTAAGAACACTTATAAAAATTCAAATCTGGATATAGCGCTACCACCTCATTATCATAGAAAACCTGTTTGTTTTCCATGAAGACCCATCTTTCTTGTAGCATTTTTTTGATCTCTGGAATGATTGCTGCTATTTTCAAAAGATAAGGTTCGCTCAAATAGCTTGTCTCATCTTCATCAATATATAGTATTTTCACTAACTTGGTGTCCATGATGCCTCCTATATCCTGCTAACATTTTTTCGTATAAATTTTCCTGTTGCAGATTATAATACTCTAGCAATAATCCAACTACAACGTGGTCAGGCATTTTATCATTACACTCATCTGCATTTTTTATCAATACCTTTATCTTGCCACTTTTTCTACTATTTAATAATCGAATTTCTGCGCTCTTTCATGTGAAATATTACTATACCCTGCCTGAAGAACTTTTCACTGAAGTTCTTAAACGTCTTGCTAAACAATTGCAAGTTAGCAAGGCAGATAATAAGGTTAGTGGTGTCATGCAATAGTTTTTATTATTGCAAAAGGCTAGGTACAAAATTCTTTTTGTACCTAGCCTTTTCACATTATCAGACAAATGCTCTGTTTAAATTTTACCAACTATAACCCCTAAAATATGGTCCCGTGGAATGGCCCCAATAAATCGACTATCTAGGCTATGATTGCGGTTGTCCCCCATAACGAAGATGCTATTATCGGGTACTATTATCTTTTTGTCCACAAAATTATTCATTGATTCCAAAATATAAGGCTCATCCAATTTTGTACCATTTCTATACACCTGATTATCTTTAAACTCTAATACATCACCAGGCTTACCAATGACCCTTTTCACAAATACATAATCTTCTTTCTTTATAAGATGTGTTATCGGTTCAGATAAATCATCTTGTAAGCTTCGCGCCCTAGTAACTCGACTGTCAATCGTAACAATGTCGCCATAGCTAGGTAACTGATTTATACTATGAGATAGCTTCGATACCACTAAATGTTGGGAATCTCGTAACGTAGGGTCCATAGAATGCCCTTCCACCACCACATGCTGCACAATAAAAACATTGATAAATATAGCCAACGCTAAAGAAACTGCTAGAGTAGTAATCCATTCTTGAATGGTGTCAATCAATTTCATTAAATTTCCTCCTTGTATATAGACAGTAACAATATCATGATCAATTTCACAAATTAAACGGTATTGTCCTACCCGATATCACCATAAATGATCCATATTATCTTTAAATTATAATTTTACAACTCAATGATTAAAAGGTCAACGTATTTTATTATTAACAATATACAATAAGAATAATAAAAAAACACCGCCCTACAATTAAGTAAGACGGCGCACGAATCTGGAAACTTTAGCATTGCCTTATGCTTCTTGGGGTTGACCGCTATATATTGCCCAATCTTGATTAAACGTAGTTTGCAACTGAGATATAATCTGTGAATCTTGAATGATGATTCCCATTTCCCGATTTTCATCAAGTGAAGCTTTTGATGCATTTTCAGAACCAACATATGCCTCTTTTCCATCTAAAATTAACATCTTAGCATGAAGATACATATTTGGCGATTTCACTGAATTCACCAAAATCATTTTACCATTCTTGGTCCCATTAATGATTTTCATAGCCTTGGTGTTGCTACTGATTTCTAGAGCTGCAAGCACACGAATTTTGCAAGTAGACGCTTTGGTTGCCAACATGGAAATCACACTAGGGTCTACTAACTCTTCCATGTACACTTCAATGCTCGCCGCGGCCTCATTGATTAGCTCGGCAAGAATTGAGCGCGAGTTAACAGGACTAACAACAAGGGGACTGGAACTCGACAAGGGAGGAGTAGTATTTGTATTGTTAGGACAATTATAATTCCAGTCTTCATCGAATATGGCCTTTACATCCCTTACCTGTTGAGCATCAGTGGTGATGATTGCAAAATCACGAGTATGTGTGAAATAATTTTCCGATTGTTCCTCCACGAGGTTAAAGCTCATAATAATAGCTTCCGTGGTGGAGTAAGTGGTGCTCGGATCAGCAGCGTCAATGATAAAAGTTTTTTGATGGGTGTTGCGAAAAGCCAGACTGGAGGTTTTGTATTCAATACCTGCATTTTTCAGGAATGTTGTAGCCTCTGTTTCAATTTTTTCGCCCCCACTATTGGGATAGCCGTACTTTGTAGCCTCACCTATGAAGTCATTTAAAATAACTCGTACCGTAATCCCTGCTTGTTGTTTAGTTGCTAGCACATCTTGGATATCTTTGTCATATAATTCATAGATTACTAAATCAATCGACTGTTGAGCCTTGTTGAGCTCAGTTATCAGTGCTCCTTTACCTCCTGGATTAATAATCAGCGACTGAGACGACTGACCTGAAGATTCTTTGACGGTTTCAATCATAATTCTATCCTCCTTTAAATTCTACCCTTTTCTTATCCGTACATATAAGCCCACTTTTAACTACATATAACACACATTCTACAGACAATCGCTAGGAATGGAAGATAGACTCCAGCGTACCTTACGTAGGGAGCAAGGGATGCACTATCTTCTATTCCTAACAGATAAATAATATACATGTTATTTTCCTAGTGTGTTGTGTATAGATAAAAAAATCACCGCCCTACCAATTAAGGTAAGAGGGTGATTTTATAAATACTTACAAATTTAATAATGCAATAATTGAGTTACTGGCAGTATACAGTACTAATATTCCTGTAAAAATTACAATTGGATAGTTATACCATTCTTTTGTCATATTATCCATAAGTCACCTCTTCGTATCTTTTCAACATTCCAATATATGTATCTTAGTATGGAAGCTATACAGGATAATTATTACAAGGTTTATCAAATATACAACTTGCCTAACCGCTCATATTCGGACGGCTATTGGTATTATCACATTAGCTTATAAATTAACTTATTTATATTTCATATCAACTTTCATAATATGATTTAAAAACCAATCATTAAGAAATGGTAACATTTTAACAGCAAGGGCCGTTTCTCCATTTTCAAAGCTTGTTTTAAATTCACTTACCTTATCAAGAAATACTTGATGTTGCTGTTTTTGCGCCAGTAGTTCTGGATGTTTGGTTTCCATAAGATACTGCTCTTCTCTCAAAAAATGTGTTTATGCATACTGATTCACATCTTGAACTAATTTTGCTAATACAACTCTACTTTGCCCTGCTTTCATCGCTTCGTGAAGACTGCTGATGTTGTTAATTAATTTTTGGTGATCTGCATCCATGGTAGCATGATTTACACTAAAATTTTTGTCTCAACCTTTTAATGCCACGATAAAACCTCCAAAATTTTCATTACACTCATATATATCATTATTACGTAAGTTAGTCCTAACTTCCTTCTTTTTATTTACAAAAAAATACATTTCTCTTCAATAATACTGTATACATTTAATTATGATAAAATATATTTTTTACCTATTTTATCATAATTTTCAAAAAGCTGTCTTACTCTATTAAGAGTAAGACAGCTTTTTCAAAATTTATTCTTTCTTTTGTGCTGGAGCTGCTACATGGAACATCCGTATGACCCATAGAAGCACAACAGCTCCTATAGTACTCGAAATTATTGATCCAATTGTACCATACGCAGAGATGCCCATCAGATTAAACACAAAACCCCCTATAAAGGCACCTATAACACCTACTACTAAATCACCCACGATGCCAAAACCTCCGCCGCGTGAAATCACGCCAGCTAGCCAGCCGGAGATCACTCCAATTATTAAAAACCAAAGCATTTTTACCACCTCCTTGTAATAGTATTCCCAATAAAATTATTATAATTTAATATAAATGCACAATCACCACCCTACCATTCAAGGAAAATGATGATTAACATAATCACGTAAATTTAAAATTCATGGTAATATCACACCATGGTTTCCTTTTTTGCACCAGAACAAAAAAAAGAAACACCGGCTGGCGTTTCTAAATATATCTTATTCCTAGAAATAAATACTACGTCTTAGGTCGAGGTCTGTCTAACCCTATTTATCGTCAACAATACTTAACTGTATTTTTCACACTGTACATCTTACGGTCCGCAAGATTTATTAAATCGTCTATTGTTTTTGCATCGCTAGGATAGATTGCATATCCACTTGAAACGGAAATACTCATTTTCAGCTTTTTAGATAATTCCTTCAGTTCATTATTAAATCGATTAATGATCACTTTTATATCTTCCTCATCCGCATATGGCATAATAATCAAAAATTCATCGCCACCCCATCTAGCAACTATATCACTTTTTCTTATACTAGTTAAAAGTAACGCTGAAAATTGTCGTAACACCAAATCTCCTTTTTTATGGCCGTATTCATCATTTATACTCTTAAAATTATCACAATCTAAAACAGCTATCGTCAATCTTTCATTTCGCCTATCCATTTGAGCCAAAAGAGACGGAAGAAGTTGATCAACAAATCTTCGGTTATAAAAACCCGTCAAACTATCTTTTTCTGAATAGAATTTTACTTTATCATATTGTTTACCTGCCAAGTAAGTAATAAATAAAAGGATAATGCAAAAAACAGGCGGATTGGTAAGTGGATAGTCAAAAACAATATAGGCATATAGTCGTACCGCTATCACAGATGTTAGTGCCATGATCATGCAAGTTATTCTTCCTGTATACTTCATTCCGTCACCCTTATATGCAAAATTTTATAAATAATACTATCGTCACTGTAGTTATCATTATTTTCGTTAATTAATGTTATTTTCCTGCAAAAGATAATGAATTTTTTTCCTAATATGCCATTTTGTTTATAATTGAGAATCATAAAAAATACCCGAGACAAGAATTGTCTCGGGTCCAACTTTTTTGAAGGGTATTGGCAATTATACCAGTTCAAATAAATCCATATGTTTATATTCATTCAGTCTTTCTAATGCCACGGGGTCATGTTCACGGAAAAATGCCGTTTTTATTTCTTTTTCAGCGTGAATTACCTGGCCTTTGTGGTCTTTCGTGTAATCAAATCTACAACTATACACAATCGGGAAATACTTACGGATAAAATCGCCTTCATCGTGGGCCGTCAGCGCAATAAATTGAAAACCTAGCTGCTGACATATAAAAAATACGGGATTTAGTACATGATCACTGGATGCCTTACCAAAGGGATTATCGGCAATAACCACCCGATTTCGCTTCGCGCTAAAGGACAAATGCTTCCGCTTTTCCGCCAAGTAATTAAGACAACCCAAGAATAGAGCCATATTTTTGCTCCATTTTTCCCCACCAGACCACTTATTTGATTCTTCCCAGGAGTAGGCATAGCTGCTAATACGGTTATCATTTGTCGCCTTACGGCATTTTACCTTAATTTGTTTTTCTCCTAACAGCTGAATTAATAATTGCTGAGCTTTTAGCCACACTTGCAGACTCTTTTTTACTTTGCCCAGAATATAGTTTCCATTTTCATCCTTAAACTCTGGGTTGTCGATTTTTTTTGTCAAAGCATCAAAATAGTTTCTTAGTATTTCCTTGCCCTGTTTTTCTTCCCATTCAGGAACATGAAATACAAAGATATCTTTGTAACCATCATCAATCTTTACCCGTGTTTTACCTGGAATGGTTCTCAATTCTTCCGCAATGCTTACAATATGAGTATAGACATGATTTATGATTTGTTCCGTATGGGTATAGTGTTCTTGTGCTTCCCGTTCCGCCAACCGTATGGCAGTGGCAATTCGCTCTTTCATCTTGATCTGCCAATTAAAAAAATCTACATAAGAGGTCTTAGCAATTGTCCCATCAATAATTGAACGTTTTAATCGATTATCTTTAATCTCTCGTTCACAATAAGTAATGAAACTACGTTTAGACTTTTCACTATCGTTACGTTTATCTTGCACTTCATTGTACAGTTGCTCGGCCTTGCTAAGCAACTCATCGACCGAACCACTAACATCCTTTGCTAGCTTGTCCGCTTGGATCGTAGTTACTAGTATCTCCTTTACGCCCTCCCACAAAAATTCCAGTTTTCCGTTTTTTTCTTTTAATTTATTTATTACTTTTTCAAATTCATTAAATTTGATGGTTAGCTCACTGATCCGACAAGCTTGCTGCCGTCCCTGAGCTTCTAGGCTTACCTTATCAGCCATCAACATTTTTTTCACTTCGGCTAATTCTTGGGTGAAAGTTATTTTTTCGGTGTAAAGCTTATTGTACGCCTGCTCTTGGGTTTTATAGCCACCGTTGCACTCAGCCAAATGTAGTCTAGTGTTTTCATGAGCTGTTGCTAACTGATTTTTACTATTTTTTAAATTTTGTAGTTCTTTTCTTAAGCGTTTCAAATCTTCTTCGCCGCCGGTTGGAAACAGGTATTCTTCGTTAATACTACTGTCAACGCTCTGTCTAAAATCCTGTAATTGATTCCCTAATTCATTTTTCTTTTCTAAGGAATTTTTTAGTTGTTCCTGTAGTTTTCCCCTATTTTGCTGTTTACCATCTAATTTGTCTAACAGTGTGCGCCGCCTATTTGCTAATGTATCATAAGTCACAGGCGTTGCTTTGATCCGTGCGGTTTGTACCTCTTGATAAAATGGTTTACTCCGAAGGTTATGTAAAGAGTTCTCGATATCCTTTTGCTCATCATTTAAATCGGATAGCACACCACTTACCGTTGTAATCTTTAGTTGTAACGCGACTTTTTCCGCCTGCAACTCAGTAAGTTTGTTACCAAGAGCATTTTTTTCGGTCAAATCCTCCAGATGTTTACGTTTATACACAAAGTACTCACTAGCCTGCTCCAGCTTAACATTCATGTCTTTGATATCGTCTTTTACTTGCACTAATTTCCCATCATAAGACTGTAGGAGCTTGTCTACTGCTTCTAAACTCTCATGCAATGCTTGTAGTTTTTTAGTTTCAAATTCCAGCTTAGTGTTAACCTCTAGCTGGCTATTTAAGAGTTGTTGATATTCATTAAAACTGTACTCATTGTAGAAATTTCTAGCTTCTTTCAGCAGATTCTGGCAGTTATTAAAATCTTCTTCCACACGTTGTTTTTTGTTACTGGCTTCCGTGGCAGTAATGCGCATGTTACTAAGCCAACTAGCGAAGTCTTCGGTTAACATATTGCCAAACCAAAAAGATGGTATCACTTGGCGCATAAATTCAAGCCTAGTGCCAGACACTATATCACGGGCTTCTTGCTCGGTAAGTAAAATTACGGCATGTGTCATCTCATGTTGACAACTTTCAAACTTGGCCGTAAGCTTGTCTAACTCTTTATCTGTCGTAATCACGGTAATCGTCCAAAACGGATAATTATTATATATTTCAGCTGGATTATTACCAAGATTGCAAGCACGTTGATAGTATTCTGTACCGTTTTCTAGAAACGTAAAGCCATCTCGCCAGCTATTAATTCGCTTCTCTAACGCACCATCAGCAGTAAAGTAGTTGTTGTCAGCATACTCATCCAGCAGCTTATGGGCCAAACGTTCTTTGCGTAGCGCTTGTTCCTTATCTCTCCTTAAGTATTCCAGATTTGCTTCCAGCTGATTAATAATACTTTCTTTGCGCTGATAAATATCCGTAGCATTCATGACGATGGAAGACAATTCTGTGATATATTTAATTCTACAAACTAATCCTGCCAATTGTTTTTTGACATTATTGATCTCGTTGTTGTTTTTTGACTCTTCCCCTTTTAGCTGGTCAATACATCCTTGAACCTGAGGAATCATCATTTTACTCTCTTGCTTTTCTTGATCATATTGAGCGATACGCTGTTGAAAGTACTCTTGATCAGCCTGCAGTTTTGGTAGCTGATTTTTCCATTTTTCGCATTCCGCTTCTACTGTCTCATTGATATTATCAGCTAAAAGCTGTCGCTCGATTTTGTCTTGCAAGTTCACATAAATTTCTATTTTGCCTTCGGCATCGCCAATCTTGCGCTGAATCTTTTGCATATCTAAATCAATGTTACTTTGCGCCTCTATATACACGCCTTTTTCTGTTTCCATGTTCTGTAGTTGCTGTTCTACTTGACCTAACCTACTGTTTAGTCCATGCTCCTGATCAACAAAATATCCTTTTAGCTCCTCCGAATTTTCGTCTAGTTCATCTTGAATATCAAGTGTTTCTTCATCATTTTCTAATAAGCCGATTGCTTGCTGTGCATCATCAATTATTTCATCCTGTAATTTTATTGAGGCTTTATATTTGGCAACTTGCAAATTATCACATTGGGTTTGCTTATCGATCATTATGCCAACCCCGTGGTCATACGCTACTTTTGCCAGTTGTTCTTGGGTTTGCGCATCCGCAACCTTCCCCTCAGCGATTGCTAGCTCTAGCCCTTGTTCTTGTTGACTATTGTACTTCAGCTTCCCTTTATTATTATGATGAGCCCTCTGCACAGTACTTAGCTGATCAGCACATTCCAGAAGGTCATGGTTCACCACTTGAAATGCTGCTTTTAACTCTTGTTTATAAATAGTAAGTGATAATTCCAAGTCATAATACGCTTTGAGACTACGGTTGTAAGCTGTCAATTCTTGATCGACGCCCTGACATTCTTGGATGCGATTCCTTAGCTCGATTTGCCTACGAAAATGCTCCCGCTGTTGTTCAAACAACTCTACAAAATCTTGGGTACCATTCCCTGCAAGAGCTTCTTCTACTGTTGGCACTAACAGCCTATCTACTAATTCACCAGTGGTGCTGCACTTACTAAAATATTCTTCAACGCCGCCTTCCGAGGTGTTAATAACCGCAAGTTTGGACCATTCAGCTGGTATTATCTTAAAACTATCTTCAATATATTTCTGGTATGACTTAACACTTTCACTATCTGAGAAAAATTTGGCTACCATATGTCTATTACTCATGTTGCGATAAAATTCTGCAATTTCATCCCGGTTGGCAGGCCGCTGTTTATTACCATTGCTCCGCACAAAGGGCAGTTTTTCTATACTATTTCCATCTTGCGGACCATATTCATAAGCAAATTTATAAGAAGCAAGCTCATCCTTACCATTCATAAATAATGAAACAGCCGTCAAGGCATAACGGCGGGGGTTATCATTTAGTATCCACTCCACCGCAATGTGAGCAATATTGTTATTCAGCAATAAAGTTTCGGCAATTTTTCGATCTGCTACTTTTTCATGAGGTAGTATGGCTTGAATCAAAGTTTGTAAAAATACTGTTTTACCACCACCATTCTCTAGTAGTATTACGCCATTATGCCCTTCAAACTGAAAACTATTATCAATATACCGCTTAGCTCCATTTTCATAAACAACATTCGTGTAACGTATCCGTGATATGGCTGGCACAGATTATACCTCCCGTTTATCGTGCTGATACATAAATTCTAGTATGCCACGATTATATTCGCTATCCATATAGTAACGTAAAATTATTGTTTTCGCTTTATCCGTTACTTCAAACTCATCATTCCCAATGTCTTTGATGAGTTGCTGTTTTTCCAAAAATGTCTTCACAATGTTCAAAAAACTCACCCTACTATTCGTGCGAGCATCTTGAATTTTAACGTTTTCTTTAACATCGTCCATATCTTCCCATTTATTAACAATCGTACTCCAATTGAAATTATACTCCCCATCCAGATTCTTTAGTTGTTCTACATCGTACTCTTTTAACGAACTAATTCTTTGTTCCATATGCTCTAACCATATATTCATGGAAACAAACTCATGAGGCTCTACCGACTGATAGCTGTCATAAAATATGCCAAATAAAACAATTATCGTCACATACATTAGATAAATATCAATATTTAAAGCCTTCGCCGGCATATATAATCGTTTGATCGTATCGTTTGTAATATGGAAAGGAGAGTTTTGGGCGATAGGCACCAAATAAATATTGCTGCGATCATTGACAATGGTGCAACTTACTTCCAATGCAAATCGATCCACCAAGCCTCTAACCACATCATCAGCCAAGTAATTCAATGCTTCTTCTTTGTTTATTCCACCACTAACACTAAGCTTAGCATATACCCGAAAAGCTTCCATTACCTGCTGCTGGCTATAATCCATGTCACAGTTCCTCCAGTGCTAATTTCATATTGCTAATACTAAACTTTTTATTTACGGTTAGCACTTCGCCGGTTTCCACTACCCTTATTCGGTTCTGATGGCTCAATTGAGTTATAGCCTTGGCAAAGGCCGATTTATGTCGATACTCATCAAAATCATTCACATTTATGGGAGATTTCTTATGCAACATGATCCAAAATAAATAGAAATACTTAGCATTTAATAAGTAACTTTGATCCCTCTCTTTTATATACTCGATAGTCTCTGCAAGAGTAATCTCATTACCTTCACCAAGCACCTGCTGAATTACTGTAATAACGGTTTGAAAATTTCCCTGCAATTCTTTCATATTGCTCTGCAAGTTCCTTGCTTCATCCAGTTCTGGAAACTCATCTAATTTTTCCTGTTTAACATCGGTTGTTAGGCGTTGTGGCGCAAATACGGCAAGGGGTGACCAGGCTTCAAAGCCTTCCAATTGAAGAAAAGGTTTCACAAGGGTACTTGTCGTTATCACCGGCAACGGTGAAGCAAATAGGCGCTTCGCGATCTCATTCTCAAAATTGAAAATAGTAACACTAGTAAAATAAAGTGCTTCTTCAGCGGCTGTTAATGCTGAAGTTTTAAGAATAAGGCTCCTTTTTAATAATTCCCGGTGTTCGGCATGAACTTCTCCAAGTTCTTTATCTACCTCAATGATACTTTCATAAGCTTTGCGGTCTTTTTCACTAACAATGTTAAAACTCAGCTTCTCTTTAGTTTCCCGTACGAAAGTTTGTAATTCGTTAAATTCTTCCCCCTCACGTGCTAGCCTAAAGTTAATATCCTCAATTATGGTTGTATAACGGGCGAGAGTTTCTTCGGATATAATATTACGATGTACCTCACTACCAACCTTACTGATACGCTCGTTAAGTGTATGCACATCTAGCCGCATTTCTTCGACTTGCCGGAGGGCCGCCGAAAACTCACCTTTCTCTAACTGTTTTCTTAGTATGAGCTGATTTATGGAAAGTTGAAATTCGCTGAAATACTCTTTCGTAGCGAATATTAATTCCAAGCCTTGTTCATCAAGTACATAATACTGGGTATTGGTAGATAAGTCCGATTTATGGGCCTTTAGTACCGAATATTGAATACTTTCTTCCATTTTAGTATGCCAATTAAAAAATGTTTTTTCATTTCGCCGGCCAGTTGGCGGACGAAAAACTTCAATGATAGTGCGAGCTAACTTTTCATATTCCTCTGGATCAAGTTCTAATACATCCTTGGTAAGTTCTTGATAAAATACGGCTAATTCTTTAACGCCAACCTTTTTGTTGCGGATAATCATATTTTCGAAAAAAAACAGCAAAGCCAATAGCCCAAGCCCTAGATAATCAATTGGATGATTATTGTTATCTTTAGCAGATTTCTTTTCTAGCTTATATAAAGGCTCAAACAGCGTTAACCGCTGCATTCGCTCATAATAGTTTTCTGTAATATGATTTATATTGATGCCCACGTACTTGTCCTCCATATACACTGCAATTCATCTTGACTCAGGCTTTCTTGGGGATAATATTCACCTTGTTGCAATAAACTTTGCATACGTTTTCCTTCATTTGCAGAAAAACAACTAAAAAACTTGCCCATTGCTACACTATTTTCTTGTTGATTGGTTTTGCCTTCACTTGGCTTTTTAGCTAACAACGCCAAATAAAAATCCTTGGCAAGCTGAATTTTCCGTTTATCATGTAAAGCATTCCAAATACTAATACCTTCATGATCCAAATCACCAAAATAATATAGCTGATGCCTGCTATTGGGGAGACCCACTTGTTTTTCCAAGGCGGTAATGTTGGCAACTATTTTCCATCCTGAACCAAATACAAGTGAAGTACAAGTGGTCTGTGGCAGTGCCTCTAATAACCGATAATAGGTTGCCTTGTTCTCGACAATCAGATGAGTATGGTTATCCCTATTAAAATTTTGAGGATTCACGGCAATCATCAGTGGTTCCGGCAAGTAAGAAATTTTTAATTTTTCCTGCATGCCCACGCGTTCAAGGACTTTTTTACCACCTTCCAATATCCACTTTTCGTTCCCTGTAATATCATAAGAGCGTTCTTGATCAGTAACTTCTTCCCCGGGCAGTCCATATTTATAAAGATAATCGCTAAGCATCTTGATATATTGTTTGTCCCCCTCCCACGCAGTGGCATGTTCGGTCATATAAAGGGACAAGTTTATTTCTTTATAGATCTTATTTTTTAACGCAAATTCCTGAACCGCACAAATTGCATTTTCTCGTAGTTTATATTGCTTTACTTTATATTTCAAACTCAATGAATTATCCCGTACACTAGGGACATTTGACTCATACTCACTTAATATACCGGCAACCACCAACTCCTTGACGGCTTCGGCAAACTCTGCATAATCAGTACCTCCTGGGCAAATCCCTTCTAGCTGTTGCAGCTCAATGCTACGCCGTTTATACCCCTTAATAAATTCTACTAGTTCATGCTTCATTACACTTCACCGCTTCATAAATTCCTCACTACTTCGTTGCCAAGCACTGGCGTACATTATTTTCAATCAATTAATTCATTCATAATCTTTCGAAGGGATATCGAGAATCACATCATATCGTTCATCAAAATCCCAGTGGCTTTTCCCATTCATTTTTCCTAATTTTATTCAATGTTTCTCGTTGACGAATTTCAAAAGTTTTTCCCGAGGGATATCCTAATATACCATTTACATCTTCATATTTGCGTCTGCCAGTTTCTTGATCTAACTGATTCCAATATACAAGAAGGGTAAGAATATTATAATACGTCAGCATAACATATTCTTCGAAATATCTAAATTCATTTTCATTATCCGAAATAATAATTGGAATCCCCATGGCCGTGGCATATCCTGCACACTCACTTTCACCCCGCCCGACCATCACCCGTTTATCCTCAATGATAGGTTTCGCTAACTGATTAACAACCCTATCCGCTTCCCTGTCTTCCACTCTAAGTAACTTATCATTCCCTATATACTGCTGGATAGCAAATAAATAATTACCCGCTTTTGATTTTATTTCACGTTCAAAAACATACTTGGGAATAATAATCTTTTCAAAAAGTAAGGGCAAAATATCTAAGGCATTTGCTTTTGCCAAATGAATTAATATATCGGCATCAGAAATGGCTGCTATATATTTTATTCCTCTTCTCCATAAGGCTCATATCCATATCCTAGAGGAGTTTTCCCTACATAGGCAAGCACTTCCAGAAGCTTTCCATAGGATATATTTTTCTTTTCAAAATTACTGCGAGTGGCTTGTATATATTCATCAGAAATACTAGTAATCTTTGATGGTTGTATTAAGTGAACCTCATAGCCCTCTCTAAGCGTGATTTGTTGCAATTCCTCTGTTCTTTCTACATTGCCATACTCTCGCAAAAAATCATATCGCTTCACTGCACACAAATCTAATTGGATCAATCGTTTTAACATTGCAGCATAGCTTACCTGAAAGATATGTTGCATACGAATGACATGTCTAGCCTCTATTTTATCCCCAGTAATGGCCTCACCTACCACTTTGAAAAATGAATCTTTTACACCATCTTCAGGCATAAGAAACTCGGCGGCAAATCCCTGGGCTTTATTTTCTTCTTCATGATTGCCGGAAAGCATTAAATGTTCTCGTCGCAGTACATCTTGGTTATAGGTTAAGTGATATAGTTCATGAGCGCCTGTAAAACGTTCATGGCCTAATGTATAATTTGTATTTAAAACTATAATGAACTCATCCTCTAAAAAAGTTGAAAAACCGGAAAACTGTGATTCAAGGGGTCTACGAATTAGAATCGAACAATGATCTAAAATTGTAAAAATATCGTGATAGCCTTTTTTACTCCATTTACTTCGTGTTTCATCAGCCAGATCCTTGATTTGCAAGCGCTCTTTTTCAGACAATAATCCTGAAATTACAGTCATTTCTTTACCTCCACATTGGTTCACGTTTCCGAATGATAAACTTACCATCATGCAATTGTTTTTGCTTGATAAAATCCCGAATCATATCTTGAATTTCACAAATTTCCTGATCAATGATACAATCATCCGACTTCCGCCGGAATAATGTTACTAAATCTTCTGTATCATCTTCTTTGAGTAAAATATCTACTGTTACAGATAAAATTTCTGCAAAAACAGGCAATTCTATAGCAGATAATGGGCGATCGCCATTTTCAATTTTGCTCATTGTCTCACGACTGATATTTAGCCCTCGTTCTTTTAATTTTTCAGAAACTTGGGTCTGATTTAATCCCGTAGCAACTCGCGCATTATAAATACGAATACCAATCTTCTCTAATGTTAACATTCTTCATCACTCCCTTATGTAATATTATATTACATTTATATTGAAAAATACACTTATTTGTTCTATTTTATTACCAATGTTCTTTTCAAGCAAGGGTTGGTTTTTCTACTATTTTTTATTCAGCTAATTTCCCACACCAATAGTGTGAGATTTCCTTTGCTAGTGCACCTCAAAATACTGCTACACTAAATATCGTTTCTAGTAAATGTCGCTCGTTTCTAGTAGCACTGCTATTTTTTCAAGTAGATACCATTATTTTCATAATCAAATGCTACAAACCCAGTAAAATCAACCTTCTTGGAAATAATCCTAGTCATACACCATTTCTAGTAGCTGATCCTTCGTTTCTAGTAACCGTGTAAATTCATAATAATTATCCATCAAATGCCTCTTTATGGGAATAAGCCAAGTTAAAACCATGCCAAAAATGGACTTTATTACCCGATGCATATAATAGTTACGTCCGCTCAACGCATTTACACGCGGTGCGCATAACTATACACGCACTAACATCACTTCCCGATTCACCGTTTCTAGTAAATGAGCCTCATTTCTAGTAACCATACATTTAAATATTTTTATATACTATTCTATCAAAATACCATCAAATAGGAATTTTACAATTAGCTCAAAACAATAGCCACTTTATAAATGATCGTACTAATCCCCATGCTATGCATGGGAGAACGCAAAAAGGTGTACCGTTACGTAAGAAGGTTCCTGTAATTAAATTGATAGGCAATTTGTTTCTAAGAAGTAAAGATATTTGCAAAAGCTCATAAAAGAGAAGAAAATCTTCACGGGTAGTCAGTAATTATAGACATACAAAGCATCAATTACATCTCAGATGAATATCCCCTTCTAGGGGTCGGTGGTTTTGGGACCCTTATAGGGTCTGTTCGCAAACCACCATTTGAAATGGTGGTTGCCGTGACTTAAATAAAACCACCTACACAAATATGTCTGGCAGTTTCAGGTTAAAGGATTATATTGATATTGCTGACATCTCTATAGAACTAGATCACAGTGCAAATCCTTTACCATGAAAACCTATATTCATTCTCTAGAGTCAACAGAAAAACAAACAACCAATATCATGCAAAATATTCTCAACAATTTAAAAGGATCGCCCCCCTAAAAAGGACAGGCAAATTGCCTGTCCTTCTACTATTTACATTATCTATTATTATCTGTTCTTACCCACTGTTTTCAACCGTAAGGGACAACTTGACATAAAAAAAGGATCTGCATCTCTGCAAACCCTTGAATTTCCTGGTGGAGACGAGGGGGCTCGAACCCCTTACCTCTTGAATGCGAGCCAAGCGCTCTCCCAGATGAGCTACGCCCCCAGTATGTCTTGTCATTATTATATTGCTTTTTTTACCAAATTACAAGACCAAATTATCAAATATTTCTGATTTATCTTTTACCCACGGTTGCCAAATATACTACAAAATGTTCTTCCCCATCAATACCCATAACCTGATTTAAACTCTCATCATTAAAAGCCGCAATTCCACAGGCACCACAGCCAATCACCTGAGCTGCTAGGTATAAATTTTGACAGATATGTCCTGCATCTAAATGCAAATAGCGATATCCTCGCTCACCATAACGCCATGTCATACGTTTTACATCAGCTGCCCATAAAAAGGTAACAGCACTCTGCATAACAAATTTTTGCCCCTCACAAGCATTCGTTATTTCCTCGGAAATATGTTCGTCTGAATTTACCACCACCAGCTTATGTTCAAGAGCCAAAAAACGATATAATCCAGGCTGTAGACCTTCGACACGATTAATGAGCAAATAGGTTTCAAAAGCATGCCGTGCCCCTGCTGATGGCACCGTTCGCAGGGTAGCTTTTTGATTCCCTAGTACTTGCTTAACCCCCTGGGTGCACCACAATAAATAAGATAATTCTAGTAAGCTAATCGGAGTTTGCTGATAATCTCGCACACTCACACGCAGCTCAATCGCCGCCATAAAATCAATGGTAATCTCGGGAATCTCTTCTGGCATGGGCAAATCAATGACAGTCTCAACCCCATTGTAATGCGCCTCTAAGGTTGGTTGTGGTATTCCCAACTCTTGATCTGTATCTTTTAAATTTTGGTAACGAGTTTTTACCATAAACTCCTGCCCTATGGATTTTGTCATATTTTATCCTAATAAAATGTTGTTTTTCAAACATCACTTTACTAGATACACCACCTTTCATTATGTTATTTTTAGTCCAAGTCAGAATAAAAATGATAACTATTTTTCCCTGATCCCTTGGCAATATACATGGCGATATCTGCCTGTTTCATCAAAGTCTGAACATCTGCCCCATTCATGGGGTACAAGCTAATACCAATACTAGTTGTCACTTCAATGGCATCGCCCGCAATTACAAATTGCTCTCCTATAGCTGTCAACACCTTACACGCCACCACCCCTGCCTCTTCTGGTTTCTCCATTTCGGTGAGGACAATGGTAAATTCGTCGCCCCCCATCCTCGCAACAGTATCACTAGAGCGAACGGAAAGCAATAAACGCTGGGTGACTGCCTGCAATAACAAATCACCTGTATCATGGCCCAACGTATCATTTATTTTTTTAAAGCCATCCAGATCCAAAAATAAGATGGCCAATAATTTTTGATTTCGTTTTGCTAACGCTAAGTATTTTTCTAAACGATCTTGAAATAATAATCGATTGGGCAAACCGGTCAACGCATCATGAAAAGCTTGATGACGAATTTTTTCTTCCAATTTTAAGCGCTCGCTCAAATCTCGACATACTGAGGAATATAAGATTACCTTTCCCTCCTCATCATAAATGGCACTAATAGATAACCATTCTGGATAAATCTCACCATTTTTTCTTTTATTCCAGATTTCCCCTGTCCACTGTCCGGTCTCTTTTATCGCTTCCCACATCATTTCATAAAAAAGCTTATCATGCTGCCCCGATTTTAATATCCGCATTGTAAAGCCATGGAGTTCTTCCAACTTATACCCGGTTGTCTTAAGGAAAGAAGGGTTGGCCATCTGAATAACACCATCTACATCTGTGACAACAATACCATCATTGGCGCTCTCGAATATTTTTTCAGCCAATCGTAACTTTGTGTTGGACCTTTCTAATTCTGAATTTTCATTCACTGTCTCCGGTTCAGCTACTGCACAAAACTCCGTCGCAAAACATTTTTTCATAAGCCTTCTTCCTTCTCTCCATCTTGCAAAATAGTAAAGAAACTATTGGTGTATTCTTCTACAAAAGATTATTTTTTCCTGTTAGTCGCAACGGAAAATCAGTAAGAGGTTCACTGCCTGATAACAGTCTTCGTGATAAATTCATGTTATTATAAGCGTATTCTACTCATTTTCAAAGGGCATTTTTTTTTCATGTCGAATATGAATTAAGACATCTTTAAAATTCAATCAAAGGAGGTATTAAATGAAAAAAGCAGTTAGAGAACGTATTATTGAGCTAGTAGATGAGGAATACAGACAATTTCATTGTAAAATAATTCCAAATTCAGATAATATTTTGGGTGTAAGACTGCCAAAATTACGAAAACTTGCAAAAGAACTCGCTAACAGCGATTGGCATAGTTACCTGGCAACGGCACAAGATGACTATTACGAAGAAATTTTATTACAAGGCCTGGTAATTGGCTACAGCAAAGGGGATATTGAGGAAATATTAGGCTATGTCGCCGCCTTTATCCCCAAAATAAGCAACTGGGCAGTATGTGATAGTTGTTGCAACAGCTTGAAAATTACCAATAAATATAAGATGCGTATTTGGGAGTTTTTGCAGCCTTATCTGGAATCATCGGAAGAATTTCAGCTACGCTTTGCTATTGTTATGCTACTGACTTTTTATATTGAAGAGGAATATATCGACCGAGTGTTAACTAACTTGAATAACACGACACACGATGGCTATTACGTTAAAATGGCTGTGGCATGGGCGATTTCCATCTGTTTTATAAAATTCCCCAAAAAGACTATGTTTTATCTACAAAACAACACGTTGAATGACTTTACCTATAACAAGGCACTGCAAAAAATTATAGAATCATTCCGCGTGGATCACGAAACTAAGACCATAATACGTAATATGAAACGCAAATCCTTAGCCTAAGACATCTAACCGAAAATAAGTATATAAGTTGCATTAAATCTTCTATATGGCAATCGTCAGGAGTGGAAGATTAGCAATATAGATGTTAATTCCTTAATGCAACCTATATAGTCACAGATTCTGAGAATATATTTTTGATGCGGTCTCTAGGCGCAGTTGAAAACAGGAGGAAAAACATGACAACACTAAACGCTATTTTGATTGAGGTAGGTAAAGCCCCTGCCATTTACAAACTCTCCACTGAAATCGAAAAACAAATTGAGGAAATATCCGCTGTATTAGGTGGCAATTTTATAAGTTCCAGATTATTTCAGGTAGGTGAAAATCTTTCCTTACATATCTTTATTAATGATATGGCAATACCATTGCGACTTCCGCCTAATCGTCGATTCCCGAAACCAGATGAACATGAGATTATTTTTGGTAATGCCATCTTTCTGCTAATTGATGACCTAACAGGCGATGAAGACGGTGCCTTAGATATACCAGATCACATCTGCGATATCTTCTGCAAAAAGCTCGAGGAAAATTTTAAACCTTGTGTCGGCAATGAAAAGCCCGACCCCCGGACAGAAATTTTTACAGAAAACCCTGGAACCAATGAAGAACGACGTTTTAAATGGGAAGAAGTAGAACGTCCAGAAAGAGATTTGAAATTTATTGGTGAGGGCTATGTTCGCATTGTCGATGATGGCATTTGTGATACTTTTGAAATCAAAGGACGATACTTCAAGCAAAATTATCTGCCCGCGGAAGATAAATCACTACAATAATAAAAACAAACTCCCTATTTGCCAAAATACGAATAGGGAGTTTGTTTTTATTATATATATATATCACTCCTACGGATGTTGCTTCTTTAGCGCATCCCGATAGCACCAAATGCTGCATTTAAAAATAATCTATTACATAGGTTGAATATTTAGGGGAGATGAGGCATATGTTCCTTA
>Ga0224527_1000253_pt1 | contig 41079 bp, 35 predicted proteins | sample CBST0metaG_FD_179882 | JGI IMG/M metagenome (GOLD analysis project Ga0224527, IMG submission 179882) | Peat soil microbial communities from Stordalen Mire, Sweden - C.B.S.T0 | ecosystem: Environmental > Terrestrial > Soil > Wetlands > Peat | place: Sweden: Norrbotten County, Stordalen Mire... | reverse complement strand
TGGTGAACGTGCCGATTTGGGGAGATCTCCCCAAATCGGCACGTTCACCATGTTCGAAATGCCCACCGGCGACTCCACCCGGGGCCTGGGCGTGGGAAAAGTCTGGTATAAGCTTCCGCTTTGGATGGAAAAGGACTGGGAAAACTGGACCATTTGCGGCGGCGGCGGGTATCAGGTTGTTCCCCAAACCGATTTCCGCAACTTCCCTTACACCGCCTGGCTGGTCAAACGCGAGATCAACAAGCGGCTGGAACTGGGGGCCGAGGTCTTTTCCCACGCAAGAGAAGGTTTTGCCGCGGCGCAGACCCAGGCTTCAACCATGATCGATGCGGGCGGTTACTACCATTTCAAAAATCCCGGCAGGCAACTGCTCTTCGCCTACGGTCACTCCATCGCAGGCCAAACCGAGAACTACGCGTATCTTGGCATGTACTGGACCTGGGGCAAGGACGACAAGAAAGGCCCCGCCCAGGAAACAATCCTGTCGGGGCCACTCAAGCGCATCAAATACCAATCGCGCTGATTTCCTGTTTCAATACACTTCCGAAGGCCCGTCCGGCGGAGGAACGTGCTTCAGCAGGCCAAGTTCGCCGGCCAGACGTTCAAGCCGGGTGCGCGTAGCGGCCATAGGCGGCACAAGCGGCAGGCGAACCTGGTCCGTGCATCGGCCCATCAGGTTGAGAACCGTCTTCACCGGCCCGGGATTCGACTCCCAGAAGTTGGCTTCGAACAAGCGGCCATAGCGGCGCTCCAGCTCGCGGGCTTCGATCCAGTTGTTGCGCAAGGCGGCGCGAATCATGCGCCCGACTTCGGCCGGAGCCTCATTGGCGGCCACGCTGATCAGCCCATGCGCGCCCGTTCCAATGGCAGCCAGCGAAAGATTGTCATCGCCGGAAAAGATCTTGAAGCCGCGCGGAGCCGAGTGAACCAGTTCGGAGATTTGTGTCAGCTTGCCGCTGGCTTCCTTCACCGCCTGAATGTTCGAGGCAGCCGCAGCCAGCCGAATTACGGTCGCAGGCTCCAGATTCACGGCCGTCCGTCCGGGCACGTTGTAGAGCACCACCGGCAGCGGGGCGACAGCTTGGGCGAGAGCCATAAAATGCTGAAACTGGCCCTCTTGCGACGGCTTGTTGTAGTAGGGATTGGCTGAAAGTACGGCATCCAGACCACGAATCTGGCGCAGCAAGCCCGCCTGGCGCACCAGCGTGCGGGTGGAGTTGTGCGTACAGCCGGCCCACACCGGCACGCGCCCGGCGGCGGCTTCCACCGCAATCCGGACTGCCAGCAGCCATTCCTGCTCGTCCAGCGTGGCTGCCTCGCCCGTCGAACCGCAGACCACCAGAAAATCGATGCCTGCGTTGATCTGCCAGTTCACCAGCGCCCAAAGCGCCGTTTCGTCAATCGATCCGTCCGCCCTGAAAGGCGTAATAATCGCCGTGCCGCAACCCGTAGTTTCCATCAATGGAAAGTGTATAACGAACGGGAGGGTGCGAACGCGGCGTGCATCACCGCCTTTTGGAACACATTTGTGACGGAAACCATCGCCGTAAACAAAGCGCCTAATACTGCAATTGCAGATAGTCGTTCCGGAGGGAGCAGGAGGATTTACCCCCTGAAGACCAGCTCTCACATCCTGGCCTTTACAGGCTGCGGAAAGACTCGACCCGTGCGGTAGGCCGGGACTGGTAGGCCGGGACTTTAGTCCCGGCGGCACAAACCCACCAAAATCGGTGCGGGCTTCAGCCCCTGAGGTATGTTTTTCGGACATTTCTCTTCCGGACGGCCCTTTTTCTGCGACCTGTTTAGGCCCGGAGGAATGCGATCCGAAACAAGTACAGATGTAGTACCAGGACGTTCGTCCGGTCGACCTGAATCAATCGGCGGGCGCAGCGGAAGGCTCCCGCGCCGGGACCGTGATTCCGTTCATCTCCTGGTCCTTGTATTGCAACTGATAGAGCTTGTAATAGAGGCCGCGCTGTGCGAGCAATTCCTGGTGAGAGCCGATCTCGCGCAACTGCCCCTTGTGCATCACCAGGATGGTCTCAGCGCGCTGCACAGTCGAAAGCCGGTGGGCAATCAGGACACTGGTTCTCCCTTCGACCATGCGCTCCAGGGCGCCGCGGATGCGCAGTTCCGTGTCCGTATCGACGCTCGACGTGGCTTCGTCGAGAATCAGGATGTGCGGATTGTAGGCCAGTGCGCGGGCAAAGTTGACCAACTGCTTCTGGCCCGTGGAAAGCGAGTTGCCGCGCTCCTGCACCGGCTCGTCGAACTGGTTCGGCAGGCTCTCGATGAAGTCCAGCACATTCACGTCGCGCGCGGCTTGGCGCAGGCGGGCCTCACTGATTTCCTCGTTGCCGAAGCGGATGTTGTCCTTGATCGTGCCGGTAAACAGGAACGGGTCCTGAAGCACGACGGCAAAGTGCTGGCGGAGCGCCTTCAGGTCCTGCTCCCGCAGGTCGACGCCATCGAGCAGGATCTGGCCCGCGGTCACGTCGTAGAAGCGCATCATCAGGCTCGTTAGTGTCGTTTTTCCGGCGCCCGTATGGCCCACGATAGCTACCGTCTGGCCGGGCTCGACGATGAAAGAGACGTCCTTCAAAATCCAGTCGATGCCGCTGAGGGCAGACAGATTTGCGGAAGGGCTCGCCACCGCGGCCTGCTGCTCATCCGTCAGCGTTTGATAGGTGAACCAGACGTGCCGGAATTCAATCCGGTTGCTGCCGTCGCCGGGGAGCGGCCGGGCCGGGTTCACAATCTCCGAAGGCGTGTCGAGCAGCTTGAAGATGCGCTCACTGGCCGCCATGGCAGACTGCAGAATGTTGTACTTGTCGCTCATGTCCTGAATCGGCCGCCAGAATCGCAGCGAATACTGGACAAACATATTCAGCACGCCAATGGTGACCACACCTGAGAGCACGCCGAATCCGCCGCGCCACACGACCAATGCGATAGCCACGGCCGAGAGCAAATCGACGGCCGGATAGAACAGAGCGTAGGCGAAAATGGTGTCTTTGAAGGCGATCATGTGCTGCCGGTTGACGGTCTCAAAGTCGTCGAAAGCACGCTGTTCGCGGTTGAAAAGCTGCACAACGCTCATGCCAGAGATGTGTTCCTGGGTGAAGCTGTTGATGCGACCAATGGCCGTGCGCACCCGGCGATAACTCTCGCGAACATGGTCGCGGAAGATGCGCGTGACAATCAGGATGAGCGGCAGAACGGAGAACGCAAGCAGGGCCAGCCACCAGTTGATGGTGAGCATCAGAATGGCCATGATGGTCAGGTTGAGAAAATCGTCCACAATGGCCAGCACGCCGGCCGTAAACATCTCGTTGATGGCGTCCACGTCGGAGGTGAGGCGGGTGACCAGACGGCCCACGGCATGGTTGTCAAAGAAACCGATGTGCATGCGCTGCATGTGGCGGAAGATGTCGCGCCGCAGGTCAAACATCAGCTTCTGCCCGGTCCACTGCATCAGATAGGTCTGAATAAACTGGAAGGCGTAGGCGCAGACCAGGACCGCCATGTAGATTTCGGCCAGTTGCGTAATGCCGGTTCCCGGATCGGGACTGAGGCGCCGGGTCAGCGCGTTATTGATGCCCAGCCCGTGCGCCAGCCCGCTTTGTGCGCTGGATTCGCCTCCGGCGTGAAAATAGCGGTCGATGCCCACCATGATGAGGTAAGGGCCCGCAACATCGCACATGGATTTGAGGCTGATGGCCACCGTGGAGACGGCAGCCTGAACCCAATAGGGGCGCAGGTAGTGCCCGAGCCTCCGCATGAGCCGGGAATCGTAGATTTTGCCGACTACGTCGTCATCGGGCTTTTTGGGCTTCTTTTGTTCTTCTTCGGCCATCGGCAGGGTGGGGCTCCCACTTTTATTGTACGGGGCGATGCGGAAATTGGGGGAAACCAGCCAATTTGCAGAAGATGCGGCGCGCGACCGGCGCAAGGATGCGCAAACGGCACTGGGGCCACCATTTACACTGGTAAGCGGAGATTCCTGTGTTTTTTGATAAAGTCCTGACAAAGATTTTCGGAACTGCGAACGAGCGGCTCATCAAGCGGCTGATGCCGGTGGTGGCTGTCATCAATTCCCTCGAAGAAGACACCAAGCAGCTGACGGACGAACAACTCCGGGCAAAGACCCAGGAGTTCCGTGACCGGATCGCTGCCAGGCTGGAAGGGATCAAGGACGCCGAGGAACGGAACACCACCGAACGCGCGGCCCTCGACGAAATCCTTCCCGAGGCTTTTGCGGTGGTGCGCGAAGCCGGCTGGCGTGCCGTGCAGATGCGGCATTTCGACGTGCAGTTGATCGGCGGCATGGTTCTGCACCAGGGCAAGATTTCCGAAATGAAAACGGGCGAAGGCAAAACGCTGGTTGCCACCCTGGCCTGCTATCTGAACGCGCTCGCCGGCCACGGCGTCCATGTCGTCACGGTCAACGACTACCTGGCCAAGCGCGATGCCGAGTGGATGGGCAAGATTTACGAGTTCCTGGGGCTCACCGTCGGCGTCATCGTTCATGACCTCGACGACAACGAGCGCCGCGCCGCGTACGCCGCCGATATCACCTATGGAACCAACAATGAATTCGGCTTCGACTACCTGCGCGACAACATGAAGTTCGAAATAAAAGACTGCGTGCAGCGCGGGCACTACCACGCCATCGTCGACGAAGTGGATTCAATCCTCATCGATGAAGCGCGAACCCCGCTGATCATCTCTGGGCCCACCGACCAGACGACCGACAAGTACGCGCGGGCGCGCAAGATCATCCCCCTCCTGGAAAAGGGCGAGGAGATCGACGAGGGCGAGACCAAATACCTCACCGGCGACTACATCGTCGACGAAAAGCAGCGCACCATCGGCGTCACCGACGACGGCTGGGTCACCATCGAGAAGGCGCTCGGCATCGACAACATCGCCGACGCGGAAAACTGGGACCTGAAGCACTACGTGGAGACGGCCATCAAGGCCCATGCGCTTTACAAGCGCGACGTGGACTACGTGGTCAAGGACGGCGAAGTGATCATCGTCGACACCTTCACCGGCCGCCTGATGCCGGGCCGCCGCTGGTCCGACGGTCTGCACCAGTCCATCGAAGCCAAGGAAGGCGTCAACATCCGCAAGGAAGACCAGACGCTGGCCACCATTACCTTCCAGAACTACTTCCGCCTCTACAAGAAGTTGAGCGGCATGACCGGCACCGCCGAAACCGAAGCGGCCGAGTTCGAGAAGATCTACAAGCTGGAAATCGTCGTCATCCCCACCAACAAGCAAATGCTGCGCCTGGAAAATCCGGACGTGGTGTTCCGCACGGAAAAGGAAAAGTACAAGGCGGTCGCCGACGACATCGCCATCCTGCACGAGAAGAACCAGCCAGTGCTGGTGGGCACCACTTCGATTGAAAAGAGCGAACGCCTCTCCGGAATTCTGGCGCGCAAGGGCGTCAAACACGTGGTGCTGAACGCCAAGTTCCACGAGCGCGAGGCGGAGATTGTGGCCCAGGCCGGGCGGTTGGGGATGGTGACCATCTCGACCAACATGGCCGGCCGCGGAACGGATATTCTGCTCGGCGGCAATCCCGACTTCATGAGCCGGCAAGAACTGGTGAAGAAGGGCCACGCTCGCGCAGTCAGCGCAGCCGAGGGCGCCATCAACCCCATGGCTCCGGCGGGCTTCATTCGCTTCTACTATCAAGGCCAGGAATTTGAGGTCGGCGAGGCGGATTGGGCCGAGGTCAGCAAGGTCCATGCCGCATCGGCCCACCAGGAGCACGACCAGGTGATCGAGGCCGGCGGCCTGTTCATCCTCGGCACTGAGCGGCACGAGTCGCGGCGCATCGACAATCAGCTCCGCGGGCGTGCAGGCCGCCAGGGTGATCCCGGCGAGTCGCGCTTCTACCTCTCGCTTGAAGACGACCTGATGCGCATCTTCGCCAAGCAGTGGGTCAGCACGCTGCTGGAGCGCCTGGGCATGGAAGAGGGCGTCCCCATCGAGTCCAAGATGATCTCCAACCGCATCGAAGGCGCCCAGAAGGCCGTCGAAGCACAGAACTTCGAATCGCGCAAACATCTGCTCGAATACGACGACGTGATGAACAAGCAGCGCGAGGCGGTCTACGGCCTGCGCCGTGCGCTTCTCGAAGAAGCTGACCAGCGCGAGCTCATCCTGGAAGACTATGTCGGCGGCATTCTCAGCGCGACGCTGGACGAGTTTGCGGGCGAAAAGCTGCACCCGGACCAGTGGAACCTGAAGGGCCTGAACGAAAAACTCGTTGGCCAGTTTGGATTGAATCTGGAAGCATCGGGCGTCAAGGCGCTCGAGCTCAGCCGCCACGAGTTGGGCGACGCGATTTTTGAGAAGTTGAAGGAACAGTACGAAGCCAAGGAAAAGATTCTCGGGGCCCAGACCATGCGTTACCACGAGCGGATGGTCATGCTGAGCGTGATCGACGGTCTGTGGAAGGACCACCTGCTGGCGATGGATCACCTCAAGGAAGGCATCGGCCTGCGCGGTTATGCGCAGAAGGATCCGCTGGTGGAATATAAGAGCGAGTCCTACGACATGTTCGAGGCCATGATGCTCAAGTTCCAGGAAGACACGGTCCGGTTCCTGTTCCGGATGCAGATTCTGGGACCCGATGGCCAGCCAGTCGACGAGACTCCGCGACCCAGCCGCGTGGTTCCTCCTGCGCCTCCCGTGGCCAGCGCGGCCAATCCGCTCACACTGGACGCCGAGCCCAGGGAGATTTCGATTCCCACGCGCCAGCCCTCGACCACCATCGATGCCCTGGAAAAGGAGTTCCACCGCAAGAAGCAACGCGAGTTGGAAGCGGCCAGCCTGGCGGGCGGGGGAAACGGAACTCAACCGTCGCAGCGCCGGACCGGCGACAAGGTGGGCCGCAACGACCCCTGCCCCTGCGGTTCGGGAAAGAAGTTCAAGAAGTGCCACGGCGCCGAGAAGTAAAGTCGGCAAGCTGCAAAAACGGACGGGGGCGGGGAGTTTTCCCCGCCCGCGTCCGTTTTGGAGCGTATTCAAGCGTTGTGCAAGGCCGCTCCGTGCCCCATCCATTTGCGCACTTTGCGAATGGGTGGGAGAACAGAAGTCCCTCTCGACCGCAAACTGGAAGACAGGCTCCGCCCTAAAGAGCGAAGTCCACCTCGACGTCCACCGTGGAGTTACCTGCACCGGGCGCGAACTTCCATTTCCGCACGGCGTCCTCGGCCGCAGGCGAGAGCATCCGATTGCCGCTCACCGGCTTCACGTCGGTCACCTTGCCCTCAGGGTCCACGACAACCTCCAGGTGGACTGCTCCGGCGATCTTCAGGCGTTTGGCGATTTCGGGATAGAGCGGAGCGACCCGCGACTTGACCGTCCGATCATTCGTCGCCCTGGCTGGCATGGCGAGCGCCACCGCCAACGCCAGAGCAACCGCCTGCATCAGCCGCACCCCACGCCGCCGCAATCCGTTGGATTCAAGCTCCAAGCGACCTTCGCTCATGGCCCCCCCTCAAGCTTTCAAGCTGCTTGCAGGGGTTATCGGCGGCTGGGAATCGAACATGAGTACATTTTTAGAATTTGAAGAACAAAGCCGATGCCTACATGCCGGGGGTGATGGATCGGCCCAAAGCGATGGCATCGAACGTCAGGTCCTCGGCAGCGGAGTGGTGCTGGTCGCGCCAGAGCTCAAACAAACGGCCATAGCTGAGAGTGATGTACTGCGAAGGAGCCACGCCCAGGCGCTCGGCAGTGCGGTCGATCCACGCGGCGTCGCCTTCCAACTCGGCAAAGTCGCCAATAGGGGTCTCGTCCACCACGCAATGGCCCTCGGCGTCGCGCCACTCTGCGCGCCATTTCTCATAGCGGAAAGCGGCCACAAGGCCCAGCGAGCGAAAGACCTCGGCCAGCGCCGCGCCGTCGGCGACCTCAGTCTCGGTTTCAACGCGGTGCTTGTGGGTGTCTTCGCCGGGGCCCACGTCGGGCAAGCGCTTGTGCGTCAACAGGCAATGGCCGGCGTAGTCGCGGATCCGCAGGATCTCAGTGCGGGCGCGCATCTCCCGATTTGGGGTGTCATAGAGCACATTGCTCTCGAAAGAGCGTGGAGTTTGCAGCGTGAAGCCGGCTGCCTCCAGGCGGTGAGCGAGGCCGTCCAGGTCGACCACGCGGAATTTGATTTCGGTTTCGATGGGCATGTTCAGCAGTGAGTATACGGCTTGTGGCGGATGGCGGAGCGAAGAGGCGACAATAAGAGGGTGAAGACCTTGCGATTGAACGCGGACCCGGCGCATCTTGACACCGCCAGCGCCCAGGAAGCGTTGGACTGCGCGGCGCAGATCCTGCGCGACGGCGGGCTGGTGGCGTTCCCCACCGAAACGGTCTACGGACTCGGAGCCAATGCACTGGACGCTGCGGCCGTGGGCCGGATTTTTGCCGCCAAACAGCGCCCGTCCTGGGACCCTGTGATTGTGCATGTATCCGACGAAACCATGCTGGAAGGGCTGGTACGCGAAGTTCCGGAGACGGCGCGCAAGCTAATTGCCGCCTTCTGGCCGGGGCCTCTGACCTTGCTCCTGCCGCGATCCCCCCTTATACCGGACGCAGTGACGGCCGGACGGCCGCTGGTGGGCGTACGGATGCCGTCGCATCCAGTTGCGCTCGAACTGATTCGCCGCGCCGGAGTTCCCGTAGCCGCGCCCAGCGCCAATACCTTTAGCCACACCAGCCCCACGACCGCCGAACATGTACTCACGGATCTTGATGGGCGCATCGATGCGGTCCTGGACGCCGGGCCGACGGAGCATGGGGTCGAATCCACGGTGCTCGATCCCTGCCAGAGTCCGATGCTGATTTACCGTCCTGGAGCCGTGACGATTGTCCAGATTCGAGACACTGCCGGCCCGGTCGAGTTCTTTCGCGCCGCCGGCCCGCTCCATGAGACGCCACCTGAAGCGCTGCCGTCGCCCGGCGTTGGCTTGCGGCACTATGCGCCCAAGGCGCGACTGATCCTCATCGAGGCTCCATTGATCGAACTGTCTGCGCGGCTCACCGAAGCCGGGATTCGGCTTCCAGGAGAGCGGATCGGAGTGATGCTCCCTGCGGAAATACCAGCACCGGCCGCAGTTGCCGCCGTGTTTCCATGGGGCCGGTGGTACGCGCCCGAGGAGATGGCCCGCGACCTTTATGCCGGGCTGCGAGCCTTGGATGGCGAGGGCTGCACGGTGATTCTCTGTCCAGTTCCTCCCTCCGACGGCATTGGCGCGGCTATCCGCGACCGGCTGCTCAAAGCGGGGAGGGGTTAGCCCCTTCAGCCTTTCTCGCCTCATGACCGATACTGTTCGCGGAGACTCTTTCAATGGACAACCCCACCATGGCGCGCCTGCTGGCCGAGACCGCCGACTTGCTGGAGATTGATGGCGGCGACGGCTTCCGCATTCGCAGCTATCGCCGCGCAGCCGACGTAGCCGAACAAACCACCGTGGACCTGACGGCCGCTGCAGCCGACGCCGCCCGCCTGCTGGAAATCCCCGGCATCGGCAAAAGCATGGCCGCCAACCTCCAGGCCATCGCCGCCAGTGGCACCCTGCCCTTGCGCGAGGAACTGCTGGCCAAGTACGGCGCCGGCCTGCTGGACCTGCTGAAGCTGCCCAGCATGGGCCCCAAGACCGTGGCTCTCGTATGGGCAGCGGCCAAGATTGCCAGCATCGACCAGCTCGCCCAGGCCATCGACGAAGGCCGCCTGGCCGGCCTGCCCCGCATGGGCGAGAAGCAGATCGAGAAGCTCCGCAAAGGCATCGACGATTACCGCCGCAGCGCCGGCCGCTTCCGCATCGACGAAGCCGAGGAGGAAGCCCAGCGCATCGGCGCATATCTGCTGGCCTTCGCTGGAATTGAAAAGGTGACGCCCGCCGGTTCCCTGCGCCGCGGCCGCGAGACCGCCGGAGACCTCGATCTGCTGGTCACCGGACCCGCCTGCGCGCCCGAGCATACCTCCGCGGCCGTCGAGTACGTGGCCGCCTACCCCGGCATCCACGACATCATCGCCAAGGGCGAAAACAAGGTCAGCTTTCATCTCTCCAGCGGCCTGCAAGTGGACGTGCGCCTGCTGCCCTCGGCCAGTTACGGCGCGGCGTTGCAGTACTTCACCGGCTCCAAGGCGCACAATGTCGCTCTCCGCCAGCGGGCGCTCAAAATGGGCTACACGCTCAGCGAATGGGCGCTTGCCAGGCTCGACGACAATTCTACCGTCGCAGCAGCCACCGAAGAAGAGATCTACGCCGCATTGGGCATGGACTGGATGCCGCCGGAGATGCGCGAGAACCTGGGCGAAATCGAAGCCGCCGCCCGCCATGCGCTGCCCGAACTGATCGAGTTGACCGACCTGCGCGGCGACGTGCACATGCACACCACGGCCACCGACGGCCACAACTCCATTCGCGAAATGGCCGAAGCAGCAATGGCTCGCGGGTACGGCTATATCGCCATCACCGACCACTCCAAAAACCTGGCCATGACCAACGGCCTGGATGAAAAGCGGGCTCTCGAACACATCGCGCGCATTCGCGAAGTGGACCAGCAGATGCAGGGCCGGATTCGTATTTTCACCGGCATCGAGGTAGACATTCTGGCCGACGGCGCTCTCGACCTGGACGACGAAGTGCTGGCGCAAATGGATGTGGTGATCGCCAGCGTGCACACCCGCTTCGAGCAGAGCCGGGAAGAGATGACGGCGCGCGTGCTCAAGGCCATTGAGAACCCCTATGTGCGGATTCTGGGCCATCCCACCGGCCGCCTCCTTCTGCGCCGCGAGCCCTTCGTCCTGGAACTGGGCGTTGTGTTGCGCCGAGCCGCAGATCTGGGAGTGGCCGTCGAACACAACGCCGCTCCGGAGCGGCTGGATCTCAGCGACCGGGACCTGCGCCTGGCCAAGGAACTGGGCTGCCGCATCGTCGTCAACACCGACTCCCACGACACCCGCCACCTAGGCAAGATGGAGTACGGCGTCCGGCAGTTGCGGCGCGCCTGGCTGGGGCCGAAGGACGTATTGAACACCCTGGAGGCGAACGAGTTTCTGGCCGCTCTGAGGCCCAGGACTTAAGACCGCTGGCAATGGCCCAACTGGCGCGCTGGCAGCCAAAACACCTAGAAACTGAGCGCTTCGGCGGGCAGCCAGCGGAATTCCTATTCCGTTTAGCTCTGTTGGGGGTAAGATAAGGGCGCGATGAGCCTACTCCGACAGCAGTCCCAGGAAGAACTCGACGATGCCGCCCGCGGCGAAGCATTCACCAAGGGCTCCAGCCACGTGGTGGTGGCCAGCATCATTGCTGCGGTGCTGGTTTCCGTCGCCATTGCTGTCTACATGATCGCCGGAGAAAAGCCGGTGGCGGTGACCGGAGAGGTCGTCCAGGTATGGGCCCACCCGCTGCACACCGAAACATCGGGAATCGACGCCAACGGCGCGCCCATGGCCAAGGAGCACTTTGACCAGGTGCTGGTGTTCACCCGCGTCAAACTGCACAACCAGAGCCAGCAGCCGCTGTTTTTGCATGAGGTACTTTCGAACGCGAAGCTGGGGGAGGAGATCCACTCCAGCTACGCGGCCATTGTGGACGATTACGAGCGGCTCTTTCAACTGTACCCGGAGTTGGCTCCGCTGCATGGATCTGCGCTGCCGCCGCGGACAACAATCGAGCCGGGTCAGACCGTAGAGGGGACCTTCGTCTCGGCCTTTCGTCTGACAAAGGAACAGTGGGACGCGCGCAAGGACCTGAATTTCAGCTTCGCTTTCCAATACCAGCCCAAGCTGGTGCTCGCGCCCCACTCGGCAGTTACTGAGCAGTAACAGGACCCGGTGCACCCTTCGGCGTCGACAGGTACCCGGTCACGGTGTTCTTGGCGCTTACGGCGTTCACTACGATCTCAAACAGCATGGGTGTTTTTCCGCTATAAAACTGCAGCGGCTCATTCAGGTTCCGGTCCTTCTTCTCATATTGCCGGTCGTCGGAGTACACCACAAGCGTAAAACGACTCTTCTTGTTGTCTGCCTTCTTGAGCTCCATGCTCACCGTGCCAACGGGTTTTCTCTGCCCCTTGGTCAGCGTGAACTCGTAGTAGTTCCGGTCGCCCCTGTGCTTGAGCAGTTCCAGCTCATCGTGATTGCGGGCAATCAGGCTGCTATGGTCGCTCAGGTCGCCTCTCATCGAAGTCAACTGGGAAATCGTATTAGCCAGCTCGTTCTGCGTCTTGGCCACGTCGGTCTTCACGCCGCCCACGTCGCTCTTGACGTTGGAAACCTCGTTGGAAACACTGCTCACCTGCTGCGCAGTCTGCTTCTGGGCGCTTTCCAGCCGCTGGCTGTTGGCTTCCTGGGCCGCTTCGCGGCGGATAATCTCTTCGGCGCGGGCGTCCATTTGTTTCTGCGTCAGGCCCAGGGACTGGCCAAGTTCCTGCGTGGCCACCTTCAGGCGCGCGTCGGTTTCCCGCAATTCGGCGGCCAGCTTCACATTCTGCTGCTTGGCATCGACCAGGTCCGTTTGCTGGGTTGCCAGTCTTCCGCTGAGGGTGTAGCTCCAAATCAGGCCGCCGACTCCGGCCACCAGCGCGATTGCGATCGCCGCCAACAACGCGCCGGAATAGGTTCGAGGGGTTTCGTCAATTCCACTCATGGTATTTTGCCTTCTTTCTCTGTGGCGTCCCGTCGCGCGGGCCGCTCTTGATGTGATGGCGTCTTCCTGTCTTGTTGGACGCCGACAAAAGGACACTCTGAGGAACTTTCCGTCTCCCTGCTGACATTCAGCGCGGAGGATCGAATTTCGGAGGTCCTGCAACACATTCCTCCGGGGAATATCCAGAATATAGAAATATTTCCGTCCGTGCAGGGAATGCTGCTGACTTCAGACCGGCCTGCAAGGGCCCGGAAGTGGTTATTAAGGCCGCCTGCGCGCCTCTTCGTCCCGGATTCCGTGACAACCATGGAATCGTTCCGATATAAACATCTTTACTGCACTTCGGACGTCCGGCTCTTCAACTGGGCCGGGACGGCTGCAACTACCATCAGGAACTCATTGTACGGGAGAGGCACGAAGGCTATGTCGACAGCTGTCGCTGGAAAGGGTCTGGAAGGAATTGTTGCGGCAAACTCCGGAATCTGCTGGATCGACGGAGATGCGGGCGTGCTGGCCTATCGCGGAATCGACATTCACGAACTGGCCGTGAACTCGACCTTCGAAGAGACCACCTATCTGCTATGGAACGGCATCTTGCCCAACCACCTGGCGCTGCGCGAGTTTCAGTCACAGTTGGCGCTGGCCCGGTCGCTGGATCATCGCGTCATTGACATGCTGCGAAGTTTCCCCCCGAACGCAACGCCCATGGAGGTGCTGCGTACAGCCGTCTCCGCGCTGAGTTTTTACGACGCCGACGAGAAGGACAACTCCCACGACGCCAATGTGCGCAAAAGCTATAACCTGACGGCACAGATCGCCATGCTGGTGGCCGTCTACGACCGGCTGCGCAAGGGGCTGGAAATCGTGCCGCCGGACCGCTCGCTTTCGCACGCAGCCAACTTCCTGTGGATGCTGCGTGGAGAAAAGCCTTCTGAAACAGCGACGCGGACGCTGGATATTGCCCTCATTCTGCACGCCGACCACGAGCTGAACGCCTCCACCTTTGCCGCCCGCGTCATTGCCGCCACCCTGGCTGACGTCCATTCGGCGATTACCGGGGCTATTGGCGCCCTCAAGGGGCCGTTGCACGGCGGCGCCAACGAGGGCGTCATGCGCCTGCTCTATGCCATCGACAAGGCCGGCGCCGATCCGGTGGAGTATGTGAAGAGCATGTTGGCCGCCAAGCAGAAAATCTCCGGCTTCGGTCACCGCGTCTACAAGACGGAGGACCCCCGCGCGACCCACTTGCGCCGCATGAGCGAGCAGTTGGGCAGAGATGCAGGCGAGCCCAAGTGGTTTGAGATGAGCCGCGCCATCGAGCTCTATATCAATGCCGACAAAAAGCTGAACGCCAACGTGGATTTCTACTCCGCCTCCACTTACGCGACCCTGGGCATCGACATCGATCTCTACACGCCCATCTTCGCCATCAGCCGCATCGCCGGCTGGACGGCCCACGTCATCGAGCAGTTGGACGACAATCGCCTCATCCGTCCCCGCGCAGAGTACATTGGTCCCGCTTACCCCTCGCCTTGGATTCCTGTCGAGGATCGCGGATAGCACGACGAACAGCTTGAGCGGCTCCGCCCGCAACCCACTGCGCCGCGCAGATAGCCAATGCGTGGCGCACGTTCGGTACTCTGCAACTTCTTCTCAGCCCTGCCGCGCCTTGCTCATCAAATAAAGGCCCCAGACAGCCAAGGTGCACACATCGCGGATGGTACCGTCGAGCATCATCCGCTCGAACTCGGCAATCGGCACCGAGCGCACTTCCATATCGTGCTCCTCGACATCGGGATCTTTTCCCGTCTCGGTGAGCCCCTCCGCCAGAAACACATGCAGCTTTTGCCGGGTAAATCCGTAGGCGACCCACAAGGTCCCCAGGAAGGTCATCTGTGCCGCTTCCAGGCCGGTTTCTTCCTTCAGCTCGCCGCGCGCCAGTTCCTCGGGCGAGGCGACCTCCATCTCCCAACCGCCCTGGGGCAGTTCCAGCGCCCGCTCCTGAATGGTGTAGCGGAATTGCTCCACCAGCCACACGCGCCCCTGATCGATGGGCAGGATAATCGCGCATTCATCCTTGTCCACCACGCCATAGATGCCCTTGTCGCCGTTGGAGCGGAGAATCTCATCCTCGCGCACCCGCATCCAGCGATTGCGATAGACCTCGCGGCTGGAAAGCGTGGTGATGGAGCGGCCGGCATTGGCTTGAATGGGGTTCATGCGATCTCCTTGGCGTTCCTTTTGTTTCTCACGCACCGGCCCATGCTTTGAAAAACGGCCGCCGGCCATGCCCGCAGGCAGGAATGCCTGTCCAGCCAATTCCCTCTGCAAAGAGGATCATCGGCCACACAAGGCATCTTGTTGAATAAGTCGTCTACTCGCTTCGCTGCCGGAACTGCCGCAAACGACCGACAAGCGACGCCGGTCCACTCACGGTCAGGCGGACAAGGTTGCCCTCATACTCCCGGCTGTGCACGATCATGCCGGCTTCGATGGCCGCCAGAACCGCGCCTTCATGCTGCGGAACGCGCAGCTCGGCGTCGAGGATCGGGTCGGAGTGCAATGTCTGGTCGATCGCCGCAAGCAGCGCGTCCAGACCCTCCCCGGTGCGCGCCGAAACGGCAACTTCGGCTCCGGCGGCAATCCCGGTCTGCGCCCGCAGCTGCCCGCGTTCTTCTGCGCCCAGCAAATCGATCTTGTTCAGCACCTCGATGCGCGGCTTGCCCAGCGAATCAAGCTCGCCCAGAACCTTTTCCACCTGCGACTTCTGCTCGTCTCCATACGTGGACGCGGCGTCCCGCACGTGCAACAGCACTTCCGCCTGAGCCACTTCTTCGAGCGTCGCCCGGAAACTGCTCACTAGCGTATGGGGCAGGTTGCGAATCAAGCCGACCGTGTCCGACAACAGCACCTTGCGGCGGCTGGGCAACTCGATGGCCTTCAGTTTGGGATCCAGCGTGGCGAACATGCGTGAGGACTGCAGCACTTGCGCGCCGGTCAACAGATTGAACAGCGTGCTCTTGCCGGCGTTGGTGTAGCCCACCAGAGCCACCGTCGGCACCGGAACTGACTCGCGGCGCTGCCGCTGCTGCTTGCGCACACGTCGCACCGAATCCAGTTCTTCCTTGAGGTGATCGATGCGGCGCTTGATCTGGCGGCGGTCCGTCTCCAGCTTGGTTTCGCCAGGGCCACGGGTCCCGATGCCGCCGCCCAGCTGCGACATCGCTTTGCCCTTCCCCATGAGTCGCGGCAGCATGTACTCCAACTGCGCCAGCTCCACCTGCAACTGGCCCTCGCGCGTGCGTGCGTGGCGGGCAAAAATATCCAAAATCAATTGGGTTCGGTCAAGCACGCGGCACGGCAGCGCAGCCTCAAGATTGCGCAACTGCGTCGGGGTCAGATCGTGGTCAAACAGCACCAGGTCCGCCTCGGTTGAAGCGGCCACTCCGGCAATTTCTTCCACCTTGCCGGCGCCGATCAACGTAGCGGGATCGGGCCGGGCGCGACGCTGCAACAGTTCGGCAACCACCACGCCGCCGGCGCTCGACACCAGTTCTCGAAACTCGGCAAGAGATTCGTCGACGTCCAGTTCCGTTGAGGGTCGCGCTGAGGAGACATCCGCACGCGGAGGGTCGGCGGCTTCCGTCGACTCCTCATCGACGGTGCCACCACGAACACGCGCGCCAGCCTGAGCCGCGCGGATCCCGCGAGAACGGACCCCGCGGTCCACTGCCACCAGAACGGCTCGCTCCGGTTCATCCCCCCCGCGACGAGCACTTGTCACTGGGGATTCTGATTGGAGTCCGGAGCCGCCTGTTCTGTTTTCCTCAACTGCCAACTGGAACCGCTCCCCGCCTGCTATCGCGGCTCCCCAACAACTGGGGGAGCGGGCGGCGCGGCGACTGGCCCCGGATTCAGCCCGGGACCCGTACTTGTGACCGCCGGACGGTGCTCGGTGTGGAGCACGCTCCGGTTGCTCACCACGGTCGAAATGGCGTGCTTGAAAATCAACTGCTCCTGGCTGTTGTTTTCCAGAAGCACGGAATATTTGTCAAAGGACCGGATCTTTCCGGTGAGCTTGACGCCGCTTACCAGATAAATTGTGATGGGCGTCTTGTCCTTGCGGACCGTATTCAGGAATGTGTCCTGAATATTTTGTGCCGGCTTGTTTTCCATTGTGCCGATCTCCTACTTTCTTCTTTTTTGATTGGATGCAATTGAACAGCACCTACGTGTACAAATCAGCGGGCGCAGCGCCGGAAATCCCGTAGCCGCCAAATCCCGCAATGTGACCACGATATAGGGGTTGGCCCAGGTTTTCAACTTGTAGTACCGCAAACGCCCTGGAATCTCCTTTTGAACTCGGCTTGCCCCTCCCATCCTGGGACGCCTGACTCAGCCTGACTGCTACCATAATCAGGTGAAAACCGAGCCAAATCTGCCTCAGAGTGCTGCCCCAACCGCCCAGCCGGTGCCCATGCTGGACCTCAAACGCCAGTACCGCGCTATCCATGAGGAACTCGTGGACGCGGTCGCGCATGTCCTTGAGACGCAACAATTTATCCTTGGTGAGCCTGTAGCCGCGTTTGAGCGCGCCGCAGCAGTTCAGTTGGGCGTGGCCCATGCGCTGGGCTGCTCTTCGGGAACAGACGCCCTCTGGCTGGCTTTGGCCGCCGCCCAGATCGGCCCCGGAATGGCCGTCGTTACCACCCCGTTCAGCTTCTTCGCCTCCGTCAGCAGCATCCTCCGCGCCGGAGCTACCGCTCTGTTGGCCGACATCGATCCCACCACGTTCAACCTGGACCCCAAGGCTGTGGAAACGGTCCTGAGTGGTCCCAAGGGCGAGAATGTTCGCGCCGTCCTGCCCGTGCATCTTTATGGCCAGACAGCCGACTGGACTGCCTTCGCTCGCCTTGGACAAGCGCATGGATTGAAGCTCATTGAAGACGCCGCCCAGGCTTGGGGTGCCGCATGGCAGGGCGTTCGCGCCGGAGCCCTCGGCGACGCCGCCGCTTTCAGCTTTTATCCCACCAAAAACCTGAGCGCCGCCGGTGACGCAGGCATGGTCACCACCAATTCGGACGAAATCGCCGAGCGGGCCAGGATGCTGCGGCAGCACGGCATGAGACGCCGCTACTACCACGATGAAATCGGCTGGAATACGCGCATGGACGGCATGCAGGGCGCCGTGCTGGCAGTGAAGCTCAAGTACATCGACGGCTGGAACCAGGCCCGCCGCGAGGCTGCCGAGCGCTACCACGCGCTATTTGCCGCCGCCGGACTCGCCGAGGCCGGGCCTTATCCCGTGCACGGCGTTGTCCTGCCGCACGAGGTCCCCGGAAGCCGCCACGTCTGGCACCAATACGTCATCCGCACAGCCCGCCGCGACCAACTGCGCGAGTTTCTCGCCAGCCGCAAGATCGGCTCGGAGATCTACTATCCCGTCCCGCTGCATTTGCAGGAAGCGTTGAAGGGCCTGGGCTACGCCGAAGGCAGTTTCCCCGAAGCCGAACGCGCCGCCCACGAGGTTCTGGCCCTGCCGATTTACGCGGAAATCCGCGCAGACGAGCAGCAAACCGTGGTCGACGCGATTGCGGAGTTCTTGAGTTAGTCAGGTCCGTTGGACACTCACCGGGAGGGGCAGGCCGATTCCGGCCTGCCCCTCTCGTCTGTCCTGAAAAACTGTTTCGCGCCCTACCGGAACAAATTGGTGCGGGCAAGATCGAGGATTTCGTCTCCCCGGCCGTTCAAAATCGCCTTGATCATGTACAGGTTAAAATCGACGACCTGATCCAGTTTCAGAGAGGGCGGCATGGCCAGTTCCTGCCGGTTCACGGCGATATCGACCAAGGCCGGGCCGGGATGCGCGAAAGCCCGTTCGAGCGCCGGCCGGACCTGCTCCGGATCGTCGACGTGCACGCCCAGAATGCCAGTTCCTTCCGCAATCTTGGCAAAGTCCGGATTGACCAGGTCGGTGGCATGACTCAGAAATCCTGTCGCCTTCATCTCCAGTTCCACAAACCCCAGTGAGCCGTTGTTGAACACCACCACCTTGACGGGCAGATTCAACTGGCGGAGCGATAGAAGATCGCCCATCAGCATGGAAACGCCGCCGTCGCCGGAAAGCGTAATCACCTGGCGGCCGGGATGAGAGATCTGCGCGCCGATGGCCTGTGGCAAAGCGTTGGCCATCGATCCGTGATTGAACGAGCCCAACAGACGGCGGCGGCCGTTCATGGTCAGATAGCGCGCCGCCCAAATCACCGGAGTGCCCACGTCCGCCGTGAACACGGCGTCTTTCGCGGCGAGTTCGTCAATGACCTTGGCCACATATTGCGGGTGGATAGGCAGTTGTCCCGGCTTGCCTGTGGCCAGATCGTCCAGGTCCTTGCGGGCCTCGCGATAGTGGGAGAGCGATGCCTCCAGATGGTCGCGGTCCTTCTTCGGTTCAATGGCCGGCAGCAGCGCACGCAGGGTTTCCGCAACCCCGCCGACGACGCCCAGGTCCACGCGGCTGCGGCGTCCCAGTTGCTCCTCGCGCAGGTCGATCTGCACAATGCGCGCCTTTTTCGGGTAGAACTGCTGATAGGGAAAGTCCGTCCCCAGCATGAGCAGCGTGTCGCAGTTCATCATGGCGTGGTAGCCGGAAGAGAAGCCCAGCAGGCCGGTCATGCCCACGTCATACGGGTTGTCGTACTCGATGAATTCTTTTCCGCGCAGCGCGTGCACGATGGGAGACTGCAGCTTGGCGGCCAGCGCGACCAGTTCGTCATGCGCGCCGGCGCAGCCCGCCCCGGCCAGGATGGTCACCTTCTTGGCGTTATTCAATTCCGTGGCCAAACGGTCCAGTTCTTCCCGGCGCGGAACAATCTCCGGCTGCGCGTAGCTGAAGGTCACGCGAGGCTCCTGGGTGACGGCATCGGAAAGCGCAACGTCGCCCGGAATCACGATGACCGCGACACCCTTCTTCGCGAGGGCCGTCTGGATGGCAATTTCAAGCATGCGCGGCATCTGCGAAGGGTGCGACACCAACTCGCAGAAATGGCTGCACTCCTTGAACAACTGCTCAGGGTGCGTTTCCTGAAAGTATCCGCTGCCAATTTCCGCGGAGGGAATATGTGCCGCAATGGCCAGCACCGGCACGCGGCTGCGCTGGCAGTCGTAGAGGCCGTTGATCAGGTGCAGATTGCCGGGTCCGCAGCTTCCAGCACAGACGGCGAGTTTGCCCGTGAGGGCTGCTTCGGCACCGGCGGCGAAGGCGGCCGTCTCCTCATGCCGCACACCGACCCACTCAATCCCCTTGCGCACTCTCACGGAATCCGTGATGCCGTTGAGAGAGTCGCCCGCCACGCCATAGATGCGTTCCACGCCGGCGCCCGCCAACACGTCCACAAAAAGCTCTGCAACTTTCTTTGCCAAGGTCTCGGATTCTTCCGCCGGCTCAACAGGAACAGATCTACACGTTTCCAGTTTGGCCTGTGGAAGCCTTTCTGTTCATGTAGATGCAAGCGACCCGCCAACGGTGCACCGCCTCTGATTTCGGCCTCGTCCGGTGAGAGGTCCGGCTCGCAGCCCATGCCCGTGTTCCCTGATCCTGTTCCCTGCTCCCTATTCCCTGCTCTTGCGCGCGCCTATGCCGTAAAATCCCTCTAGCATGAAATGTCCCTATTGCGGTTTCGGGCAGGATCGCGTGGTCGACTCGCGCGAAAGCAAAGAGGCCGACTCCATCCGGCGGCGGCGGGAGTGCGAGAGCTGCAATCGGCGCTTCACCACCTATGAGCGGATCGACGAAATTCCCTACATGGTGGTCAAGAAAGACGGCCGCCGTGAGCGCTTCGACCGGCAGAAGGTGCTCAGCGGCCTGCTCCGCGCCTGCGAAAAGCGGCCCGTGCCCTCCATCCAACTGGAGGCCATTGTGGACGCGGCGGAAACTTTCCTGGTGGACGCACCGGAGCGCGAGCGCACCACACGCGAGATTGGCGAACTGATCATGGAGCACCTGCAAGGTCTGGACACAGTGGCTTACATCCGCTTCGCCTCGGTTTACCGGGACTTCAAGGACGTGAGCGAGTTCAAGGAAGAATTGGAAGGGCTGCTGAGCGGACGCACCGGCAGCAAGGCTAAAAAGTAGCTGCTAGCTTCTAGCCTCTAGCTGCTAGCTTTTTCATGCGGGAATGATCGTCGAGAAGAGCGTAGACGGAGATGGCGGGCGCAAAAGTGGCGAAAAGCGAACGGATCGCCGGTAGCTTTTCAAGCTTGAATTGATTTTCGGCGAGGACGCAAGCAGCCAGCAGCAGGAAGAACAGCTAGTAGCTAGAAGCTAGCGGCTAGGAGCTGAATCATGACGCACAAGGTGACGCTGATTCCGGGCGATGGCATTGGGCCGGAAGTGACGCTGGCCGTGGTTCGCATTCTCGAGGCCACGGGCGTGAAGTTTGAGTGGGAACGGTTTGCCGCCGGGGCCGAGGCCTTTGAGATCTTCGGCGAATACATTCCCGTCGCGCTCTATGAATCGATTGAACGCAACCGCGTGGCCTTGAAAGGGCCGGTGACGACGCCCATCGGCGGCGGCTTCAAGAGCATCAACGTCACCCTGCGCAAAAAGTTCGACCTGTTCGCCAACTTCCGGCCCATCAAAAACCTGCCCGGCCTGGAAACGCATTGGCCCGGTGTGGACCTGATCATCGTGCGCGAAAACACCGAGGGCGAGTACGTGGGCCTGGAGCATGAGGTCGTGCCCGGCGTGGTCGAGAGCATCAAGGTGATCACCGAGAAGGGCTCGACGCGCATCGCCAAGTTCGCCTTTGAATATGCGCGCAAGCATGGACGCAAGAAGATCCACGCCATTCACAAGGCCAACATCATGAAGCTCTCGGACGGGCTGTTTCTGCGCTGCGCGCGCGAGATGGCTCTCGGATTCCCCGATGTGATTTACGCCGAGCACCTGATCGACAACACATGCATGCAACTGGTGATGAATCCCTACCAGTACGACACGCTGCTGCTTGAAAATCTCTATGGCGACATTGTGAGCGACCTGTGCGCCGGTTTGGTCGGCGGGCTCGGCCTGGTGCCGGGCGCGAACCTGGGAGTGGAGTGCGCCATCTTCGAAGCGGTGCACGGATCCGCCCCGGATATTGCGGGCAAGGACATTGCCAACCCCACGGCACTGTTGCAGTCGGCCGTGCTGATGCTGCGCCACCTGGACGAAAACGCCGCGGCCGACAAGGTGCAGAAGGCGCTTGAGGCGGTGTATACCGAGCGCAAGACGCTCACCCGCGACGTGGGCGGAAAAGCGGGAACCAGCCAGTTCGCCGACGCGATTCTGGCGGCAATGCAGTAAAGCGTCCCGCACGTTCGAAAAGCGGCCGAAATCAGGCCTTTTTGCTTCAATTTCGACGTGTTTTTGGCCCAAATTCGACCTGTTTTTGACCCAAAAATCTACACGTTCGGCGAGCAGAGGCTTGCGCTTGCTACATCCAGATCTATATATCTCTTTTCTATTCAACACAATGCGTGCCCCAGAAAAGCTAGCTGGAAAAATATGCAACTTCGAACCCGCCCTGAAAAATAAATAAGGGGGGGGTAGGGGGGGTACCTCGCTCTTCCTGAAGGCCTGAAGAGGCTGCGAAAAAAGGGCTGCTTGAGGGCGAAACTCGACGGCAAGTTTTGCAGGGGCTAAAGCCCGACATTGATTTGATTGGCCTTATCGGCACGACTGAAGTCGTGCCCTGACACTTCTTCCCACTTCCGTTGAGTTTTTTCGCAGCCTCTGAAAACCCAGGGCTCTCGGCGGAATTTGCGATCTACACTACCCTCCAAGTCTAGGCCAGCGGAGAGATATTTTCTGCAACTGGTTTCTCCTCGCCGCTCAGCGGGCCAGACACAGCCAAATCATTTTTCAATTGCGTAAAGATATATCTTGAGATATAGTTTTTTCAGCGATGAAAGATATATCGCACGATACATCGAAAACAAGGAGAAGAACCATGAACACACGATTTTTTGGAATGATGGAAGGCTGGGATCGCGGGTCTGGCGGACGCGGGGAACGCGCAGCGGAAGAATTCCGCCATCACGATCATGGACACGATCATGGTCCTGATGAAAGAGAACACGGCGGATTCGAGCACCTGTTCGGCGGGCGCGGGCTGGGGCGGCTTTTTGGCCATCGCGGGCCTGGAGGGTTTGGACGGGGTTTCGGCGAAGGGCGCGGCCGGATGTTCGATGCAGGGGACATGAAGCTGGTGATCCTGAGGCTGCTCGCCGACCAGCCCAGTTATGGCTACCAGTTGATCAAGACGATGGAACAGCGTCTGGCGGGCGGCTACACGCCGAGCGCGGGCGTGATCTACCCGACCCTGACGATGCTGGAGGAGGAGGGACTTGCTACCGCAACCACTGAGAACAACAAGAAGGTGTATTCGGTGACCCCGGAAGGAATCGAGCACCTGGAAGCCAACAAGGAAAAGATCGGGCAGTTATTCGTGCGCCTGGAAGAGGCCGGACGCGGCTTCGAGCGGGGCCGCTCGCCGGAGATGATGAAGGCCTTCCTGAACCTGAAGGGCGCGGTCATGGCGCGTGTGTTGCGCGAGAGCGTGACTTCGGAGCAGATCAGGAAGATCACCGAAGCCATCAATGCGGCGGCCAAGGCGATCGACGAGCTCTGAGGTTCATCCTCAGAGTTCGCCTGCACGCCGGAGGCACGAAGCGCTGGTGTTATCCGGCCTGTCCCGCCACGGCTCAAGCCGAGCCCGCATACAGAGCCGCATTTTTGAAACTCGACGGAGTCGTTTGAAACTCTCCGCAGATACGGAAAAGGAGAACCGCCCCATGCAAGACGAGCAATCGGTTGGTCCGAGTCACACTTCACCATTACAGGCACTCTGGGAAAAGGAATATGAAAGTACAACGACACCATTTGACATGGAAGAACCTGACGAGTGGATTGCCTCGCTGGCAAAGAGCGGGAAGATCCAGGGCAATGTGCTCGATTCGGGCTGCGGACCGGGACGAAACTCTCGCTACCTGGCGGACCTGGGTTTCAGCGTGCTGGGCGCGGATATCTCGGCGAATGCGATCGAACGCGCCAAGCGCAAAGCAGCCGGGAAAGGAAACCATGCTCAGTTTCTGCAAGCGAATATGTGCGAGCTTTCCGGCTTTGAAAATCACTTTGATACCGTTGTTGATATCGGATGTTTCCATTCTCTCGATGAGCGCGACCGCGGTTCTTATGCTGCTGCACTTCATCGGGCGTGCCGGGCCGGAGCAAGGGCTTATCTGCGAGCCTTCCGGTGGAATCATCCCAGCGGCAAGGATTCCCCAGCTTTGAGCGAGGAACAGATTCGGACGGCTTTCGCAACGAATGGCTGGATCGTGAAGGAGATCGTGGAACGGGAGATCGAGCTGTTCATTTCGGAAGTTGAAAAGCCGAAGACCCGTTGCTGGTTCGCCGAGTTCGATTACGACCCGGCGGCAACGAACAGCGACCCGTGGTCCGCCATCCGCCCACGCGTATGATCGTCCTATGAAACGCGTCCTGTTGTCCTGGAGCAGTGGTAAAGACAGCGCGTGGACGCTCAACGTGTTGCGCCGCGAACCCGGCATTGAATTGGTCGGCCTGCTGACTACGATGAACTCCGAATTTCAACGAGTGGCGATGCATGGGACGCGCTGTTCGGTGCTGGAAGCGCAGGCGGAAGCCGCTCAATTGCCGTTGTGGACGGTGCCGTTGCCGTGGCCCTGCAGCAACGAAATCTATGAGCAGCGGATGACGGAAGTCTGCAACCGCGCTGTCGATGAGCGTGTCGACGCGATTGCGTTTGGCGACCTGTTTTTGCCCGACGTCCGCGCCTATCGCGAGTCCCAGCTCAAGCCGACCGGCCTCGAACCCTTGTTTCCTCTGTGGGAGATTCCCACGGCCGCGCTGGCGCGCGAGATGATCGCCGGCGGTCTCCGCGCCAAGCTGGCCTGTGTGGACACGAAGCAGTTGTCGAGCGATTTTGCCGGCCGCGACTTCGATGCCTCTCTCTTGCAGGATTTGCCGCCGGAAGTAGACCCCTGCGGAGAGCGCGGCGAGTTTCACACGTGCGTTTACGGTGGGCCCATGTTCACGACCACGCTGACCCTGGAGGCGGGGGAAATCGTCAACAGGGATGGCTTCGTGTTCGCGGACTTTCAGTAGGATGGAAGTCCCCACCACGCAGACGAGCACGCCCAGGCGCACCCGTCTGCGGCATGATGCTGGCGGCCCACACAGTGGATGCGGAGTGGGCACTTACCGCAAGGTCTTGAGCGCCGGGTAGAGTTTGCGCCAGTGGGCGTAGCCGGTTTTGTAGGCGGCGAGATCTGCTGGGTCGGGGTCGATGCGCTGGGCGACTTCGATGGCCTGGGCGCAGGCTTCGTCGAGGTTGGCCCAGTGGCCTGCGCCGACGCCGGCCATGAGTGCGCAACCGAACGCGCCGCCCTCTTCGGCGGTGAGGATTTCGACGGCCTGGCCGTAGACGCCGGCCTGTATCTTGCGCCACAGCGGGCCGCGCGCGCCGCCGCCGCCGAGGCGAATGGCAGTGACAGGGATTCCCAGTTCGGCGAAGAGGGTGAACGTGTCCTCAAGCGAGTAAGCCACGCCTTCAAGCACGGCGCGAACAAAATGAGCCGAGGTATGGTTCGAGGAGATGCCGGTAAAGGCGGCGCGGACCTGGGGGTCGAGATGCGGCGTGCGCTCGCCGAGGAGGTAGGGCGCCCATTCGAGGCCCTCGCTGCCGGCGGGAATGCTGGCGGCCGAGGCGGTGAGGCTGTCGTACTCCTGACCGGCAAAGAAAGTTTCCTTGAGCCAGCGGAAGCTCAGGCCCGCGGATTGGGTGACGCCCATGACATGCCACAGGCCAGGAACGGCATGGCAGAAGGTATGCAGGCGACCCTTGGGGTCCTTGGTGGGAGCGGCGGTGGCGGCGAAAACCACGCCCGAGGTGCCGATGGTGGCGGAAACCGAACCCGGCTGCAGGATGCCCATGCCGACGGCGCCCGCGCCCTGATCGCCCGCTCCGGCCACAACCGGCGTGCCGGCGCTGAGTCCGGTGAGACCGGCAGCCTTCTCGCTGATGCGCGCACAGACTTCGGGCGATTCATAGACTTTGGGCAGCCAGCTCTCGGGGATTCCGGCGGCTTCGGCCACTTCCTTTGACCAGCGGCGGTGGGTCACGTCGAGCAGCAGCGTTCCCGAGGCCTCCTGCACGTCGATGGCGAACTCGCCGGTGAGGCGATAGCGCACATAGTCCTTGGGGCACATGATGTGGCGGGTTTTGGCGAAGATCTGCGGCTCGTGCTCCTTGACCCACAGTAATTTTGTAAGCGTGAAGTTGGGCAAGGCGGGGTTGCACGTCAGCTCGATGAGGCGCTCGTAGCCGATGCGCTCCGTCAGCCAGTCGCACTGGGGCTGGGTGCGGGTGTCGCACCAGATGAGCGAGGGGCGCAGGACCTGGCCGTTCTCATCCAGCAGCACCGCGCCGTGCATCTGGCCGGTGAGTCCAATGGCGGCAATGGGCTGATGTGGCTGGGGCGCTGCGGCCAGAGCGCCGCGAATGGCTTCCTGGGCTGCGCGCCACCAGTCCTCGGGGTCCTGTTCGGCCCAACCGGGATGGGGCGTGCGAAACGGCTCATGCTCGCTCGAAGCTCCGGAGATCAGTTTTCCCGCCGCATCCACCACCACGGCGCGTGTTCCGCCCGTGCCAACGTCCATTCCAAGGAACCACATAGCCGTTCTCTCCTTATATAAATCGCTTTTCCCAGCGGGGGAAGGATAGCAGGACAGGGCAACAGAGGGAAAGAAAGAAGAATGGGGGCAGGATGCGGTCGATCCGCGCAACCAGGATTCGGGGCGGCCCTCCGGGACGCCTATTGATCCGGCCTTAAAGAGTGCGCCTTCCCACCCATTTCGCGATGAAGCCTGCGAAATGGATGGGGCACGGTGCTTCCATTTGAGGGCCGGATCAATGGTCATGAACCGATTCGGCGGTTTCATAATGCAACACGGCACCCCGGACTGTGATCAGCCGCACACACCCACGCCCGGCGCGGGGCGAGAATAAAGAGGTGAGGCCGCCAGCCATCCGCTGTGCCGGCCGGGAGAAGAATTCTGATGAGTGATCTTGCACCTTTGGCTGAAGCTGTTGCCGTTGATCCGTTGGTTGGCCATCCAGCCGACTACCACGTCTTTCACAAGTTTTTGGATCGCTGCAAAGAGCTGCCGGCTATCACCACGGCGGTTGTCTGGCCCTTGTCGGATGTGGCTCTGAAGGGAACGGTCGAGGCTGCGGAAGCGGGTCTCATCCAGCCCACGCTGATCGGCGACGAAGCCGAGATCAAGGCGCTGGCCGCCAAGCTGGGCCTGAACATCGCCGCCTATCCCATTCAGCAGGCCGACACGGAGCGCCAGGCTGCCGAGGCAGGCTGCATCATGTGCCGCACAGGCAAGGCGCAGGCCATGATGAAGGGCAGCCTGCACACCGATGTGCTGATGAGCGCTGCCATGCAGAAGGAAACCGGTCTGCGCGCCTCGTCGCACCGCATCAGCCATGTTTTTGTGATGGATACGCCGGCTTATGCGCGCACCGTGTTGATCACCGACGCGGCCATCAACATTGAGCCGGAGCTTGAAGACAAGGTCCACATCGTGCAGAACGCCATCAACCTGGCCCATGCACTGGGGATTCCGGAGCCCAAGGTGGCGCTGCTCTCGGCTGTGGAGACGGTGAACCCCAAGATCAAGTCCACGCTGGACGCAGCGGCCCTGTGCAAGATGGCCGACCGCGGCCAGATCACGGGCGGCGTTCTCGACGGCCCGCTGGCCTTCGACACCGCAGTCAGCGCCAAGGCTGCCTCCATCAAGGGTCTGGTTTCGCCGGTTGCCGGCAAGGCCGACATCCTGGTGGTGCCGGATCTGGAAAGCGGCAACATGCTGGCCAAGCAGCTTGAGTACCTGGGCGGCGCGCAGTTGGCCGGCATCGTGCTCGGAGCGCGGGTCCCGGCGATCCTGACCAGCCGGGCGGACTCGGCGGCGACACGGCTCACCAGCTGCGCTGTGGCCGTGCTGCTGCACTATGCGAATCATCCAGTGGAGAAGGCTTAGCTTTTCCCTGTTCACGTCACTCGAAAGGGCGTCATTCCTGTTCAGGAAGGACGCCCTTTCTTTTTGTGTCGTGGATTGTGCCGGGGAACCATTGCGCCTGCGCCCGCATCCAACTCCTTGCACGGGGAACGGTCGCGGATGCTCCGCAGGCTGCGACTGGCCTCTCCGGCAAAGGAGTTCCGCTATGCCTAATCGCAGCCATGAAAAAGAGTCCCCTCGCCTCCAGGTTCCAGACGACTTCTCCCCGGAAGAGGTGAAAAACCTCTCCAGCGTGATGAACGCCCTGCTGGCCGATACATTCGCCCTTTACCTCAAGACCAAGAACTTCCACTGGCACATGAGCGGGAAGCACTTCCGCGACTATCATCTGCTCCTGGACGAACATGCCACCCAGATTTTTGCGATCACCGACGCCATCGCCGAGCGGGTGCGCAAGGTGGGCGGCACCACCATCCGCTCTGTCGGGCATATTGCCCGGCTGCAACGGATTCACGACAATGACCAGGAATTCGTGGGCCCCACCGAGATGCTGAAGGAACTTCACGCCGACAACAAGTCGCTGGTGGAGAGTCTTCGCTCGGCGCATGAAGTGGCCAGCAAGGCGCGCGATTATGCCACCACCAGCTTGATCGAGGTCTGGATCGACGAGGCCGAGCGGCGGGCGTGGTTCCTGTTCGAGGCGATTCAGTAGATTGGTTCACCGATAAACCGGTGAGAACGAGGGCGCTGTCTCCCCAGGGACGGCGCTCTTTTTCGTTTGCTCCTTCTCCGTGCCAGGGAGCAGATGCGGGCGTGGACGCCCGCACCACAGCCGGTCTGGAGACCGGCGCTACCTTTCCGAGAAGAGCCTCTTCAGGCGGTCAGAAACCAGGGTGCTTGCACTTGGCAAAGAACGGCGATCGAGTCCGCTAGGAGTTGCCCCGCTCAAAGAAGGTGGTGAGGCCGTTGATCGGCGCGTGGAGCCCGGCGGCGCCACCGGCCAGCAATAACGCCGTGAGGGCCTGATCGAAGAGGTTGAAAAAGAACCGTTGACCGGCGTCTCCGGGGAATCGGGCCTGATTGGTTGTCGCGTCCATGGGGAGCATCGGCCACAAGGTGCGAATGCCCGCAACCACCGCAACCACGCTCAAGGCCAAGGCGATCGCGTAGGCGTATTGCCGCGTCTTGCCGGTGTATTCAGTCAGTTCGCACTTGCTGTTGGCAAGCAGTTGCAGGGCGGCCGGATCGCCGGCGGTCGCCGTGACCGCGACGGCTGCGGCCGCAACCTTGTTGGTTTTGTGGTCCGCGTCCTTGTCGCGCCAGGGCGAAATGACCACCTCAACGGCGCGCTCGATCAGCGCGGAGGTGACAATCAAAGGCGCCATGTAGGAGAGGATGTTGCTCTGGTCGACTTTGAAGGTCACGGCAGTAAATCCCCAGGAGTTGGAGATCCACAGGTAGAGGAAACCGCCCAGCCCCGTAATGCCCAACAGCCACACGGAAGGATGCTCCAACACCGACTTTCGGAGATCGAAAATGCTTGCCACGGACCGCCCTCCTTGCACACCGCGGGCGCTCGATGGCACGGCCGCGGAACAGCAACATCCCGGGATGAACTGCTTCCAGAACCGACGTTGGGCCAGCGGGACCGAGAACCGGGGAAGCCGGGGACGGCTGTGGAATCGATGAAGGGTTATTTATATCGCGGCGCGCAACCAAGTCAAGCGCAATCTTCCCGGGGCAAGTCTTCGCTGCTGGTGGGCGGCGTGGGTCAATCCATTGACATGCTGAGTTGGTGGCGGACGTCGGCGCCGCGAATCCAGAAGATCACGTCGGTGGCGATGTTGGAGGCGTGGTCGGCAATGCGTTCGAGGTTTTTGGCCACCAGGATGCCGTTCATCGCCTGCTGAGTGAAGCGCGGCTGGTCCTGGATGAGCTTGAGGAGATCCTCGTGGGCGCGGCGGTTCATGCGGTCGATCTCGTCGTCCATCTCGCGCACCGAGTCGGCCTGGCGGGCATCGCCTTCGAGCAGGCTCTGCACGGCGGAGCGGATCATGCGCCCGGCAAACTCGCCCATGGCGGCGAAGTCCACCGGCAGATCGATCTCGTCGTGCTTGAGAATTTCCTTGGTGCGGCGGGCAATGCCCATCGACTGGTCGCCGATGCGTTCCAGATCGCCGTTGATCTTGATGACGGCCAGAATGAAGCGCAGGTCGATGGCCATGGGCTGCTCCTTGGCGAGCAGTTCATAGGCCATCTCGTCCAGTTCGTGCTGGGCGGTGTTGATGGCGGTTTCATTCTGCTTGACGTACTTGCACAGGCCCTTGTCGCGCTGCAGGTAGGCGTCGACGGCGGACTCCACCGCCTGCTGCGACAGGGCAGCCATGGCCAGGAGCTTGTCCTTGAGTTCGGCGAGTTGCAATTGAAAATGGATACGCGGCAAGGCGAGGTTCTCCCTAGTAACGATTGTGCATCATTGAATGTTACCGCCAGACGAATTTCCGTGCACGCACCAGAAAAGTCACGATTTAGACGCCAACTCGGCCCGACTACGCAGCTCCGTCCCGGGGGCGTCCATTCCGATTGTGTGGATTCGAGATACGGCAGTTCTGGAATCGCTATAGTCTATCGGGATGGACGACCAAATTCATTCTGCACGCGAAATGTTGAGCCTGAACCCCGCAGATTGTGAAGCGCGGCAGGTGTACAAGTTGATGACCGGCATCATTGTGCCGCGACCGGTGGCGCTGGTTTCCACCGTGGACGGCAAGGGAGCGGCCAACCTGGCGCCCTTCAGCTTTTTCTCCGGGGTGGGCTCGGTGCCGCCGACGATTCTGTTCTGCCCGGCACTGCGGGCAGGCGATTCGGCAGAGGCAGGCCATCGGAAAGACACGCTGCGCAACGTGGAGGAGACGGGCGAGTTTGTGGTCAACGTGGTGAGCGAGGCGCTGGCTGCGGGCGCCAATGCGACCGCTGCCGACGTGCCCCCCGACGTGGACGAGTTTCAACTGGCCGGGCTGACGGCGGTTGCGAGCGAAGCGGTGCGGCCGCCACGGGTGGGTGAGTCGCCGGCGCAGATGGAGTGCCGGCTGCTGCAAGTCATCTACACCGGGCATGCACCCGGCAGCGGCGTCATCGTTTTGGGCGAAGTGGTTCGTTTTCATGTGCGCGAGGACCTGCTGGAGGATTTTCGCGTCGATCCCGCCGGCCTGGACGCCGTGGGCCGTATGGCGGGCAACACCTGGGTCCGGACGCGGGATCGCATCGAGCTGGCTCGGCCCAAATAAGGCTCCTTCAGACCCTGACCCGCCGGAGCACGGCTATTTCTTCTTGTATTGGCCGCGCAACGAGGGAAGGATTTCCACCGCATCGAATGGGTCGCGGCGATCCCGGCGCGTGTTTTCGGCGGAGTCGTTCGGAGGCCGGGAATCCGGCGACGCCGTGAGCGGGCTGGTCGAGAGAACGGCAGCGCCGTGGCGCGGCTCGTCGTCCGGAAACGGGGTGTATGTCCGCGCCGGGACGGGCGGCTCCGGAGGAGCCTCCACGGTCGGCGAAGCTTTGCGCGCCTCGGCCGCGGCTGCTCTTGCTTTGATCAGGCCCTTGAGGCCCATGGAGGCGAACCGGCTGCGCAGGCCGCTCAGGCGCGAATTGCGGGCCAACGGGGCGTCAGCCAACGGCGGCTCCGGAGCAGGTTCGGCGACGGACAGCGGTTTCGATCCGACCGGCCACGCGGGGGCCTCTTCGGAATTTTCCGGATTGAGTGGTGCGTTCACGGGATTCGACCGAATCAGTGTGTTCCTCGTCGACACGGCCAGCCCAAAGAGTGCGAAGTGCCGTGCACCGCAAGCATAGGCAATTGCAGGGCAAAGCAAAATAGCACAAACAGGGGGACGTAGCTCTCCCTCATAGGTAACTCGAAAACTGTCCAAAGGTGCTCTATTGCGGCGGTCTTTCAAGAGTGTTGCGCCTTCCCACCCATTTCGCGATAAAACCTGCGAAATGGATGGGGCACGGTGCTTCTATCTGGAGCTGGATTAACAAGGGGCGGTTCGGAGGTCCACGGACGGCTGGAGCGACAGGCGTGAAGAGAGATCGACGGTTCTCGAGTCGGCCCGCGCTCAGGCTATTGCGCTGTGAGGTCCCTGCCCTTGGCTTCGCGCCCCAGCAGGGCAAGGCCGGCCAGCGACAATGCCACCACGACCACGGTGATGGCCAACACGGCGGGGTAGCTGCCGGTGCGCTCGGCGGCCAGGGCCTGGGCCTTGCCGTTCCATGAGGTGATGAGACCGCCCAACTGGTAAGCCAGGCCTGGAGCTGTCGCCCGCACTGGGGCCGGAGACAGCTCGGTCAGGTAGGCCGGCACCACTCCCCAGGCGCCCTGCACCATGAACTGCATCAGCACTGCACCTATGCCCAGAGTGAGGGCGGAGTGGCCGTAGGCGTAGAGCGGAATGACCGGAATGGACAGGAGCGCAGCGGTGACGATGGCGCGCTTGCGTCCCCACTTCTCCGAGAGCGAACCAAAAACAAAACCTCCCGCAATGGAGCCGATGCCGTAAAGCACGCCGATGAGGCCGACGGTGGCCGGCGAAAGCTTGGCTTGGGTTCCGAGAAAGGTGGGATACACATCCTGCGTGCCGTGCGAGAAGCTCATAAAGGCCGTCATGAGCAAGACCAGGAAGAGAAAGGTGGGCAGGAACGCCCAAAGGTTAGACGGCAACGCTGGATGACCGATGCGGGCGCGTTCGGCGCGGTTGCGCGCTCCCTCGAGCCAGACGGGCGACTCCTCAACCCGGGCCTGCACGTAGAACACCAGCAGGGCCGGCGATGCGCCCAGGATGAACAGGCCCCGCCAGCCGATCCAATGGAAAAAGAGGGCGAAAGCGGCCGAGGCGAGGATGGAGCCCATGGCGTAGCCCTCCTGCAGGATGCCGGAGAAGGTTCCGCGGCCCTGGCTAGGCAGGGTCTCAAAGGCCAACGCCGCGCCTACGCCCCATTCGCCGCCCATGGCGAGGCCAAACAGGGCGCGGAGGACCATCAGGACGGTGAGCGACGGAGCAAAGGCACAGGCCAGTTCGATTACGGAGAAGCTGAGGATATTGGTCATCAGCACCGGACGTCGGCCATAGCGGTCGGCCAACATGCCAAATACCACCGCGCCCACGGGACGAAAGGCCTGGGTCAGGAAGACCGCGCCGAGAACCGCGGAGGGCTGCGTATGGAAGTCGACGGCGATCGCCTTGACGCAGAAGATCAACAGGAAGAAGTCGAGGGAATCGAGCATCCAGCCCAAAAAGGCGGCTAAAAAGGTGTGCCGCTGGGGACGGGTGAGGCGGCGGAAATCGTCCACAAAGGACATCTACGGGAGGATAGCAGACGGTGGGTTTGGCAATCGAGCGGGGCAGCTCTCAAGAGGACAGATCTGTGGAGGGGCACATGAAATGCAGCGAGTTAGCCTCCGCTGCGCGAAGATCGCGGGTTAGCGAGTTAGCGGATTTGCGGGTTGGTGGGCGGACTTCGGTGGTACAGGCTTCAGAGCCGGATTCGATGATGCACGCTTCAGATCGTAAGGGCGGGCGACGCACACGGAGGCGCCGTGGTATTCAGAAGCTGCGGCGGCCGCGATGGTACCGAAAATATTTGTTGCAACGAATACATGGATTGATCCATCCTACTTGTGAAAGAAGATTCCGTGCGGAGCAGTCGGGGACGCCCCGAGTGCCGAGTGCCCCGGCAAGCGCTTCCCCTTCGACGCGGCCGGCAAACCAGAAAGGGTCTGCGGGCCCGCTACCGAAAGGAAGTTCTACGATGAAGCGTTTGGCAATCATGACTGGCATTCTGGCGCTCGTGGCCCCCCTGGCCCTGGCGCAGACCTCCACCTGGAAGTCCGACCCGGCTCATAGCGAAGTCGACTTCAGCATCAAGCATATGAGCGTCTCCAACGTGCACGGGCGATTCGGCAAGGTGAATGCCACCCTCGTGTGGAACGAGGCGGACATCACCAAATCAACCGTGACGGCCACCATCGGCATCGACACCGTGGACACGGGTGAGGATGCCCGCAACACACACCTGAAGACCCCGGATTTCTTTGACGTGGCGAATCTGCCGACAGCGACCTTTACCAGCACCAGCGTGGCCAAAAATGGCAGCAATCTGACGGTGGACGGCAACCTGACGCTGCACGGCGTCACCAAGCCGGTGGTGCTGACTGTGGAAGGCCCCTCCACACCGGTGCAGGGGATGGACCACAAGCCGCACTCCGGCTTTTCGGCTACCACGACCATCAGCCGCTCGGCATTCGGCATTGGAGCGAAGTTTCCGGCGGCCGTTGTGGGCGACGACGTGAAGCTGACCATCGAAGTGGAAGTGGTTAAACAGTAAAGCTCGAACCTGGGGACAAATGAGGCTCCTGGCCGCCTTGATCCCAAGAAAGCGCGGCCAGGGGCCGAGGGAACCCTTCAGAATGGCAAGACTGAATTTGGAAATTGCGCAGGAGAGCCCTTTCTCCAGCCTGGAGGAAGAGGCGCTGCTGAACCTGCTGCGCACCTCCGACCATCTGCAGCGCGCGTTTCACCTGAAGACGCGCAGTTGGGGCGTGACCTCGACCCAGTACAACGTGCTGCGCATTCTGCGCGGGGCGCAACCGCGCGGACTCACCTGCTCGGCCATCGGCAGCCGCATGATCACCGCCGAGCCGGACATTACCCGGCTGCTGGCGCGGCTGAAGGCCCTCAAGTTGATCCGCCAGCAGCGGGACCGGCAGGACCGGCGCGTGGTGTGGACGCAAATCTCCGAGGCCGGGCTCAGCCTGCTCCAGGAAATGGACCCGGTGATTCTGGAGGTTCCCAAGCAGTTGTTGGGCCACCTGGAGAGCGCGCAACTGACGGAACTGGTCCACCTGCTGGAGTTGGCACGCAAGCGCGATGAAACGCCGCTCAGTTGTACGGGAAAAGAGTCTGACGACCACGCGATCGCTGCTGACGATCGTTAAATGGCTGCGGCAACGGGCAACGATGGACACGACGCGCGTTCAATGAATGGCTCTGACGATCGCTTAATCGCCCGATCGAGCGTGCAGCCGCGGGCCAGCGAGTGATTTGCCGCAGTGACTTAAGTTTGAGAACAAATCCAAGATTCCATGAAGATAAAAACATACCCTGCCGATAGGGGTACACCATGCAATTTAGGGTCGGCTCATACCCGATAAGTGGAGCTAGATATAGATACCTTGCGATTCATACTCTGTGAAATTCGCGGGGATAAACCCTTCACGCCGATTCATATAAAAGGCGTGATGAATCTGAAGCGGACAATTCTGTAGTGAAGTTGGAAGAACTGCTCCTTGAGAGCAAATTGCAGCGTCCCTCTTTGCGCACCAGATCACGTAGCGAAAGAACGAACCAGCTGTCACCCCTTCGCAGCGCTTCGACTGCCCGGCGAAGAACGTTTGAAGCGGCGGTCCACAGGACCCGGTCGGGACACCGTCTAGACGACAGGCGTCACCGTGTTCACCGCGATTGATAAAGCACAGCCGAAAGGCAATCGAAAAATGAAGGAGAGCTTAACGTGAGCAATTGGAAGATAGGATTTAGAATTTCGGCGGCTTTTAGTGTAGTGATTCTGATCTGCGCTGCAATGAGCTATTTCAACTACAACCGCGTGCGACACATCGACGATGAAACGGTGCGGGTTTCCGCCAATACCGTGCCCTCGGTGGTTGCCTTGAGCCACATCCAAGGACGAACCTACGAAAACCTGGAACTGCTGCGGCTTCATGCTGCGAGCACCAGCCAGGCAGAAATGGACCGCTACGAAGCGGAGATTATCGCCAATCGAGCGTTGAACACGAAAGACCTGAAAACCTACGAGGGATCTCCGTTTGCGCCCGGCGAGGAAGCTCTCTACGAGAAAGTAAAGCAAGATCGAATCACTTACTACGACCTAGTCGATCAGATCAAAAAAGTAAGCCGGTCCGCCGACCCCGCGTCGAATGCCGTTGCTGCTCAAATGATCGACACACAACTTCTTCCAGTCGCCACGAGGCTCTGCGAGAGCATACAGGCAGTCGTCGACCTGAACAACAGCGGTTCGACAACCGGCCTCCAGCGAGTCAGGGAGGCGGTGAGCGCGACCATCCGCGGCACGGTGATTGGTCTGTTGCTTTCGATTGCCCTGGCCGCCTTGATTACAGTTCTGATTGTTCGCAGCATCGTTCGACCGCTTGCGAAGGCTGTGGCGGCTCTCGGCCTGGTTGCCGAAGGGGACCTGACAGCTTCGCTCGATGTGGACACCAGGGACGAAATCGGCGACATGGCCAAGGCTCTCAACCAGGCCGTGGAGCGGCTGAACAGCACCATGCGTGATGTGGCGGACAATGCGGCCAATGCAAGTTCGTCGTCGCAGCAGCTAGCCGCCGCCTCAGAGGCGATTGCTTCCGGCGCGCAGGAACAGGCGGCCAGCCTGGAAGAGACTTCCGCCAGCCTGGAAGAGATTACGGCAACCGTTCGTCAGAGTTCCGACAACGCGCAACAGGCCAGCCAGCTTGCAGTGAGTTCGAGGGACGCGGCCGTTCAGGGACAGGAAGTTGTTGCCCAGGCAATCACCGCGATGTCGGAGATCAATACCTCGTCCGCCAAGATTTCGGAGATTATCTCGACTATTGAAGAAATCGCCTTCCAGACGAACCTTCTTGCCGTGAACGCAGCCGTTGAAGCAGCGCGAGCCGGCGACGAAGGACGGGGATTTGCCGTGGTGGCTTCCGAAGTTCGCGCACTTGCACAGCGGAGCGCCGGGGCAGCCAAGGAAATCAAGGGTCTGATCCAGGATTCTCTGCATAAGGTCCACCATGGCTCCGCATTGGTAAATCGCTCAGGCGAGACGCTGCAAGGCATTGTCGCATCGGTCAAGCGTGTGACCGACATCGTGAGCGAAATGGCCACGGCCGCTAGCGAACAAAGCGCGGGCGTCGAACAGGTGAACACCGCCATGACGCAAATGGACCATGTAACGCAATCGAACTCCGCCCAGACGGAGGAGCTTTCCGCCACGGCCGAATCCCTTTCCGAGCAAGCTTCGAAACTGCTGGAACTGGTGGGAGCGTTCAACCTTGGCAATGGCGGCAAGAATCAGAGGAATGGGCAATCCGCCAGCCGTCCCGCAGAAGTTCGCCAGCCAGCCAAGGCATTTAAAAGCAAGGCATTGGCCAAAGCTGGTTCCTTTGCTCATGCCCGGAAAGCCACAAGCCACCCGCAGGTCGCTGCCTTGGCCGTGAATGCATCGAGCGGATCCAGTGACGCCAGTTTTGAGGAATTCTGAAGCTCTGGAGTGACCCAATCGAAGTGACGCAATGCGCCGCAACTGAGTTAGCGATCTATTGTGGTGAGTCTGAGGTCCTTGCGAAAGATTGGTGAGCGAAAAGGCAGACTTTTCACTCACCATCCTGAGCTGAAAGACGTTCGGGGTCGGATCGCCCGGAATGACAGCGGTATTTGTGTTCGGAATTTCAGACTCGGGACACCTGCGCCCAGTCGTCAAAAGAAGTGTCGCGCGGGTAAAAGTCCTGGCCTGTCAGTTCGAGCGAGTTCTCAGCCGCCGATTGCCTCGGGGCATTGGTCGACCTTTTATCCCACAGCCGGAGGGACCAGCAGAAGGGTCAGGGGGGGCTAATGGCCCAGTACCTTCTGCGCCACCACTTCTTCATCCGCATCGGTGTGGATGATCTTGTTGTGCAGGCAGTAAAGGGCTAGTTCCAGCCGATCGGAGACGCCCAGCTTGTCATAGATTTTGCGTAGATAGTTCTTGATCACCTGCTCGGTGGTTCCCAACTGGAAAGCGATTTCCTTGTTGCGCTTGCCCTGGGTGATGCAGGTGATGATGGCCATCTCCTTGGGCGAGAGCCGAGGCTGGGTGCGCGGGCTGACCAGGGCCGCGGCCTGGGAACGATAGGCCTCAATGACCCAGTTGACCGATTGATTGTCGATCCAGGTTTCTCCGGCCGCTATGCGCCGAATGCAGCGAACCAGCAGGTCGGGCGAGATGGAGCGGGAGATGATGCCCCGAACACCGCGACGGTAGAGCTCGACCGTGTGGTTTTCGTCGGCCGAGACTGCCTGCACAATGAGCTTGACCTCGGGAGCAGCCCGCAGCAGATCGGGGATAACGTTTGCCGTCCCGGTCAGGAGGCTCCCCTCCAGCAGGACGATGTCGCTGGGGTAGCGCTCAATGGCCGCCCTCAGATTATCGAGGGTGTCGGCCTGAGCTACGACGCGGAGATCGTCTTCGAGCGCGAAGACCTTGCGGATCCCGACGCGATAGATCGCCTGGGAATCCGCCAGAATGATGCGGATCGCCCCCGGCTTGACCGGTGCGTCGAGGATTTCGTCATCGGAAGAATCGTCCAAGAAATCCATAGGGGTGTGCCAAGCCAATCCCGGCTGTCACTGCTCAGCGAATTGGTATTCGTCGATTGTGGCGGCAGCTTGATAGTTGCTTTGGTTCATTGAGCAGCGTACCACACGGCCCAGACATTGAACCAACACGTCGTGCGGGGTACCCAACACAGCACCTGGCATCCGCAAGGAGAAATGGATCTCAATTCCGGTTTGCAGCGGATTTTCCAGGTCAAAAAGTACGCCGCTGGCAGAGACATTCCTGGTGACAGCGACAATCTCCGCGTTCCCGATGGATAGCACCACCGGAAGTGCGAGAGGAAAGCGAACCGCACAACGCACTTCCTGGCGATGATCGATTTCATCAAGTGGCGCAGACAAGTGCGAGAAGGCGAGAATTGGATCATTCATGTGGAGCATCCCGAGCCAGAGTGGCTCTAGCCACTGTAACGCCCTTTTACTGCCGCGCCCATGGCACCAAAGTTCCCCACGAAGTAACTGAATCTACCCGTTTAAAGGTGCGCAGCACAAGGGTACCGAGCGCGCTACGGGCCTGGACCGGTGCGATGCGCCGTTGCTCGTTGTGCTGGCCTGTCAAGCCGAAGCAGCACGTGGCTCTTCAGGGAAAAATGCCGCGGAGGCGCCAACCCATTCCTGGTTCCTGTTGTGGTCCACGCCCATCATTTTTCCCCTTCCCAGGCGCACTAGAGACAAGGCCGGGGTCAGACTGCCCCCGTCGGGCCACAGGTAGAGGATGCGAATCTCGGCCTGCGTCGCTCCGTGGGGCGTCTCAATGGTGGGAACAAAGGACATGCGCTGCTGAAGCAGGAATTCGGAGCGGCGCTCGGCGGGAATCCGTTCCAGTTGGGCCTGCGTGGGATCAAATTGGATTCCCTTGCCCGCAAAGGAAAACAGCGGCTTGAGCAGGAGGTCGCAATATACCGTATCCGGCGCAGTGACGGCGGGAAGAGGCACATCCGCGGCAGCCAGATCGGCGCGCCCGGTTCCTTCGAGGAAGTCGCTTAAAAAAGCGGCTGGAGGCACGACTGGGTGGGCGCCCGGCGGGCGGGAAAGCCAGGGAAGTGAGAATTTACTGATCAGGAAGTACCAGTTTGGGTGGCCGGCCCACTCTACATCCCAGGCGCAGGTCAGGTCGAAGGGCAGGCGGATCTGGCGCGCAATCAACTCGTCGGCGATGGCCCGATTGTAGATGCGATGGATGGGAACCAGCCGCCCGGACGTGTCGCGGTAATGGAGTTTGTTCCCCACGGCTTCGAGGCTGCGGATGTCCACGACCACGATGCCCAGGCGGCGCGCGGTCACTTCAAAGTCGGGGCGGGTTTTCTGGTGCTCGGGGTCCAACTCGGTCAGGACGACGTTTTCCGGGTCATGGCTGCCCAGGATCGTCCGCGCAAGCAGATCCCAATAGGCGGTTTCGTTCAGGCCGCTGAGGAAGGTCCCCAGCGCCGGTGGAAGCTCATAGGCTTCGCGATAGGCGGAGCCGAGGGCGGCCTGGTAGCCGAAGACGGAGGGAAATGCCTGGATTTCGACCAAGCGGGGCTGGAGCACGGCTTCCGATGACCTGATGAGCGCAAAGTCGGCGGTGAGGAAATGGGGATGAGGAGGTTCGTCAGCCACCCGATAGCCTGCCGGAATGGCGTGCCGCGCCGCATCGAGGTAGGACGCGTTGCCCATCAACTCCAGGGCCAACTCAGCCCCGGCAGCCGCCATCCCATCCAAAAGGGACTGCATGACAAAGACCGGCGTCTCCGCCACGCGAAACTCCGCCCTGGCTCCGCAGCGCTGCTCGACCAGACGCAACAAGGCAGCGTATTTCGCCGGATGAAAGGCATGGTTAAAACGGGCACGCAGCTCGTGAATCAAAGTCGCCCCCGGGGTGAGACCGAATTCCATCCTTCTGAATCAAGATACCGCAGGCCAATGCAATATTTTGGACATTCGGCAGCCGGTCAGGCTACCTATGATGGTCCTTCTGCACGTGTCTGTTTGGAACAAATCAAGCCGGCGGTCCGTCAAATCGGCCAGATCTGTCCCGAAAGGAGGCGGGATCGTTAACGATTTGACTCATCAGTTACTTTTGTTGTAGCCGATCTGCCACGCATGGGTTACTCTTTCTGTACAAATAACCACCCCAAGGAGAGCTCCTTCTATGACTTTCAATGAGTCGACAATTCGCCGTGTGTTCGTCGTTGCCGTATTGACCATTTCCACCAGCTTTGCTGCCGCCAGTGCGTCTACTCAGGCCGCACTGCCTGAGACGAGCCCCACAGGGGTGCAAGCGATTAACTCAATTCCTGTCAGCCCGTTCCCCTCGATCCCCGCTGGGAATAAAAGCGTCGCAAGCGCAATCCCTGTTAGCCCATTCCCGCAGATTCCGTCTGGGAACAAGAGCGTGGCGAGCGCGATTCCTGTCAGCCCGTTCCCCTCGATCCCCGCTGGCAATAAAAGCGTCGCAAGCGCAATCCCTGTTAGCCCGTTCCCCTCGATTCCGTCTGGAAGCAGGAGGCTATCCGCTTAACTGGTTTGACATCCGGCGAACGCCGCCGATTGACTGCTACACTCAATCCATCGCGTAGACTTCAGGCGCGATACTGACGATGAGTCTCGACAACGCGTTCTGGATAGTTGGTGTTGTGGCCGAGGCAGCAGTTTTAGGGCTGCTCGTTTATCGTCATGTCTGGCGAGTGTTGCCGGTATTCTGCGCGTACTGCGCTTGGATTTTGCTCAGCAATGCAGGGCTATTCGTGACATTCCGGTTTTTCCCAACTAGATATCTCACAGCTTATTTGACCGAAACGGCGATGGAATCGGCTCTCCAATTTGGGGTTCTGGTTGAGTTGGCATGGTCCGTGCTCCGTCCGTTGCGGGCACTTCTGCCGCGAGGCGCGCT